>Ga0182736_1001907_pt1 | contig 17820 bp, 12 predicted proteins | sample eDN5th30CKraftBY_FD_128882 | JGI IMG/M metagenome (GOLD analysis project Ga0182736, IMG submission 128882) | Enriched backyard soil microbial communities from Emeryville, California, USA - eDNA 5th pass 30_C Kraft BY (version 2) (version 2) | ecosystem: Environmental > Terrestrial > Soil >... | reverse complement strand
GACGCTCCCGAACTCCGGCTATTCCTTCGGACCACCGCAGCTGACGCCCAACGGTTCGGTGGTCGTCCGGCCGAGCTCCACCCGGACCTACACGCTCACCGCCCACGGGCCGGGCGGCGTGCAGGTGAGCGAGACGGTGACGGTGGTGGTCTCGCCCTGACACGCAGCTGCCGCGGGGCATCCGGCGGGTGCCCCGCGGGCCGGCGCGCGGAAAATTTGAAACACAAAACAAGGACCGCCCCGAAGGGGGCGGTTTGACGTTTTGAGTACGTCTATGTTGGTCTCAAACGGCCTGGCACAAACCCATGCCGCGAGGAGGCCTCCATGTCTCGTACCATCGCTTGTGTGCGGGGGGCGTTGTTTCTTTTGTTTCCTCTCGCCGTCCTGTCCGGCTGCGGAAGCTCGGATCCGGGGACGGATGCCGCCGGCGCGCCGAAGATCGTGACGTTCTCGGCCGCCCCGTCGTCCATCAAGGCGGGCGAGGCCACGGTCCTCTCCTGGGAGACGATCGGCGCATCGTCGATCCGGCTCACGCCGGAGGTGGGCGAGCCGATCGACGTGGGCGGCGCGTCCCCGTCGAAGGGGAGCGTCGAGGTCCGGCCGGCGAAGACCACCCGCTACGTGCTGGAGGCGAGGGGCGCGTCCGATGTCGTCACCAAGGGAACGGTGAAGGTGACGGTGGGCGCTGCCCCGGCACCGTCGATCGTGTTCGAGCCGCAAGAGGCTCGGATCGAGTACGGAGCGTCCACCGACCTGACGTGGTCCACGGCGCACGCCGTCCACGTCTCGATCATCGCGGGCGAGGAGACCCTCTTCGACGCGGACGAGCCGAGCGGGACCTTCTCCGTCTCGCCGACGACCACGACGACGTACCAGCTCGTGGCGACGGGGCCGGGGGGAACCCAGTCGGTGACGACCGTGGTGGAGGTGGCTCCGGTGATCGCGGCCTTCTCCGCCGACACGAACCACGCCGTGCCCGGTGAGATGGTCGAGCTCCGGTGGGAGACGCTCGGCGCCGAGACGGTGGTGGTGTCGAGCCCGGAGGGCTTCGAGTACGTCGCGCCCGAAGACGAGCGCGAGAGCGGAAGGGTCGAGGCGCCGGTCGGCGCCAGCGGCAAATTCGTCCTCACCGTCGATCGCCAGGCGATCGAGATCCGCACCGCGGTCGAGCTCGTCGTCGAGACGGGGCCCCTCGTCGCCGAGTTCGTCTCCACGCCGCCGGCCATCACCGAGTCGGGAACGGTGGTCCTCTCCTGGAAGGCCCTCAACTCGCAGTTCGTGTCGATCCAGGCCGACCCCGGCGGCTACGTGGTGCAGCAGCAGCCTCCCGTGGGAAGCGCCGAGGTCTTCCTGAGCGGCGCCACCTCCCTCGTCCTCACCGCCGCCGGCGTGGACGGCTCGTCGATCACGCAGACGATCGTGGTCCCGTCGGTCCCCGCGCCGGAGGTCGACTCGTTCCTGGCCCTCCCCGCCCGGGTGGGCGCGGGCGAGCAGACCGAGCTCCGGTGGAGCACGACGAACGCGACCCGCGTCGAGATCGAGGGCGTCGGCTCCCCCGGTCCGCTGCCCCCCGACGGTTCGATCCGGGTGCCGGTGACGGGCGACACGTCCTTCGTGCTGCGCGCCTTCAACGCCGCGGAGGCGGCGGTCGAGGCGAACGTGGGAGTCACGGTGGGCGCGCCGACGATCCTCGGGTTCGAGACTGCAGCGCAGCGGGTTCACGGCGGCGCGCCGATCACGTTCTCGTGGACCAACCTCGGCGGCGTGTCCCTGAGCGTCCTCGGGCCGAGCGGTCCGATGCCAGGGTGCACGACGACCGATCCGGTCGTGATCGCCTCGGGCACCTGCACGACGAACGCGCCGACGACGGAGGGCGAGTTCGACTTCACGCTGCAGGTGAAGAACGGCGCGATGCAGACGAGCACCCAGACGAGCCCCGTCACCGTTCGCAACGGGCCCCTCGTTGTCCGCTTCGAGACGGACGACACGCTGGTCAACCAGGGAGACGCGGTGGCCCTCCGGTGGGTCGTCGCTCCCGATTCGCAAGGCGGGGCCGCGACCCTCCAGCTGACCGACGATCTGGGCAACGTCTACCCCATCGCCGATCCGGCCCTCGGCGAGGGGACGATCCACATCCAGGATCCGGGCGCGCGCACGCTGCGGCTGGTCGCGTCGTCGGGCTTCGGTTCGCCCGACCAGGCGGAGCTCGAGGTCGAGGTCGTGGCGCTGCCCACCGTGACGTTCACGGGCAGCGCTCCTTCGTATGATCCGGTGGCAGGGATCCCCGTGATCCTGACCTGGGGCACGACCGGCGCGGACACGATCGCCGTCTACGTGCTGGACGACGCCGGAGATCCGGTCCTCCCGGCCTTGCTCGAGTTCGGCGGCGGCAGGGCGGTCTCCGGCTCCACGCAGGTGACGCCCAACGGTCCGAAGGACTACCGCGCCGTCGCCACGAACTCGCTGGGCGCCACCGCCACGGCGCAGGTGCACGTCGACGCGCCGGTCTTCGACATCGTCTCCTTCACCGCGACGCCGACCACCCTTCCTGCGGGCGGCGGACAGGTCACGCTCGCGTGGCAGACGCTGGGCGCCACCTCGGTCTCCCTCGACATCCCCCAGACCATGGTGATGACGCCGGGGACGCCGCCCTTCGTCGACATCGGCGCAAGCCCGACCAAGCAGGCGCTGCCGACGGACGTCTGCGGCACGGGCTTCACCGACGAAGACTGCCCCCTCCTCGTGTTCCCGAGCGGGTTCACGTTCCCGTTCGACGGCACGCCGCGCACCCAGGCGCGCATCTACATGAACGGGATCATCAGCTTCGACACGAACCGTACCGGGTCCAGCTACAGCACCTCGTCCCTGCCGTCGTCGTCGAACGCCTACGTCCACCTCGCGCCGTTCTGGATGGACCTGTATCCGAACGGTTTCCCGATGATCTACGACACCGGCTTCGATTCGAGGGGCCAGTTCCTGATCGTGCAGTGGCCGCACTACGACCAGTTCGGCCTCGACCTCAACTTCGAGGTCATCATGTGGTCCGACGGGTACTTCGAGTACCGCTACGGCACGATGTTGGGAGGCTCCCTCGCGCTGGGCTCGTCCGCCAGCATCGGCTACCAGAACACCACCGGCACCTCGGGGATCCAGGTCAGCGCCTACACCCAGATCCCCGGCCTGCAGAACTCGGGTTACGCCTTCGCGCCCCCGTCGTTGCCCGTAAACGGGAACAAGATCGTGACCACGACGTCGACGCGGACCTACACCCTCACGGCCAAGGGGCCGGGCGGGCTGCAGACCACCCGCACCATCCAGGTCGTCGTCGGCGGGTCTTGACGGACTGAACGAATGTTCCTATCGATCGGGGCGACGAACCCCGATCGATCGTGACGACCCCCGACCGCCAGCGCCGAAGCCCGCAGCGGCCCCGCTTCGTGGAGCTGCGGGCCCGCAGCGCGTTCTCGTTCCTGCGCGGGGCGTCGCAGCCGGAGGATCTGGCGGAGAGGGCTGCCTCCCTCGGCTACGAGGCGATGGCCTGCGGCGACCACGGCGGGCTCTACGGCGCGCCGCGGTTCCACGCCGCCGCCAGGAGCGCTTCCTTGCGGCCGATCGTCGCCGCGGACGTCGACGTGGCGGAGGTGGGAAGCCTGCGCCTCCTGGTGGAGGACGCGGACGGCTACCGCAACCTCTGCCGGCTGCTCACCCGTTCGCACGCGGATCGGCAGAAGGGCACGCACCTCGTCACCCTCGAGGACGTGGCCCTCCACGCCGGCGGCCTGATCGCGCTCCTGGGCGAGTGCCGCGACGCGAAGGCCGCCGATCGGGTCGCGCGCGCGTTGGGGAAGGATCGCGCGGTCGCCGAGGTGCGGCGAAGGCTGGACCCCGCCGACGAGCGCCGCAACCGCGCGATGGTGGCGCTGGCGCGGGCACACGGCCTCGGCATCGTCGCCACCGGCGACGTCCGCTTCGCCGCGCAGCGGGAACGGCGCGTGATGGATGTCCTCACCTGCATCCGCGAGGGCGTCACCCTGGACGCCGCGGGGACGCTCGTCTCCCGCAACGCCGATCGACACATGCACCCGCCCGAGGAGTGGGTGCGGCGCTTCTCGGATCTGCCGGAGGCGATCGCCGGCACGCTGGCGGTGGCCGAGCGCTGCGCGTACACCATGGACGCGCTGCCCTACGAGTTCCCCGACTTTCCGGTGGAGCCCGGCGACACGCAGCAGGCGCTCCTCGTGCGGCTCACGATGGAGGGCGCGCGGCGCCGCTACGGCGCCCGCCTCGAGGGGAAGGTGCGGGCGCAGCTCGAGCACGAGCTGGCGCTCATCGGCAAGCTCAAGCTCGCCGGCTACTTCCTCATCGTCTGGGATCTCGTCCGCTTCTGCGTGGACAACGGCATCCTCACCCAAGGGCGCGGCTCCGCAGCCAACTCGGCGGTCTGCTACTCGCTGGGGATCACCGCGGTGGATCCGGTGGGGATGGGCCTGCTCTTCGAGCGCTTCCTCTCGGAGGAGCGGGGCGAGTGGCCGGACATCGATCTCGATCTGCCCTCGGGCGATCGCCGCGAGAAGGTGATCCAGTACGTGTACGAGCGCTACGGCCGCAGCGGCGCGGCCATGTGCGCCGAGGTGATCACCTACCGGGGCCGCTCCGCAGTGCGCGAGGTGGGAAAGGTGCTGGGCCTCTCCGCCGACGCGATCGACCGCATGGCGCGGCACGTCTCCCGCTACCACGAGGAGACGCCGGAAAAGGACGAGCGGATCGCCCAGGCGGGCCTTCGCGCCAGCGACGATCGCCTGCGCCTGCTGGTGGATCTGTGCGACGAGCTGAAGTCCCTGCCGCGGCACCTGTCGCAGCACTCGGGCGGCATGATCATCGCGAAGGGGCGCCTCGACGAGATCGTGCCGCTGGAGCCCGCGGCCATGCCCGATCGCACGGTGCTGCAGTGGGACAAGGACGACGTCGAGCAGTGCAAGCTGATCAAGATCGACCTCCTCGGCCTGGGGATGATGGCGGCGCTGGAGGACTCGGTGTCGATCCTCGCCGCACGGGGCACGCCCATCGATCTGTCGCAGCTCCCCGCCGACGATCCGGAGGTCTACGACGCCGCCTGCGCCGCCGACACGGTGGGCGTGTTCCAGATCGAGAGCCGGGCGCAGATGGCCACGCTGCCACGGATGAAGCCGCGGCGCTTCTACGACCTCGTGGTGGAGGTGGGGCTGATCCGTCCCGGCCCCATCGTGGGGAAGATGGTGAACCCCTACCTCGCGCGCCGCGCGGGGAGGCAGGAGGTGATCTATCCGCACCCGGTGCTCGAGCCCGTCCTCGAGCGCACCCTGGGCGTGCCGCTCTTCCAGGAGCAGCTCATGCGGGTGGCGATGGTGGCGGCGGACTTCACCGGAGGTGAGGCGCAGGAGTTGCGGAAGGCCATGAGCCACAAGCGCTCGCGCGAGCGCATGCAGCGCTTCGTGGACCGCCTGCGCGAGGGCATGGATCGCAAGGGCTTCAGCGCGAAGGCGCGGGAGGAGGTGATCCTCGGCATCGAGTCCTTCGCCGAGTACGGCTTCCCCGAGAGCCACGCGGCGAGCTTCGCGCTCCTGGTGTACGCGAGCCTCTGGATCAAGGTGCACCACCCGGCGGTGTTCCTGGCGGCGCTGCTCAACAACCAGCCCATGGGCTTCTACGCGCCCGCCACGCTGGTGAAGGACGCGCAGCGGCACGGCGTCCGCGTGCGCACGCCGTGCGTGGTGGAGTCCGACGTCGGGGCCCGCGTGACCGGCGATCGCGAGGTGCGCCTGGGCCTGCGCAGCGTCATCGGCCTGGGCGACGTCGCGGCCTCACGGATCGTGGAGGCGCGGCGCGAGCGGCCGTTTCGCGATCCTGCCGACGTGTGCCTCCGCGCCGGCCTCGACGCCAGGCGCGCGGAGCTCCTGGCCGAGGCGGGCGCCTTCTCCGCCCTCGGCGCCACCCGCCGCCAGGCGCTCTGGGACGTGCGCGCCATCCTGGCGTCCGGCGGGCCGCTGGCGCCGCCGCCCAAGGCCTCCGGCTCGCCGCTGCCCGAGCTCACCGAGCTGCAGCGCACCCTGGCCGACTACGCGTCCACCGGCCTCACGGTGGGCCCGCACCTCGTCGCCCGCATGCGGGGCGAGCTCGACGCCCTGGGCGTCACGCCGTCGGGGATGGTGCCGTCCTGCCGCAACGGGAGCTGGATCCGCGTGGCCGGCCAGGTGATCGTGCGCCAGCGCCCCGGCACCGCCAACGGCATGGTCTTCGTCACGGTGGAGGACGAGACCGGCTTCGCCAACGCCGTGATCGACCCCGACACCTTCGCCGAGCACCGCACGCTGCTCCTCACCAGCGCGCTCCTGCTCGTCGAGGGGCCGCTCCAGAACGTCGACGGCGTGGCCACGGTGAAGGGCCGCGCGTTTCAGACGCTCGGCGGCCCCACCGAGCCCGCGCTGCCGAAGTCGCACGACTTCCGCTGACGAGGAAGACGTTCACTCGGCGCAGTAGGGCGCGACCTTGCGGCGCAGCTCGTCCGTCCACGGCGCGGGCTGGCGCGTCTTCGGGTCCACGCGCACGAGCACACGGCTGCCGACGGCGTAGTCGAGGTCCTGATCCAGCGGGAGGACGCGGAAGCCGAAGGTGAGGCTGGTGCGGCCCAGCTTCTCCACCCAGATCCGCACGCGCACGTCGCCGATGCCGGCGACGGGGCGCTCGTAGGCGATGTGGTTGGCGCGGACGAGGTGGGACTGGTCGGGGTGGGCGTCCAGGTCGAGGAGGCCGCCCCACCCGAAGAGGTGCTCCCAGAACGCGCCGATGGTGCGCTCGATCAGCAGCACGTACCGGGCGTTGTGGAGGATCTGGTACGCGTCGAGGTCGTCGAAGTAGACGCCGTGCACGGTCTCGTAGAATCGCATCGCGCGGGAGGATACCCCCGGATGATGCTCCGGGGGGAATGGCCTCCGTCATGCCGCGCACCCCGCCTCGAAGGACCCTCGATCCGGGATCGAACCGGCGTTATAGGACGTTGACCCCTTCGGACGCGCGATCGGCACGCTGGAGCACTCACCTTCCCGAGGGGGACCCGAAAGCCCATGTCGAACCGGCGCGCAGCCGCGCAGCCCGAGATCGCCACCGCAGACGCACCGAAACCGGGGATGCTGGCGCCCTTCACGGCGCTCGATCGCCGGATCTGGCTGCTGGCCCTGGCCCGCTGCATCAACACCATGGGGTTCTCGCTGGTGATGCCCTTCATGGCGATGCACCTGGTCGAGGACCGCGGCGCGTCGGGCGCGCTCTACGGCGGCATCTACCTCGTCGCCGGCCTGGTGGCGGCGCTGGGGCAGGGGATCTCCGGCGAGCTCTCGGATCGCATCGGCCGCCGCAAGGTGATGGTCTCGGGGCTGGCCGCCCGCGCGGTGAACCTCGCGGCGCTCGGGGTGGCGGTGCTCGACGCGTCGCCGATCTGGGTGATCGGCTTGCTGGTGATCACCAACGGCCTCCTCCGCTCGCAGTTCGAGCCGGCGGCGAGCGCCGCGGTGACGGAGCTGGCGAAGCCGGACGAGCGCGTCGCGGCCTTCGGCCTGCAGCGGATCGGCCTGAACGTGGGCTGGGCGGTGGGGCCGGCCCTCGGCGGCTTCCTCGCCTCGCAGTCGTACGGCGCCCTCTTCTTCGTGGCGGCGCCCGCCACGCTGCTCACCATCCTCGCGGTGCTCCCGGTGAAGGATCGCCCGAGCATCCGCATCGCGGCGGTCCCGGAGAAGCGGCCGCGCCTCACCCCACGTGCCGCGACCGAGGCGCTGCGCGAGAATCGGATCTTCGCGACGTACCTGGTGCTCGTGCTCCTCGGCTCCGTGATGACGGTGCAGATCTTCTCGACGCTGTCGCTGTACGCCAGCACGATGCTCGCCTTCACAAAGGCGGACGTCGGCCTGCTCTACACCGTGAACGGCCTCGCGGTGGTGCTCTTCCAGGTGCCGGCGGTGGCGATCGCCAAGCCGTGGGGGATGCGGCGCGCGCTCTTCGTCGGCGCGCTGCTCTACGCCGTCGCCTACGTGATCTTCGGCTCGGCGGCGACGTTCCCGGGGATGGCCTTCGGCATGGCGGTCCTCACCGCCGGCGAGGTGATCTTCGCGCCCGCGCTCTCCGACACCGCGGCGACGCTGGGCGATCCGGCGCGCATGGGCCGCGCCTTCGGCCTCTTCGGCCTCGCGCAGACCCTGGGCGTCTCGCTGGGGCCGCTGGTGGGCGGCCTCGCCTTCGATCACCTGCGCACCGAGCCCCTCGTGATGTGGGGGCTGATGGCGGCGGGGATGGTGCTGGTGGGCCTGGCGTACTCGCGCTTCGGCCGCCGCGAGAGGGTCTTCGAGCGGATGCCGGTGGGCTGATCAGTAGCGCGGGGTCTTGGGATCCACCTCGAGCGACCACGCTTCGATCCCGCCGATCAGCGACGCCACGTTCTGCACGCCCTGCTTGTCGAGGATCGCGGCGCCCGACTGGCTGCGAACGCCATGATGACAGTAGGCGACGACGAGCGCGCCTTCCGGCGCCTCGATCTCGCCCACCCGCTCCGGCAGCTCGGCGAGCGGGATCAGAACGCTCCCCGGCAGGTTCGCCAGCTCGTGCTCCCAGGGCTGGCGTACGTCGACGAGGACCGTCGGCTGGCCCGAGCGGAGCCGCTCGGCGAGGTCGGTGGCGCGGATGGCCGTGAACATGGGCGTTCCTATTGCCGCTGGGGGCCGAAGGGTAGATGGGAGTGGTGGCGCGCCGCGCCCCCGCCCGAGATCGGTTGCAGCGCGGCGCGGTAGGGACTACCACGCCTCGCTGGCGATGTGGACCCGCGGGTCCGGATTTCTCGGGGCCGAAACGGGGCCCCTCGGGACGCTTCGATGAGCACGACCTTCGACCTCCTGCTGCGCGGCGGCACCGTGGTGAACCAGAACGGCGTCGGCGTGGCGGACGTGGGCATCCGCGGGGGCCGCATCGCGGCCATCGGCGATCTGTCGATGGCCGACGCGGGCGCGGAGCTGGACGTCGGCGGCCTGCACGTGCTGCCGGGCGTCGTCGACACCCAGGTGCACTTCCGGGAGCCGGGCCTCGAGCACAAGGAGGATCTCGCCACCGGCACCGCCGCCGCCGTCATGGGGGGCGTCACCGCGGTGTTCGAGATGCCCAACACCAAGCCCGCCACCACCACCGAGGAGCTGCTGCGCGACAAGCTGGAGCGGGCGGCGGGGCGCGCGTACTGCGACTACGCGTTCTACGTGGGCGCCGACCGCCGCAACCTCGCCGAGCTCGGCGCGCTGGAGCGCCTGCCGGGCTGCGCGGGGATCAAGGTCTTCATGGGCTCGTCCACGGGCGATCTCCTCGTGGACGACGACGAGTCCCTCGACGGGATCCTGCGCGGAGGATCGCGCCGCCTCGTCGTGCACTGCGAGGACGAGGCACGGCTGCGCGAGCGCTTCTCCATCGCGCAGGAAGCCGCGGATCCCCACGCGCACCCGGAGTGGCGCGACGCCCGCGCGGCCTTCCTCGCCACCGATCGGCTGCTGCGTCGCGCAAGGGCCGCGGGGCGCCGGGTCCACGTGCTCCACGTCACCACCGCGGAGGAGCTGCAGATCCTCGCCGCGAGCAAGGACTTCGCCACGGTGGAGGTCACGCCGCAGCACCTCACCCTGCGTTCACCTGGCTGTTACGACGCCCTGGGCACGCTGGCCCAGATGAACCCGCCCATCCGCAGCGGCCGCCACCAAGAGGCGCTGTGGATGGCCCTGCGCGCCGGCGTCGTCGACGTGATCGGCTCCGACCATGCGCCCCATACGCGGGAGGAGAAGGCGAGGCCGTACCCCGAGTCTCCCTCCGGCATGCCGGGCGTGCAGACCCTCCTGCCGATCATGCTCGACCATGTCGCCGAGGGGCGGCTCACCCTCGAGCGCCTCGTCGATCTCACCTCGGCGGGGCCGGCGAGGGTCTTCGGCATCGCCGGCAAGGGTCGGATCGCCGTGGGCTACGACGCGGACCTCACCCTCGTCGACCTCGAGGCGCGCCGCACCATCACCGACGCGTGGATCGCGAGCCGCTGCGGCTGGACGCCCTTCGACGGCAGGACGGTGCAGGGTTGGCCCATCGGCACGATCGTCCGCGGCCGCGTGGCGATGCTCGAGGGCGAGCTCGCCGAGCCCGAAGGGATGCCGGTGCGCTTCCTCGAGACCCTCGGCGGGTGATCAGGCGGCGCGGGCCGACACCAGCGCCTCGACCGCTGCGGCGAGGCGCTCGGCGGGAGGGTTCGACGTGGTCACGCCGCGGTCGTGGGGGTGATCGACGAGCTCCGGGACGTCCAGGCGATCACCGCTCGTGAAGACGATCCGCACCTTGTCGTCGTCGATCACCTTCGCGCCGGAGAGCTCGTTCGCCGGGACGTGCCGGCTCCGCAGCGGGTGGTGGATCCGAACGCCGTCTTCGGACACGAGGACCTGCGCCGGGACGGCGCGGAGCGTGACCCACGCCGTGAGCGGGACCGCGATGGCGGTGAGGAGCGCGCCCAGAGGGAGCGACACCGGCAGGACGCAGATGCAGCCGTACGTCACGCACCACATCCAGGCCGTGAGGAGGAAGTTGTAGTAGTCGGCGCGGCGTCGCACCCGAGCGGTGGCGGCGGGCTCGCGGTCCACACCGGAGAGCGCGCCGGCGAGCGCCTCCGCGTCGGCGCGGCTGGACGCCACCAGGCGGACGGTGGAGCCGAGGCGCTCGAGCTCGACGCAGAACGCGCCGGCGTCCTCGACCACCACGACGCTGCGCAGGCGCCGCCTGGCGACGCGCTTCTTGCCGAGGAGCACCCCCCGCGGCGAGGCCACCGCGACGGCGCGGAAGGGCCGAGGCTTCACGAGCACCAGCGCCAGGAGCACGAAGCCGCCGAGGAGCGATCCGGCGATGAGGCGCCCGGCCTGCACGATGGAGTCGGAGGTCGCGAGGGTGTGCTCCTCGCCGCCGAGGACGGCGTAGGCGAGGCCCGCCACCAGCGCCATCGAGGCGATGCCCAGCACCGCGAGGAGCGCCAGCTCTCCGGCGACCTCCCGCACCTCCACCTCCGCTCGAACCTCGGGCGACACCGCAAACTCCTTTCGGGCGAGACGTGTCGCCTCGAAGACGCCGCGCAATCTGCCACGGCATCGCCGCCGTTCCAAACGCTACCCGCCCGGAGCGGGAAGCCGACCGAGCCGCCGGCCCCTCATCGCTGCGGGGCGGCCCACCCGGAGGATTTCCGGCCTCCGACCGCCTTGCTATCCCTTCGACCACTCACGCGAGCCAAGCAAACGATTCGCCGAGGGGAGCCCATGCACCCGAACACGAACCACACGATCGATCTGGATGCCGCCCTCACCGACGTGGCGAGGATCTACCGCTCGATCACCGGGCGGGAGCTGCCGAGGAACCAGAACCCCGTCGCACCGATTCCGCCCGAGCGCGAGCCGCGCCAGGTGGCCGAGGCGGCGCTGGAGCAGCTCGCGTCGGTGCTCGAGCGGCAGGCCGCCGGCGAGAACCGCCTGCCGCCGATGGTCCCGGCGGTGGATTGCTGGGAGACCTCCGACGAGCTCGTGATCGTCGTCGACCTGCCGGGGATCGATCGTTCGTCGCTGCGGGTGGAGGCCCACGACGGCTTCCTCTCGGTGTCGGGAAGGCGCGAGCGCCTCTATCCCGACGGCGCGCGGCCCGCGGCGCTGGAGCGTCTCCTGGGCACCTACGAGCGCAAGATCCTCCTCCCCCGCGGGATCACCGCGGAGCGGATCGACGCCGAGCTCCGCAACGGGGTCCTCCACCTTCGCCTCTCCCGCAAGCAGGGTGCCGCGGCGACCGGCGCGATCGGCGTCCGGTAGCGGGAGCCACACAGACGTTCGAACGGGCGACCGCATGCACGCCGCGCGGTGTCGCAGTCGTGTTGCCGAAAACGAGAAACATCGAGGCGAAGGGGCATGGACGAGATCGAAAGGCAGCGCCTGCAGGCGCTGGTGGACGCCGTCCACATGACCTCCGCCGCGGCCCGCGCCTTGTGGGGCGCAGACGCGGCGGCCCTTGCCCTCGGAAGGATTCGCGCCGGCGGGATGCCGCTCGGCACGACATGGCGGCCAAGGCCCGTGCCGAGGGGCTGGCTGCCGATATCGCTCGGCACGGAGAGAGAAATGTACGTCCCCTACCTGTCGCCGTTCATGTCGTCCATGGTGCCCGTCTACCCCGGGATCGGTTCGCCCGGTCTGATCCACTCCGGCGTGGGCTCCGGGATCCCGATGCCGATCGGAATGTCCCCCGGCCCCGTCTCGTACGGCTCGTACGGCTCGTACATGACGCCGGGCATCTACGGCTACCGCCCCATCCCCTACGGCATGGGCCTCGTGCACGCCGGCTACGAGGGCGGCTCGATCCCCGGCGGGATCAACCCGCTCTTCGGCATCAACCCGATGATGTCCGGCATCGGCCCGATGGTGCACGGCATGGGCCCGTCGATGATGTCGATGCCCATGGGCTCGGTGTCGGGCATGCCGATGCAGCCGGCGTGGTCGCCGGTGCCGATGCAGCCGGGCAGCGTCCCCTCGGTCTGATCGAGCGGCGCGACGGAACCTGGAAGGGCGGGGTGCCTTCGCGGCATCCCGCCCTTCTTCCGTTCACGCGCGAAGCACCTTCGCGAGGACGTCGTCGAGCGAGGCCACCGGAACCACGGCCTTCTCCGCGAGAGCCCGTGGCACCTCGATCCCTGCCGTCGCGTCGTCCACTTGGGACGCGGGGAGCACCAGCGCGCGGGCGCCCGCGTGGAGCGCGGCCTTCAGCTTCAGCCCGAGCTCCCCCACCTGTCGCACCGTGAGCTTGCCCGCGCCGTCGTACGAGATCGCGCCGGTGAAGACGTGGTCGGTCGGGACGCGCACCTGCAGCAGGCAGGACGCGAAGGCCACCGCCACCGGGAGTCCGAGGGAGGGGCCGCCCGATGGCTCGTCCTCCTTCGTGAGGTGGATCCCGTAGCACCATGTGTCGAATTCGCTGGCACGTTCCGGAAAGCGCGCGACGAGCGTCTCCCGCACGGCGGCGAAGTTGCGCCGGATCTGCTCCCGAACGCCCTCGCCCAGCTCGCCGTGGATCTCGTTCTCCAGCAGCCGCCCGCCCCCCGCCGCGTCGGGCGGCACCCGCCGCGCGATCACGTCGTGCACGAGGCCCTTCGGCTTTCCGCCGAGGGCGAGGATGGCGGCGGCGCGCACGACGCCTGGCGGCGGCCACGGGTTTTCCTGCAAGGCCGCCGCGCGGCTGCGCAGGCGCGCTGCAGCTTCGGCCTGGCCCGCGTGCTCCTCCAACGCTGCAAGGCAGCGGAGCGCGCCGGGGCCTGGAGGCGCGGCGGACGCGGCGCTTCGCAGGGCCTCGAGCGACAGGCGCAGCGCGTCCTCGGGGACGTTCCGCGTCGCGTCGCAGCGGCTGCCCGCGCACGCCGAGATGCACGCCGCGAGGAGGCGAGCCAGCGGCTCGTCGGGGACGCCCGCCTCGAGGACGGCGCGGGTCGCAGCGCTCAGGGCCTCGTCGGGTACGTTCAGATCGAAGAGGGCGCACGCGCGCCACGCGTGGGCGTCGGCGGGGAGGTCGGCGAGGGCGGCGGCGGCGTTGCCGCGCGCCAACAGGCCGATCCCCGTCTGGAGTCGATCGGGCGCCTCCTCCGGCGCCGGCAGCTCGAGCGCGGCGAGGCGGCCCGAAGGCACGAAACGGCGCGCAGCCGCGGCGAGGCGCTCGTGGGGCGACAGCCACTGCATCCTGCGGCGGAAGGCCTCTTCGAACGAACGCTCCGCGGCGAGGGCCCCCTTCTCGTCGCCCGTCGCGCGGAGCACCGCCACGAGCCGCGGCCAGGCGGAGAGCTTGCCGGACGAAGCGAGGAACGAGAGGACGCGCTCCGCCGCACGAAGCGACGCGGTGTTCCCCTTGCGCTCCTCGAGCCGGGCGAGGAGCGCGAGGCGATCGACGTCGTGCGCGTGGCGTGGATCCGCGCCGAGCCTCTCGAGGGCGCGGGTCGCGTGGGGGAGGCGCCCGTCCATCTCGTGGATCATCGCCTCCAGCAGGAAGAGGAGCTTCGCCTGCTCCCGATCGCCCGACGCCACCGCGATGGCCTCGCCCTCCACGCACGCGGCCACCGCCCGATCATGCCGGCGCTCGGCCGCCAGCCGGACCACCCGACGCACGAGGGGCAGATCGCTCGCCTGCTCCGAGCCCTCGTGCCGAAGGGAGGCGAGCCGCCACAGGGCCGCGTGGCTGTGGGGCGACAGCTCGTGCAGGCGCCTCCAGCCGTCGATGGCGTCGCTGATGGCGCCGGCGCGGTGGTCGAGCTGCGCCTTCAGGCCCAGGAGGTCGGGGTCGTCCCTCTCCACGGCGAGGAGCTCGCGCACGCGCAAGCGGGCCTGGGTGAGGAAGTCGGCCTCGGCGAGGAGCCGGATGTCGTCAAGGTATGTGGGATCCGAGCGCACCACGACGGATCGTATGCACCCGGCCGACGGGCCAGGAGCATGGCCACGGAGCGCCCCAAGGGACGGTCGACCCGGTGGCGGCGGGAGGCCCTTCCGGCTATATGCGTCGCTCCGCCGAAGGGCACCTCGGCCGGCCGCCATGCGGCAACGGCCAGATCCCTCGGGCGTACGAGGCCCACGCTTGAGTCATACCCCGAAGAAGACGCACCGCCCGCTCACCCTCTCCGCGCTCCTCCTCACCCTCTTCATGGCCGCGATGGAGATGACGGTCGTCTCCACGGCCATGCCCACGGTCGTCGGCGATCTCGGCGGGATCCAGCTCTACGCCTGGGTCTTCACCGCGTACCTCCTCGCCTCGACGGTGACGGTGCCGATCTTCGGGAAGCTCGCCGATCTCTTCGGCCGCAAGCCCGTGCTGTTGTTCGGCACCTTCGTGTTCGTGCTGGGCTCTGCGGCGTGCGGCCTGTCGCAGACCATGTTGCAGCTCGTGGTCTTCCGCGCCGTCCAGGGCATCGGCGCGGGCGCGATGCAGCCGGTGGTGCTCACCGTCATCGGCGACATGTACTCGCTCGAGGAGCGCGCGAAGGTGCAGGGCTTCACCGGCGCGGTGTGGGGCTTCGCCGGCCTCGTGGGTCCGCTGCTCGGCGGGTGGATCGTCCACTGGCTCTCGTGGCACTGGATCTTCTTCCTCAACGTCCCCTTCGGCCTCGTGGCCATCGTGTTGATCTCGCTCTTCCTCCATGAGGACGTGGCCAAGAAGCGCCCCGATCTCGACGTGGCCGGCGCGGGGCTCCTCGCCGCGTGCGTGCTCCTCCTCCTCGCGGGATCCAGCGGCGGCGCGGTGGGCGCGTGGCCGCTCCTCGGCGCCGCGATCGCGCTCCCCGCGTTCGTGTGGGTCGAGAAGCGCGCCAAGGATCCGGTGCTTCCGCTCGGGCTCTTCGCGAACCCGTCGATCTCGCTGGCGAGCATCGCCGGCACGCTCCTCGGCGGGGCCATGCTCGCGTCGGTGACCTACGTGCCGCTCTTCGTGCAGTCGGTCCTCGGGGGCAGCGCTACCGACGCGGGCGAGGCGATCACGCCGATGGTGATCGGCTGGCCGATCTTCAGCACCATCGGCGGCAGACTCGTGCCCAAGCTGGGCTTCCAGCCCCTCATCCGCGTGGGGCTCGCGCTCACCGCGGCGTCGGCCATCGGCGTGGCGATCCTCCTGGGGCCGGACACGAACATCCGCGTGATCCAGGTGCTCATGTTCGCCTTCGGCGCCGGCATGGGCTTCGCCAACACCGCGCTCATCCTCGCCGTGCAGACCAGCGTCGACTGGAAGCAGCGCGGCGTCGCCACGGCGAGCACCATGTTCTTCCGCACCATCGGCGGCGCGCTCGCCGTGGGCGCGCTGGGGGGAATCCTCGCCGCCTCTCTCGCGGGCGATCCGTCCATCCCGCCGGGCGCCGCCGGCAAGCTCCTCGGCGCCGATCACGGTGCCTCCCTCGGCGCCGATCTGCTGCAGACGCTGTCCACGGCCCTGGCGGGTGCGCTCCGCTTCAACTTCTGGGCGATCGCCGGCCTCGCCTCGTTGGCGTTCCTCGTGGGCCTTCGCTTCCCCAAGGGCGGGGCGCCGTCCTCCGAGGGCGCGCAGGACGCCATCGCCGTCCACGAGTAGCGTTCGCAGGGGGCGATTGGTCCGAAAGACCGTCGGGTGAGATAGGATTCGCCGCCATGCGAACCCTACCCGTGCTCACGCTCCTCGTTGCCCTCGCCGCCGCCTGCGGCGGCTCCGACTCCTCCTCCGAGGGAACCGGCGGATCCGGTGGTTCCGCCGGCGCCGGCGGGTCCGGAGGAACGGGCGGCGACGGTGGAACGGGCGGGACCGGAGGCGGAAGCCCCGTCGAGACCGTCTGCCGCCTCTGGAAAGAGGGGCACGTCGAGAACGAGAAGACACCATGGGTCGCAGGCGATGACACTTGCGACCCCGGCACGTTCAGCGACGTCGCCGCCGAGGACACGCTCCGTCGGATCAACATGTACCGCGCGCTCGCGGGGCTGCCGCTCGTCACCGAGGACCTCGGCCAGCGGGCGAACGATCAGGCCTGCGCCGTGCTGATGAACGTGAACAACGCGCTGTCGCACACGCCGCCTTCGGACTGGTCGTGCTGGTCGAAGGCCGGGTACGACGGCGCGAACTCCAGCAACCTCGCGCTGGGCTATCGGACGCCGGGGAGCGCCATCGACGGCCTCATGGGCGACACGGGCGTCCCCAGCCAGGGCCACCGCCGGTGGCTGCTGGGCTTCTTCCTGGGCAAGGTGGGCCTCGGCTTCGCCGGCAAGGCCACCTGCGTCGGCGTCTTCGACGACTCCCACCCCACCGACGTCGAGTGGACGGCCTATCCGCCGGCGGGGCCCGCGCCGATCGGCATGGTCACCGACCCGCGCGATCCGGTGGCCTGGTCCTTCCACCCGGCGGACGGGATCGCGGGCGCCGAGGTCACCATGCAGCGCCTGCCAGGGCTCGAGGACGTCACCATCGAGACCTGGATCCCTGACACCGGCTTCCGGATCCCGGACGCGATCGTGTGGCAGCCGCCCACCGTCCGCGCGGGCGAGTCCTACCGCATCACGATCACGCGCCCCGCGAAGGACACGGTCACCTACGACGTCGACCTCGTGGACTGCAAATAGGCTCGAACGTCGAGTCCGTCGCGCTCACGCGTGAAGGACGACCTTGATCGCCTTCTCGCGCGCCGCCGCGCCGAACGTGTCGTAGGCCTTCATCATGTCCGCCAGCGCGAACCGGTGCGTGGCCATCTTCGTGGGCTCGAGCTTGCCGGCGTTCACCATGTCGAGGAGCTGCGGCGTGCTGTAGGTGTCGACGAGGCCGGTCCGGAGCGTGATGTTCTGGATCCACAGCTTCTCGATCTCGAGTTGCACCGGCTTGCCGTGGACGCCCACGTTCGCCAGGTGTCCGCCCGGCGCGAGGATCCGCTGGCAGAGATCGAACGTCGCTGGGATGCCGACCGCCTCTACGGCGACGTCGACGCCGCCGCCCGTGCGATCGATCAGGGTCTTCGCCAGGTCGGGCTGTGACGCGTCGAACGTGGACGTGGCCCCGAAGCTCTTCGCCACCGCCAGTCGGTTCGGGTCGAGGTCGATCATGATCAGCTCCGCCGGCGAGTAGAGCTGGGCCGTCAAGAGCACCGACAGTCCGATGGGACCGGCGCCCACGATCGCGACCACGTCCCCCGGCTTCACCTCGCCGTTGCGGACGCCCACCTCGTAGCCCGTCGGGAAGATGTCGCTCAGCATCACCATCGCGTCCTCGTTCGCGTCCTTG
>Ga0182736_1001906_pt1 | contig 17825 bp, 18 predicted proteins | sample eDN5th30CKraftBY_FD_128882 | JGI IMG/M metagenome (GOLD analysis project Ga0182736, IMG submission 128882) | Enriched backyard soil microbial communities from Emeryville, California, USA - eDNA 5th pass 30_C Kraft BY (version 2) (version 2) | ecosystem: Environmental > Terrestrial > Soil >... | reverse complement strand
GTCCTGCTCCTCGGTCCCGAGGAGATCCGCTTCGCGGAGGCGAACCGGCACGACGTCTGGCTGACCACCGACTGCGGCCGGTTCCGCGCCGCGACGAGGGGCATGGACCACCTCGCGCGCGAGCTGAGCCCGTACGGGTTCCTGCGGGTGCACCGAAGCTTCCTCGTCAATCCGGCGCGGATCCGCCGCGTCGTGTCCAAGGGCAACGGGCTGATCGCGCTCAGCACCGATCACCATCGCGCCGAGGACATCCCGGTGTCGCGGCGCAGCACCCACGAGGTCAGGCAGCGACTCGGCATCTGACGGTGTGCCGGCACCACCGGACGGTGCCGGCGCAGCGGCCCGACCGTTCGTGCCGGGGGCACCGTCGTTCATGCCCGGAACGCCGCTGTCCGTGCACGACGACTGCCGCCGGCGGGCGCCCCACGGCGACACTGGGTGCACCCGCGCACCGCGTCCCCGGCTCGCCGCGCGATGCGAGGCGCATCGAATCAGTGCCGATTCTGTGAGGTGTCCGAATGGCGATCGACTTCACTCTCAGCGATGCCCAGAAGAAGGTCCAGCACGACGCCCGGGACTTCGCCGAGGGAGTGCTCGCACCGGCGGTACGCGACGCCGATCGCGAACCGGACCCGTTGAAGGCGTTCCAGCGGACCAAGCCCGTGTACGTCGAGGCCTACAAGGCCGGTATCGCGTTCTGCATGCTGCCCAAGCAGTACGGCGGCGGTGGGCTCACCAACGTCGAGCTGATCCTCGCCGCGGAGGAGATCTGCGCCGTCGACCCCGGTTTCGCCTGCACGGTGCTCGTCAACGGGCTCGGTCTGCTGCCCGTCTGGTACTGGGGCACCGAGAAGCAGAAGTCCGAGGTCCTGGGTGCGGCCACGTCCGACCCGACCGGCGAGTGGATCGCCGGCTACGGCGCGAGCGAGCCCGCGGGCTCCCCCGGGGGTACCGCGAACTTCGACACCCCGCTCCCCCAGCCCGCCGGGATCGGCGTCACGGCGCGGTTCGACGGCGACTGCTACGTCGTCAACGGCCGCAAGTACTGGCCGTGCAACGTCGGCGGCTGGGACAACCGCGGCGCGAACACCAGCCTCTACGTCGTGCGCACCGACCCGGAGAAGGGCGGCACCGAGGGCCTCGCGGCCTTGCTCGTGGACCGGGACACCCCGGGCGTCACGTTCAACACCATCGACTCGTTCGGGCACCGGCTCACCCCGAACTCCGAGGTCATCTTCGACAACGCCCGGGTGCCGGTGGAGAACATCGTCGAGGGGACGAAGGGCAACGGCGACCTGCTCATCAACCGCAACTTCGCCTGGTCCGGGCCGGTCGCGGGGATCGCGGCCGTCGGGGTGGCCCGGGCGGCCTACGAGGCCGCGCTGTCGTGGGCCAAGACCTTCACCGCGGGCGGGCCGCACCCGATCATCCACCACCAGTACGTCGGCTACGTGCTCGGTGACGTCGCGGGGAAGATCGAGGCCGCCCGGTACTTCTGCTGGAAGGCCGCCCACTACATCGACCAGCACGACTACCACGGCGAGCTGATCGGGGCGATGAACAAGGTGTTCTGCACCGAGACGCTCTTCGACGCCGTCTACAAGTGCCTGCAGGTCGTCGGCGTCAACAGCGCGGACCGCAAGCACGACTTCGAGAAGTACCTGCGTGAGGCCGCGATCTTCCCGATCTACGACGGCGGCAACTTCGGCATGCAGCGCCGCCGGGTGCACGGGATCATCGCCGACCCGACGTTCGACCCACGCGCCCTGATGGACGACGAGTACGTCGAGTTCACCAAGCAGATGGAGACGATCGACACGGTCGCGGCACCGACGGCGGTCGCCGTCTGAGAGCACGGGGCCGGCCGCGGGTGCACCGCCACGGCCGGTCCCGTCCCGTGCGGTGGACGCAGCGGTGCGTCCGGGACGGCGGGCGGTGGCGGTCAGCCCGCCAGCGCCCGCACCACCCGCGACGGCGACGGCCGGCCCAGCTGCGCGGCCATCCACACGCTGGTGTCGACGAGCTTGTGCAGGTCGGCGCCGTGCTCGACGCCCAGCCCGTCGAGCATCCAGACGAGGTCCTCGGTGGCGAGGTTGCCCGTGGCGGACTCCGCGTACGGGCAGCCGCCGAGGCCGCCCGCGCTGGCGTCGACCGTCGTGACGCCACGGCGCAGCGCCGCGAGCGTGTTGGCCAGCGCCTGCCCGTAGGTGTCGTGGAAGTGCACCGCCAGTGCCGCGACGGGCACGCCGCCCGCGACGCACGCGTCGACCACCGCGTCGACGTGCCCGGCGGTGCCGGTGCCGATGGTGTCGCCCAGCGACAGCTGCCAGCACCCCATCTCGACCAGGCGCCTGCCCACGCCGGCGACCTGCTCGGGATCGACCGGCCCCTCCCACGGGTCGCCGAACGCCATGCTGACGTAGCCGCGCACCCGCAGCCCCTCGGCGAGCGCCCGGGTGACGACGGGCTCGAACATGGCGAACTGCTCGTCGAGCGTGCGGTTGAGGTTCTTGCCCGCGAACGTCTCGGTCGCGCTGGCGAAGATCGCGACGTGCTCGACACCGGACTGCAGCGCGCGGTCGAGGCCGCGCTCGTTCGGGACCAGCACCGGGTAGTCGACGCCCGCGCGCCGGTCGAGCCGGTCGAGGAGATCGGCGGCGTCGGCGAGCTGCGGCACCCACTTCGGGTGCACGAAGCTGGTGGCCTCGAGCGTGGTGAGCCCGGCGTCGGCGAGCCGGTCGATGAACTCCGCCTTGACCTCGACGGGCACGACCGCGCTCTCGTTCTGCAGCCCGTCGCGCGGCCCGACCTCGTAGATCGTGACCCGCGGGGGCAGTCCCTCGACGGGCAGGCGCATCGGCAGCCCGGACGCGGTCATCGGCGGCTCTCCCAACGGTCGTCGCGGTCCTCGTCGTCGCCGTAGCCGGCGCGGGCAGGGCGGCCGGCGCGGCGCTCGTCGAGCTCGGACATCTGGTTGTAGAGCATCGAGTGGACCTTCTCGACGCCCGGCACGTCCTCGAACTCCAGCGGTTCGTCGGACGCCGACTCGATGACGAGCGTGCCACAGCCGAGGAGCCGTTCGACGATCGTGTGACGGAACTGGACGCTGTTGATGCGCCCGATCGGGATGTCGATGCCCTGCCGCGACACGACGCCCTCCCGCACCAGCACCCGCCGGGTCGTCACCACGAAGTGCGTCGTCCGCCACCGCACCAGTGGGACCAGCGTGAACCGCACGACGACCGCCACCGCGACGACCGCCAGCACGATCCAGGCGATCGTCGCCCAGCTCAGGTTGCGCGCCAGGGCGGCGAGATAGACCGCGAGACCGACCGTCACCAGGAACACGAGCACCGGCACCACGAGCATCTTCGGGTGCGGGTGCTTGTGCAGCACGACGCGCTCGTCGTCGACCAGGAGCTCGTCGGGATAGGCCATGGGGCGCATCATGGCACCCCGGCTCAGGAGTCGGCGGGACCCGCGGCGCGCAGGTGCACGACGTCGCCCGCCGCGACCGGACGGCGCGTCCCGTCGGCGTCGAGCAGCAGCAGCCGCCCGTGCACGTCGACGTCCTCGGCCATGCCGGTGAGCGACTCGCCGCCGGGCAGCTCGACCCGCACCCGCGAGCCGAGGCTGGAGCAGCCCGCGCGGTAGTCGGCCCGCAGGCCGACGGCCTCGGCGTCACCGCGCGCGTCGCGCCACGCGGCCTCACGCGCGGCGAGCCTGCGCAGCAGGGCGACCAGCAGCTCGGCCCGGTCGACCCCCACGGCTCCCTCCTCGGCCAGCGAGGTCGCCCCCGCGGGCAGCTGCGGGATCGTCGCGCCGACGTTGAGACCGATGCCCAGCACGACCCCGGGCCCGCCGCCGGTCACGGCCGTCATCTCCGCGAGGATGCCGGCGGCCTTGCGGCCCTCGGGCCCGAGCAGCAGGTCGTTGGGCCACTTCAGGCCCGACGGCGCGGCGCAGAACTCGCGGACGGTGTCGAGCAGCGCGAGCCCGGCGAGCATGGGCAGCCAGCCGAACCGGTCGGCCGGGACCTCCTGGGGCCGCCACAGGACACTGACGGTGATGCCGCTGCCGGGCGGTGACTCCCAGCTGCGGGTGAGCCGGCCGCGGCCGGAGCTCTGGTGCTCGGCGACCAGCACCGACCGGTCGGGGGCACCGCGCGCGGCCGCCGCGAGCAGGTCCGCGTTGGTCGAACCGGTCTCGGCGACGAGGTCGACCCTGCTCCAGGGCCCGACCGGCGCCAGCAGCGCGGGGCGCAGCAGATCGATGTCGAGCGGCACGGCCTGCCTGGTCATGGACGGGACGCTAACCGGTCCCGGGACGCCCTCGACCGCGGCGGACGGCCCGCTCGACGGGCGGCGCGTCACCGTCGCCCGGCGAACGGGACGGTGTGGTCGCGGGGCGCCGAGCGTGACAGATACCGCTCCCCGAACGCCCCCCGGCGGGGGAATCGCCGGGTTAGGCTCCCGGCCCATGAGCGCCGCGAGCGAACCGACGGGGGTTCCGCCGCAGTCCGGGGACACCCCCGGTGACGCATCCCCCGACATCGACATCCACACCACGGCGGGCAAGCTCGCCGACCTGCACCGTCGCTACGACGAGGCGGTGCACGCGGGTGCCGAGGCGGCCGCCGAGCGCCAGCACGCGAAGGGTCGTCAGACCGCGCGCGAACGCGTCGAGCAGCTGCTCGACCCCGGCTCGTTCGTGGAGCTCGACGCGCTCGTCCGGCACCGGTCCACGAACTTCGGGATGCAGGAGAAGCGACCGTTCGGCGACGGGGTCGTCACCGGCACGGGCACGATCGACGGCCGGCCGGTCGCGGTGTTCAGCCAGGACGCCACGGTGTTCGGCGGCTCGCTCGGCGAGGTCTACGGCGAGAAGATCGTCAAGGTCATGGACCTCGCGGCCAAGGTCGGGTGCCCGGTCGTCGGCATCAACGACGGCGGTGGCGCGCGGATCCAGGAGGGCGTCGTCGCGCTCGGCCTGTACGGCGAGATCTTCATCCGCAACGTCCGCAGCTCCGGGGTCATCCCCCAGATCTCACTGATCCTCGGCCCGTCGGCGGGCGGCGCGGTGTACTCCCCGGCACTGACCGACTTCGTCGTCATGGCCGACGAGACCAGCCACATGTTCATCACCGGCCCGGACGTCATCGAGACCGTCACCGGTGAGCGCGTCGACATGGAGGAGCTCGGCGGCGGCCGGGCCCACAACACCCGCTCGGGCGTCGCCCACTACCTGGCCTCCGACGAGGAGGACGCCTTCGCCTACGTGCGGGACCTGCTGGGCTACCTGCCGTCGAACAACCTGTCCGAGCCGCCGAGCTACCCGGCGCCCGAGCCCGTCGGCGGTTCGATCGAGGACTCGGTCACCGACACCGACCGCGAGCTCGACACGCTCGTGCCCGACTCCCCCAACACGCCCTACGACATCCGCGAGGTCATCTCCCGGGTCGTCGACGAGGGCGACTTCCTCGAGGTCCACGAGCTGTTCGCGCCCAACATCGTCTGCGGCTTCGCGCGGGTCGAGGGCAACAGCGTCGGCATCGTCGCCAACCAGCCGACCCAGTTCGCCGGCTGCCTCGACATCCACGCCTCGGAGAAGGCCGCGCGCTTCGTCCGCACCTGCGACGCGTTCAACGTCCCCGTCGTGACGTTCGTCGACGTCCCCGGCTTCCTGCCGGGCACCGAACAGGAGTGGAACGGCATCATCCGCCGCGGCGCGAAACTGATCTACGCCTACGCCGAGGCCACCGTCCCCAAGATCACGGTCATCACCCGCAAGGCCTACGGCGGCGCCTACGACGTCATGGGCTCCAAGCACCTCGGCGCGGACGTCAACATCGCGTGGCCGACGGCGCAGATCGCGGTCACGGGCGCGTCGGGCGCGGTCGGCATCCTCTACCGCAAGCAGCTCAAGGGCCTGGAGGGCGACGAGCTCGCCGCCAAGCGGGCGGAGCTGCAGACCGAGTACGAGGACACCCTCGCCAACCCCTACATCGCCGCCGACCGCGGGTACATCGACGCCGTCGTCCCGCCCTCGCACACCCGCGGGTACGTGGGCCGGGCGCTGCGGATGCTCGCCACCAAGCGCGAAGAGGTCCCGACGCGCAAGCACGGGAACATCCCCCTGTGAGCGACGATCCTGTGAGCTCCCCCTCGGAAGAGCAGACGCCGGAGGAGCGGCGGGCCCTGTTCCGGGTCGTGCGCGGCGAGCCGTCCGACGAGGAGGTCGCCGCGCTGACGGCGGTCCTGCTCGCGGCGGCCTCCTCGGCGGGCACGGGCGCCGCCCCGGCGCAGCGCGACCGCTGGTCCGACCCGGTCCGGCGGATGCGCGCCCCCCTGCGCCCGGGCCCCGGCGCCTGGCGCGCCTCCGCCCTGCCCCGCTGAGGCCCGCCTGCCCCTGACCCCGCCCGCCCTTCTGCCGCCTGCCGCCGACCCACTCTGCAGGAACGGCACTTTCCCGCAACCGGGTTGCAGGAAAGTGCCGTTCCTGCAGCCGGGGTCCGGCCGCGGCACCCGCGCGGGGACACTCGCGACATCGACGCGGCGCCGGGTGAGCGGCCCGCGCGGGCACGGCGTGCGATGGGCGTTGCGACGGAGGTGGCGTCCGTAGGCTCGCGGGGTGCGTCTCGTTCTCGCCTCCGCCTCCCCCGCCCGGCTCTCCGTCCTGCGCGCCGCCGGGCTCGACCCCGTCGTCGAGGTCTCCGACGTCGACGAGGACGCCCTCCTCGCCGCGATCCCGGACGCCTCGCCCGGCGAGAAGGTGACGGCGCTGGCGGGCGCCAAGGCCACGACGGTGGCCCGTCGGGTCGCCGGCCCGCGCCCCGGGGCGGTCGTCGTCGGCTGCGACTCGATGCTGTCGATCGACGGTGAGCTCGTCGGGAAGCCCCTCGACGTCGACACCGCCCGCCGGCGCTGGAAGGCGATGGCCGGGCGCACCGGCGATCTCGTCACCGGGCACGCCGTGCTGCGCCTCGTCGACGGCGAGATCGACCGTGTCGCGGAGGGGCACGCGACGACGACGGTGCGCTTCGCCGAGCCCACCGACGCCGAGCTGGAGGCCTACCTGGCGACGGGCGAGCCGCTCGCGGTGGCGGGGGCGTTCACCCTCGACGGGCTGGGCGCGTGGTTCGTCGACGGCATCGACGGCGACCCCTCGAACGTCATCGGGATCAGCCTCCCGCTGGTGCGCAGGCTGCTCGGCGCGATCGGCGTCTCGCCCGTCGACCTGTGGGCCCACCGGAGCGGGTGAGCGGCACCCACCCCGCGCGCCGTGGCGGACTATCGTCGCGGCCATGGCGCTGCCCGCTGACAACGACCCGAAGCTCGCCGACTACGCCCACCCGGAGCGGCTGGTCACCACCGAGTGGCTCGCGGCCAACCTCGGCTCCGACGGCCTGGTCGTCGTCGAGTCCGACGAGGACGTCCTGCTCTACGACACCGGCCACATCCCGGGCGCGGTGAAGGTCGACTGGCACACCGAGCTCAACGACCCGGTGACCCGCGACTACGTCGACGGCGCCCGCTTCGCCGAGATCTGCGGCGAGCGCGGCATCGCCCGCGACACCACCGTCGTGTTCTACGGCGACCGCAACAACTGGTGGGCCACCTACGCGCTGTGGGTGTTCGCCCTGTTCGGCCACGAGGACGTGCGCATCCTCGACGGCGGCCGCGCGAAGTGGGTCGCCGAGGGCCGGGAGATGACCACCGAACAGCCGAAGCCGGCGACCGTCGACTACCCGGTCGTCGAGCGCGACGACACGACGCTGCGCGCGTTCAAGGACGACGTGCTCGCGCACCTGGAGAAGGTGAAGGGCGGCACGGGCGCGCTGGTCGACGTCCGCTCCCCCGGCGAGTACTCCGGCGAGCTGCTGCACATGCCCGACTACCCGCAGGAGGGCGCGGTCCGCGGCGGGCACATCCCGGGCGCCGCGAACGTGCCGTGGGCCCGCGCCGCCGCCGAGGACGCGACGTTCAAGCCGCGCGCCGACCTCGAGGCCATCTACCTGCAGGAACAGGGCCTGTCGGCCGACGACGACGTCGTCGCCTACTGCCGCATCGGCGAGCGGTCGAGCCACACCTGGTTCGTGCTCACCCACCTGCTGGGCTTCGGCACGGTCCGCAACTACGACGGCAGCTGGACCGAGTGGGGCAACACGGTGCGGGTCCCCATCGCACAGGGGGCCGAGCGTGGCTGATCTCCCACCCAGGCTCGCGGAGCTGGTCGAGGACTTCTCCGCCGTCGGCCCGAAGGACCGGCTGCAGCTGCTGCTCGAGCTGTCGCAGGAGCTGCCGGACCTGCCGGAGCGCTACGCCGACGCCGCGGACTCGATGGAGCAGGTGCACGAGTGCCAGTCGCCGCTGTTCCTGGCGGTGGAGGTCGAGGACGGCGCTACCGCCCCCGACCGGCCCGTGCACCTGTTCTTCTCCGCGCCGCCCGAGGCCCCGACGACGCGCGGCTTCGCCTCGATCATGCACACGGGTCTCGACGGCGAGTCCGCCGCGGACGTCCTGGCCGTGCCCGACGACTTCTACGTCGCGCTCGGGCTCGGCCAGGCCGTGAGCCCGCTGCGGCTGCGCGGGATGGCGGCGATGCTCGCCCGGATCAAGAACCAGGTGCGCGCCCGTACGGCGTGAGCCGCGAACCTCGGAACCTCAAGTCTTGGTGAGGAACGTTCCCCCGATGCGATGACGCCGACCACACTGTGGCCAGTCCCAAGAGGACGAGTCAGGGGGTGGTTCGGATGGGCACACTCGCGGCCTCGGGCGACACCTGGGGGATCAGCGGCTCGACGTTCATTCTCTTCTACCTGGTCATCGCCGTCGTCGTCTGGATCTGGGCGGTCCGGACGCGGCGGCAGATCGCGGGCGCGCGCGGCGGGGGCCGCCCACCCGCGGATCTCACCGGCACGCCCTACGACGCGGCGTACCTCAACGGTGGCGCGGACCTCGCGGTGTACGCCGCACTGTCGTCGATGCGCGTCGACGGGACGATCGAGACGGCGGGCCGCGGCAACGTCGTCGCGGTGGGCGCGCTGCTGCCCGGCGCCGACGAGCTGGAGCGGGCGATCCACGCGACGGCCACGTCCCCGGTCGGCCGCGGCCGGCTGCGCTACCACGAGTACGTCGCCGCCGCGTTGGCGGCGATCGAGCGGCGGCTCACCGCCGAGGGCCTGCTCGTCACCGACGACGAGCGGCGCGGCGTCCGGCAGGCGGGCGCGTGGATGCTCCTCGTCGCCGGGCTGGGCCTGGCCCGGCTCGTCGCCGGGGTCGCCAACGGCAAGCCCGTCACGTTCCTGGTGCTGGCGACGCTGGGCGCGGCCGTCGTCGGCGTCGTGCTGATGGCCCGGGTCCCGCGGCGCACGCCGCTCGGCGACGCCACGGTCTCCGCGATGCGGGCCCAGCACCATCGGCTGTCACCGGCGAACCGGCCGGACTGGGTCGCGAACGGGGCGACGGCCGCGGCGCTCGGCGTCGGCGTCTTCGGGATGAGCGCGCTGTGGGCCTCCGACCCGGCGTTCGCCGACGAGCTCGCCGCGCAGAAGCTCGCGTCGTCGGGCGGCGGCTGGTCGGGCGGCGACTCGGGCAGCAGCTACGGCGGGGGCGCCGGCTGCGGTGGGGGGAGCAGCTGCGGTGGGGGGAGCAGCAGCTGTGGCGGAGGGGGTGGCTGCGGCGGCGGGGGTGGCTGCGGTGGCTGAGCCCGGCGCCGGCCCCGCGACCCGGCTGGGCACGGGCATCGGCTGGCGTCCCGAGATCGCGGGGATCGTCGCCGAGCTGCCCGGTCTGCGCTTCTGCGAGGTCATCGCAGAAGCGATCGATCCCGCGGCTCCGCCTCGAGGGGTGGCGGAGCTGCGGGATCGGGGGGTCCCGGTGATCCCGCACGGCGTGCGGCTGTCCCTCGGCAGTGCCGACGGGCTCGACCCCGAACGGGTCGCCCACCTCGCGGCGTGCGCCGATGCGCTGGACGCGCCGCTGGTCAGCGAGCACGTGTCGTTCACCCGGGTCGCCGGGCGCGACGCCGGGCACCTGCTCCCGGTGCCGCGGACCCGGGAGGCGCTCGACGTGCTGGTCGCGAACGTGGCCCGGGTGCAGGCCGAGCTCGACGTCCCGTTGGCGCTGGAGCCCGTCGCGGCGCTCTTCGACTGGCCGGGCGACGAGTTCACCGAGGCCGAGTTCCTCACCCGGCTGCTCGACCGCACCGAGGCGTGGCTGCTGCTCGACGTCGCGAACGTCCACGCCAACGCCGTGAACCGTGGCGGCGACCCGTGCGCGGTCCTCGACGGGCTGCCGTTGGACCGGATCGCCTACGTGCACGTCGCGGGCGGCAGCGAGCACCCCGGCGACACGGCCGCCGGCGATCCCGGCGTGTACCACGACAGCCACACCGACCCCGTTCCGCCGGAGGTGTTCGCGCTGCTGGGCGAGCTGTGCGACCGGCGGCTGCCGCCCGCGGTGATGCTGGAGCGCGACGGTCGCTACCCGCCCGCCGCCGAGCTGGCGGCGGAGCTGGCCGCGATCTCCGCGGCAGCCCGGTTCGCGCCACCGGCAGCCCGCGCTGCGGCGGCGGGCCAGGTCGTGCCGGCGGCGGCCGGGGTCGCGCCCGGAGTGCTCCGGTGAGCGCCGGGCTGGCCGCGCGGCAGGCTGCGCTCGTCGACGCACTGGTGGCGGGCGCCCCGGTGCCCGACGGCTTCGACCCCGTCCGCCTCGCGACGACGCGCCGCGCCCTGCTGCGCAAGCGTGCCGGGGAGGCCGCCCGGCACTGGCCACTGCTCGCGGCCGCGCTCGGCCCCGGGTGGCCGGCGGCCGTCGCCGAGGCCCTCGACGGGGTACCGCCGGGCGGCTCGTTGCGCGACGGCTGGGACGTCGCCCGGTGGCTGCGGGCGGCCGGGCGGCTGCCCGCCGGCGCCGTCGACGAGCTGGCCGCGCGAGAGGTCGCCACCCGCTACGACGGCAGCGGCGCGCCCCGCGCCCGCCGGGCGCCCGCGGTACGCCGCGGCCGGGGGTCCGTGTTCGTGCAGGTGGGCGGCCGGACCCTTCGGCTCCGGCTCCGCAACCGCTGAGCGACGAAGACCACACCTGCCTGGCTCGATCCAGTTCCGCAGGCCGCGCAGGGGGCGCTCCGAACGTCGGAAACGCCACAGGTCCGCGGCCCGGAGAAATTCGTCCGGTCCTCCTAGACTCCCTGCAACGCGCCGGCGCGACGGGCCGGCCGATTCACCGAGGAGCGGACGTTGCCCGAGCTGACCAAGATCCTCGTCGCGAACCGGGGGGAGATCGCGGTCCGTGTGATCCGCGCGGCCAAGGACGCCGGCCTCGCGTCGGTCGCCGTGTACGCCGACCCCGATCGCGACGCCCTGTTCGTCCGGCTCGCCGACGAGGCGTTCGCGCTGGGCGGCAGCACCGCCGCCGAGTCCTACCTCGACTTCGACAAGGTGATCGGCGCGGCGAAGCAGGCGGGCGCCGACGGCATCCACCCGGGATACGGCTTCCTGTCGGAGAACGCCGACTTCGCGCAGGCCGTCATCGACGCGGGGATCACCTGGATCGGGCCGTCCCCGCAGTCGATCCGCGACCTGGGCGACAAGGTCACCGCGCGGCACATCGCGATGCGGGCGGGCGCCCCGTTGGTCCCCGGCACGGCCGACCCGGTCTCGGGCGCCGACGAGGTGATCGCGTTCGCGAAGGAGCACGGCCTGCCCGTCGCGATCAAGGCGGCGTTCGGCGGCGGCGGGCGCGGCATGAAGGTCGCGCGCGAGGAGAAGGAGATCGCCGAGCTCTACGAGTCGGCCGTCCGCGAGGCGACCGCGGCGTTCGGCCGCGGCGAGTGCTTCGTCGAGCGTTACCTCGACAAGCCGCGGCACGTCGAGACCCAGGTCCTGGCCGACCAGCACGGCAACGCGATCGTCGTCGGCACGCGCGACTGCTCGCTGCAGCGCCGCTTCCAGAAGCTGGTCGAGGAGGCCCCGGCGCCGTTCCTCACCGACGAGCAGCGCACGACGCTCTACGACGCGTCGAAGGCCATCGTCAAGGAGGCCGGCTACTACGGCGCCGGCACCGTCGAGTTCCTCATCGGGCAGGACGGGCTGATCACGTTCCTCGAGGTCAACACGCGGCTGCAGGTCGAGCACCCGGTCTCGGAGGAGACCTCCGGGCTCGACCTGGTCCGCGAGATGTTCCGCATCGCCGAGGGCAAGGAGCTCAACGTCCTCGAGGATCCGGCGCCGCGCGGGCACTCCATCGAGTTCCGGATCAACGGTGAGGACGCCGGTCGCAACTTCCTCCCCGCGCCCGGCACGGTCAGCTCGATCGCGTACCCCGCCGGCCCGGGTGTGCGCGTCGACGCGGGCGTGGAGGCGGGCTCGGTCGTCGGCGGGAACTTCGACTCGCTGCTGGCCAAGCTGATCGTCACCGGTTCCGACCGCGCCCAGGCGCTGGAGCGCTCGCGCCGCGCGCTGGCGGAGATGCAGGTCGAGGGCATGGCGACGGTGCTGCCGTTCCACCGGCTCGTCGTGTCCGACCCCGCGTTCGCCGCCGACACCGAGGACGGGTTCACCGTCCACACCCGGTGGATCGAGACGGAGTGGGACAACACGGTGCCGCCGTTCGAGGGCGGCGCCGAGGCCGGATCCGAGGAGGCACCTCGGCAGTCGGTCGTCGTCGAGGTCGGCGGGCGCCGGCTCGAGGTGTCCCTGCCCGGCGACCTCGCCATCGGCACCGGCGGCGGCGGCGCGAAGGCGGCGCCCCGCAAGCGCGGGAAGTCCGGCGGGGGTGGCACCAAGGCGTCGGGCGACTCCGTGACCGCGCCCATGCAGGGCACCATCATCAAGGTCGCGGTCTCCGACGGCGACACCGTCAGTGCGGGCGACCTCGTCGTCGTGCTCGAGGCGATGAAGATGGAGAACCCGGTGACCGCCCACAAGGACGGCACGATCACCGGGCTGTCCGCCGACACGGGCTCGTCGGTCACCCAGGGCACCGTGATCTGCGAGATCAAGGACTGACGCTGGAGCCCGTCGAGATCAACGCGGGGACCTGGTACCTGCGGGCGCCGCGCGCCGACGACCGCGTCGACGACCGGCCCGCCTACGCCGAGGCGGGTGTCGACGGCGACGCGGGCGTCGCGACCGCGACGGCCGGCTGGGCGGGCGACCGCACCTGCACGTGGGCGGTCTGCGAGCCGACGACGGGCCGGATGGTCGCGGAGGTCGTCCTCGACGGCGTGCTCGGCGACGGCGGAGAGGCCGTGCTGCGGGTCTGGGAGCTGCCCGCCGGGCAGGCGGCCGGCGCGCTCGCCGAGTCGTTGCCGGCCGTGCTGCGGTTCGCCGTCGGGGGCCTGGGCGCGGCGCGGGTCCGCTGGCCGGGGGCCACCGACGAGCTCGCGGCGTCCTGCGGGTTCAGCTCCGACCCGCGCGCGCAGCTCACCACCGCCGCTCCCGGGGATTGACCGCGAGATCCGCTGCTGGTTACCGTCGGCGCGCACCGTGCCGTCCGGCGTCAGCGTCGACGCGGCCCGGCACCGTGCGGACAACTGCACAGCGACACCGCACTCCCGTGTGTTCCACCACGGGGCCGGTAGTTCCGCCACGCGGAAAGACCGCGCCGCGGATCCGTCACCACGTCGGCCGAGCCACGTCGTGAGCTGTCCATCGCCACATCGGACACCAGGATCCGTCATGCCCCAGCAGTACGTGTACGTCACGACGCACATGCACGTCGAAGGGCCGATTCCGGGCCCGCACTCCCTGCTCACCCTGGCGTCGGCCGCGCACCGCGCGGACGGCTCCCTGATCGCGACGTTCACCACGAACGTCGCCGAACTGCCCGGTGCCACGATCCACCCGGTCGCGCTGAGCTCGTGGCGCGGCCGAGCGGAGGACTGGCTCGCCACCCGCCGGGCACCCCGCCCACCCGCGGCGGCGACCGCCGACTACGCCCGCTGGGTCGACGACCTCGCGGCGCCCGCGGTGTTCGTCGCCGACCAGGACGGGCAGGACCACGTGTACCTCTACTGGTATCTGCAGCGGTTCGTGGGCAGCTGGCCGTTCGTCGCGGCAGGCTCCCGCGCCGCCGTCCCGGGCATGCTGCCCGCGGCGGCGGTCTGCCCGCTGCGCCGCTGCCGTCCGGCGGCGCACCAGCAGGTCGCGGCCTGATCCGCCCGGTCGTGACCCCCGCCCACCCGGCGGGGGTCACGCCGGTGCGGCGCTGCCGGTCAGTCCGTGGCCGGGTTCCTCCTGCCGACGACGGCACCCGCGACCCCCGCGACCAGTGTCAGCGTCGCCAGCAGCATCGACAGCCAGCCGAACCCGCTGACCGCCAGCCCGATCCCTGCCGACAGCGCACCGACGGCGAGCCCCGTACGCGCGACCGCGACACCCGAGAGCCTGCGGGTGACGAGCCGGGCGCCCAGCGCGGTCAGCAGCACGGCGATGAACGCCGACGCCGGGGCGATCAGCGCGGCGGGCGGGAAGACGAAGTAGGCGACGTCGTCGACGAACTGCGACGCGACGGCGGCGACCACGACGGGGACGACGGGGACCCGGGTCGTGGCGTTCTGCAGTGTGGTCATGCCATCGAGCATCGCCGCCGTGCGGCCCCGGGAAATCGGGGTTCCCCCGGACCCGACCCCGAGCTCCCGTGAGCTCCCGTGAGCGACCCGGCCGGGCGGCTCAGTCGAGGTCGTCGTGCTGCATGAGGCGGCGGCCCGCCTCGGTGATCGTCCCCGACAGCGAGGGGTAGACCGAGAAGGTGTGGGCGAGGTCGTCGACCGACAGGCCGTTCTGCACCGCCATCGCGATGGGCAGGATCAGCTCGCTCGCCACCGGCGCGACGACGACCCCGCCGATGACGACGCCCGTCGCCGGCCGGCAGAACAGCTTCACGAACCCGCGGCGGATGCCGCGCATCTTGGCGCGCGGGTTGGTGGCCAGCGGCATCATGACCGTCCGCGCCGGGACCTCGCCGGAGTCGATGACGCGCTGGCTGATGCCGACCGTCGCGATCTCGGGACGGGTGAAGACGTTGGCGGCGACGGTGCGCAGCTTGATCGGCGCGACGCCCTCGCCGAGGGCGTGCCACATCGCGATCCGGCCCTGCATCGCGGCGACGGAGGCGAGCATGAGCACGCCGGTGCAGTCGCCCGCGGCGTAGATGCCGGGCACCGAGGTCCGCGACACCCGGTCGACGGTGACGAACCCGCCTGCGTCGGTGCGCACGCCGATCTTCTCCAGGCCGATGCCGGACGTGTTGGGCACGGAGCCGACCGTCATGAGCGCGTGCGAGCCGCGGACCTGCCGGCCGTCGGTCAGCGTGACGACGACCCCGTCGCCCTCGCGCACGACGGACTCGGCGCGGGCGTTGGCGAGGATCTCGGCGCCGCGCTCGGCGAACACCTCCTCCAGCACCGCGGCGGCGTCGGCGTCCTCGCCGGGCAGCACGCGGTCGCGGCTGGACACCAGCGTCACCCGGCACCCGAGCTCGACGTAGGCCGAGACGAACTCCGCACCCGTCACCCCGGAGCCGACGACGACCAGGTGCTCGGGCAGGGCCGGCAGGTCGTAGAGCTGGCGCCAGGTCAGGACGCGCTCGCCGTCCGGGCGGGCGGAGTCGAGGATGCGGGGCGTGGCGCCGGTCGCGACCAGCACGACGTCGGCCGGCAGCTCCTCCTCGGCACCGTCGGCCGTCGTGACGTGGACCAGGTGCGGGGCGCGCCCGGGGACGGGCTCGTCGAAACTGGCGGACCCGGCGATGATCCGGACGCCCTCGCCCGCGACGCGGTCGCGGATGTCGGCCGACTGGGCCCGGGCGAGGCTCTGCACGCGCCCGTGCACCTTGGGCAGGTCGATGCCGGCGGTGTCGCGGTCGACGAGGACGCCGAGGTCCTCGGCCCGGTGCAGGTCGACGCGCACGGCGGCACTGGAGATGAAGGTCTTCGACGGGACGCAGTCGTCGAGAACGCAGGCGCCGCCCATGCCGTCGCGTTCGACGACGGTGACGTCGCTGCCGTGCTGCGCGGCGACCAGGGCCGCCTCGTAGCCGGCCGGCCCACCACCCATGATCACGATCCTGGTCACGCCGCTTCGGCCTCCTCGCGTCGGTCCGGACCTCGCATACAGTACGCCCGTCCTGTGAACGGGACATCGCGCCGGGGTGAGGTCCTCGATCAGGTCCGTACAGCGCATCGCTAGTCTGTCGGGGTGCCGCTCTACGCCGCTTATGGGTCGAACATGGACCCCGCGCAGATGAAGGAGCGCGCCCCGTACAGCCCGATGGCCGGGACGGGGTGGCTCCAGGGCTGGCGGCTGACCTTCGGCGGTGAGGACTTCGCCTGGGAGGGCGCCCTCGCCACGGTCGTCGAGCACCCGGGCTCGCAGGTGTTCGTCGTGCTCTACGACGTGCCCGACCACGACGCCGCCACCCTCGACCGCTGGGAGGGCGGCGAGCTCGGGCTGCACAAGAAGCTGCGGCTGCGCGTGCACACCCTCGAGGGCGACGTCCTCGCCTGGATCTACGTGCTCGACGCGTACGAGGGCGGCATGCCCTCGGCGCGCTACCTCGGCGTGATCGCCGACGCGGCCGAGCAGGCCGGCGCCCCGGACGACTACGTCGCCGCCCTGCGCAGCCGCCCCTCCCGCAAGTCCCTCTAGTTCCCCCGCCGCGGACGACGCCGCCCGCGCGCAACCTCAACCGTCGCCGACCCGCTCCGGGACAGCACCCAGGTTGCGCACGGGACCTCGTGAGCGGGGGTCAGGCCGGCGCGTCGGCCAGGTCCAGCCGGCACAGCAGCGCGTCCTGCGCGACGCTGTCGCCCACCTTCACCACGACCTCCGCGACGGTCCCGGAGACGGTGGCGCGCACGGCGTTCTCCATCTTCATCGCCTCGACGACGGCGACGACCTCACCGGCCGCCACCTGCTGGCCCTCCTCCACCGCGAGTTGCACGACGGTGCCCTGCATCGGCGAGAGGAGCCGGTCGGGCGCGGCGGCGGCGCCGGCAGCACGGTCGGCGCCCGCGAGCAGGCCCGCCCGGACGGCCTCGGCCGCGGTGCCGGTGAGGACCGCCATCCCGGGCAGCGACACCCGCAGCGTCCGACGGCCCAGCCGCAGCAGCCCGACGGTCGGGTCCGGCTCCGGCGGCCGCCGGCGCGGCAGGTACTCCTCCTCGATCCAGCGCGTGTGGACGCCCAGGGAGTCGGGGCCGGCGAACGCCGGATCGGCGAGGACGTCGCGATGCACGTCGAGGACCGTGGGCACCCCGTCGACGCGGGTCTCGGCGAGCACCCGGCGCGCCCTGGCCAGTGCCTGCGCGCGGTCGCGACCGGTGACGACCACCTTGGCCAGCAGCGAGTCGTACTCGGCGCCGACGCGCCCGCCCGCCGCGATGCCCGTGTCGACGCGGACGCCCGGGCCGGTGGGCACCTCGAAGCGGGTCACGGTCCCCGGCACGGGCGCGAACCCGCGGTCGGCGTCCTCGGCGTTGATCCGGAACTCGATCGCATGCCCGCGGACGGGCACCTCCGCCGGCAGGTCGAGCGGCTCGCCCGCGGCGACCCGCAGCTGCGCGCCGACGACGTCGACGCCCGTGACCTCCTCGGTGACCGGGTGCTCGACCTGCAGCCGCGTGTTGACCTCGAGGAACGTGGTCGTGCCGTCGGCGCCGACCAGGAACTCGACGGTCCCGGCGCTGGTGTAGCCGGCCTCGCGGCAGATCGCGGTCGCCGACGCGTGCAGGGTCTCGCGCAGCGCGTCGGGCAGGAAGGGCGCGGGCGCCTCCTCGACCAGCTTCTGGTTGCGCCGCTGGACGGTGCAGTCGCGCGTGCC
>Ga0182736_1001905_pt1 | contig 17830 bp, 13 predicted proteins | sample eDN5th30CKraftBY_FD_128882 | JGI IMG/M metagenome (GOLD analysis project Ga0182736, IMG submission 128882) | Enriched backyard soil microbial communities from Emeryville, California, USA - eDNA 5th pass 30_C Kraft BY (version 2) (version 2) | ecosystem: Environmental > Terrestrial > Soil >... | reverse complement strand
GGGGGCTTCGACCGCTACTTCAAGGCCTATGACAGCAGCACCGGCAGGGAGCTGTGGCGCACGCGCCTGGGCGACATGCCCAATTCCTCCCCCATCACCTTCACCGCCGGCGGCAAGCAGTATGTGGCTGTGACCACCGGCGCCGGCGGGTCCTTCACCCGCACCTGGGGCAATCTGATCCAGGATATCCGCAACCCGCCGCAGGGCGGCGCGGCGGTCTATGTGTTCGAGCTTCCGGAGCGCTGATGAGAGTTCTGTTCCGCTTGGCGGCCCTGTCGGCCGCCGCTGTCGCCGCCTTCGGCCAGCTGGTCTTGGCTCAATCCGCTTCGGCCCAGCCTGCCGATCCGTCCTTCACCGCCGCCCAGGCGGAGCAGGGGGCCGACCTCTACCGGAAGACCTGCGCCCAGTGCCACGGCGACCACCTCAACGACGGCCAGTTCGGGCCGGCGCTCAAAGGGGGGAACTTCAAGACGCAGTGGGGCGGCAAGAGCCTGGGCGCCCTGTTCGACTATGTGAAGACCACCATGCCCCCGGGCCAGGCCGGGCTGATGACCGACGAGGAGTACGTCAGCGTGCTCGCCCTGATGCTGCAATCCAACGGCGTGGCGGCGGGGGCCTCGGCGCTGCCCGCCGACCCCAAGGCGCTCTCGGCCCTGATCGCGCCCAAATAGGGGCGGCGCTTTAGGGTGGCGCCCGTAAATCCAGGATAAGTTATCAGGGTAACAAGGGCGCCCGTGTTCTGATCGTCGCCAGTTGCGGGGGGCGTCGATTCGCCCTGGGTCGCGCCCGGTCCACGTAATCGCCGCGGACTCGACGTCGCATTAACTGTCTTCGGGCAGGCTGGCTTTGATCGCCTGCGTCAAATTGACGATGGCGTCGAAAGATAGGTGCGGCGGGATTGCCACTTACGTCACATTCCAATGTCGAATGCATAACGGGCGGGTTGCGGCGCAGCGCAGTTGTATGATCAGGTGAACCATTGAGGTTACAGCGGTTTGTCCATCGGCGCTTCGGCATTTTCCCCTAACAGTGCAAGGGGTTGGTCGGAGGCCTTAAGGCGAACGGGAAGCGGGGCGTGAAGGGGCGGTCATAAAGACCCCGAGCGCCGAGCCCGAAAGGGTCGGGAGGGATAGATTTGAACATCGGCTTCACAGGCGGGAAGCCTGGCGGCGTTCGTCGCTTTGGCAGGGGCGCAGGCGTGATCGCTGCGGCGCTGCTGGCGCTCGCGGCCACCGCGGCGTCGGCCCAGCGCCCGGGCGCCAAGCTGCCCAAGGGCGGTGTCGCCCCCAATTTCGAAGGCATCTGGGAACGGCCGACCGGCCAGGGCATCCGTTTCGACCCCGCGGGAAGCCAGCCGCCCTACACCCCTGAGTACGCGGCCAAGTTCAAGGCCGCCATGGACGCCCGCGGCCGGGGGGAGGAGGTCAACGACCCTACCTCGCGCTGCCTGCCGCCGGGGATGCCGCGCATCATGGTCGCGACCTATCCGCTGGAGATCCTGCAGACCCCCGGCCAGGTGACCATCATCGCCGAATGGTCGAGCCAGGTGCGGCGAATCTTCACCGACGGCCGTCCGCACCCGCCCGCCGACCGCCTAGACCCTACCTTCAACGGTCATTCCATCGGCCGGTGGGAGGGCCAGACCCTGGTGGTCGACACCGTGGGCATCCACGGCCACACCAGCTTCGACGCCACGCCGCTGACCCACAGCGACCAGATCCACATCAACGAGCGCATCCGCCTCGTGAACCCCAACCTGATCGAGGACCAGATCACGGTCACCGATCCGGTCGCCTTCACTAAGCCCTGGGTCGTCACCCGCCGCTATGCGCGCGGGCCGAAAGATCTGCAGATCATGGAATACGTTTGCGAAGAGAATAATCGCGAAGTGCATCAGACGGGTGGAAGTAAATAACGCCCGCGCCTCAAACATAACAAATGCTTAGGGAGAAATAAATGACGTCAGCCAAACACCGAGCAGCATTGTTGCTGTCGACCGCCTTGGGCGCCGCCATGCTGGCCGGAGCCGTACAAGCGCAGGACACCACCGAGGGTGGAGCGGTCGAAGAAGTGGTGGTCACCGGCTCGCGCATCCAGCGCAGCGGCTTCACCACCCCGACGCCGGTCACGGTGCTTGGCGAGAAGCAGCTCGAACAGCTCAATGTCACCAACGTCGGCCAGATACTTAACCAGCTGCCGGCCTTCCGGGCCAACACCACCCCGACCAACAACGGCTTCGGCAGCTTCAACGTCGGCGGCAACTTCATCAACCTGCGCGGCCTCGGCGTGACGCGGAACCTGGTGCTGGTCGACGGCCGCCGCTTCGCCCCGGTTACCCGGGAAGGCACCGCCGACCTCAACCTGATCCCCTCGGGTCTGATCGAGCGCACCGAGGTGGTGACCGGCGGGGCCTCGGCGGCGTACGGCTCCGACGCCATCGCCGGCGCGGTGAACATCATCCTCAACAAGCGACTGACCGGCATCAGGGGTCAGGTCGACGGCGGCATTTCCAATGAGGGTGATGGCGGCAACTACCATGCCTCGCTCGCGGGGGGCACGCCCTTCGCCGGGGGCAAGGGCCATGTGGTCATCGGCGGCGAATACGACAAGCAGCTCGGCATCGGCAGCTGCTTCACCCGCGACTGGTGCGTTCCGACGGCGATCGTCGGCAACACCGGCGCCGGCGCGGTGGCGGGCCAGCCCTTCTTCGTCCGTGGCAACAACAACGCCGGCTTCATCGCCAACCAGGCGGGCGTGATCTCGGTGCTGGGCAACCCCGGCAACGATCCCACGAGCAATATCTATCGTATCCGCAATCTGTTCGGCACCAACGGCATCACCTTCAACACCCAGGGCCAGCCGATCGCCTACACCCAGGGGTCCCCGGCCAGCGGCACCACCATGCTCGGCGGCGACATCACCGCCAGCCAGCAGTTCACCCAGGTGCAGGTGCCGTACGAACGTTATGCCGTCTACGCCCACGCCGACTACGACTTCTCCGATACCGTCAAGGGCTTCCTGGAAGGCTCTTTCGGCCATTCCTCGGGCGTGACCTTGCAGTCGGTCTACTTCGGCGCACCGATCACGATCTATCAGGACAACCCGTTCATCCCGGCTCAGATCCGCGGCATTCTCGGCGCGATTCCTGCGTCTCCCAGCACCACGCGCCCGACCGCCGGGGCGCTCAGTCTGGCCCGCCTCGGGGATCGCCGGGGCCGTTCGGCCTCTTCTGCCGATACGCACCGGATCACCTTCGGGCTCAACGGCGATCTCAACACGAAATGGAAGTGGGACACCTACTACCAGTATTCCCACACGACGCGGCACCAGCAGGTCGAGAACAACCTGGTGCAGGGCGCCAATCGCGTCATCCAACGGCCGGGCAGCGGCGGGGTGAACAACCCTGGCTCCTTCGCCTATTTCCAATGGGCGACCGACGCCATCTATCATCCGGACGACGCGGCCTTGGCGGAATCGGCTCGCCGGATCGTCTGCCGCGCCACCGTCAGCCCGGACCCGGCGTTGCGCGCCGCAGCCGCGGGCTGCACGCCGCTCAATCCATTCGGTCAGGGCAAGGCGTCGCAAGCGTCGCTTGACTATGTCTACCGCACCCTGGTCGAGGATATCAGCATCACCCAGCACGTGGGGGCCGCCAACCTCCAGGGTGAGCTGTTCGATATGGGCGCGGGCCCGGTCAGCGTCGCGACGGGGATCGAATTCCGCCGGGACTCGACGGCGATCACTCACGACGCCCTGTCCAACGTGTTCGCCTACTTCCAGAACTTCGGCGCCGACTACAACGCCAGGCAGAATGTGGTCGAAGGCTATGTGGAAGCCGACGTGCCGATCGTGAAGGATCGTAACTTCTTCCACGCCCTCGCCTTCAACGCGGCGATGCGCAAGACCCACTACAGCATCTCCGGCTTCGGCGGCTTCAACCAGCAGGCGGCGAAGAGCGCCTTTGACGCCACCACCTGGAAGTTCGGCCTGATCTGGGAGCCGACCGACTGGCTGCGCCTCCGGGCCACCCGTTCGCGCGATATCCGGGCGCCGAACTTCAACGAACTGTTCCAGGCCAGCGCCTCCAGCTTCGCCACCGTCAACAACCGCTTCAACGTTGGCGCCAACGGTTCGCCGACGGCGGAACTGCCGGCCCAGCTTTCCGGCGGTAATCCGGATGTGCAGCCTGAACACGCCGGCACCACCACCTGGGGCTTCGTGCTGACCCCGCGCTGGGGCGCTCTCAACAACCTGCGGGTTTCCGTCGATTGGTACGACATCCGGGTGAAGGGCTATATCGCCGCGCCCGGCGCGCAGAACATCGTCGACCGCTGCTTCTTCGACGCGAACCCCAGCGTCTGTCCGCTGATCTCCTTCGGCGCGACCCTGCCCAATGGCGGCCGCCCGATCACCGAGATCCGCAATGTCAGCCTCAACCTGCAGGATCTGCAGGTTCGCGGCGTGGACATCGAGGCCGACTACCGGATGTCGCTGGGCAATATCGGCGACCTGAACCTGCGCGCCCTGGCCACTATCACCCAGGAAACCAGCACCAACCTGTTCGGCAACGTGGTCGACCGGGCCGGCGAATCCGGCGGCGCCGGCGGCATTCCGGACTGGCTGCTGAATGTCTATGCGACCTACAGCAAGGGGCCGTTCTCCGGCACCGTGCAGGCGCGCTACATTCCTGACGGCCTGCTCGACGCCCAGCGCATCGGGCCGGACCAGGCCGGCTACACCATCTCGAACCCGAACAGCATCAGCGACAACAAGGTCGACAGTCGCCTCTACATCAATCTGTTCGCCAGCTACAACATCCTGCAGAAGGGTGATCGGCGGCTGCAGGTGTTCGGTTCGATCAACAACCTGTTCGACAAGGATCCGCCGATTGCGCCGCAGCTGGCCTACTCCACCAACCCGATCTACTTCGATCAGATCGGGCGCTATTATCGCGTCGGTCTGCGCTTCAACTACTAGTTCGGAAACGAGCGCATGAAGCCTTCAGTCTGGCTTGCAGGCGTTGCGGTCGTGGCGATGTTCGCCGCGACCGCTGACGCGGCCGCTCCGCAAGGCGGCAAGATTCCCCGGGCGGCTTCGGACGTTCGGGGCAAGGGCAAGTATCCCGGTCCTCAGGGCGAGAGCTGGGACTCCATCAAGCAATTGCCCGACTTCGGCGGCGTCTGGTCGGCGCCGCTGCCGGGGACCAGCGGGGTGCGCTCGCCCCCCGCGGGCCAGCCCTCCCTGACGCCGGCCTATCAGGCCAAGCTCGACGCCTTCAACGCGTCCAAGGCCAAGGGGGAAAATACTCAAACCGAAAACGCCAACTGCCTGCCCTTCGCCTTCCCGCGAAGCATGGGCATCTATCCGATCGAATTGTTGATGACCCCCGGCAAGGTCACCATCGCCATCGAGACCGACAGCCAGATGCAGCGCATCTTCACCGACGGTCGGCCGATCAACGAGGATCCGGACCTTACCTTCCAGGGGTATGCCGTGGGCCACTGGGAGGGCGACACCCTGGTCAGCGAGGTGCGCGGCCTGGTGCCCGCGCCGCAGATGGAGATCGTCCCCGGCGCCGGGCACAGCGACAAGCTGCGCATCCTGCAACGTATCCGTTTGAGCCAGCCCGATGTGCTGGAGATCCAGTGGACCTATATTGATGAAGAGGCTCTGACCAAACCCTGGGTCGTGACGCGCCTCTACGAGCGGCATCGTGACTGGGACATCCAGGAATACAACTGCTCGCAGAACAACCGCGACGCGGCCGACGAAAAGGGCCGTCCGAGCATGCGTCTGGATTAGGAACAATGCTCATGAACCGCAAAGCCATTGCCGCTGCTGCGGGCGTGCTCGGGGCCGCCGCCCTCGCGGCCGCCACACCGACCCTCGCCCACCACTCCACCGCCATGTTCGAATGGGGCAAGGACGGCCCGCCGCTGAAAGGCACGATCGTCTCGGTGGAATGGACCCAGCCGCACGTCTGGATCACCTTTGACGCCGACAACGGCCACGGCGGCGTCGACCGCTACGGTATCGAGGGCATGAGCCCCAGCTACCTCAACCGCGTCGGCTGGTCCAAGCGTACCCTGAACCCGGGGGATAAGGTCACCATGATCCTTTATCCCCTGAAGGACGGGCGCAAAGGCGGCTTCGTCGACAAGGTGATCCTCGCCAACGGCAAGGTGATGCAGCACGCCCCCAGCCGCCCGCAGCAGGTCGAAACGCCGCGGTAACGTCGGGCAGGTAACCACAACCACCGTCATCCTAGGCCTTGTGCCTAGGATGACGGGGGATGTGGGGATGACGGCGATGTTGGAGGGCGCTCAACGCTCCAACGTCACATACAGCTCCGACTCCAGCACCCACTGGCCCGTCACCTTGCGCCAGACGGCGAGGTAGTCGCCGGCGTGGCGGACTTCGGCGGCGTCCTCGCGCCAAGTTCCGACCCAGCGGCCGCGCTCGGCGGCGCGCTCGCCCGCCTGATCCAGGGTCACGCTGTCGGTCGTCCGCACATAGCCGCCGAAGCCGGGGGCGGCGAAGCTGGCGGCGAAGGCCTGCAGCACCGCTTCGGCCCCCACGATCAGTCCGCCGTCCCCGGCGATCAGGTTCATCTCCGGATGGAAGAAGGGGCGCAGGCGCGCCGCGTCCTTGGCGGCGATCAGCTTGTTGGTCAGCTTGCGCCGGGCGCGGACGGCGTCGTCGGGGGCGGTCATGGCGCCTCGGCGTAGGCGGCGCGCACGGCCCCGGTCACCCGGCCCTTGTCCGGATACTGGGCGGCAAGCTCGCTGGTCACCGTCGCCACCGCCTGATCCAGGCTCTGGCCCTGCTTCTTCAGCGCCGTGGTGCGGTCGCGCACGGTCTTCAGATAGCTGCGGTAGGCGGCGATGGCGGTGGTGTCGGTGATCGGTCCGTGGCTCGGCACGATCCGCACCGGCTTCATCGCCTCGAACTGGTCCAGGCTGATCAGCCATTGGCTGATCCTGGAATAGGGGCTGGCGAAGGCGGGCAGGGGGATCATCGCCACGTCCCCGGAGAACAGCACCCCGTCCGGGCTCACCAGCACGGCGGTGTCGCCGCGGGTGTGGTTGGGTCCCATGGCCACGATCCGCACCGTGACCCCGCCGAGGTCGAGGTCATGCTCCTTGTCGAAGCTGATGTCGGCCTTGCGGAACTCCGCCCCCTTCAGCAACTCGGCGGTCAGGGGCGAGCGCTCGGAGAACATCTTGGCCATCTGCAGGCCGAATTCGGCGATGTCCGCCTGCTGGTCCTTCGACCGGATCATCTTGGTCTCGGGCGGGAAGGGCTGGGCGCCGAGATCGTGCTCCGGGTGGAAGTGGGTGGTGACGAGATAGAGCTCCTTGTTCTTGCTGACCTTGGCCACCTCCTTCAGCACCGTCTGGCCGTTGCGCGCGCCAAGGCCGGTGTCGATGACCAGGGTCGCCTTCGCCCCCACCACGATGCCGACGTTGGGCACCAGCGGCACGGAATTGTCGGGGATCACATAGACGTGGTCGCTGATCTTCTGGGTGGTGTTCTCGCGGATCAGCGGGTCCGCCGGCTGCTGGGCCGCCGCCGGAACGGCCAGCGCCAGGGCGAGGGCGATAACGAGGCTGCGCATGGGTTCGGCCCTTCCGAAGCAGGAAAGTGGGACGATGCAACGCGGGCGGCGGCGTGTGAAGCAACTCCTTCTCCCCCTGCGGGAGAAGCGAACTCACTTCCCGAACGCCAGCACCACATTGCCGGGCAGGCCGCGGTTCACCGCATAGCCGGAGCCGATGAACAGCATCCCCCCCGCCACCGTCGGGCCGCCGGAGATGATGGAGCCGCCCTTGGCCTTGACCTTGTTGACCGTGTCGAAGGGTTTGGCCGTGTCGACGCTCCACAGCACCTTGCCGTCCTTCATGGAGACGGCGTTCAGCCGCCCGTCGATGCCGCCCACGAACACCACCCCGGGAATGCCGGTGGCGGGGGAGCCGTGGGAGACCGGCGCCTCGGCCGTGCTGTTCAGGGGCGCCTTCCACAGCCGCTCCCCGGTGGACAGCTTCAGCGCCGCCATGCCCCCGCCGGTCAGGCCGTAGTAGACGTTGGCGTCGTCCGCCGCGCCGCCCCACAGCACGCCGGAGATGGGGTTGGTGGGCGCCTTGGGCCCGTCGCCGGCCAGGGCGCCGCCGTTGACGTTCACCCGCCACAGCTGCGCCCCCTTGTTGTCAGGATCGAGCGCCAGAACATCTCCCGGCTTGGTCCCGGCCAGCAGCACCCGCTTGCCCCCCGCCAAGGTCTTCAGGATCACCGGGGCGGGGATGTCCCAGTCCGGCCCCTGCACCTTGGGGCAGTTCTCGGTGCGGTTGTCGCCGTTGCAGCCGACCAGGAAGCTGTCCTGGCCATGCACCTGATGGCTCCACAGGATTTTCCCGCTGTCCATGTCGAAGGCCATGATGGCGTCCGATGTGGCCGCCGCCGGGTAGGTGGTGGCGTCGCCGGTGCCGATGTAGACGGCCTTGCGAACCGGATCGACCGTCGGGCTGTTCCATACCGCGCCCCCCGCCGGGCCGTACTGGGGCGTGCCGCGGGAATTCTTGCGCACTTCCTTGGGCCGCTCGGGAATGACGTAGCTCTTCCACAGCATCTTGCCGGTGGCCGCCTCCAGGGCGATGAGCGCGCCCACCGAGGTGCAGCAGGGGTATTCCAGGGTCCGGGCCGCGAACTCCTCCCACGACGACAGGGGCACATAGAGCCGGCCCTGGTAGAGGGTGGGGGAGGCGGTGACGCGGGTGGCGAGCTCGTCGTCTACCTTGAGCGTCCACACCTGCTGTCCGGTGCGGGCGTTCAGGCCGTACATGTTGGCGCGCAGATCGCCGAAATACACCATGGGGTCGCCCTTGCCCCCGGGCGCGGGCCCGACGACAGGTGCGTTGCGCACCCCCGACTTGGCCTTGAACGACCAGTGCACGCAGCCCGTGGCCGCATCGATGGCGTAGATGGTCCCGGTGTCGGCGCCCACGAACACCCGGCCGCCGGCCACGGTGGGCTGGCTATAGGACGAGGTGCTGTTGGGCAGGCCGAACGCCCATTTCAGCCTCAGCTTGCCCACGTCGTTGGCGGCGATCCCGGCGGCCGCCGCGGTCTGGAAGCGCGTGTTGGCGATCCCGCCGCCCCAGTCCGACCAGCTCGGCCCCTTGGCCAGGGAATAGGAAGCGTTGGCCGGGCAGCGGTTGGGCATGTCCTTGGCGTCCCCCGTCGCCGACGAACCGAGCAGGCGGCCCGCTGCGGACTCGGCCACCATCCGCTTCTGCGGATCGGTCAGGGTCTTGCCGACCGCCTGCATCACCCCGACGGTGAGGGCGTCGTAGATCCGCTCCGGCGTCATGTCGCGCAAGGCGAGGGGGCTGGGCGCCTGGGGATAAGCCGCCGTGCCGTGGCAAGTCAGGCAGTTGGTCTGGAAGATGCCGAAGCCCGCTTCCGTGGAGACCGATCCCTCCACCGGCTTCGGCTGCGCCTGCACCACCGCCACGGTCGCCATTGTCGCCATGGCCGCAGCCCCGCCGGCGGCCAAAGCCGCCCATCCCGCTGTCCGCATTTCCCGCCCTTATTCGTTTTGCGAAGTGAAGCAGACTTGGCGGGCAAATAAAGCGCTTAACGCGCTCGGCCGTCCCCGGTGCATGCGTTTTCAACCCGGCCGCGCCAATTCCCTCCTAGCGGGAAAGCCTTTAGGTTCACGCCCATACGAAGAAAACCGAGGGAGAATACCGATGATGAAGACGTGCAACGCGGCGGCGATGGCGATCGCCATGTCCGTGATCGCGGCGACGGCCCAAGCCGCGGCGCCTGCCGAAGTGACGGTCCAGGGGGCGGCCATGTTCCCCGAGAGCCTCACCTCCACCCGCGGCGGCGACCTGATCATCGGCGGCTCCTCCACCGGCGCGGTCTATCGAGCCAAGAAGGGTGCAGGGACGGCGAGCGTGTGGATCGACCCGGCCAAGACGGGGATCAAATCGGTGCTGGGCGTGTTCGCCCATGACGCCAGCAACACCCTCTATGTCTGCTCGGTCTCCCCGCGGGGCGTGACCCCGCCGCTGGACGACCAGTCCAACCTGCACACCTTCAACCTGACGACGGGCGCCCACCTCAAGACCTATCCCCTGCCGGACGGCGCCAAGTCGGTCTGCAACGACATCGCCCTCGACAAGGCGGGCAACGCCTATGTGGCCGAGACCAGCGGCGGGCGCATCCTGCGGCTGAAGAAGGGCGGCGCGAAGCTCGAGGAATGGTCCAAGGACGAACGGTTGAAGGGCGCCGACGGCCTTGGCTTCATCGCCGACGGCCAACTGATCGTGAACACCGTTACGACGGGACGCCTGTTCCGCATCCCCAGCAGCAAGGACGGCGTGGCCGGCGCCGTGGTGGAGCTGGAGCCGTCGCTCAAGCTCGCGGGCCCGGACGGCATCCGCGCCATCGGCGGCAACAAGCTGTTGCAGGCCGAGAGCCGGGCCGCTCGCATCACCGAGATCACCGTCAACGGTGACAAGGCGGAGATCCGCGTGGTCAAGGGCGAGACCCCCAGCGCCACCTCCATGACCCTGGTGGGCAACACCGTCTGGTACAACAACGCCAAGTTCAACTACCTGTCCGACCCGGCGCTGAAGGGGCAGGACCCCGGCGCCTTCGTGATCCATTCGGCGCCGCTGAAGTAGGCGGTGGCGCCTGACGAGCGCGCCCGCCCGGCCGCGGACGCGCTCGTTGCCGGACCGTACAATGGGCGTGCGGCTTGCGCCGCCTGCCGACCTCACGCACAGCAACCTTGTCAGTGCAGTTCCGTTTGCACTGCGGGTGTTCCTGGCTTGGTCCTGGAGAGGGCGTTGGTGACTGAAGACGCAGGCGTGTCGACGCCGACGGCGCTGAGCTTCCTGGCCGACGGCGGCGAGGTCGGGCGGTTGATCCGCAGCCTCGACTGGAGCCGGTCCCCATTGGGTCCGCCCGAGGGTTGGCCGCAGTCCCTGAAGTCGGTGGTCGGGCTGATGACCGCCTCCAAGTTCCCGATGTTCTTGGCGTGGGGGGAGGAGCTTCGCTTTCTCTACAACGACGCCTACACCCGGATCATCGAAAGCAAGCACCCGGCCGCGCTGGGCGCCCCGTTCGCCAGGGTCTGGCCCGAAGTGTGGGATGAGGTCCGGCCCTTGGTCGAAGCGGCGTTGCGGGGCGACGCCACCTACCTTGAAGAGCTGCCGCTGACCGTGAACCGCCGTGGCTATGATGAGCAGGCCTGGTTCACCTTTTCCTATTCGCCCGTCCGCGATGAGGCGGGGGCCATTGCCGGCATGTTCTGCACCGTGGTGGAGGTGAGCGAGCAGCATCGTGCGCGCGACGCCCTGGCGCGCAGCCGTTCCGAACTTAAGGAACTCACCGACGCCCTGCCGGTGCTGGTCTCCGTCGTCGACGAAGAGGGGCGCTACCGCTTCGTCAACCGGCTTTACGAGGACTGGTTTCCCCATAGCCGCGAGGCGATCCAGGGGCGTCTGGTCAGGGAGGTGGTCGGCGAGGCCGCCTTCGCCGCCGTCAAGCCCTGGATGGATCGGGCGATGGCGGGAGAACGGCTCTCCTTCGAGCAGTTCATGCCCTATGCGGAGGGGGGGCGACGGTACATCCGCGTGGAATATATCCCCCGCTTCGGCGCGGACGGCCAAGTGCACGGCTTCTACGCCCTGGTGGAGGACATCTCCCAGGCGAAACAGGCGGAGGCCGCCCACCGGCAGGCGGTCGAGGAGGCCCGGGCGGCGGCGGAACGCGTGATGCTCGCCCTCAATGCAGGCGCCATCGTCGGCTCCTGGGTGTGGGATGTACGCAATGACCATTTCCTGGCCGATCCCCAGTTCGCCGCCTCCTTCGGGCTGGACCCTGAGCTGTGCCGCAACGGACTGTCGCTGGATCAGGTGATGGCCTCGATCCATCCCGACGACACCGCCCGCGTCGCCGCGGCGGTCAGCGAGGCGCTGGGCCGTGGCGGCTTCTACCGCTGCGAATACCGTGTGCTGCGCAGGGACGGCGCCTGGCGCTGGGTCGAGGCGAGCGGGGAGGTCGAACTGGGCGAGGACGGCGCGGCGGCCCGCTTCCCCGGCGTGCTGGTGGATGTCCACGAGCGGCGCAGCGCCGAGGACGCCCTGACCCGGGCCAACAGCCTGTTGCGGACCTTCATGTCCGCCGTGCCGGGGGTGATCTACGCCAAGGATCTCGAGGGCCGGCTGCTGGTCGGCAACCGCGGGGTGGAGGAGCTGCTCGGCCGGCGCTACGACGATTTCGTCGGCCGCACCGACATGGAGCTGCTGGAGGACAAGGCCGAAGCGGCCGCGGTGATGGCCACCGACCGGCGGATCATGGAGACCGGCGTCCCCGAACAGATCGAGGAGCGGGTCACTTTCGCCGACGGTACAGAGGCTTGGTGGCATTCCACCAAGGCGCCCCTGCTGAGCGAGGGCGGGGAGGTCATCGGCCTTGTCGGTTCGTCCGTCGACATCACCGAGCGGCGTCGCGGCGAGGAGCATCGGCAGTTGCTGGTCAACGAGCTGAACCACCGGGTGAAGAACACCCTGGCGGTGGTGCAGGCCCTGGCGCGCCAGACCTTCCGCAACGCCCCGGATGTCGACGTGGCGGTCGCCGCCTTCGACGAGCGGCTCTTCGCCCTGTCGCGCGCCCACAACCTGCTGACGGACGCGAACTGGAGCGCGGCGGATTTGCGCGACATCATTGCGGGGCAGATCGGCCAGATCGGCGAGCGGGTGCTGGTGGACGGGCCGCCCGTGGCCCTGCCGCCGCAACTGGCGGTGAGCCTTGCGCTGGCCCTGCACGAGCTGCACACCAACGCCACCAAATACGGCGCCCTGTCCAACGACGCGGGACGGGTGCAGGTGAGCTGGCGCATCGCCCAACCGTCCGGCCGTCTGCATCTGTGCTGGAAGGAAAGCGGCGGCCCGCCCGTGGCGCCGCCCACCCGCCAGGGGTTTGGATCGCGCTTGATCGAGCGCGCGCTGGCCCGGGAGGTCGGCGGTGAGGTGCAGGTCCGCTACCTTCCGGATGGCGTTGTCTGTGAGATAGAAGTGGAGGCGCCCTGAGCCTCCGGGGCATGGCTTGCCTTCACGCGCGCGGCGAGGTGCTATGCTCTGAGCAGGGGTCCGGCGGCTTATGAACATCAGTGGCGTAGAAGTCGGTCCGCCGGCTGAGGCCGGGGGCGGTAAGGGGACGGCCCCCGCACCGCGGCGGACGTTCGGCCTGCGCGCGGGGCTGGTGCTGCTGGTGGTCGCGGTCCTGGCGCCGGCCATTCTGCTCAGCATCATCCTGCTGTGGGACACGGCTCAGAGCGCCCTGCGCAATCAGGAGCGTCAGCTCGCGGCCACCGCGCGGGCCATGGCGCTGGTGGTCGATCGTCAGCTCAGCGAACAGGTGGGGCTGGCGGAGGCCCTGGCGGTGTCGCAGCCGCTTCGCAACGGCCGATACGCCGAGTTCGACGGCCAGGCCCGGGAGGCGCTCAAATCCAGCCGTAGCTGGGTGGTGGTGCGCGGGCCGGGGGGCCGTCAGTTCGTCAACACTATGCTGCCCCCCGGTGCACGCCTGCCCACGGGAACGGGCGGAGGAGCGGGCGCAGACGTGACCTGGGCGGGCCTGCGCGGGGACGTCGGCGTATCGAACGTCTTCTATGGAACGGTGGCCCGCCAGCCGGTGGTGGTGGTGAAGAAGCCCCTGCGCCTCTCGGATGGGCGCGCAGGGGACCTCAACATCGTCACCGCCGCGGCGACCTTCGGCGAAATCCTGCAGCGCCAGGAGCTTCCCGACGGCTGGATCGCCAGCATCCTCGACGGGGAGGGGCGGATCGTCGCCCGCAATCGGGGCGGTCCCGAACTGGTCGGGCGCTCCGCGTCCCCCGACCTGATGGCGCGGCTGAAGTCGGACAACTTCGAGGTGACGCCGAGCCGCAACATCGAGGGCGTGCCCACCTATGTGGCGATGAACCGGCTGGCGGACTTCGGCTGGACGGCGCTGATCGCCGTGCCGCGGGATGACATCATCGGACCCGCCCGCCGCTCGATGATGCTGGCGCTCACCGCCGGCACCTTGCTGCTGGCGATCAGCGTGCTGCTCGCCCTGTATATCGCCCGCCGGATCGCAGGGCCGGTGGAGTCCCTCGCGTCGGCGGCGGAGGATTGGGTCGCCGGGGGCAACGCGGCCTTTCCGGCCCACACCGGCCTCACCGAGATGGACAGCCTCAGCCGCTCCCTGCAGATCGCCCGCAGCGCGGTCGAGGCCCACGACGCGCGCCAGCAACTGCTCATCAACGAGCTGAACCACCGGGTGAAGAACACCCTCTCCACCGTGCAGGCGATCACGCGCCACTCCCTCAAGGGCGACACCTCCGCCGCCGATTTCCAGGCCGCCGTCGAGGGCCGCCTGATGGCTATGAGCGCCGCCCACGACCTGCTCAACAGCACCGCCTGGGCCGGGGCTGAGCTTGGCGATCTCGCCCGACTTACCCTGCGCCCCTTCGCCGGCCCGCGCCTGCGGATCGAAGGACCCTCCGCCCAGGTGACGCCGAGCCACGCCCTGAACCTGTCGCTGATCTTCTATGAACTCGCCACCAACGCCGCCAAGCACGGCGCTCTGTCGACGGAGGCGGGGTCGGTGACCCTGAGCTGGACGCGAGAGGGCGACAGGGTGTGTCTGACCTGGGCCGAAGCGGGGGGGCCGGAGGTGAAGCCCCCGACGCGGAAGGGGTTCGGATCGCGCCTGATCCGACAGGTGCTCAAGGGGATGGAGCCGTCCGAGGTGCGCTTCGACCCCACAGGCGTCGTTTGCTGCATGACATTGAAGGCCCCACCGCCGCCGCTTTAGCGGCTCCCGCGGCAGGGGCGGATGGCGGCGGGCTCCGGCAGGGCCGCCGCCGCCGGCGGCTCGAACACGGCCAGATAGCCGACCCCGCCCTGCAGTTCGGCGAAGCTGACCTGCCGATAGCCGACCGCCTCGAGTTCGCAGCGGAGCAGGGCCGGGGGCGTGCCGTGCTGCTCGGGCTGGCGGTCGAGGTCGACGATGCCCACCCGGCCGCCGGGCCTCAGCGCCGCCGCCAGATGCCAGAGCAGGCCGTAGGGCTGGGCGATCTCATGGTACATGTGGACCAGGATGGCGCGGTCGAGGGTGGCGGGCTTCAGGCCGGGATTCTCGGCCGTCCCCAGCACCACCTCCACGTTGGAAAGCTTGCGGCGGGCCACCTCCTGCCGCAGCCCGGCGAGATAGGCCTGCGTCACGTCCTGGGCGTAGACCTTGCCTTTCGGGCCGACCACCTTCGAGAGCTTGAAGGTGTGATAGCCGGAGCCTGCGCCGATGTCGGCCACCGCCATGCCGGGGCGGATGCCCAGCCCGCGCACGATCTGGCCGGACTCGTCGGCGGCGTCCCGGTCCGGTCCCGACGACCAGATGGGGCTGACGATCTCCGCCACCGGCCGGTCCGGCGCCGGGAATGCGGCCCGCGGCGGCGCGGCCGCCTGGGCGACGAGGGGCAGGGCGCAGGCGAGGACGAGAAGAGCGGTTCTCATCCCCCGACCATCAGCCCGGAGTCCGGTGGGCGCAAGACGCTTCACACCAGCTTGGTGATGGTCTTCTTGCGCCAGACGAGGTGGTAGTAGCTGCCCTGCAGGATGAACATGGCGCAGAAGGCGGCGGGATAGCCCCACCACACCCCCGAGATGCCGATCTTCTGGCTCAGCAGCCATGCCACCGGCACCTCCACCGCCAGGATGGCGGTGATCATCAGGCTGGTGGGGGCGATCACCGTGCCGCTGGCCCGCATCATGGCGCCGAACACCCCGGCCATGCCGAAGGGGATGGTGCTCCACAGCACGATGTGCAGCAGCCCTTCGGTCAGGTCCACCACCGCCGGGTCTCGGATGAACAGCGACACGATGGCCCGCGAGAAGATGTAGACCAGCACCACTCCGCCGCCGGTGATGATCACGTTCATCAGCAGGCCGGTGCGGGTGATCTCGCCGATCCGTTCGTTCCTGCCGGCCCCGATCGCCTGGGCGCCCAGGATGGAGGTGGTGATGGAGATCGACATGGCCGGGAACTGCACATAGGCCAGCACCTGGTTCACCGCCCCGTAGGCCGCCGTGGCGCTGGAGCCATAGCCGTTGGCGAGGCCCAGCAGCACGATCTCGGCGATCGACATGATGACCATCTGCACCGCGGTGGGCAGGCCGATGCGCAACACCTGACGGATCAGCACCGGGTCGGCGCGCATGTGGCTGAGGAACTCCCGCGTCGGGGCGAGGGGATGCTTCTTCTTCAACAGGTGGAAGGCGAGCCAAACGACCGCCACCCCCTGCGACACCAGCGAGGCCCAGGCCGCAGCCTCCACCCCCATGGGGGGCAGGCCCAGCCAGCCCTTGATCAAGGCCGGGGTCAGGATAAGGCCCAGGGTGGTGGTCAGCACCAGGGTCTTCAACGGGGTGACCGTGTCGCCCACCCCCCGCATCATCGAGGTCGACAGGATGAACAAGAACAGGAAGGGCATCCCGGCCATCATCACCCGGGCGTAGTGCACCGCCTGATCGAGGATCTCCGGCGGGGTCGCCAGCAGGGTCATCACCTGCCGCGCGAAAATGAAGCCCAGCCCGCCGATAACCACCGAAACGATCAGGGCCATGGTCAGGGTGGCGCCGGCCACCGCCTGGATCTTGTCCTCGTTCTTGGCGCCCCAGGCCTGGCCGATCAGCACCGACGAGCCCGAGCCCAGCCCCATCACGAAGGAGATGAAGAAGAAGACGATGGGGAAGAAGCCGCTCGCCGCCGCCAGCGCCTTCACCCCCACCATCTGGCCCAGGAAGATGTTGTTGATGGTCCCCGACAGGGATTGCAGCACATTGCTGAGCATCAACGGGCCCAGGAACGTGAGGAAGCTCCGCCAGGGCGGTTGGGTCGCGGGGTTCACGTCGAGGCTCCTGGACGAGGCGGGCGGCCGGGTTCAGACCCCGACTCGCCCTGTTCTATTTATCGGTGTTAAGGAGGCAAGACCTTCGAGACAAATCAAGCAAATTGCGTGCGCCGGGTGAGCAGATGGAAGCGCGCGCACATGGCGACCGCCGCCACGCCCAGCCCGAAGGCGAGGCCGATCCAGATCCCCATCCCCTGCATCCCCCGGCCGACGCCGAGCCAGATGCACATGGGCGCCCCGGCCAGCCAGTAGCTGGCCGCGGCGATGATCATCGGCGCCCGCGCGTCCTTCAGTCCCCGCAGCGACAGGGCGGCGACCACCTGCAGGGCGTCCACCACCTGGAAGGCGGCGGCGACCAGCAGGAAGCTGGCGGCCAGGGCGATCACCTCCATGTCGTCGGGGCCGCGGTCGGCCACATAGAGGCTGGCGATCTGATGCCCGGCGAAGGTCATGGCCAGCCCCGACACCATCACCGCGGCCACCGCCACGGCCATGGCCACGAAGCCCGCCCGCCGCGCGCCGACCATGTCGCCCGCGCCCGCGAACCGCCCGACCCGCACCGTCGCCGCCAGGGCCACCCCCAGCGGCACCATGAAGGTCACCGAGGCGAAGTTGAGGGCGATCTGGTGGGCGGCGAGGGGCTGGGCGCCGAAGGTGCCCATGACCAGGGTCATGACGTTGAACAGCATGGCCTCGAACAGCATGGTCAGGCCGATGGGCACGCCGAGGCGGAACAACTCGGCGAGGGGCTTCAGCGCCGGCCGCAGCAGCCGCCGCCAGGGGCGATAGATCCGCAGTTTCGGGTCGGCCTGGATCAGGGCCGCGATGGCCACGAAGGAGAAGACGGCCGACAGGGTGGAG
>Ga0182736_1001902_pt1 | contig 17862 bp, 18 predicted proteins | sample eDN5th30CKraftBY_FD_128882 | JGI IMG/M metagenome (GOLD analysis project Ga0182736, IMG submission 128882) | Enriched backyard soil microbial communities from Emeryville, California, USA - eDNA 5th pass 30_C Kraft BY (version 2) (version 2) | ecosystem: Environmental > Terrestrial > Soil >... | reverse complement strand
GCGGCCGCTCACAAGGAGATGCAATGCGAGACCCAAACTTCGAACAATGTGTGCAAGCCTGCTATGAATGCGCGGTAGCGTGCGATCAATGCGCAGCCGCGTGCCTGCGACAGAATCCGGCGCAGATGCGCGCGAGCATCGCCTTGTGCACCGATTGCGCCGAGGTCTGCCGGTTGTGCGCGGCCATGCTGGCCCGCGGCGGCGAATTCGCCCAGGCGCTCTGCACGTTGTGCGCGCTGGTCTGCGACGCCTGTGCGCGGCAATGTTCCACGCACGACGCCGAGCACTGCCAGATCTGCGCGGGCGCCTGCATCGCCTGCACGCTGGCATGCCGAGACATGGTCGAGGCGTAAGCCTCGCCCCGCCGCGCGGCCGCCCGGGCCGGCCGCAACGGCGCATTTTTCCGCCCGACAGTCAGGAGCTTTCGATGGCCACCACGAATACCCCCATGCCTTCCGACTTCCCCGAGAACGGCCCCGACAATCGTGGCGCCTACAGGCGCTCGCGGCATCCGGAAAGCTGGATCGACGAGCTGGAAGCCACGCTCAGCGACACTTCGGCAACGGACCTTGAAGCCCTGAAGGCGCGCTTGAACGACCAGCTGCAAGCCACGCGCCAGAGCCTGCGCGAGGCGTCCGACAACGCCCATGACCTCATGCGCGAGACCCTGGACTGCACCGAGGACTACATCCACGCGCGTCCCTGGCAGGCAGTCGGGCTGGTGGCGGGTGCGGCCTTTCTGCTCGGCGTCATTGTCGGCCGCCAGTAGGCCGTTCCCATGCGGTCGCCGGGAACGGCGTTTGCTCGACGCCCATTGCAAGGCGCATCCCGCGCCGCCCAATGGGAGAACACATGAGCACCCCCAAAAGCGCCCAGACCGGCGACCGCCCTCACCCCACCCCGCCCATGCCAGCGCAGCACCTGGACGAACAACCAGGCGTTGAAGCCGACATGGTGCTCAAGCCCCAGTATCAGGCGCCCGGCTACCAAGGCAGCGGCAAGCTGCAAGACAAGGTCGCGATCATCACCGGCGCTGACTCCGGCATCGGCCGGGCCGTCGCCGTCTTGTTCGCCCGCGAAGGCGCGGACGTCGCGGTGATGTACCTCGACGAACACGAGGATGCCCGGGAGACCAGCCGCGCCGTTCAGGCTGAAGGCCGCCAGTGCCTGCTGATTCCGGGCGACGTCCAGAATTCCGCCTTCTGCAACGAGGCCGTCGCGCAGGTGGTCAAGCACTTCGGCAAGCTCGACATCCTGGTCAACAACGCGGCCTACCAGAAACATACCGAGACGCTGCCAGAAATCAGCGACGAAAAATGGGATAAGACGCTGCGTACCAACATCAGCGCGTACTTCTACATGGCGCGCGCCGCGCTGGAACACTTGAAGCCCGGCGGCGCCATCATCAATACGGGATCAGTCACAGGCCTGAACGGCAGCGGCAAGCTGCTGGACTACTCATCGACCAAAGGCGCCATCCACGCGTTCACCCGTTCGCTGGCCTCGAACCTGGCCGAAAAGGGTATCCGCGTGAACGCGGTCGCGCCCGGTCCCGTCTGGACACCGCTCAATCCGGCCGACCGAAGCGCCGAAGACATCAAGTCATTTGGTGAAAAGACCGATCTGGGACGCCCCGCTCAGCCCGAGGAAATCTCACCCGCCTACGTCTTTCTGGCATCGCCCGAATGCTCGAGCTATATCACCGGCATCGTGCTGCCCATCACGGGCAGCGCGGGCGACTAAGCGATCCTCACTTCTCCGGCACCACCGAGGCCGGCGCGGCGCGCGACGCCGGGGAGACCGGCGGCGCTTCGCCCTTGGGCGCGGGATGGATCTTGTCGCCATTGACGGCGGGCTCGCGACCCAACGCGCGGCTCATGGCGTAGTGATCGCTCAACATCGGCAAGGTGCGCGTCGCAAAGTCGCGCACCTGCGCATCTTCCGACTCCTTGGCGGCTGTTTCGAAAAGACGATTGGCGGTCGCGTGCGCGTCGACGGCAGCCTTCTTGATATACACCTGGTCGAACTCGGCGCCAGTCTTCTCGCGCAATTCATGCAGCGTGGCGCGATCAGGCTCGGCCGGCTGATCGGGCAGCGAAATGTTCTTGGCGGCCGCCAACGCGCGAATCTCCTTGTTCACCGCCGTGTGCTGTTCAATCATCTTGGCCGCAAACGCGCGCACCTGTGCGTCCTTGGCGCGCTTGCCTGCCAGCTCGGCGGCCTGCACTTCGAAAATTCCCGAGCCCGAGGCAGCCTGCAGGAAGCGGGCGTCCGAGGCGTCCAGCTCCGCGGCGTGCGATAGCGGGCCCGCGCCCGAGAGCACGACCGCCGCGGCAAGCGCGGCGAATGACGTTTTAGCGAATGGCTTCATGGTGCTGTCTCCGTGCGTGACTGGGCGCGACTTAATTGGCGGTGGTCGGGGCTTCAACCCGGCGCGGCGGATCCAGCGGGTCAAAATCCTGCCATTTGCCGTCCTGCCATCGGCCATTGGCCCGTTCGATGTCGGTGCCGCCCGCGGCGCGCAAAATCTGGCGGGCTTGCTGCTCGCGCCCAAGATCCACGTGCAGCGCCAGCATGACGCCGGCCTGGCGCACGGGCGGGTGCGATTTCTCGGGCTCGCCCGGCGCGGTGCGCACCCGCTTCTTGCGGCCGACTACCCACATGGCGCCCGCCAACGCCCCGATGTAGGCGCCCACCCCGGCGGCGGCAATCGTGATGAAGATCGAGGCGGCCAGCTGCGCGGCAATCAGCCCCGCCACCAACGCAAACACCAGCCCCAGCAACGAAGCGCCGGCCACCGCGCCAAAATGCCCGCCTTTGGCATCGGGGTCCGCAATCCGGTCGCCCCCCAGCGGAAAGCGCCCATGCTCGCCAGCAATGCTGACGTAAAAGGTGTGGATGTCATCCTCGGTATAGCCCTCGGCAAACAACTTCTGGGCGGCCAGCGTGGCTTCGTCGAAGGTCTGGAACCGTGCAGCGACAATCAAGGACATGACAATCTCCCGGGGAAAAATTTTCAAACAAGGAGCAACTTCCATACCTGCGCTGCCTGAACCGCCCTGCCATCGCGACGTCGGCATGGCGCTTGCTGCCTGCCCCGCACCCGCTGCTGCGCGCACCGCCTGTTCCGATCCCGCGCGCGCGCCATTATTCGGAGAATTCTCATGCCCCGTATACCCGACACCGATTTAAACCTTGACGAAAGCGGCCGGCCCGACCTGGGTCCCAGCGACTCTTCAGATTCGGCCAGCGACCTGCCGCGCGACCTCAGGCATACCGATAGCGACTCCCAGGCAACGGGCGAACGCGAGAGCGTCGAACCGGACTTCCAGGACGACGACGGTGCGGACGTGGCGACCGACCGAATCACCGACGCCGACGAAGCCGGCCTCTCGCACGACGCCCCCGATCCCGTCCGCAACGGTGGCTGAGCCGCAGTCTCCCTGGCCTCGTCGCCGCGCTCCTTGAGAAACGTCGATGGAAACATCCCGTACTGAGGAATCTGCTGCCGGGTCCGAGCTCGACGAGGGCCTGCTGGCCCCCGAGCCTGCGCACGGCGAAGCGCGGCACGGCCTGTCCCTGCTGGATTGGATGGCGCTGATAGCCGTTGTTGCCGGCGGTCTGAACAGCGGCTTGATCGCCGCCGTCAATCTGGATGTCATCGCGAAGATCTTTCCGCATGCGGCGGCGGCGCGCACGGTTTACGGCGCGATTGGCATCGCGGCCTTGTATTGCGTCGTGATGCTTTTTCGTCTGGCCGACGAATTGGGCGAACCGGCCCGCTGACAGCAAGCCGCTGCGCCCGCCTTTCGCATCAGTTGCCGTCAGGCCGCTTGCCCGGATACTGCCCGCCCTCTTCAAACTCCGGCCCCTTGCGGTTCGGGGTTTTATCCGAATGCCGCTTGTAAGGCTGATCCTTCTCAGTCGGCTTATCCGCGCCAAACTGACCGCTCTGGTTCGCCGCTTCCGTATCGTCCTTGGGGGTATTGGCCTTGGACTTGGCAGGCTGCTGATCGTGTGGGGTCGTCATGAATCATCTCCTTGGTACACGCCATCCGTGAATCGCGAATGGCCTGGCCTTCCTGCGCAAGTGCCATGCCTGGAAATCCCGGGCACGTTACTTGCTCTAGGCGTTATCGGGTCCGCCAACTACCGGATCACTTACCCAAGGAGTCAGTCATGAATCTGTCCAAAACGATTTGCCCCGCTTTTGCCCTGTGCTTTTCCGTCCTGGCCTTCCAGGCCTCCGCGCAAACGGGCACGACCGGCGTTCGCACGAACGATCAGATCGACAACCAATACAAAATGGACAAAAAGCAATGCGACGGCATGAAGGGCAATGCCAAGGACGTCTGCCAGAAGCAGGCCGAAGCCACGCGCGACAAGGCCAAGGCCGACGCGAAGGCCGCGAAGGAGAAGGCCGAAGCCTCCCACGACGCGGCCAAGACGCGCAACGATGCCGACTACAAGGTCGGCAAGGAAAAGTGCGATGCCATGTCCGGCAACGCCAAGGACGCCTGCATGGCTGACCTGAAGACCCGCTTCAACAAGTAAGCGGCGTCAGGCGGATTCCCGGGACGGTCCGCCCGTCCGGGAATTCTCGCCGGGCAGCACGTAGCCTGCTGCCGCGTATTCCTCAAGACGGTTGTAGAGCGTCTTGGGACTGATCCCCAACACTGCGGCCGCCTGTTTCTTGACCCCATTGCATCGCTCAAGGGTGGCCAGGATCAGACGGCGATCGGCTTCGGCCAAGGTCTCGCCAACCGGCACGCTGACTTGCCCGCCGGCCGACTCGCCAGCTGGCGATACCTGCGGCACAAGCATATCCAGATCCAGCACATCCCCATCGGCCATGATGAACGCGCGGCGCACGAAGTTCTTCAGCTCGCGGACGTTGCCTGGCCATTCATACTGCGCGAGCGCGGCCGCCGCTTCGGGCGAAAAATCCTTGTTCTTGCCGGATTCCTCGTTGAGCGCATGCAGAAAGCGCTGCGCCAGAAAGAGGATGTCGCTGCCGCGGTCGCGTAGCGCCGGCAGTTCGATGGGAAAAACGCTTAGCCGGTAATACAGGTCTTCACGCAGCTTGCCCTCTTGCACGGCCTGCTCCGGATTCCGGTTGGTCGCAGCAACCACGCGAATATCGCAGGCAATTTCCCGGTTGGTGCCCACGCGCATGAATTGGCCGGTTTCCAGCACGCGGAGCAGCTTGACCTGCAGGTCAAGCGGCATTTCGGTGACTTCGTCCAGGAACAACGTGCCGCCGTCGGCGCGCTCGAAGTACCCCTTGTGCTGGCGGTCCGCGCCGGTGAAACTGCCGCGCTCGTGCCCGAACATTTCACTTTCGATCAGGTTGGGCGAGATCGCGCCGCAATTGACCGCGATGAACGGCCGCTGCCGGCGCGGGCTGAGTTCGTGGATGGCGTGAGCGGCCAGCTCCTTGCCGGTGCCGCTTTCGCCGATCAGCAAGGTGGTGACCGTGGTGGGCGCCACGCGCCCGATTTGACGATACAGCGTCTGCATGCGTTCGGACTTGCCATACAGCTTGCCGAAGCGGCCCGGTTCTTCAAACGGGGTGCCGGGCATTTCACCGCCCGAATTGGTCATGATCCGCTTCAGGATCTCTTCGAGGCGCTCCATGCAGATGGGCTTGACCAGATAGTCGGTCGCACCCAGGCGCAGGGCCTGCACGGCGTTGTCGACAGTGCCGTGGCCGGTCATTACCACCACTTCTGCACTGTGCACGGCAACGTTCTTGAAGATGTCCATGCCGCTGCCGCCCGGCAGCCGGACGTCCGTCAACACCAGGTCGGGCGCTTGCCGTTCGAGCTGGATGAGGGCGTCCTTGACGCTGGCCGCCAGGGCCACCGAAAACCCGCTTTCTCGGCCTATCTCGGCCAGTGTTTCCCGTATTGCATCGTCGTCGTCGACGATAAGCAGGTGAGGCATGCTATCTCCGTATCCCTTCCATAACCGTCAGAATAGTCACTATGAGGTCGGCCGGCGCAAATATCTGCCAGTTTCCAACAACGTTTTCCAATACTTGCAACTCGTCGCAATCAGACAGCAGACCGCCCTCTACGATGCGATTATTGCAGGCCCGCTTTCGGGACTAGGAATCAGCATGGCCAGTCGAAATACCGCTACGCGCGCCAACGCGCCTTCCCCCACTTCCGTTTTTGCGGACACCAGCGGCATGTCGCCGCAAATGCGCAAGCTGGGAAACCAGATCGCACTTGCCGCGGCCACCGATGCAAGCGTGTTCATTATCGGCGAAAGTGGAGCCGGCAAGGAAATCGTTGCGCGCGCCATCCACGACGCGAGCGAACGCCGCGACCAACCCTTCGTCGCTGTCAATTGCGGCGCGATCAGCGGATCGCTTGCGCATGCCGAGTTGTTCGGCCATGAGAAAGGCAGCTTCACGGGCGCCGTATCACAAAATGCCGGGTACTTCGAGTATGCAAGCGGCGGCACGCTGTTTCTGGATGAAGTGACGGAAATGCCCCCGGACATGCAGGTGCACTTCCTGCGCGTGCTTGAAGTGGGCACGTATCAGCGCGTGGGCGGCACGGACCTGCTGCGCGCCAATGTGCGCGTCATTTGCGCCAGCAACCGTGACCCGGCCGCTTCGGTTGCGGATGGCCGGCTGCGCCAGGACTTCCTGCACCGTTTGCTGGTGATTCCGCTGCGCGTGCCGCCGCTGCGTGAGCGCGGCGACGACGCCCTGCTGCTGGCAAACCAATTCCTGGACACCCTCAATGCACAGCACGGCACGCAAAAGACGTTTTCGCCGGCCATGCTTGCGGCGATCAAGGCGCACGATTGGCCTGGCAACGTTCGCGAATTGCGCAACGTGGTCCAGCGCGCGTACATCATGGCCGATACCCAGCTGGACGCCGACCTCGCGACGCGCAACCGCGGGCCCAACCAGGCACAGGTTCGCGACGGTTCGCTCAACTTTCCGGTGGGCATGCCGCTGGGCCGCGCCCAACGCGAATTCATCCTCGCCACGCTGGCCCACCACGCGGGCGATAAACGCCTGGCCGCCGAGACCCTCGGGGTCAGTCTGAAAACGCTCTACAACCGGCTGGATGTCTATGAAAAGGACGAGCCCGAAAAGGCTGCCTGAGCAGTTCTTACCACCGGGTTTGTAATACTGGCTCAGCATGCCGCGTTCCCGGGGCGCCCCCGCCCCCTTGAGCGAGGCTGGCACGATCTTTGCGTATAGAAGAGGAATGAGCCGCCTTCCGGCGGCTGCCCCTTCAGGAGACTCGATTGGGCCACCCCATGCAAGAACTTCGCCTGCGCCAGCAAATGACGCTCGCGCCGCGTCTGCAACAGTCCGTCAAGCTGCTTCAGATGTCGGCGCTTGAATTCACCACGGCCGTGCAGCACGCACTGGCCTCAAACCCTTTTCTCGAAGATCCGGACGATTCGGATCCCGAGGCGGCGGCCACGCCTGCGCCCGGCGTCCGCGGCGAGACGGCGGATATGGAAGGACAGCCCGCCCCGGAGCCCGTTGCGGCCGCCGAAAGCCCGGACGGCGACGAGCCCCCGCCCGACGCGCCCGCCTATTCCGGCGACTACCCCACCCACACGTCCTCCGGCGGTGACAGCGATCTGGGCCAATGGGCCTGCGCCAACGTGTCGATGCGCGATCGCCTGTCCTTCGAACTGGGCAACTATCACCTGCAGCCGCGTGATCGCCTGCTGGCGGAATTCATCATTGACGCGCTGGACGACGACGGCTACCTGCGCACCCCGCTCTGCGCGCTTTGCACCGCGGCGGATGCGGACATCAACCCTCTTCCGGAGGAATCCGAATGGATGGCGGCGCTGCGCCTGGTGCAGCAGCTGGACGCCCCCGGCATCGCCGCGCGCGACTTGCGCGAATGCCTGACCCTGCAACTTGCAGCGCTGCCCGATGAGGACGACGACACGCGCGCACTGGCCCAGAAGATCGTCCAGGAACATCTGGAGCGCCTGGGCAAGAACGATTACGTCGGTCTGCGCCGCGCACTGGGATGTGGCGATGACGCCCTGCGCGACGCGTGCGCGCTTATCCGCCGGCTGGACCCCAAGCCCGGCGGGCGCTACAGCGGAGACACGCCGGTGTACGTGGTGCCGGATGTGTTCGTGGACAAATGGCAGGGACGCTGGCGCGTGCTGCCCAACCGCAGCGCCATGCCGCGCGCCCGGTTGCACAGCGCCTATGCGGATCTCTTTCGCCGCGCCCGCCTGGACGACCGCAGCCCCATGGCGCAGGAACTCCAGGAAGCGCGTTGGCTCGTGCGCAATGTCGAACAGCGCTACACCACGATTCAGCGAGTGGCCGAGGCCATCGTCAAGCGCCAGCAGATGTTTTTCGAATATGGCGAAGTGGCGCTGCGCCCGCTCATGCTGCGCGAAGTGGCGGACGACCTGAACATGCACGAGTCCACTGTCTCGCGCGCGACCGTGAGCAAGTACATGACCACGCCGCGCGGCGTTTTCGAGTTTCGCCACTTCTTCTCGCGTGAACTGGCCACGGAGTCGGGCGGATCGTGTTCCGCGGCCGCGGTGCGGGCGCTCATCAAGGAAATGGTGGACGCCGAAGATCCGGCGATGCCCCTGTCCGACGTGGCACTGACGCAGCAGCTGGCATCCAACGGCATTCTGCTGGCCCGCCGCACCGTGTCGAAATACCGCGGCCAGTTGCGCGTGCCGCCCGCCGAGCTGCGCCGCCAGCACTGATCATCCGTGCGACCATAAAAAAAGGCTTCCTTGCGGAAGCCTTTTTGTTGGGCTGGCTTACTTGCTGCCGCCCGTGTTCGGATATCCCGGAGGAGGCGCAGCGCCGCCGGCCGGGGTATTCGGCACGTTGTCATTGGCCTCACGCTTGCGATTGGGCATTTCCGACCCATGCTTGTCCGACTTCATGTGACCGCTCTTGTCCAGATTCGGCGGCGTCGTGCCCGTATTGGGCGCGGCGTTCGGGGCAGGCGGAATCTGGCCCGGAGGCACCTTGGTGTTGGGCGGCACGGCAGCCCCGTCGTTCGGCGTCGTGGACGGCGAAGTCGGGGGGGTGCTGCGGCCCGTGGACTGGGCATAGGCGCCGCCAGCGGTCGCAACGCCGGCAATCAAAGCAAACGCGCAGGTCATGGCACGGTATTTCATAGCGTAGCTCCTTCCTTGGTTGAAATGCACCGACCTAGTCGCAAGCCCCGTGCCTGACCCCCTGCCCGCCTTCTCCCCCGCTGGTAGTCCTCCGTGCGGGGCATTTTTTACCTGTGTTTGCAACACTTGACCCTCAACGTGCCCGCTGCGGCCCCGCGCTCTCCTCCAGCATCCGCTGCACCCGATCGCCCAGCGCATCCAGCGAGAACGGCTTGACGATCAGTTCCATGCCTTCTTCCAGGAATCCGCCCGCGCTGGCCGCGCTTTCGGCGTAACCCGTCATGAGCAGAACCCGCAGGCCGGGATGCGCGACGCGCGCGGCATCGGCCAATTGGCGGCCGTTCAAATTGGGCAAGCCCACGTCGGTCACCAGCAGGCTCAGGTTGCGCGTTGACGTCACCAGCTCAAGGCCGGCCTCGCCATCGCCGGCCGTCAACACATGCAGCCCCATGTCCACCAGCGACTCCCGCACCATTTCCCGCACATTCGTATCGTCTTCCACGACGATAACGAAGGCCTGGCCCGCCGACGCCGCCTTCGCGCCCGTCGCCCTAGGCATTTCGGCCGCCATCTCCGGCACGCCCTGATGACGCGGCAGATACAGGCGAACCGACGTGCCGACACCTTCGGCGCTTTCCAGCACGGCACTGCCGCCCGCCTGCTTGGCAAAACCGTAGGTCATCGACAGACCCAGGCCCGTGCCCTCGCCGAGCGGCTTGGTCGTGAAGAACGGATCGAAGGCGTGCGCCAGTACGTCTGGCGACATGCCGCACCCGACGTCCGACACGGTGACCTCGACGAAAGCGCCGGGATTGACGCCCGGGTTCTGGCGCAGCGACGCGGCGTCCAAATGGGTATTCGCCGCGGCAACGGTCAATACGCCGCCGTTGGGCATTGAGTCGCAGGCGTTGATCACCAGGTTGAGCATTGCGTTCTCGAACTGGTTCCGGTCGCAGTTGACGGGCCACAGACCCGGCTCCAGATCGAAGACCAGATTCACGCGCTCGCCTGTGTAGCGATGAAACAGGTCGGTCATGGAATGCAGCGTGGCTTCCACGCTGAACGGCTTGGGGTCGATCGGCTGGCGCCGCGAGAACGTCAGCAGCCGCTGCGTCAGATGCGCGGCGCGATTCGCCGAATCCATGGCCACGGTGATGAAGCGCTGCGCCTGTTCCGGCACGCCGGCCGTCAGCTTGCGCTGCACCAGATACAGCGCGCCCGTGATCCCTTGGAGCATGTTGTTGAAGTCGTGCGCGATACCGCCCGTCAAGCGCCCCACCGCTTCCATCTTCTGCGCCTGGCGCAGCGCATTCTCGGTATCGGCCAGGGCTTCGGCCTGCGCTTTCAGGTCCGAATCGTCGCGCCCGGCCACATACAGGCTGTCCTCGGACCACGACATGCTCCATGTGATCCAACTGTAGCCCCCCTCGCGCCGCAACACCCGGTTTTCCACGTGCCGGGCCGGTTGCGCGCCATTCGCCTTGGCGTGCGGCGACCAGGCGGCGCGGGTCGCCTCCAGGTCATCCGGGTGGATCAGCTCTGAAAGTCCCATCGACAGGAACTGGTCGGGGTTCCATCCCAGAATGGTTTGCACCGCGGGATTCACGCTGGCAAATCTGCCCCGGCCATCGATGACCGCAAGCAGCTCGGGCGACATCCGCCAGATGCGGTCCCGCTCGGCGATGGCGTGCTCGACCCGCTGCTCCAGCATGCGCGCATACTGCGACCGCTCGACGGCATCGCACATCCGTTCGGCCACTTCCTCGATGAAGGCCAGATCCGCGGGCTTGAGCCGGCTGCTGGACAAGGGGCGGACCACCAGCGCGCCGCCCTGCCGCGCCCATCGGCGCATCGGCACCACGATGGCCGACGGGCGGACGTCGCCGCCCTCTTGCGCCACGAGCGGCTGCAGGTAGGTCGTGCGCCCATTGCGCACCGCCTCGAAGAAATCGTCGCCCAATTTCTCTGTCGCCAGCGGCTCCTGGCGCGCCACGTACACGTCGGACTGCCAGGACGTGGACACGACGGGCGCCGCGCCGTCGCCGGCCCAATCCAGAACTGACACCAGGCCCAGCGACAGGTGCTGCCCCAGCCCCGCGCAGGCGGTCTCCTCGATCGCGGCCTGCAGATGCAGTTCACGCATGCGGTCGCCCAGCGCCAACAGGAAATTCTTGCGATGCTGGCCTTCCCACAGCTCGGTCTCGGCAGCCTTGCGCGCGGAGACGTCCAGGAACAGCGCCATGATCCGGTCGGGCCCTTCCTTGCGCGCCCGCGCTTCGTACCACGCATCGTTGGGCGCGGGAACGGCAAATTCAAACTGGGTCGGCTCGCCCGTTTCCACGACCTGGGCAAACGTATCCAGGATCTGGCTGGGCACGCCCGGAATCATTTCACGCAGTGTGTGACCCAGCGTGTCGCCTTCCCGCATGCCGCTCTGGCGTTCGAAGGCCGGGTTCACTTCAAGAAAGCGGAAGTCGGCGATGCGGCCATCCTCGCCGCGCAAGGCCTCGGCAAGGAAGAAAGCCTCCTGCATGCCCTCGAACATGGCGCGCCAGCGGTCGCCGCTGCGCCGCAAGGCCACGTCGAGCAGATGCCGTTCAATTGCCAGGGCGGCGCTACGCGTGACCAGCGCAATGGCGTCGATGTCGTGCGCCGACGGCAGGCGGCTTTCATCGTAATAGTTGGAGAACACGCCCAGCAGCCCCCCATCTGGCGCCTTGATCGGGGTCGACCAACAGGCGCGCAGGCCATGCGCCGCCGCCACGTCGCGCCATGCGGCCCAACGAGGATCCCGGGAGATGTCTTCCACGTAGACCGGGCAGCCCGAATGCGCTGCAGCGCCCCACGGGCCGGCCTCGGGCCCGATCATCACCCCGCTTACGGCAGCGTTGAACTCTTCCGGCAGGCTGGGCGCGGCGCCATGCACCAGCCTGCCTCCCTTGTCGTCCACCAGCGCGATGGACGCGCGCAGCTTCACGCTCGATTGGGCCTCGATGGCGTGAAGCACATGTTCTAGCACCTGCTGGAGCGGCACGCCGGCAGCGATTCGCTCCAGCATGATGCGTTCGTCTTCAAGACGAGCTAGCGTGTCGGTCCATGGCAGGGACACGCGGTCTTGCTTGGTCAGCATGGTTCCCCCTATCGCAATACAGAATGTATCGCGATAGGAGCACGCGTGGGGCAACCCTGCGTAACGCGACGCTACCCTTCCTGCAAAAAGAGGCGGTCAGGCGGGCCCCGCCACCCCCGCCGCCGGGTCACGGCGCCCCGTGCGCCAGGCAAGGCCGGCGCTGATCGTCAATGCGGCCGCCAGCAGGCCGCCGGCCATCGCGGCCACGCCGTGCCAACCGCCAACTGTCCAGAATTGGCCGCCCAGCGCGCCCAGGACGCTGGACCCCACGTAATAGACCAGCAGGTAAAACGAGGCGGCCAGCGCCTTGTAGCCTCGTGCCATCTGACCCACCCAGCCGCTTGCGACGGCATGGGCGGCAAAAAAGCCGAACGTGAAGACCACGATGCCCGCGACCAGGACGGGCAGCGAATCCGAGAGCGTCAGCACCAGGCCCGCCAGCGCCAGCCCCGACGCGGCGCAGAGCATCGCGCCGCGCCCGTGACGGTCGGCCAGGCGGCCGAACCAGGTCGAGGCGAAGATGCCCACCAGATAGACAACGAAGATGAAGCCGATGAAGGTCTGGCTAAGCGAGAACGGCGGGAGCAACAGCCGGAAGCCGACATAGTTGTAGACGGCCACGAAAGCGCCCATCAGCAGCCCGCCCAGGGCGAACAGTGCGCACAGCGGCCCATTCTTCAAGTGCGCGCCGGCGCCGGCGCGCACGTCGGACCAGACGCCTGCCCACCCCTGGCCGCGCCGCGGCGTGAAGCGTCGCGAGGCCGGCAGGAGCCACAGGAACAGCACGGCCGCGACGATGCCCAGCAGTCCCAGCGTTCCCATCGCCGCGCGCCACCCGAAGTGATCGGACACCAGGCCGGTGATGACCCGTCCCGACAGCCCGCCAAACGCGCTGCCGCTGATATACAGCCCCATCGCGAAGCCCAGCGTGCCCGGTTCGACCTCCTCGGCCAGGTAGGCCATGGCCACGGCGGGCACCCCGCCCATGGCCACCCCCTGCAAGGCGCGCAGGGCCAGCAGGCTCTGCCAGTCCGGGGCGACCGCCGCGATGGTGCCAAGAATGGCGGACGCGAACAGAGACCACGCCATGACGCGCTTGCGCGGCAGAGCGGCCGAAAACAGGCCGACAAAGAAAATGGCGATGGCCAGCAAGCCCGTGCACAGTGACAGCACCAGGCTGCTCTGCGCGGGCGAAACGTGGAAAGCCTGGGTGAACAGCGGCATCAGCGGCTGCACGCAATACAACAGCGAAAACGTGGAAAAGCCGGCGGCGAAGAGCGCCCATTGGGCGCGGCGCAGACCCGGCGTGCCGCGCGCCAGATAAGCCGGCGCCGAAACGCCGGAGTCTGTAGCGTGACTTGCAGAAGGGGTAGACATCAGGATTCTCGAAAAACACCCGGGCAGGAGCCCGTGGAGAACAAGGTAGACATTTCCCCTGCATATGTCCAATATATGAAACCGCTCCTGTCTATATTTAAAACCGATGGAACTGCGTCACCTGCGGTATTTCACCGCCGTCGCCGAGGAACTGCACTTCACGCGCGCGGCCGCACGCCTGGGCATCGGCCAGCCCCCGCTCAGCCAGCAGATCCAGCAATTGGAGCGCGAGATCGGCACGCCGCTCTTTCTGCGCCTGCCACGCGGCATCGCGCTGACCGAAGCCGGTGTGCAATTTTTGGACGACGCCCGCGCCATCCTGGCCAGTGCCGACCGCGCCATCGATATGGCCAGGCGGCTGGGGCGCGGCGAACGCGGCGCCATCACGGTCGGCTTTACCGCGTCGGCCGTCTTTCATCCCTACCTGCCCCGGGCCATCCGCGCTTTTCGCGACCGCTATCCGGACGTGCGCATCACGCTGACCGAAAGTAATACCGTCACGCTGCTGCGCGGCCTGCGCGCGGGCGACGTGGACGTGGCCTTTGTCCGCCCGCCCTACGTGCTGGACGCCGAATTCGAATCGGAGCGGGTGCTCGATGAGCCCATGCTGATCGCCCTGCCGCCGGACCATCCGCTCAGCAGGAAACGCGCGGTCCCGATCGCCGCGCTGGCCGAGGAGGACTTCGTGCTTTATCCGCGGCCCATCGGCGCGGGCCTGTACGACGCCATCCAGTCCGCCTGCCAGCGCGCCGGCTTTGCCCCGCGCGTCATCCAGGAAGCGCCGCAGATGGCGTCGATCGTGAGCCTGGTGGCGGCTGGCGTTGGTATCTCCATCGTGCCCGCCGCGATGCGGCACATGGGCGCCCAGGGCATCGAGTACCGTCCCATCAAGGGCGATGCGCCCCATGCGCTGCTGGACATGGCTTACCGACGCCATGACCGCTCGGTGGCCGCCGAAAACGCCGTCGGCATGCTGCGCCGGCTGGCGCATCCCGAACGCGAGTGAGGGTCAGCCCCGGAGATGGCCCGTATCGGCCTGTCGCGTTTGTCATCTTCTGTAAACCAGCAGCGCGGGGCTGGGGCTAGACTCTCGCGCTTGCTGGCGATGCGTCCCTTGGAATCCGCGATGCCGGCCGCGCCCAACTTTTCAAAGGTGACCCCGTGAGACGTACCCTTCTGGCCCTGGCCTTTGCAACGATTCCCTGCTTCGCCGCTGCCGCCGCGCTGCCCTCCGCCATCGGCGCGGTCACCGTCTACCAGGACCGCGCGGTCGTCACCCGCGCCGCCAGCAGCGACCTGGCCGCCGGCGAACACGAACTGATCCTGGACAACCTGCCGGCCTCGCTGCAGGAAAACTCGCTGCAGGTGTCCGCCAAGAGCACCGGTCAGGCGACGCTGCTGGACGTCAAGGTCAGCGACGTCTACCAGACCGACACCGCCAACGAACGCGTGCGGTCGATCGAAGCGCAGCTCGACAAGCTAACTGCCAGGCAAGCCGCGCTCGACGACGAAGCCGCGGTGCTGGACAACCAGCGCGAACTCATTCTGATGATGCAGCGCGGCGCCACGGAACCGGCCAAGGAAGGCGCCCGAATCACGGTGGATGAGCTCAAGGCGATCCAGACGCTCAGCGCCGAGTCTTTGGCCACGACGCTGGCGGGCCTGCGCCGCGTCGCCGAACAGAAGACCGCGCTGGAGCGCGAAATGACGGCGCTGCAAACCCAGCTTGGCCAGGTCCGTGGCGAGGCGGGCCGGCGCACCAAGAAGGTCGCCTTGCGCGTCGGCATGGCGCGCGCCGGCAAGCTCGACCTCGCGCTGTCGTATGCCGTGGCGGGCGCGCGCTGGACGCCCGCCTATGATGCGCGGCTGCGTCCGGCCGATCGTCAGGTGGACCTTGGCTACTTCGGTGTCATCCGCCAGAACACGGGCGAAGACTGGAACAACGTGAAGCTGACGCTGTCCACCGCCCGGCCGTCGCTGGGCGGCGGCGCGCCCACGCTGCGCCCGTGGATCATCGATGTGGCCGCCCCGCCTGCGCCGCCCCGGCCCGTCGCCGCGCCGGCCCCTGCTGCCGTCCAGGCCGAGATGCACGCCAAGCGCGCGCCGCGCGCCCGCGCGATGGAAGACAGCGCCTTGCTGCCCGAGCCGCAGCCCGAGGCCATCGAGCTGTCCACGGCACAGGTCCAGAATGCGGCAACCAGCGCGTCTTTCCAGATCCAGAACCCGGCAACGCTGCTGTCGGACAACACCACGCAGCGCGTCGCCATCGCCACCGCCAAGCTGCCGGCCACCTTGCAATACCAATCCACGCCCGCGATGCGCGAAACCGTCTACTTGACCGCGCAGGCCAGCAACAACACCGACTTTCCGTTCCTGGCGGGTCCGCTCAATACCTTTCTGGACGATGCCTTTGTCGCCACGGGCGCCATGAAAGCGGTCATGCCCGGCGAAAAGCTGGAGCTGGCGCTGGGCGCGGACGAGGGCATCTCCATCAAGCGCCAGCTGGTCAACCGCTACACCGAGAGCACCGGCTTTTCGGGCAGCGGCAAGCGTGTGACCTACGAGTACAAGATCACCGTCAAGAACAACAAGTCGACCAAGGAACAGGTGACCTTCAAGGATCACCTGCCCATCTCGCGCAACGAAAAAATCGTGGTCAAGCTGCTGTCGCCCGCCGACCGTGACATCAAGCGCGAAGAGGACGGCAAGCTGGTGTGGGACTGGGAGCTCGAGCCGGGCAAGTCGCGCGAGACGACGTTGAAGTTCTCGGTGGACTACCCGGGTGATATCGACGTGTCCGGCCTCTGACGCGCTAGCGCATCTGGAAGGCTTCCTGGTGGAACAGTTGCCGCACCGGCATGCCCCGTCGGTACAAGCCATCCTTCAGCGCGTCGGCAAAACCGGTGGGACCGCAGAACCAGACACTTGGCCAGGGCGTCCCTTCCTGTCTGGCCTGCGCCAGTTCGGCGGCCGTCAGGGGCCGGTGCTCGTCGCTGTAGCGCACGTCCAACTTCACGCTGGGAACGCGCGCGCACAACTGGCGCAACCGGTCGGCGAAAGGCGCATCGGCCGCATTGCGGGCGCAGTAATACAAGGTGGCGTCGGGCGCATCCGCGGGCCGCGTCTGCAAGGCCTCAAGCCATGAAATGAAGGGCGTCACGCCGATGCCCGCGCCCACCCAGATCTGACGGCGGCCCTCGTCCCGGCGAAAGTCGAAACAGCCGTATGGCCCTTCAATGGACACCGCCTGCCCGGCCGCCAGGCTCTTCTGCAGGCGCCGCGTGTAATCGCCGAGCGCCTTGATCGAAAACTGCACCCTGCCCGAGCCATCGTCGGCGCCCGACACCGTGAAGGGGTGCGCGCCTTCCTTGCGATCCGCGGTCAGGAAGGCGAACTGGCCGGCGCGGTGATGCCAATCGCCCTCGACACGACAGGTCACGCGCAGGATGTCATCCGACAGATGCTGCACCTCCAGCACGGTGCCCTTGTAGCGGCGCGCCCGCCCGATGCGGCCCGTCAGCGCCATGACCGCGCAGACCGATCCCACCGCGGTCGCAAGGCCAACCAGCCAACCCGCCGGCTGCGACCACCACGCGGCGGGCGTGAGCACGACGCCATGAAACGCCGCCACCAGGAAGATCACGGCGGCGATGCGATGGACCTGGCGCCACACGTGGTACGGGAACCGGCGCCACAGCGTCAACAGCACCATCGCCACCAGGATCCAGACGGCGTATTCGCCCAGATCCTTGGCCGAACCCCGGAACATGTCCAGCATGGCCGCGGCGCGGGGCGTCTTGGGAACCGGATCGAAAATGGCCAGCAGCAGCGGCTTTGCGAGTTTGATGAGGTAGTGCGCCGCCGCCAGCGCGGTGGCCAGGATGCCGCACCACTTGTGCAGCCGGTACATCTTGTCCAGGCCATCCAGCCGCGTTTCCAGCCAGACCGGCCTGACCGACAGCAGCATGATGAGCGCCATCAGCACATAAGCCGCCAGACCGGTCAGCAAAATCAGTTGGTCGCGCCACGTCCATACGTTGAAGGCGGCGGGCGGCTGCAGCCGCAAGGCAAGCGCCCAGGCCAGGACGCTGACGGCGAGGAACGTGAAAAGGATTCGGCGCATTGGCATCGCTCCCAGTAAATCGGCGGCCGTGTCGAACCAAGACAGGCCGCAGACATAATGGTAGTTTCGCCCAGGGCCG
>Ga0182736_1001901_pt1 | contig 17862 bp, 17 predicted proteins | sample eDN5th30CKraftBY_FD_128882 | JGI IMG/M metagenome (GOLD analysis project Ga0182736, IMG submission 128882) | Enriched backyard soil microbial communities from Emeryville, California, USA - eDNA 5th pass 30_C Kraft BY (version 2) (version 2) | ecosystem: Environmental > Terrestrial > Soil >... | reverse complement strand
ATGAAGAAGGCCCAGGTCATCGACCTGCTGCTGTCGATCGCCCACGTGCCGATGGAGAAAGTACACACCATCCGCCTGCTGGCCGACACGCCGCAAACCCCGGAACTGTGGCTGCGCAGCTTCAACGGCGACGACTGGCTGTACTTCAACCCGGACACCGGTGAGCAAGGCCTGCCGAGCGACCGCCTGCTGTGGTGGACCGGTGACGACAACCTCATTACCGTCGATGGCGGCAAGAAGGCCAACGTCACCTTCAGCATGAACAACAGCGAGATGAACGCCATCCGCCTGGCCAAGCTGACCGACGAGAACACCGACGCCGACTTCCTCGAATACTCGTTGTACGGCCTGCCGCTGCAAACCCAGCAAACCTTCATGATCATGGTCATGATCCCGATCGGCGTGCTGGTGATTCTGGTGCTGCGCAACCTGATCGGCATCCAGACACTGGGCACATTCACCCCGGTGCTGATCGCCCTGGCGTTCCGCGAAACCCAGCTGGGCTTCGGTATTGTGCTGTTCACAGTGATCACTGCCCTGGGCCTGTCGCTGCGCTCGTATCTGGAACACCTCAAGCTGCAGATGCTGCCACGCCTGTCGGTGGTATTGACCTTTGTCGTGGTGCTGATTGCTGCCATCAGTCTGTTCAGCCACAAGCTGGGCCTTGAACGCGGGCTGTCGGTAGCGCTGTTCCCGATGGTGATCCTGACCATGACCATCGAACGCCTGTCGATCACCTGGGAAGAGCGTGGTGGCGGCCATGCCATGAAAGTGGCCATCGGCACCCTGTTCGCAGCATCCCTGGCACACCTGCTGATGATGGTGCCGGAACTGGTGTACTTCGTGTTCACCTTCCCGGCGGTGCTGCTGATCCTGGTGGGCTTCATGCTGGCGATGGGCCGCTATCGCGGCTACCGCCTGACCGAGCTCGTGCGCTTCAAAGCCTTCCTGAATAAGGCTGACTCCTGATGTTTGGTCTGATCAAGACGTGGAAAGCCCTGGAGGCCCGGGGCATCATGGGGATCAACCGACGTAACGCGGACTACGTGCTGAAGTACAACAAGCGCAGCCTGTACCCGATCGTCGACGACAAGATCATCACCAAGGAGCGCGCACTGGCAGCCGGCATCCATGTGCCGGAAATGTACGGCATCATCGAGACTGAAAAAGAGATCGAGAAGCTCGACCAGATCATTGGCGGGCGCAGCGATTTCGTCATCAAGCCGGCGCAAGGCGCCGGCGGTGATGGCATTCTGGTAATCGCCGACCGCTTCGAGGACCGCTACCGCACGGTGTCGGGCAAGATCATCAGCCACGAGGAAATCGAGCACCAGATTTCCAGCATCCTCACCGGGCTTTACTCCCTCGGCGGGCACCGCGACCGCGCGCTGATCGAGTACCGCGTGACCCCGGACCAGATATTCAAGAGCATCAGTTACGAAGGCGTGCCGGACATCCGCATCATCGTGCTGATGGGCTACCCGGTGATGGCCATGCTGCGCCTGCCGACTCGCCAGTCCGGCGGCAAGGCCAACCTGCACCAGGGCGCCATCGGCGTGGGTGTCGACCTGGCCACCGGCGTGACCCTGCGCGGCACCTGGCTGAACAACATCATCAGCAAGCACCCGGACACCACCAACGCGGTCGACAGCGTACAACTGCCGAACTGGGACGGTTTCATGAAGCTGGCCGCTGGCTGCTATGAACTGTGTGGCCTGGGCTATATCGGCGTGGATATGGTGCTTGACCAGGACAAGGGCCCGCTGATTCTGGAGCTCAACGCCCGCCCGGGGCTGAACATCCAGATCGCCAACGATTGCGGCCTGACTCAGCGCACCCATGCCATCGAGGCGCACATCGAAGCACTGGCCAAGGACGGTGTGACCGAAGACGCCGAACAGCGGGTGCGGGTAGCACAGGGTCTATTCGGGCATGTGCCTAACCGCTGAAATACAGGGCTGCTTTGCAGCCCATCGCAGCACAAGGTAGCGCCTGCAAGCACTGCACCGGGTTCAAGCGCTTCGCTCGACCTGCAGGCGCTACCTTGTGCTGCGTACGGGCCAAACACAATGTTGAATGTCGTACCCAGCGCTAGGCGCTTTTCCTGCACAGGTCTACAATCGCCCTCCTCGCTTTTACATCGCCGTCCATACTGATGCCGACCTGCACGCTACACCCCCTGCCCTACCAGCCCGACCCTGCCGCCTATTTCGCCCACCTGCGCCAGGCACCCGGTGCGATCCTGCTCGACAGCGCCCGCCCCGGCGCCGAGCGCGGTCGTTTCGACCTGATAAGCGCTTGGCCGCTGCAACACCTGAAGGCGCAGCCCGATGAAGATGGCCGCGCCTTCCTCCAGCGCCTGCGCGCTGGCCTGGCACAACTGGGCCACGCCAACTTGCCCAACGGTGTAGAACTGCCCTTCGCCGGCGGCCTGATCGGCTACCTGAGCTACGACTTCGGCCGCCGCCTGGAACACCTGCCAAGCCTGGCCGTGGACGACCTCGGCCTGCCTGACGCACAACTGGGGCTGTATGCCTGGGCACTGGTCAGTGATCATCTGCTTGGCACCAGCCAGCTGGTGTTCCATCCGAGCCTGGCAGGTGACGAACGCGAACGCCTGATCAGCCTGTTCCAGAATACCAGCGCCACCACCGGCGACTTTCGGCTGCTCGCACCGATGGTCGGCGACCTGGAGCCCGAGCAGTACAAAACAGCGTTCGACCAGGTACAACGCTACATTCAGGCCGGTGACTGCTACCAGATCAACCTCACCCAACGCTTTCGCGCGCCCTGCCAAGGCGATCCATGGCGGGCTTACCAGGCCCTGCGCCAAGCCTGCCCGACACCCTTCTCCGGCTACCAGCAACTGGCCGACGGCAGTACCCTGCTGAGCTTTTCGCCCGAGCGCTTCATCCGCGTCAGCCAAGGCCAGGTGGAAACCCGGCCGATCAAAGGCACCCGCCCACGCGCCAGCGACCCGGCTGAAGACGAGCGTAATGCCCAAGAGCTGCTGCACAGCCCGAAGGACCGTTCGGAAAACCTGATGATCGTCGACCTGCTGCGCAACGACCTGGGGCGCACGTGTGAGATCGGCTCAGTGAAGGTGCCGGAACTGTTCAGCCTGGAGAGTTACCCCAACGTGCACCATCTGGTCAGCAGCATCACCGGTCAGCTGGCCAGCGACAAGGATGCGCTGGACCTGATCGGTGACAGCTTCCCGGGCGGCTCGATCACCGGCGCACCGAAAATTCGCGCCATGCAGATCATCGACGAACTGGAACCATCGCGCCGCGCACTGTACTGCGGCTCGCTGCTGTATGTGGATGTACGCGGCGAGATGGACAGTTCGATCGCCATTCGCAGCTTGCTGATCAAAGATGGCCAGGTCAGTTGCTGGGGCGGCGGCGCGGTGGTAGCCGACTCGCAATGGCAGGCCGAGTATGAAGAGTCGATAGCCAAAGTGCGGGTGCTGATGCAGACCCTGCAGGGCTTGTGAGCCCTTCCAGACCGCATTTTTTTGTTACCATCCCCCTACTACGAGCGCACAGCGCCACAGCCAAGATGGAAACCGCCTGATGAGCCAACCCTTCGACGTCGCCGCCCTCGCCGCGACCTATGCCAACAAGTCCCCGCAGGACATTCTCAAGCTTGCCTTCGAGCACTTCGGTGATGACTTGTGGATTTCCTTCAGCGGCGCCGAGGATGTGGTGCTGGTCGACATGGCCTGGAAGCTGAACAAGCAGGTAAAGGTATTCAGCCTCGACACTGGGCGCCTGCACCCGGAGACCTACCGGTTCATCGACCAGGTACGCGAACAGTACAACCTGCCGATCGAGATCCTAAGCCCAGACCGCGCCAAGCTCGACCCTTTCGTCAAGGAAAAGGGCCTGTTCAGCTTCTACAAGGACGGCCATGGTGAGTGCTGCGGCATTCGCAAGATCGAGCCACTGCGACGCAAGCTGGCCACCGTCAGCGCCTGGGCCACCGGCCAGCGCCGCGACCAAAGCCCGGGCACCCGCAGCCAGGTGGCGGCACTGGAGATCGACAGCGCCTTCTCCACGCCTGAGCGCACGCTGTACAAGTTCAACCCGCTGGCACAGATGAGCAGTGAAGAGGTATGGGGTTATATCCGCATGCTCGAGCTACCGTACAACAGCCTGCACGAGCGCGGTTTCATCAGCATTGGCTGCGAGCCGTGCACCCGCCCGGTGCTGCCGAACCAGCATGAGCGTGAAGGCCGCTGGTGGTGGGAGGAGTCGACGCAGAAGGAATGCGGGTTGCATGCGGGCAACCTGATCAGCAAGGCTTGAGCTAGTCCTGGCGGTCTGTAGGAGCGGGTTTACCCGCGAAGAAGACACCGCGGTGGATGGCAGGGGCTTCGCCCGTATTCGCGGGCAAGCCCGCTCCCACAGAGATCGCGCCAGCTTTTAGAAATTGAGGTAGGCAGTTACTCCCAAAGCGGCCCCATCATTCCCGAATCAGTGCACCGGCAGCTCGACGCCTTCGAACAATTCTTCCAGCTCTTGCTTGTTATGGCACTGAATGGCCTTGGCCATCACTTCACGGGTCAGGTGCGGGGCAAACTTCTCGATGAAGTCGCACATGAAGCCACGCAGGAAGGTACCGCGACGGAAGCCGATCTTGGTGATACTGGCTTCGAACAGCTCACTGGCATCCAGCGCCACCAAATCACTGTCGAGCTTGGCATCCACAGCCATGCCGGCAACGATACCCACGCCCAGCCCCAGGCGTACATAAGTCTTGATCACGTCGGCGTCAGCCGCGGTGAAGACTACCTTTGGCGTGAGGCCGCGGTGATTGAAAGCCTCATCCAGCTTCGAGCGCCCGGTGAAGCCGAACACGTAGGTGACAATCGGGTATTCGGCGACTGCTTCCAGGGTCAATTTCGGCAGCTTGGCCAGCGGGTGGCCTTGTGGCACCACGACGCAACGGTTCCACTTGTAGCACGGCATCATGATCAGGTCGCCAAACAGCTCCAGCGCCTCGGTAGCGATGGCGAAGTCGACCGTACCGTCCGCAGCCATCTCGGCAATCTGCATGGGCGAACCCTGGTGCATGTGCAGGGACACTTCCGGATACTGCTTGATGAAGCTGCTGATAACCGGCGGCAACGCATAGCGCGCCTGGGTGTGGGTGGTGGCGATGGACAGTGTGCCCTTCTTCTCGTTGGAGAATTCCTGGGCAATCTGCTTGATGCTCTCGACCTTGCGCAGGATTTCGCCTGCGGTATTGATGATGCGCTCACCGGCCGGGGTAACGCGGGTCAAATGCTTGCCGCTGCGGGCAAAGACTTCAACACCCAACTCGTCTTCGAGCAGGCGGATCTGCTTGCTGATCCCTGGCTGGGAGGTATACAGGCTCTGCGCCGTCGCGGAGACGTTGAGGTCATGGTGCGCCACTTCCCAGATGTAGCGCAGTTGTTGAAGCTTCATAGGTTTCCCTCGGTTCAGCGATGAGTCCGCAGCAGCAGGCAGCGACGATATATAACTATATTAGTGGTTTCTGAAATAAATCTAGAACTATTTTGTTACATGCCCACGGAAACGGCCTACACCTATCTTCATGCCTTCCTACGCCCTAGATGCTGCGCCAAGGGCACCATGTACACGGGCACCGGCGACAGCTGCAGCAGCCGCACCGCCGTGCGCCCCAGCGGTACATCCACCCCGGCACCCGCACTGTGGCTACCGAATATCAACAGGTCGACACTTAGCCGCTGGGCCTGGTCGAGAATCACCTGTGCCGGGTCACCCTGCCGCACCCGCACGGCCTTGATCACCGCCAGGTCAGCTTCTTCGCCCAATTCGTCACGAAAGTTTTCCAGCACACGCTGCTCTATGTTCGCCATCACGGTATTCACCCCCTGGCTGTGCAACTGGTCGAGCGTCTGCTCATCGAGGTAACTTTGCAGGAGGGATTCGGCGAACTGGCCCATCGGCTCTACCGCGTGGATTACATACAACTCGGCACTGAACGTGCGCGCCAGGGCCAGCGCGTGTTGCATCACGAAAGGGGCGTAGACACCGAGGTCGGTGGCGTACAGCATGGAGCGGATCATTCGACCTCCTCGACTGCCGCAGCGGCAGAGCAAGCTTCAGCTTAGCAGCGTGCCGGACGCTCGCTTTGCCGTCCGGCGCGCTGCTGCCGTGGGCTGCAGGGCCCCGCCGAAGCCTCCACCACCTTCAGGCAGGCCGGTTGCTGCGGTCGATGAAACTCAGCGCCTGGTACAGCATCTCAACGCGCGGCAGGCTGCAGCCTGCCGCCCGTGCGCGTGCCAGCGGCTCGGCATAGATGGCCCCCAGCTCCAACGGGCGTTTGTGGGTGTGGTCGTGATACATGCTCGGCCAGTAGTCGGGCATGCGCTCAGTCACCTGGAACAAGTGCTCGGCATAGCCCTCGGGCAGCACATGGCCACAAGCTGCCGCGCCCTGCACCACCTCGGCCATCAAGGCCTGTATCAACGCGCGGGTATTGCTGTCGGCCATCAGTGGTGTGGTGCTGGCCCCCAGCAGCACCGACAGCCCGTTGTAAGGCACGTTCCACACCAGCTTCTGCCAGCGCGCCAAGGCCAGGTTCGGCATGGCCTGCGAGTCGATCCCCGCCGCCCGGAACAACCCAGCGCCCTCATTCACCAGCGCGACCCCGCAATCGCTGGCCGGCCCGCTGTGATACCCCAGATTGACCGCACCCAAAGCCTGGTGACGGATGACACCTGGTGCCTCGCGGTTGACGCAGATGAAGCACAGGCCGCCGAGCAGGTGCATGTCGCTACGCAAGGCTGGACGCAACTGCTCCTCTACCCCCAGGCCGTTCTGCAACAGCACCACCTTGGCACCGGGCGCAGCGGCCTGGACGATCAACGGTGCCAACTGCTCATTGCTGGTGGCCTTGGCCCCGATCAGGAGCCAGTCACAGGGCGGCATGTCGGCGGCACTGGCATAAGCCTGCACCCTCATCTGCAGTGCGCCATGCACGGCACTGTCCAGGCTCAGCCCTTGCTCACAAACGGCCTGATACTCGCTGCGCAGCAGAAAATGCACATCGAAACCGGCCCGGGCCAGCATCAACCCATAAAAGCCACCGATGGCGCCACTGCCGATGATGCCGATGCGAGGGGTGTGCGAATGCATGCCAATCTCCAGGTATATAGTCAGCTCTCTTTTTACACAGGTTACGTAGCGCTGGGCAGTCCATTCGCGGGCAACACCCTTGCTCAGGTAAAAACCCCACAATGACTGGGCTAAGCCCATTGTCGTGCCATCTGTAACGCGCTAAGGTTCGGCTCCCCGCTGCGATTATTCTTGCTGCTGGGCCGCACGGGGATAGTTGGCGGCCGGCACCCGTGACCTGACGAGTAACACGATGGCTGATTTACCGATCGATGACTTGAACGTTGCCTCCAACGAGACCCTGATCACCCCTGATCAGCTCAAGAAGGAAATCCCCCTCAGCGCCAAGGCCCTGCAGACCGTGACTGCCGGCCGTGAAGTGGTGCGCAATATTCTCGACGGCAAGGACCATCGCCTGTTTGTCGTGATCGGCCCTTGCTCCATCCACGACATCAAGGCTGCCCACGAATACGCCGAGCGCCTGAAAGTGCTGGCCGAAGAAGTGTCCGATACGCTGTACCTGGTCATGCGCGTGTATTTCGAAAAGCCGCGCACCACCGTCGGCTGGAAAGGTCTGATCAACGACCCGTACCTGGATGACTCGTTCAAGATCCAGGACGGCCTGCACATCGGCCGCAAGCTGCTGCTGGACCTGGCCGAAATGGGCCTGCCGACCGCCACCGAAGCGCTCGACCCGATTTCCCCGCAGTACCTGCAAGACCTGATCAGCTGGTCGGCCATCGGCGCCCGCACCACCGAATCGCAAACACACCGCGAGATGGCATCGGGCCTGTCCTCGGCGGTGGGTTTCAAAAACGGCACCGACGGCGGCTTGACCGTTGCCATCAATGCCCTGCAGTCGGTGTCCAAGCCGCACCGCTTCCTGGGCATCAACCAGGAAGGCGGCGTGTCGATCGTCACCACCAAGGGCAACCCATACGGCCACGTGGTACTGCGCGGCGGCAATGGCAAGCCGAACTACGACTCGGTCAGCGTCGCCCTGTGCGAACAGGACTTGGCCAAGGCCAAGATCAAGGCCAACATCATGGTCGACTGCAGCCATGCCAACTCCAACAAGGACCCGGCCTTGCAACCGCTGGTGATGGAGAACGTCGCCAACCAGATCCTCGAAGGCAACCAGTCGATCATCGGCCTGATGGTCGAAAGCCACCTGAACTGGGGTTGCCAGTCGATTCCGAAAAACCTCGACGAGTTGCAGTACGGGGTGTCGATCACGGACGCCTGCATCGACTGGGCGGCTACCGAGAAAACCCTGCGCAGCATGCATGCCAAGCTCAAGGATGTGCTGCCGCAGCGTAAGCGCAGCTAACTATTGCGCGAACAAAAACGCCGGGCATTGCCCGGCGTTTTTTGTTGTGTCTGGCGCCCAGTCGTCAGCTCAAGCCTTGCTCGAATGCCGCTGTTGGCGCTCCATGTAACGCTCCACATACGAGCAAGACGGGATCACCGTGTAGCCCATCTGCTCGGCGTACTCCAGGGCGCGCTCGGTCAGCGCGGCAGCAATCCCGCGGCCGCGCAGGGCGTTGGGCACGAAGGTGCGATAGATGTCCAGCGTCTGCTTGCCCAGATCCATGTACGTCAGATAGGCACGATGACCGTCCACGTTGGTCTCGAACTGATGACCGGCCTGGTCATGGTGGATGGTCAGCGCTTCGCTCATCACTACTCCTCGCAGGTCTTCTCGGCAGACCCTTACCTTAACCGATGGTGGTTTATCCGGCACAGAATCCTCTACGCCACCTGTTTCCGCTTCGACCATTGGACGATTGTAATCGCCTGGATCCTCTGACGCTCACAAGATAGTAGGCACCGCAAGCGGGATTGCTCAAGGTGGTGGCGGTTAAAAATGATCAAAACGCCGCCCGGCGTGACTTTCCCAAGCCAGCCCAACAGCCACCGGATGCTCTAGCGCTTAAGACGCTGATCGACAGTTAAAGTCACCCTTAGTTCAACAAAAAAGTTCCTGCACTACAACCGCTTGCGAAGCCTGCACATTTTTTTCACAGACACGTCGCAAATCTTGTCGGCGCGGGGTCAAGCAACATTTTTTTTGCAGTTCTTGCGCTCTGTCAGTTTACTTACTACAAGTAATGGGTACTATGTACGCCGGCCAGTTTCTCTTTCCTGAGAGATGGCTCTTTAATAGAAAGTCCTTGAAGGGGAACACGATGAACAACGTTCTGAAATTCTCTGCTCTGGCTCTGGCCGCAGTTCTGGCTACCGGTTGCAGCAGCGTATCCAAAGAAACCGAAGCTCGTCTGACTGCGACTGAAGACGCAGCAGCTCGCGCTCAAGCTCGTGCTGACGAAGCCTACCGTAAGGCTGACGACGCAATGGCAGCCGCTCAGAAGGCTCAGCAGACCGCTGACGAAGCCAACGAGCGCGCTCTGCGTATGCTGGACAAAGCCAGCCGCAAGTAATAATCCTCACGGATTGTTAAGAAGCCGACCCACTTGTGGGTCGGCTTTTTTATTGCCTTTGAAACCGAAAATGCGGCCAGCAGGTACGAAAAGGCCTGCACTAAGGCAGGCCTGGGTCGAATTTACCTTACTGCAGTTCGGGCGGAATGCTCGTAACCATCGGTGCGCCGCCCTGGTTTTCCACCGGCACGGCAATTTCTACCGGCATACCATCTTCTGCGGCCACCACGTCACGCACCATGTCCCAGTTCATGCGTAGGTTATTGGCCAGGTCTTCGCGCTTGAGCAAGGTATTGATAACGGCGGTGTGTTTGTCGACAACTGACGGGTTACCCTGGTCATCCAGCGGCGTGTGTGCCTCAAGATAGACCTTGCCGCCACTGATACCGAACTTGTAAGGCTCGTTGATGATGCGCACCGGAGTCCCCACCGGCACCATCTTCGACAGTTCAAGCACGTTATTGTTGAACATGCGGAAGCAGCCGTGACTGGTGCGCATGCCAATGCCGAACTTCTTGTTCGAACCATGGATCAGGTAGCCTGGCACGCCCAAGGTGAACTTGAACGGCCCCAGCGGGTTGTCCGGGCCAGCCGGCACCACAGTCGGCAGGATGTCACCGTCCGCTGCGTGCTCTTTGCGAATCGAAGCGGGCGGCGTCCAGGTCGGGTTCGGCGTCTTGGCGGTGATCTTGGTGTTGGCAATCGGCGACCCCCACCCCTCGCGACCAATCCCCAGCGGGAAGGTGTACACCACGCTCTGCCCCTTAGGGAAGTAGTACAAACGGTACTCGGCCAGATTGATGACGATGCCTTCGCGCGGGCCCGGCGGCAGGACGAAACGGGTCGGCAGGATGATCTCGGTGCCAGCGCCCGGCAGCCAAGGGTCTACGCCCGGGTTGGCGGCGATCATTTCCAGGTAGCCGAGGTCGTTCGCGGTGCCGATATCGGCGAACGTGTCCTCGTACTTTGCCTTGATCACATGCACCTGGCCGACGATGTCTTCACCGGGCGGTGGCAGTGGCAGCTCCAGCGCAGCAGCGGGGCCCGCTACCAACAGGGCGGCCAGGGACAGGCTACGGGTGACTGCAGGAAAGCGCGGCAACATCCGGTAAATCCTTCGAAAGGTGGGTCAAGAGAATCGATTGTACACCCGCGCCGATGCAAGCGGGAGGCATTGGCACGTTGCAAACGTTTCAGATGATGAAAGGCGCCTGTCGTTCAGCTGCCGTGCAGCTCTGGCCACACCGGGCGCATGCCACGTCGCTGGGCATCGAGGATGGCACGACACAGCTCACACAGGCGGCCATCGCGATAGATCGATCGCGACACCCCCGACCAACGTGGCTGGGCTGGCAGCAGGCCGCCGCACAAGGTACGGTCGACCGGCACGCCCAACTCAAGCTGGCGGGCCACGAGGTGGACGCGGATTTCCTGGCAGGCGAACAAGTCGAGCTGTTCGTCGGGCTCGATCAGTTGATAGGCATACAGGGACCAGGCAGGGCGCGGCATTTGGAGCACTCGAAACGGGGGGCGCAACATTAGCCGAAAGGCGCCCCCGTTTAAAGCTTCACAGCAAGGGTTTTATCGCTGGCCAGGCATTTTCCAGCAGGCGCTGCTGGGCACCCTGGGCCGGATGGATGCCATCAGCCTGCATCAGCTCGGGTACACCCCCTACCCCTTCGAGGAAAAACGGCACCAAAGGAACCTGTTTGTCCGCTGCCAGCTGTTCATACACCTTGGCAAAGGCAGTGGTGTAACGCACACCATAATTGGGCGGCAGGCGCATGCCCAATAGCAGCACCTTGGCCCCTGCCTGACGCGAGTGCTCGATCATCGAGGCAAGATTTTGTTGCAATTGAGCAGGTGACTGCCCGCGCAGGCCATCGTTGCCGCCCAGCTCCAACACCACCAGGCTCGGTTTATGTGCTGCAAGCAGCGCCGGCAGCCGCGCCTGGCCGCCTGCGCTGGTGTCGCCACTGATCGAAGCATTGACCACTTTGTCGTCAAAACCTTCGTCCCTGAGGCGGGCCTGCAAGAGAGACACCCAGCCCTGGCGGCTATCCAGGCCAAAACCGGCGCTGATACTATCGCCAACAACCAGCAGTGTTCCTGCCGCTGCGCTCTGGGCCAGGCAATACAGGGCCAGACCGGCACTCAACCACCACACTCGCATCGGATTCTCCATGAGCCCCAGCATTCTCGTTGCGCAGAACCTTAGCAAAGTGGTCCCCAGCGCGGAAGGTGACCTTACCATCCTCCACGCACTGTCTCTCGACCTGGCCCAAGGCGACAGCCTGGCCATCGTCGGCGCCTCCGGCTCTGGCAAGTCGACCCTGCTCGGCTTGCTCGCCGGCCTCGACCGCCCCAGCGCTGGCAAAGTCATGCTCGCCGGCCACGATCTGGGGCCACTGGATGAAGACCAACGCGCCCGTGTGCGCGCCGAACATGTGGGCTTCGTGTTCCAGTCGTTCCAGCTGCTCGACAGCCTCAATGCCCTGGAAAATGTCATGCTGCCGCTGGAGCTGGACGGCCGCCGCGACGCCCGCGAACAGGCTCGTACCTTGCTGGAACGGGTCGGCCTGGGCAAGCGCCTGAGCCACACACCCCGGCAGCTGTCGGGCGGCGAGCAGCAGCGCGTGGCAATTGCCCGCGCCTTCGCCGCGCAGCCTGCGGTGCTGTTCGCCGATGAGCCCACCGGCAACCTCGTCAGCCACACCGGCGAGCGCATCAGCGACTTGTTGTTCGAGCTGAACAAGGAGCGCGGCACTACCTTGGTGCTGGTCACCCATGACGAACGCCTGGCCCGCCGCTGCCGGCGCCAGATCCGCCTGGACGCGGGCCGCCTCGTGGCGCCGATGGAGGCCCGGTGAGCCATATGCCGCTGTCCCGTCTGGGCGGCCTGGCACTGCGCCAGTTGCTGCGTGATGTTCGCGCCAGTGAAGTGCGCGTGCTGTTCTTCGCCCTGTTGGTAGCGGTAGCCGCCAGCACCGCTATCGGCTATTTCGGCGCCCGCCTCAACGGCGCCATGCAGCTGCGCGCCAGCGAGTTCCTTGGCGCCGATCTGGTACTGCAGGGCAGTGCCCCGGCCCGCGAACAACAGCTCGATGCCGGCAAGGCACTGGGCTTGCGCCATGCACACGTGGTCGAGTTCACCAGCGTGGTCGGCGGCGACAATGGCATCCAGCTGTCCAGCGTAAAGGCCGCCGACGGCGCCTACCCATTGCGCGGGCAAGTACGCAGCGCTCCGGCCCCCTATGCCGAAGAAACGCCCGGCGGCGGCCCTGCCCCTGGCGAGGTGTGGGTCGAACCTCGGCTGTTGGCGGCACTGGGGCTGGCGATCGGCGACAGCATCGACGTGGGCATGAAAACCCTGCGGATGAGCCGTGTGCTTACCTACGAACCGGACCGCGCCAACAACTTCTACAGCCTTACCCCGCGCGTGATGATGAACCTGGCCGACCTGGAAGCCACCGGAGTGATCCAGCCGGGCAGCCGGGTCACTTACCGCGACCTGTGGCGCGGCGATGCCGAGGCGCTGGCGCAGTACCGCCACACCGTGGAAAAAGACCTGGCCGCCAACCAGCGCCTGCGTGACACCCGCGATGGCAACCAACAGATCGGCGGCGCACTGGGCAAAGCCGAACGCTACCTGAACATGGCCAGTCTTGTGGCTGTGCTGCTGGCAGGCGTAGCCGTGGCTCTGTCGGCCAGCCGCTATGCTGCACGCCGACTGGACGCCAGCGCCCTGCTGCGCTGCCTGGGGCTGTCGCGCCACCAGGCGTTGGGTCTGTATTGCCTGCAACTCGCCATGCTCGGGCTGGTCGCTGCCCTGGCCGGCGCCTTGCTCGGCTGGCTGGCTCAGCTGGGCCTGTTCCGTCTGCTGCACGGCTTGCTGCCGAGCGTGGTGCCCGCCGGCGGCATCATTCCAGCGCTGGCAGGTATCGGTACCGGGCTGGTGGCACTGGCTGGCTTCGCCCTGCCGCCGATCGCAGCGCTGGGCCAAGTGCCGCCACTTCGCGTGCTGCGCCGTGACCTGCTGCCCATACCTGCGAGCAGTTGGCTGGTGTACGGCGCCGCCCTGCTCGCCCTGGGCCTGATCATGTGGCGCCTGAGCCTCGACCTGCTGCTCACCTTTGCCCTGCTCGGTGGCGGCCTGGTCGCTGCGCTTCTGCTCGGCGGCCTGCTGTTGCTCGGTTTGCGCAGCCTGCGCCAGCTGCTGGCCGGCGCGCCACTCACCTGGCGCCTGGGGCTGGGCCAGCTATTGCGCCACCCCATGGCTGCGGCAGGCCAGGCCTTGGCCTTCGGCCTGATACTGCTGGCCATGGCCCTGGTCGCCCTGCTGCGCGCAGAGCTGCTCGATACCTGGCAAGCACAGCTACCCAAGGACGCGCCTAACCACTTCGCCCTGAACATCCTGCCAGATGACCGTGAGCTGTTCATTCAACATCTGCACCAGGTCAATGCCGCTTCAGCGCCGCTGTACCCGGTGACGCCCGGGCGCCTGGTGCAAATCAACGAAAAACCGGTACAGCAGGTGGTCAGCAAGGACTCGGCAGGCGAGCGCGCCGTGCAGCGCGACCTCAGCCTGACCTGGGCCGCCGAGTTGCCCGAAGGCAACGTACTGACCGCCGGCAGCTGGTGGCAAGCCTTGCCAGCCGACAACGACATCCCCGGGGTTTCGGTGGAAGCGCAACTGGCCAGCAGCCTGAAACTGCAAATGGGCGACCTGCTGACGTTCGATATTGGCGGCCAGCAACGCCAGGCCCGCGTGAGTAGCTTGCGCAACGTGCATTGGGACAGCTTCCAGCCGAACTTCTACATGATCTTCCAGCCCGGCACGCTGCAGGGGCTGCCAACCACTTACCTGACCAGCTTCTATCTGGCTCCGGGGCATGACCTGGATGTAGTTGCGCTGTCACGGGCGTTTCCGGCGGTGACCATCCTGCAGGTGGATGCCTTGCTCGACCAGCTGCGCAGCATCCTCGCCCAGGTCACCCTGGCGGTGGAGTATGTGCTGCTGTTCGTGCTGGCCGCCGGGCTGGCCGTGCTGTTCGCTGGCTTGCAGGCCACGCTGGACGAGCGCATTCGCCAGGGCGCACTGCTGCGTGCACTGGGCGCGGCGCGGCCCTTGCTGGTAAAAGCCCGACGTATCGAGTTCGGCCTGCTGGGCGCGGCCAGCGGGCTATTGGCGGCCGTGGGCTGCGAACTGATTACCTGGGTGCTGTACCGCTATGCCTTCGACTTGCAGTGGAGCCCGCACCCGTGGCTGCTGGTGTTGCCGCTGACAGGGGCACTGCTGGTAGGGGGTGCGGGGGTGCTGGGAACGCGGCGGGCGTTGAATGCCAGCCCGCTGGCGGTGTTACGCGAGGCTTGAGGCCTGGGAGATCGCCTGCAGGGACAGCACATGCCTCAGGCTGGCGCAAGACGGGCCCAGTCAGCCCGTCGAAACGCCCTGGCCATAACTGATGCTGCTCACATACCAGGTTGCCTCACCGGTAGGTGTATGCACCACCACCTCATCACCTTCCTCCTTTTTCAGCAAGGCACGAGCCATGGGCGAATCGATCGAGATGTAATCGTTGCGCCCGTAGATCTCGTCGTAGCCGACAATGCGAAACTTCATGGTCTCGCCCTCGTCGTTCTCGATCTCTACCCAGGCACCGAAAAACACTTTGCCTTCCTGCTCAGGCGAATAGGCCACTACTTTCACATCTTCAAGACGCTTGCGCAGATATCGCACCCGGCGGTCGATTTCGCGCAACAGCTTCTTGTTGTACTGGTAGTCCGCGTTCTCGCTGCGGTCACCCAACGACGCCGCCCAGGCAACCTTTTGGGTGATTTCCGGGCGATACACCCGCCACAGGTGGTCCAGCTCTTTCTTCAGCGCCTCATGGCCTTCTGTGGTGATGATATTGGTGCTCAATAGCGCATTCCTCAGCGGCGGGTTATCAGGCCTTGACGCGCGATGCGGGTGAGATGCCCTATGACTTCGGCAGCCTCGTCCGACGCCGGCGCCTGAATCACAGCCAGGTCGAAACGGTCATTGCCAAACTGCGCGAGGTGGCAGCCGCTATCAGCGAACTGGATCAGAAAGGCACGCGCCTGCCCTTTACGCCGTGACAGGCCTTCAAGATGACGCAATAGAGTGGGCTGATGCCGGCCGCCGAGCAGGATGCGCGGTGTGCGGGACGCCTGGCTGGCAGGCAAAGGGCTCAAACAGACACTGGTACGTGGGCAACTCATGGAGCTTCTCTCCGCCTCGCGAATCCCGCTGGGCAGCGGTGGGAGGCGTCACCGAACCAGCGCTTTAGCGGTATTTCGGACGACCCGGAGGTGGGGCCTTCCTGCGCCCCGCAAGTAGCTGTTTAAATCGGCGCAGGCGGTATGCTAGAGCGATGAGCACCAAGTTGCAAGCTACAAGCCGCAAGCAAGAACAAGCCGAGTATTGGCCCGCGCTTGCCTGCGGCTCGTAGCTCGCAGCTTGCAGGTGATTAGCGGGCGATCAGCCGGTCGAGCGAGAAGCGGCCGGCGCCTTCGATCATGACTGCAACAGTGCCGGCCAACAGCGCCAGGGCGAACTCATAGCCATTGTTGGACATGAACAGGCCGTTGCCGATGTGCACCGAAACGATCGCCACTATCAAGGTCACCGTCAGCGCCAGGGCCGCCGGGCGAGCCAGCAGGCCGACCACCAGTGCCAGGCCACCGAAGAATTCGGCACTGCCGGACAGCAAGGCCATCAGATAACCCGGCGCCAGGCCGATGCTTTCCATCCATTGGCCGGTGCCTTCCAGGCCGTAGCCACCGAACAGGCCGAAGAGTTTTTGCGCACCATGGGCCATGAAGATGATGCCGACCAGGATGCGGATAACGCTTAGGCCTGCGCCAGCACGGGTAGAGAACAGTGCGTTGAAGGTAGTGTTGTTCATGTGGAAGCGTCCTTGAAGCGAAGCAGTTGTGTTGGGATGGGCGCCATCATAATCAATTCGATAGATATGAAAATCGCAAAAAACCCAACATAACAATCGATATAATCGATTGTTAACGCTTCGCTACGCGCTCCAGTGCTGTGCGTTCGCGGTTGAACGCCAGGTAGTACTTGTTGATGCTATTGACGAAATTGACCGGTCCCATCCCCACCTGCTCCATGGCGATACGCTCTGTCTGGAAGAACCACTGGTTACCGTTGAGCCCTCGCCGTCGGGCCTCTGCGCGCATGGCCTGAACCCGCTCGGGGCCAAGGTTGTAGGCTGCCAGCACAAAGGCCATGCGCTCACGCTCATTGATCTTGGCACTGGCAAAAAACTTGCGCCGGATAAGCGCCAGGTAACGGGCACTGGCCAGGACATTGCCATCTACCGTCGCGGTATTGCTCACCCCCACCCGTTGGGCCGCCGAAGGGGTAATCTGCATCAGACCATGGGCACCGCCAGTGCCGCGTGCAGTCGGGTTGAGCGTCGACTCCTTGAAGGCCAGTGCAGCCAGGTTGAGCCAGTCGATCTGTTGCGCCTGACCATGCTTCTGCAACACTGCCCGCACCGAGGCCAGACGCTGGCGGCCTTTGCTGGCCAAGGGGTTGTGTACCCGGTACTGGCGGCGGTAGATACGCTCGAACGCTGCATCCTGGTTATCGGGCGCGCGGTAACCTTGCAGAAAGCGATCGACTGCGGCCAACAATTGCGGCGCATCACGCCCTACATACCAGCGCATGGCTTGCGGCGCACCCAGGCGCACCCGGCTGTCCAGGCGCAGCCGCGGCATAACCCGGGCCCAACGCCGGGCAATGGGCTGCTCGACTACGGTCAGGTGGTAGATGCCAGCCTGTACCATCTCCAGCACATCCTCCACTGCCAGCGTCGAATCGACCCACTCCACTTTGATCGGCGGCCGCTTGCGCAGTGCCAGTTGCTGGTTGACCTGCTGGATCAGCGGCCCCGCGGCACTGGCGCTGGTCAAGGCGACGGTACGCCCTGACAGCTGTTCGACCTTGCTGAAACTTCGCTCGCCTTTGCGCCCGACCAGCGTCAGCGGCACCTGGTCGAGTATCGGCGCACTGCTGCTGACAGCGCCCACCGTCGTGGGGTCAAGCAGCTCGCCCGGGGCAGCCAGATCACCCTCGCCGCGGGCCAGAGCGCCCAGCAACTGCTCCTTGGCTCGCGGGATGAGCGTTAGCTGGATCTGCTGGTCGTCGGCGGTACGAGCATTGAGGAAATGCTCCAGGGCACGCAGGCGATAATACTCTATGCCGACTGGCTCGCCCTTGACCTCGCCGGAGCTGTTGCGGCTCTGGT
>Ga0182736_1001900_pt1 | contig 17865 bp, 9 predicted proteins | sample eDN5th30CKraftBY_FD_128882 | JGI IMG/M metagenome (GOLD analysis project Ga0182736, IMG submission 128882) | Enriched backyard soil microbial communities from Emeryville, California, USA - eDNA 5th pass 30_C Kraft BY (version 2) (version 2) | ecosystem: Environmental > Terrestrial > Soil >... | reverse complement strand
GGACTGAGCCAGACGCAGCTCGTCGAGCGAACGGGCGTCGATCGCTCCACACTTGCGGACATCGTTCGGCGGATGCTGAAGAAGGGGTTGCTTCAGCGTCGGAGAACCAAGGAAGACGCCCGTGCCTACGCGGTGCGCCTCACCGACGAAGGCTGGCGTTTGCTCAACACCTGCGAGCCGATTGTGCGGCGGGTCGAGCAGCGCATCCTCGATGCCTTGCCCGAGGAAAACCGCAGACAATTTCTCGCCGACCTTGCTGTCATCATAGAAAGCCTGTCGGACGAGGCCGAGGCCGGACCGGAGGAGGCTGGCTGACCGCCGCCCTGCCGTTCGCCCCCGCGGACCGACCGATCAAGATAAAGGCCGGACGCGCAATCGTCCGGCCTTCTCGTGTGCATGTATGGCGGTTGCGGATGCCGGATCAGGCCGCCTTCTTCAGCATGCCGCGCTCGATCATCGTCTCGGCGATCTGCACGGTATTGAGGGCCGCGCCCTTGAGCAGATTGTCGGAGACGATCCACATGGCGAGGCCATTCTCGACCGTCGCGTCCTCGCGGATACGGCTGACGTACGTCGCGAACTCGCCTGCGGCTTCCACGGGCGTGACGTAGCCGCCCGGCTCGCGCTTGTCGACGACCAGGATGCCGGGAGCCTCGCGCAGCGTGGCACGGGCGTACTCCGGCGTGATGGGCTGCTCGAACTCGATGTTGACCGATTCCGAGTGCCCGACGAACACCGGAACGCGGACACATGTCGCCGAGACCCTGATCTTCGGGTCGAGGATCTTCTTGGTTTCGGCGAGCATCTTCCATTCCTCTTTCGTGTAACCGTCGTCCATGAAGACGTCGATCTGAGGAATGCAGTTGAACGCGATCTGCTTGGTGAACTTCTTCGGCTCGACGTCCAGGCCGGGGACGTACTTACCCTTGGTCTGGTGCCATAGCTCGTCCATCGCCTCCTTGCCGGCGCCGGAGACGGACTGATAGGTCGATACCACCACCCGCTTGATCTTGGCGGCGTCGTGAAGCGGCTTCAAGGCCACCACCAACTGAGCGGTCGAGCAGTTCGGGTTGGCGATGATGTTCTTCTTCGTGTAGCCCGCGATGGCGTCGGCGTTCACCTCCGGCACGATCAGCGGTACGTCCATGTCGTAGCGCCAAGCCGAGGAGTTATCGATCACGACACAGCCTCGTGCGCCGATGCGCGGGCTCCATTCCTTGGAGACCGTGGAGCCGGCGGACATCAGGCAGAAGTCCATCTTGGAGAAGTCGAACTGTTCGAGGTCCTGGCATTTGAGCGTGTCGTCGCCATAGGAGACCTCGACGCCGACGGAGCGGCGTGACGCGATGGCATGGACCTCGTCGGCGGGAAACTTCCGCTCGGCGAGCACGTTCATCATCTCCCGGCCCACGTTGCCCGTGGCGCCAACGACTGCGACCTTGTAGCCCATCCTTCTGCCTTTCAGGTCTTTCGCAGCGAAGCCGGCGACCATCGCTCGGCCTCGGGTGTCGAAGACTTTTCCGCGAGCCGCTGAGATAGGCGGATTGACGGTTGCCCGCAAGTGTGAATAGGGACGCCGTGGAACTTCGGGGCGCCTGGAGGGGGCCCGGTTGAGATGGCGAGAGGCGCCGCTGATCAGGCCCGTGTGGCGCCGGCGGTGAGTGTCCTTCGGATTACAATCTTGGTAAGGTGACTTTGGTACTTGCTTCTCACGGCGGCTCTTAATAGTGTCCGCCCCGCGCGCGGCCTTCGTCTATCGGTTAGGACGGCAGCCTTTCACGTTGCAAAGACGGGTTCGATTCCCGTAGGCCGCGCCAATCACCAACAAGCCCGACACTTCCGCTTAGGTGCTGCCTGGCGAAGCTTTGCCTTCGCGCGGCTACCGGCTGCCGTTGGGCCTTCCCAATGATCGGGCTAGCGTGGCGGAAGGCAATTCGCAGTACACGTTCTTATAGTAGTTCGAGAAGCGCCCCAGGTGCCAGAAGCCATACCGTATCGCCGTCGTCGTCACGGTCGCATCCTGACGCGGCCGCAGCAGAGCAGCCCGCACGAAGGCCAAGCGACGTCGTCTCAGATAGACGAGAGCCGGCATCCCGGTGTGCCGCCGAATGATCGCCTCGACGGTGCGAAGAGGAAACCCCGTGCCCAGGCATAGATCCTGGAGGCCCGTCAGAGATTCGCGATTCTCGTCCAGGTAGCGGTCAATCCGAGCCATCGACCTGGTCTGCTGTTGGCTGGCCAGGTGATCCGCCTTCCCCGGGGCTTCGGCCAGGCCCACGGCCAATACCGCCAACATCTCATCCCTTATGACCTGCAAGGCCGGGAGCCGCTCGATGATCAGCTCGCTTTGCTGGTAGTGGTCCAGCAGCATTCCAGCGGCGCGGTGCAGCGCCTGCAAGCGCACGTATCTGCCCGGCTCCATGCGATAGCTGGCCGGAGTGATCAGGGCATTGGCGTTTGATTTGCCCGTCAAGCTTCCGACTGCGCGCTCCATCACGTCGCGCTCAACGGCAATGACACCGATTTCGTTCGGGCCAAACGTGCGCAAGGTCGGAGTTTGACCCGTCGTGCGCGACACAATATCCAGGCTGCCCATTTCCTTGCCATCGAATATCGACACGCCCCCGAGTAAGCTCGGCAACATATAAGTAATCGAAGGTTTCTGAGCGATAATCTCGGATCGAATGGCTACAGCGCTCGACGTTTTTACGCTGCGCACCGAGAGCCCGGCGCCGAGCTCCGTAACGCTCATGTTCGCGGCGAACGTCGTCTTGTCGAGCGGAAGGACACCGAACAATCCACCGTGGATGCCCGCCGCAAGCGCGTCGGCTTCATCGAAGTAATGCCGAGATGATCCGGTCGGATAATGGATGCGATGCGTCATGAGTTAACCGTCATCATTTCTTTGCCGACGGTGCGCCAATCGAACGCCGCGCGGTAACCGCGCGCCTTCCGACCACCAGGAAGCATGTGCATACATATCGGCCCGCCTGGCCTGATGATGAAGCCCGTGCGCAGAGCAGCGCGTAGCCAACGCGGAATCGTCTCATTCAATATCCTGACGTTGCTCGAGCGTGTCTGCGTCCACGTGATGACCCCAATGTCGCTTCGTCCTTGGTAAACCGGGCGGCAAACTCGTTCGAGGTGAGCCGGGCTCGTATGTCGATGCCGAAGACTGAAGTCCTCCTTCCGTTCAGAGATCTGACCAGCCGAACGCCGAACTCGTGCGACTGGCGATTCGCGGCGGCGGGGGCAGTGCGCGCGCCTGCATCCTCGCACGTGTAGTTCACTCCCTGGCAATATGTCTGCGTGTTCTGGATAGTCGATCTACTGCGAAGTAGCTATGGTCGCCTTCGTTTGCGCTGCTGTTTTGACCCTCAGCATTGCTGGCAAATGTGCCTCTGGTTCGCAGCCGAAGTTCAACGCTTGCAGACCAGGCCTGATCGGGAATGAGTCTCAAGGAGACCACGTACATGATGCTTCGGCGAACTCTGCTCGGATCGGTCTCGAGCCTGCTGCTTCTCTCATCGGTCCAGTCGCCGATGGCGCAAGGGCCCGGCGTCGATGCGATTTATACCGGCGGTCCGATCCTGACGATCGATGATGCCGCTCCTCGGTCCGAGGCGGTCGCTATCGCGAACGGGAAAATCGTAGCCGTCGGTACGGCCGCGGACGTGATGAAGCTGAAGGGCAGCAAAACCGAGGTGATCGATCTTGCTGGCCGCACCATGCTGCCGGGGTTCATCGACAGCCACGGCCATATGATGGTTGGCGGATTGCAGGCTCTGAGCGCCAACATGCTGCCGCCGCCCGATGGGCCCAATGGCGACATTGCGACGATTCAGAAGACCCTGCGCGATTGGCGGGACGCCAACAAGGAGATCGTTGAGAAAACAAAGCTCATCATCGGCTTTGGTTACGACAACGCTCAATTGAAGGAGCGGCGCGCGCCGACGAAGGAAGAGCTGGATGCGGTGGCGTCCGATATTCCTGTCGTCATCATTCATCAGTCCGCGCATCTGGCCGTATTCAATTCTCAAGCGCTCAAGCTCGTCGGCTATTCAGCGGAAACGCCGGATCCCAAGGGGGGCGTGATCCAGCGGAAGCCCGGAAGCAAGGAGCCCAACGGCGTCCTCGAAGAGACGGCCTGGCTGGAGGTCGTTCCGAAAATTCTCGGCAGCGTCGGACCGACGGGCCTCAGGGTGATGGCCGAGGAGGGTGCCAATCTCTGGGCCCGCTTTGGCTACACCACCGCGCAGGAAGCGCGTTCTATCCCGGCAACGAGCGAGGTGATGAAGGCCGTTGCGAAGGACGGTAAGTTCAAGATCGATGTCGCTGTCTATCCGGATATTCTGGTCGACCGCGACTACATCAAAAGCAACATCAGCTCATCCTATGCCAACCGGTTCCGTATTGCCGGCGCCAAGCTCACGATCGATGGCTCGCCGCAAGGCTTCACGGCTTGGCGCGACCGGCCATACTATGATCCCGTCGGCAATTATCCGCCCGGTTATGTCGGCTATGCGGCGGCGACCGCGGAGCAAGTCTTCGGCGCGATCAATTGGGCGTACGAGAACAACATCCAGATCGTTACGCATGCCAATGGCGAGGCCGCCGGCGACCAGCTCATCGCAGCGCACACCGATGCGCAGAAGACGTTCCCAAAGGCGGATCGCAGGCATGTGCTGATCCATGGGCAGTTCCAGCGAGAGGACCAGGTTGATTCATTCGTCAGGCTTGGCGTGATCCCCTCGCTCTTTCCCATGCACACCTTCTATTGGGGGGATTGGCATCGGGACCACACCGTTGGGCCGGAATTGGCCGACAACATTTCGCCGACGGCCTGGTACCGGACGCGTGGGGCGATCTTCACCTCGCATCACGACGCTCCGGTCGCATTTCCCGATTCGATCCGCGTGCTCTCCGCGACGGTGACGCGGCGCTCCCGCTCCGGAGACATCATCGGCCCCGCTCAGCGTGTCTCGGTGGATGCAGCGTTGAAATCGCTGACCTTGTGGGCGGCACAGCAGATCTTCGAGGATGACAGCAAGGGCTCGATCAAAGTCGGGAAACTGGCGGATTTCACCATTCTCTCCGGTGATCCGACGGCTATCGATCCCGAGGAGCTATCGACGCTCAAGGTCGTGGAGACGATCAAAGAGGGGCGTCAAGTGTATGTCGCGGGCACGAAGAAGACCGATCTCCTGCGCGGCAAGGAATTCCCGAGCCAGACGCTTTTCGAGCTCTTCCGGCAAATGCACATTCGCAAATCGTTCGCGAGATTGCCCGCGGTGCACAGAACGCCGATAGCCTACGCTTCTATTGCCCGTTCGTTCGATGATTGCGGGGCTGGCTTCCTGTTGCCCGGGCTGTTCGGTCTTGATGCCGTTGGGCGGCCCGAGATGGCGGCGAAGCCGTAATCAACCGCGGCCGTCTCGGCCCCGTGGCTCGTCTGGAATGCGCGCATGACCGTCGTGCGCGCATTTCTTTTGTCGGCTGCGACGCGAAAATGCCATTCGAGCTCATTGCGTCGAATGGCTTGGAAGGGGATATGCGCTCGCGTCTTCCGCGATTGAGCGTCGTCGTGGCTCAGCGTGACGACACCGGCGGGCGCGCTACGAGAGCGCGGCGCTGATCGTGGTCTCCAAGCGCCGAACAGGCTTGAATGGCAAAACCGGCGCGAAGAGGCAGCACTAGGTTCCTGAGTACGGCGCGAAGCGGTGAGTGGTTTCGTCGATTTCCAACGGGCGTCCAATTGCTGGAAAGGCGCGCTGGGGGCAGGCCTCACGCTCGCAGATCTTGCAGCCTATGCCGATTGGCGTGCGGGCCTCGGGGCTCTTGAGATCGAGACCGCGTGAGTAGACGAGCCGTTCGGCGTGGCGCACATCGCAGCCGATCGCCACGGCGAATGTCTTGTTGGGCGTGCCGTATCCGCCTTGGCCATGCGTGACCGTTCGCGCGATGCACAGATAGGTGCGTCCGTCTGGCATTTCCGCGAGCTGGACAAGCACGCGGCCTGGATTGGCGAAAGCGTCGTAGACGTTCCAAAGCGGGCAAGTTCCGCCGACGCGCGAGAAATGGAAATCCGTTGCCGATTGGCGCTTGCTCATATTGCCCGCGCGATCGACACGGGCGAAGAAAAATGGAACGCCGGGTGTTTCAGCTCGCTGAAGCGTGCTGAGCCGATGGCACGCGGTTTCGAAGCCGACGCCAAAGCGGCGGCTCAGTTGCTCAATGTCGTACTTCAAGGTTTCTGCCGCATCCAAATACGGCCCATACGGCAGGATAAGTGCGCCGGCGAAGTAGTTGGCGAGACCGATGCGGGCGAGATCGCGCGCATCCGGGTTTGCGAACGTGACGTCGGACGTCAATTCATCCAACGTCTCGCCATGTTCGATAAAGGCGAGTTGGGTCGCGAGTTGAAATCCCTGCTGGCTCGGGCGCAGATGGCCGGCAACCGTGATGGTTCTCGCTTCGGGAGAATAGCGGCGCAAGGTACGCGCATTGGCCTCGCGATCGACGATAACCCTGATGCCATGCCGGTTTTCGAAGCGTCGCGCGAGGGCGCCATTCAGGTCGCCGATGGCTCCGCCGATCTCATTGAAAATGCCTTCCGCGGCGCGGTCGATCGCATCGATATGATTGCGGCGCGCATAGAAATAATCACGGACCTCCTCGAATGGCATCACGGGCGATACGAGCGTGTCGTCGCCGAAACGCGCAGCTAGCAAGTCGGCGCGTTCCTGGGCACCACGATAGCGCCCATGCAAAGCGAGGAATGCGCGGGCGAGGGCCGGCATGTTGGCGGAGAGCTCGCGAAGTTCGGCCAGCGCGATGTCTTCGGTCGTTCCCATTTCCGACAAGGCGTCGCGCAGTTGGGAAACGAGCCGCGCTTGATCGTTCTCCGAGAACATCTGCACGTCGACGCCAAAGACGGCGTTGATCTTCAGCAGGATCGGAACCGTTAGCGGACGCTGATTCTTCTCGAGTTGATTGACGTAGCTCGCCGAGAGTTCGAGCGCTTTGGCGAGAGCTGCTTGCGTCAGCCCTCGTTCTTCGCGCAGGCGCTTCAAGCGCACGCCCATGAAGGCCTTGCGCATCTTCATGTCTTGCGCAGCATGATTTGCAAACTTTGCATGTCCGCGGGAATCCTTTCGCAAGGCTTCACATTGTTGCTGTTTTCGCGCAGCGTCTCTGTGCGGATATTGCAAGAACCCGACATGCAATCAAGGGGCAGGGGCTTCGGCATCGCTCGATGCGTGCGGCGGCGCCAGGTCAGATGCCGGTCGCTATTTCGTGCCGGGGGGAATTCGCTGACTTCGCCGATTTGCGGTGTTTCGTTCGCAATATTTTGCTCTTTCAGTCATTTCCGTTTTGCGTCGGCCGCGCTACAGCGCCTTCACAAAATGGAGATCAGGGTCGATGCAAACCGCCGCACCTAACGATCCGGCGACGAACGCGCGCTTCATCGAGATGATCTTCCCCGAGCACGCCAACCACTACGGCACGCTGTTCGGCGGAAATGCGCTGAGCCTGATGGGCAAGGCCGCGTTCGTGGCGGCGACGCGTCGCGCGCGCACTGCCGTGGTCATGGCATCGTCCGACAAGATCGATTTCCATGTGCCCGTTCGCGTGGGGGAGATCGTCGAGCTCGATGCGCGGGTCGCTCGCGTCGGCCGCAGCTCGATGACGGTCGTCGTCGAAGTGACCGCCGAGGCCCTGCTCAGCGGCGATCGCCGGCTGGCCATGCGCGGGACGTTCGAAATGGTCGCGGTCGATGCGACCGGCCGGCCGATCGCAGTTCCATCGATAGAAAACCGAGCCGCAAGCGAGGATAGCACGACGTGAAGCTTCATACGGTCCGTACCCACAAGTCCGCCGAGAACCTGCCGCGCGCCGCGCAACTCGCCTGGAAGCTCGCCAGCGTCGCTTCGGACGATGTCGCCGTTGCCGACGATGTCGTCGAAATGATCGGCAATCGCATCATCGACAATGCCGCTGTCGCGGCGGCATCGCTCGCCCGGCACCCGATTGTCAGTGCGCGCGGGCAGGCGATGGCGCATCGCATGGATCCCGGTGCGACGATCTTCGGTCTTTCGGCGCAGCGTCGCTTTTCGCCCGAGTGGGCGGCGTGGGCCAACGGCGTAGCGGTGCGCGAGCTCGATTATCACGACACGTTCCTCGCCGCGGACTACTCCCACCCGGCCGACAATATCCCGCCGATCCTCGCCGTCGCGCAGCACTGCAAGCTGTCGGGAGAGGATCTGATCCGCGGTGTCACCGCGGCATATGAGATCCACGTCAATCTCGTGAAGGGCATATGTCTGCACGAGCACAAGATCGATCACATCGCGCACCTCGGAGCTGCGGCAGCGGCCGGCATCGGGGCGGCGATGAAACTGCCGACGGAGATCATTTATCAGTCGGTTCAGCAAGCGCTTCACGTCACCACCACCACGCGGCAGTCCCGGAAGGGTGAAATTTCGAGCTGGAAGGCCTATGCGCCGGCGTTTGCCGGAAAGATGGCGGTGGAAGCCGTCGATCGCGCGATGCGCGGCGAGGGCTCGCCGTCGCCTGCATGGGAAGGCGAGGATGGTTTCATTGCCTGGCTTCTGAGTGGACCGAAAGCCCAGTATATCGTCCCGCTCCCCGAGAAAGGCGAGCCCCGGCGCGCCATCATGGAGACATATACGAAGGAGCATTCCGCCGAGTATCAGAGCCAGGCTCTGATCGATCTCGCGCGGCGCATGGGCCCGAAGATCGGCGATACGTCTCGCGTCCAGAGCATCGTCATTCACACCAGCCACCATACGCACTATGTGATCGGGACGGGTGCCAACGATCCGCAGAAGATGGATCCGAAGTCGAGCCGCGAGACACTTGATCACTCGATTATGTATATCTTCGCTGTCGCGCTGCAGGACGGTGGCTGGCACCACGAGCGATCATATGCGCCCGAGCGGGCCAACCGCCCCGATACCGTGGCGCTTTGGCACAAGATCACCACTGCCGAGGATCCGGCGTGGACGCGTCGCTATCACAGCACGGACCCGCGCGAGAAAGCGTTCGGCGGTCGCGTCGTCGTGACGCTGAATGACGGCTCGGTCATCGAGGACGAACTGGCGATCGCAGATGCGCACCCGTTGGGCGCGCGCCCGTTCGCCCGGCCGGACTATGTCAGGAAGTTCCGGACGCTCGCAGAGGGCATCGTGCCGGAGGCATCGCAAGAGGCATTTCTGGGCGCTGTCGAACGATTGCCGCGGCTGACGCATGCCGGTCTTTCCGGCCTCACGTTCACAGTCGATCCCGCCCAACTTGGATCGGGCAGCAAGCCCGGCATTTTCAGGGAGTAAGAGCCATGGCCGAGCCGACACCCAACAAGGTCAAGAAATCCGTTGCGCTCTCCGGTGTGACAGCGGGCAACACCGCGCTGTGCACGGTTGGTCGCAGCGGCAACGACCTGCACTATCGCGGCTATGACATTCTGGATATCGCCGACAAGTGCGAGTTCGAGGAAATAGCATACCTTCTCGTTCATGGTGATCTTCCGACCCAATCGGAGCTGGCTGCCTACAAGACCAAGCTGAGATCCCTGCGGGGGTTGCCGGCAGCGGTCAAGTCGGCATTGGAGGCCATCCCTGCGGCCGCCCATCCGATGGACGTGATGCGCAGCGGCGTGTCGGCCTTGGGTTGCGTCCTGCCGGAAGCGCATGATCAGAACCATCCTGGTGCGCGCGACATTGCCGATCGCCTGATGGCGTCGCTCGGCTCGATGCTCCTTTACTGGCATCACTATTCGCAGAACGGCCGTCGCATCGAAGTGGAGACCGACGACGACGACATCGGTTCACATTTCCTGCATCTGCTGCATGGGAAGCGTCCCTCCGCGAGCTGGACGCGTGCGATGCACACGTCGCTCAATCTCTACGCCGAGCATGAGTTCAACGCCTCGACGTTCACGGCGCGCTCGATCGCGGGGACGGGTGCCGATATGTATTCGGCGGTGACCGGCGCGATCGGTGCGTTGCGGGGGCCGAAGCACGGCGGCGCCAACGAGGTCGCGTTCGAGATCCAGAAGCGCTATGGGTCACCGGACGAAGCGGAGGCGGACATTCGCCGGCGGGTCGCGGCCAAGGAGGTGATCATCGGATTTGGCCATCCCGTCTATACGATCGCCGACCCGCGGAACGAGATCATCAAGAAAGTCGCGCGCGACCTTTCGGAGGAGGCGGGTTCCCTGCGCATGTTCGACATCGCCGATCGTATCGAGGCCGTGATGTCGGAAACCAAGCGGATGTTTGCAAATCTCGATTGGTTCAGCGCGGTTTCCTATCACATGATGGGCGTGCCGACGGCGATGTTCACGCCGCTGTTCGTGATTGCCCGCACCTCCGGCTGGAGTGCGCACATCATTGAGCAGCGTCAGGACAACCGGATCATCCGCCCGTCCGCCAACTATGTCGGACCGGAAAACCGGACTTACGTGCCGCTCGATGCGCGTGGCGCGGTAAGGCCGGCAGCCTAGCAAAGAGAAGAGCGCCACATGCCGTATCTGGTCTCAGCCGACCTCCCGTCCGAACCCGCCGGTGTGCGGTTCCGCAACCTGCTGGCCGGCCCAGGCATCCTGAAGATGCCTGGGGCCCACAACGGCATGGCGGCGATCCAGGCCAGAAATGCCGGTTTTGATGCACTCTATCTCTCCGGCGCGGCCATGACGGCCTCAATGGGGATTCCGGATCTCGGCATCATTACCGTCGACGAGGTGGCGTTCTTCATCAGGCAGATCGCGCGGTCGAGCGGCCTGCCCGTGCTCGTCGATGGCGACACGGGCTATGGCGAAGCGCTCAACGTGATGCACATGGTGCGCACGTTCGAGGATGCGGGGGCGGCGGCGGTCCACATCGAGGACCAATTGCTGCCGAAGAAGTGCGGTCACCTGAACGACAAGAAGCTGGCTGACCCACACGACATGGCGGCGAAGATTGCGGCGGCCGCAAAGGCACGCCGTCATCTCTATCTGATTGCCCGTACCGATGCGGCGGCCAGCGAAGGTCTCGACGGCGCGATCGCGCGTGCGAAACTCTATGTCGAGGCTGGCGCCGATGCCATTTTCCCGGAAGCGCTGAATACGGCGGAGACGTTTCGCAGTTTCGCGAAGGCGATGCCGGGCGTGCCGCTCCTCGCCAATATGACGGAGTTCGGCAAGACCCCGTTCTATACGGCGTCCGAGTTCGAGGACATGGGTTACAAGATGGTTATCTGGCCGGTCAGCTCGCTTCGCGTCGCGAACAAGGCGCAGGAGCGGCTCTACACGACGCTCGCCCGCGATGGCAGCACCCAGATGATGATCGACAGCATGCAGACCCGTTCGGAGCTCTACGCTGCGATAGGTTTGCATGACTACGAAGCGCTCGACGCGTCGATCGTCCAAACCATCATTCCGACGGGCATGCCGCAGGCATAAAGCGCAACCAGCCGGTAAGCTTCGATGCGGGCGCGACGTGATCGTCGCGCCCGTTTCGTTATGTCGTCAGTGCGGCAGCGTGCGAAGCTCGCGGGCTGCCTGGACCATATTGATCAGGGCGGGCCTGACCTCTTCCCACTTGCGGGTCTTCAGGCCGCAATCGGGATTGACCCAAAGCTGCTCGTCTCGCAGGCGCTGACGTGCAAGCCGAAGCAATTCGGTCATCTCGGCGATGTCCGGAACGCGCGGCGAGTGGATATCGTACACGCCGGGGCCGATCTCGTTCGGGTACTCGTAGCTGCGGAAAGCTTCCAAAAGCTCCATCTTCGAGCGCGAGGTTTCGATGGAGATGACGTCGGCATCCATCGCGGCAATGGCGTCGATGATCTGATTGAACTCCGAGTAGCACATGTGGGTGTGGATCTGCGTCTGGTCGGCGACGCCGGAGGCGCATATGCGGAAGCTTTCCACGGCCCAGTCGAGGTACGAGGACCAATCGCTTTGCCGCAGGGGCAAGCCTTCGCGGAGGGCGGCCTCGTCGATCTGGATCATGGTGGCGCCGGCGGCTTCCAGGTCCAGCACCTCGTCACGAATCGCGAGAGCGATCTGCTTCGATGCCTGACTGCGCGGAACGTCGTCGCGGACGAAGGACCAGTTCAGGATCGTGACGGGGCCTGTGAGCATCCCCTTCATCGGCTTCTTCGTCAGCGACTGGGCGTAGCGCCACCATTCCACCGTCATCGGCTTCGGCCGGGAGACGTCGCCGTAGAGAATGGGCGGGCGCACGCAACGCGAGCCGTAGCTCTGCACCCAGCCGTGGCGGGTAAACGCGAAGCCGGCGAGCTGCTCGCCGAAATACTGCACCATGTCGTTACGCTCGAACTCGCCGTGGACGAGCACGTCGAGGCCGATCTCTTCCTGCCAGCGTACCGTGCGTGCCGTTTCCTCGCGCAGGAACGCCTCGTATTCGGGGGCGCTGAGCTGCCCCTTGTCGTGAGCCGCGCGGGCCTTTCTCACTTCCGGTGTCTGCGGGAAGGAGCCGATGGTCGTGGTTGGGAATGCTGGCAGGTTGAAGCGCGTGCGTTGGAGTTTCGCGCGTCCGGTAAATTCGGTCTTGCGTCGCGCAAACGCTTCGGTCACGGCAGCCATGCGCTCGGCAACAACCTTGTCGTTCACCTTTGGCGAGGCTTTGCGAGCCGCCGCGGCGGCTGTCGATTCGGCAAGCGCGCTCTTCACGCTGTCGCGCCCGCCGGATAGGGCGCCGCCGAGCGTCGACAGCTCGCCCATCTTTTGGACGGCGAAGGCGAGCCAGCCTTTCACTTCCGGATCGAGATTGGTCTCGAGGTCGAGGTCGATCGGGCTGTGCAGCAGGGAGCAGGACGGGGCGATCTGCACGAGGTCGTTGCCGCGCCGGGCGACGATCGGCTCGATCCGCGCCAGCACCTTCTCGAGATCGGTGCGCCAGATGTTCCGGCCATCGACGACGCCAAGCGAGAGGACGAGGTTTTGGGGCGCCTTGGCGACGACCTGATCGAGTTGCTCCGGCGCGCGGACGAGGTCGAGATGCAAGCCCGCCACCGGAAGCGAGACGGCGGTATCGAGGTTGTCACCCAGGGCCCCGAAGTACGTGGTCAGCATCACTTTGAGCTGCGGGAGGGCCTCGGCGATGGTCGCGTAGGTGTGGCGCAGGGCTTCGTGGGCCGCTTCGTCAAGATCGAGCACCAGACATGGCTCGTCCATCTGCACCCACGTCGCGCCGCTGTCGGAAAGCTGCCGCAGGACGTCGAGATAGACCGGCAGAAGGTTGCCGAGCAGCGTGAGCGGATCGAAGGATGCGTCCTTGGCTTTGCCGAGCTTCAGGAAGCTGACGGGTCCGAGCAGGACGGGGCGGGTCTCGTAGCCCAGTGACTTGGCTTCGCGATATTCCTCAACCGGCTTGAGGGAGGCGAGCGCGAATCGCTGCCCGGCCGAGAATTCCGGCACCATGTAGTGATAGTTGGTGTCGAACCACTTCGTCATTTCCTGGGCGGGGACACCATGGGCGGGCTCGCTCGCGTGGTGCGCATGGCCGCAGGAGGCTTGCGGCTCGGCTTTGCCCTGTGCGCCACGTGCCATGGCGAAGTAGGTGGACAACGGAGCCAGGCCACCGGTCCAGCCGTAGATCGCCGGGATCGCACCGACCATGACGCTCGTGTCGAGGACCTGGTCGTAGAAAGAGAAATCGTTCGAGGGAATGACGGTGATCCCCCGTGCCTTCTGGCGCGCCCAATTGGCTGCGCGCAATCCAGCGGCGACTTCGAGGAGGGAGCTTTCGTCGGACTTCCCGGCCCAGAAGCTTTCCAGGGCGGTTTTGAGTTCTCGGCGCGGGCCGATGCGCGGCGTGCCGAGAGTGGCAACGGAAACGGACGATTGAGACATAGGCTTAACCCCATAACTGGGGGCAAAGGCCAGAGGCGACACGAGCGGACATTCGGCCGGATAAAGTCCGGGCGGGCCGCCAAGCCACCACGGGGCACCCCGCCCGAGGACGTCATGTTGTCGGGGCAGGTCTCCTGGCTCGCGGGTCGCTGCTCGTGCCCGTCTTCCCAAGGTCGCGAGACCTCAGTGACTTCGGTGGGCAACAAGCTCGCCGCTTACAGTTGCGGGGGCAGCGCCGGACTCTCACCGGCTTCCCGTCTTAGCTCCCATGCGGCAGGCCGCACGGGAGAACCTCGACGTCGCCAATATGACGATCGGGTCGCAGACGTCAAGTAAGATATAAAGACATCTTTATGTCTTTAAGCGTGTGCCGCCCGGGTGACTGGACATGAAGCGTTCAGCCCGATTGCCCGGCAAAGCGGCTGCCTGAATCCCTCGCTGCATGATGGATTTGCGGGCATGCCGCGGAGCGTGCCGATCGGCTGCGAAGAAGGCGTGGTCCCGAAAAATATATCTATAAAACAACATACTGGACTCATTCAGCGTCCGCTCCGGCGGGTTGGTATGAAGCTTGCCTTAATCCTTTCCACTGATTGCGTGCCGGCGAGAGCATCCCGCCAGTCGAAGCGCGCAGACGCTTTCTGTCGGGGGAACGCGAATGTTCAAAACGGTCCTGGTTGCCAATCGCGGCGAGATCGCGGTCCGCATTCTGCGGACATTGCGTGCGATGGGCATCAAGAGCATCGCGGTCTATTCCGACCCGGACCGATCGAGCCCGCATGTCGAGATGGCGGATCGGGCCGTCAATCTGCCGGGCAATACCGTTGCGGACACCTATCTGCGCGGTGATCTGATCGTGGCGGCGGCTTTGGCCGAGGGGGCCGAGGCGATCATTCCGGGCTACGGCTTCCTTGCCGAGAATGCCGCATTTGCGGAGCAGTGCGAAGCGGCTGGCCTTGTCTTCGTCGGGCCGACACCGGATCAGATTCTCAAATTCGGTCTCAAGCATGCCTCGCGCGAGATCGCTGAGGGGGCGGGGGTGCCGCTCGTTCCGGGGACCGGGCTGCTGGCCAGCCTCGACGAGGCGACGTCGGCCGCGCACCGCCTGGGCTATCCGGTCATGCTGAAGTCGACGGCGGGCGGTGGCGGCATCGGTCTCATGCGCTGCGGTGACCAGGGTGAACTCGTTGCGGCCTATGAGACCGTGCAGCGATTGGCACAGAACTTCTTCAAGGACGCGGGCGTCTTTCTCGAACGCTGCATCGACGATGCGCGGCACGTCGAAGTTCAGATCTTCGGTGACGGGCGGGGCAGCGTCATCGCGCTGGGTGAGAGAGACTGTTCGCTCCAGCGGCGGAACCAGAAGGTTGTCGAAGAGACGCCGGCGCCCAACCTGCCGCCGGATACGCGGGCGCGGTTGCTGCAAGCGGCCCGGCAATTGGGCGCGGCCGTGGGCTATCGCTCCGCGGGTACGGTCGAGTTCATCTACGATCGGGCGCGCGATGCGTTCTATTTCCTCGAGGTCAACGCGCGCCTCCAGGTCGAGCATCCGGTGACGGAGGCGGTTTTCGGCATCGATCTGGTGGAGTGGATGGTCAGCACGGCCGCCGGGGCGCCACCGGATCTCTCGCTGCCGCGCGAACCGCAGGGGGCAGCGATCGAGGTGCGGCTCTATGCCGAGGATCCGGTGCATGATTTCCAGCCATCGCCGGGCGTGCTGACGCAGGTCGTGTTTCCGGAGGATGCGCGGATCGACGGCTGGGTGGCAACGGGCACCGAAGTTTCTCCCTACTACGATCCCATGCTGGCCAAGGTGATCGTTCACGGGACGGATCGCGTCGATGCCATCGTCAAGATGCGCAATGCGCTAAGGCGAACGCGGATCGACGGCATCGCGAGCAATCTCGACTATCTGCGAACCGTCGTCGCATCGCCGATGTTTGCGTCGGGCGATGTTTCGACCCGCGCGCTGTCGCACCTCGCCTTTGCACCCGACGCGATTGAGATCCTGGCGCCCGGCACGTTCACGACCATCCAGGACTATCCTGGTCGTGTCGGCCACTGGGATGTCGGCGTGCCGCCGTCCGGCCCGATGGACGACTACGCCTTGCGGCTCGGCAACCGGATCGTCGGCAACGGGGAGAAGGCGGGGGCAATCGAATGCACGCTCGCCGGTCCGACGCTGAAGTTCCACTGCGATAGCGTCGTCGCGCTGACCGGCGCCGCCGCGGAGGCGACGCTCGACGGCGAGCCCGTTGCGTGGTGGGTGCCGCTTCCGGTCAAGGGAGGGCAGGTTCTGACGGTGGGGCGGGCCACGTCGGGATGCCGGACGTATATCGCGGTGCGCGGTGGGATCGACGTTCCCGTCTATCTCGGCAGCCGGTCGACGTTCGTACTCGGTCAGTTCGGTGGCCATGCGGGGCGCACCTTGCGGGCGGGCGATCTGCTGCCGCTCGGTCGCTTGCCGAAGGAGGCTCCGGCTGCGGAAGCGGCGCCTGCCGAGCTCATTCCCGCATACACGAGCGATTGGGAGGTCGGCGTTCTCTACGGACCGCACGGTGCGCCGGATTTCTTCACGACCGAGGCCATCGAGATGTTCTTCTCGACGGCCTGGGAGGTGCATTACAATTCCAACCGGCTTGGTATTCGCCTGATCGGCCCCAAGCCGACGTGGACGCGCAGGGACGGCGGCGAGGCGGGGCTGCATCCCTCGAATATTCATGACTGCGAGTATGCCATCGGTTCCGTCAATTTCACTGGCGACATGCCGGTGATCCTTACGCGGGACGGACCGAGCCTCGGCGGCTTCGTATGCCCGGTGACGATTGCGAAGGCGGAGCTTTGGAAGGTCGGGCAGGCCAAGCCGGGAGACCGCATCACTTTCAAGCCGATGCCGTTCAAGGCGGCACTGGCTCTGGAGAGAGCGCAGGATAGTGCAATTGCCGCCTTGAAGCCGCTTGCCTCCCTGCCACCTCCGGTGAAGCCGGCGCTCGAGGCGTTCACGACCGTTTCCGCAACCGTTCTCGCCGCGCTCACGCCCGAGGAAGATCGCCCCGCCGTTGCCTATCGCCAGGCCGGCGACCGATACATCCTGCTCGAGTACGGGCCGAACGAACTGGATCTGCGCTATCGCTTCCGGGTGCATGCGCTGATGGAGGAACTGAAGGCGAAGCCGATCCCGGGCATCCTGGAGTTGTCGCCCGGTGTGCGGTCGCTGCAAATCAACTACGACAGCCGCGTGATCAGCCAGAAAAACCTGATCGATACGCTGCTGACGGCGGAAACGCGCCTGCCGCCGGTCGAGACGATGAAGATCAAGACGCGCGTCGTGCACCTGCCGATGGCGTTCGAGGATGCGGCCACGCTCGGCGCCGTGGAGCGCTATCGCGAGACGGTGCGCGCCGAGGCGCCGTGGCTGCCCAACAACGTCGACTTCATCCAGCGTATCAACGGGCTCGAAAGCCGGGATGACGTTCGGGATATCGTGTTCAAGACCAGCTACATGGTGCTCGGCCTTGGTGACGTCTACCTCGGGGCGCCTTGCGCGGTTCCCGTCGATCCGCGCCACCGACTGTTAACCTCCAAGTATAATCCCGCGCGCACGTTCACGGCCGAGGGGACGGTCGGGATCGGCGGCGTCTATATGTGCATCTACGGCATGGATTCGCCCGGCGGGTATCAGCTCATCGGGCGCACGCTGCCCATCTGGAACAAGTTTCTGAAGAACGACGCCTTCGCACCCGGTGAGCCATGGCTGCTCAGGTTCTTCGACCAGGTGCGCTTCTACCCTGTCGACGAAGATGAACTCGGGCGGTTGCGAGAGGATTTCCGCGAAGGCCGGGCGCGCATTCGTGTCGAGGAGGAAGTCTTCGATCTCGGCGAGTACCACGCGTTTCTTGAGCGTGAGGCCGACAGCATCGGTGCGTTCAAGGCCAAGCAGCAAGAGGCGTTCGTGGCCGAGGTTGCCCGCTGGCAGGCGGACG
>Ga0182736_1001897_pt1 | contig 17897 bp, 11 predicted proteins | sample eDN5th30CKraftBY_FD_128882 | JGI IMG/M metagenome (GOLD analysis project Ga0182736, IMG submission 128882) | Enriched backyard soil microbial communities from Emeryville, California, USA - eDNA 5th pass 30_C Kraft BY (version 2) (version 2) | ecosystem: Environmental > Terrestrial > Soil >... | reverse complement strand
GCTGCGGCCGAGCAGGTACGGGACGCCGAGCGCGCGCGCCAGCCCGCCGTAGTGGACGGTCGTCGCCGTGAACAGCTCGACGCAATAGAGCATGAAGCCGCCGCCGACCGCCAGCATGCCGGCGAAGAACGTCGCCGTCGCCCACGGCGCCCACTGCCCCAGCGGGTGGAACGGCAGTGGCGCCAGGAACGTCCAGCCGGTCGCGAAGCCGCCGACGATCGCGGCGACGAGCACGGCGAGCGCGCCGGAGACGATGCTGCCGTAGGCCCACAGCAGCCGCTGCGCGGACAGCTCGACGGTCGGGCGCAGCACGAACCAGAGCGCGCCCATCATCACCAGCAGCGCCGCGACCAGCATCCCGGCGCCGTGCAGCGTCAGCAACCGGTAGTACCACACGTCGGGGAGCCCGACCAGGCCGGCCTGCGAGAGCCGCATCGTGATGCCGATCAGCAGCATCAAGAAGAACAGGACGAGGCCGGTGCCGGCCAGCAGCCAGCCGACGCGGCGCTCGACCACGGTCGGCGCGGCGGCGTCGGAGACCGGGCTCGTGATGGTGGCCGCCACCCGGGGCTAGCTCCGCGTGACCTTGAGGATCGCGTGCATCTTGTGGTGCCCGGCGCCGCACAGCTCCAGGCACGAGAGCGTGTACTCGCCCGGCACGTCGAGCTGCAGGTCGAGCGTGTTCGTGTAGCCCGGCATCGCCTGGACCGAGCCGATCAGCTCGCCGCGCGGGGAGTAGATCCCGAGCCCGTGGTTGACGTCGGCCGACGTCACCGACAGCCGGACGTGGCCTGCCGGCACCGCGTCCCGCGTGAGCTTCCAGTAGTACTGGCCGCCTTCGACGCCGATCGTCCGCGCGGCACCGACCGGCGTTCCCGCGCGCGAGTACGGCAGCTGGAAGAGCGACAGAACGACGCCGCACACCAGCAGCGCGGCGAGCCCGACGAACCACCACGAGCGCACCCCGTACCCGACGGCCTTGACCCGGTCGAAGTCCACCTCGCGGCGCGAGCTGCGCCCGATCGCGATGAACGCCAGCACCAGCAGTGCGACGATCAGCGCGAACAGGATCGCGATCCACGTCTGCGCTGGCCCGTAGGTGAGTCCCCGCACGCGGTGCCCTCTCCCTCCTGGAGTTCCGGTCGGCTGAGGGCGCAGTACATCGGGCGCGCCCCGAGCGGGTCATCCGGGCGGGGCCGACGAGGGCGTCCGTAGAAACCGGCGGCGCGATCCGTAGAAGCCCGCGAGCCCGGCGCCGGGCCCGCGGGCGCCGGCGCTACACGGGGACGGCGGTGACGATGATGTTGTCGCGGTAGTGGCCGGAGCGGGAGTCGAACGGGCCGCCGCAGGTGACGACCACGAGCTTCGGCCCGCCCGTGCGCGTGTAGATGCTCGTCGGCAGCTTGTCCTTGGCGACGCGCCGGGTGGCCGTGACGCGGTAGCGGCGCGCGCGGCCGTTCGCCTCGACGGTGATGGTGTCGCCGCGGCGGGCGGACTTGAGCGCGTACAGGGCGCCGGCGCCGGCCTTCGCGCTGTCCACGTGCCCGGCCAGCAGCACGGTTCCCTGCGCGTCGCCGGGGGCGGCGCCGTCGCGCCACCAGCCGACGCGCTTGATGTTCTCGGGGATGCCGAGCGCGCCCGACTCGAGGTCGATGCCGATCGCGCTGACCGCCGCGTCGATGCCCAGGCGCGCCAGGCGCACGCGGCTCGGCCGCGCGGTCTGCGCGGCGTGGGCGCGGCCCGCCGTGCCCGCGCGGCCCGCCGTGCCCGCGCGGCCCGCCGTGCCCGCGCGGCTCGCCGCCGTCCGCCCCGCGGCGTCGACGCGCACCTCGGACACGCGGTCCCCGCGCCCGCCCAGGATCGCCGGCGCGGCCAGCGAGGTCTCCGACTCCACCTGGCATTCGCCCTGCTCGGCCGCGAGCAGCTCGCTGCCCGCGATCCGCTCGCGGAAGACGTAGAAGCCCGCGCGCTTGACGGCCACGCGCTCGGAGGTGAACGTGCCGTCGCCGGTCGCGTTCACCGTGCCCTTCCAGCGCGGCGTGCCGGCGCAGTCGATGTCGGCGCGCGCCGCGTAGGGCCCGAACAGCTCGAGCTCGATCGTCGCGGGCGTCGAGCCCAGGCCGGTGACCGTGAGCCGGTCGAAGATCGCGCCGCCCGGGCGGACGACCGCGTTCGAGACCACCGTCGTCACCTTCGGCGTGGCCTTGGCCAGCGTCGTCTCCGTGACCTCGCCGCAGGCGGTCACCACCGCGTCGTAGGCCTCGGTGGCGGCGATCGACTCGCGGTACGTGTAGTAGCCGGCCGCCGTCAGCGTCACGGGCGCCGTGGTGTACGTGCCGTCACCGGCGGCCGGGAACGTCCCGGTCCAGAACGGCGTGCCCTCGCAGCGGATCGCGTCGCGCGACGGGAACGGGCCCCACAGCTCGACGTTGACCGTCGCGGCGAGCTTGCCGAGCCCGGAGACGACCGCGGCGTCGGTGATCTGCGCGCCCGGCGCGGTCTCCTGCGCGCTGACCTGGGTCGTGATCGCGGGCGCGCCGCGGACGATCGTGGTCTCCGCCACCTCCGCGCACGCCGTCTCCACCGCGGCGATCGCCGGGCTCTCCGCGATCCACTCGCGGTACGTGTAGTAGCCGGGCGTGGCCAGCGTCACCGGCGCGGTCGTGTACGTCCCGTCGCCGGGGACGTCGAGCGTGCCGGTCCAGACCGGCGTGTCCGTGCAGGAGATCTGATCGCGGGCCGGGTACGGGCCGTAGAGCGCGGCCTGGATCGTCGCCGGGCGGCCGGCGAGCCCATTGACCACGACCGAGTCCGTCACCGCCGTGCCGGGCGTGACCGTCTGGGAGCTGATCTGCGTGGCCAGCGTCGGCTGCGCCTGCACCGGCGCCTTGGCCTGCGCGCTCGGGCGGGCCGTCGCCGCGGTCACGAGCCGCTGCGCGTTGCGCACGGCCTTGCCCTTGGTGGGCACGTAGAGCGCGGGCAGGTCGGCCGGCAGGCCGGCGGCGCGCGCGTCGACGGTCAGCGTGCCGGGCTCGCTCGCGGTCACCGGCGCCTTCGTCACGCCCGTGCGGCCGGTGTTGATCGTCGCCGGCAGGCCGTCCGCCGCGGCCGCCGACAGCGCGACGTCCACGTTGGGCACGCGCCGCCCACTCGCGGTGACGACCTCGACGGTCAGCTCCGCCGCGCGGCCGGCGACGAGCTTGGCCGGCAACGTCGCCTTGACCGTGTACGGCCCCGCGTAGCGCTCGGCGTCGCGCTGCACCTGCGCGTACAGCGACCGGCTCGCGGCGCTCAGCGCCTTCGGGTCCGCCTCCCCGGGCGCCCCGTCCCCCATCAGGCGGTGGACGTAGACCATCACCGCGGCCTGCTGCGCGGCCGAGCTCGAGCGCCCGTAGCGCCACAGCGCGCGGCTCATGCGGCGCAGGTCGCGGGCCGCGACGGCCTTGCCCTCCTTGTTCTTGAGCCCGGACGCGGAGCGCTGCTCGTAGCCGAACGCCTTCGCCGGGTACCAGAAACGCAGGTCGATGCAGAACGCGCCGCCGTTGACGCCGTCGATCGCGCGCCGGTAATCGCCGAACCACCGGATTCCGTAGCGATAATTCCGGTAGGACCCTTCACCGTTCGTGCCGCAGGTGTTGCGGCCGGAGCGCGAGCAGGGATCGTTCTGGTTCGGCGGCTCGGCGCCCCAGGCGGGCGCGGAGCCGAAGACGACGAGCAGCAGTGAAAGAGCGAGCGTGAGACGGCGCGGCATTGGTCCGCATTCCTACCAGCCGAACCGGCGGTCCCACGGGTTCTGCGCCGAGACTCGCCGGTTCGTGGTAGGCCGCTACCCCGTCACGTTCAACCGCTGCGTCGCGACCGCCGGTGCGCTGTCGGGCGTCGTCGCCCGCACCCGGATCTCGGCCACCAGGCCGCGGCGGGAGCCGAGCGCGTGGCGCAGCGTCGCCGCGCCGGACGCGCCCAGCCGCGGCCGCAGCGTGACCGTCTTGCCCGCCGGCAGCGACGCCGAGGTCCGCAGCGCCACCGACGGCCGGTGCTTGCCGCCGCGCGGGCGCAGGGTCACGGTGACCGCGGCGCGGCACGGCAGGTCGCAGCTGACCCGCACCGGGAACTGGCGGATGGTGAGGATCCCGGCCCGCCGCGTCGGCGTGACGGTCACTTCGGGCGGCAGCGGCGCGGGCTGGGTGTAGAGGATCGGGTCCGGCGGGCGCTTGACCGCCGGCAGCGCCGCGCAGCCGGCGCCGGGCGCCACCTGGAACTGCTGCACGCGGTTGTTGTCGGAGTCGGCCACGGTCACGAGCCCGTTGCAGTCCACCGAGATCCCCGCGGGCCCGACGAACTGGCCCGGGCCGACCCCGCGCTCACCGAACGCGGTCAGCAGCGTCCCGTCCGGCGCGAACACCTGGACGCGGTCATTGCCGCGATCGGCGACCCAGAGGTTCCCCGCGCCGTCGACGGCCACCTGGCCGGGCGAGCGCAGCCGCCCCGGCTTGGACCCGGAGCCGCCGATCTCGGCCAGGTCGGCGCCGTACGCCGAGGAGACCGTGATCGACCCGGTCGCGGCGTCGGACCCGTACACGCGGGTCCCGTCCGGCGAGACCGCGACCCCGCGGATCGACCGGAACCGCCCGAAGGACCCGAGGTGCTTGCCGCCCAGCGTGAACCGCACGATCCGCCCGTTGCCCGTGTCCCCCACGTAGATCACGTTGCCCCAGATCGCGAGCGCGGTCGGCGCCAGCAGCTTGCCCGGGCCGGTGCCGCGCGAGCTGATCGTGCGGATGATCTTCCCCGCCCGGTCGAAGACGAGCACCCGCCCGCGCTCCTGGTCGACCACGTACAGGCGGCCCGACGCGTCGAACGCGACCGCCGCGGGCGCGGGCAGCAGCGTCGGCCCCGGCGCCGGCGCGCCGTACATCGCCGCGACGCTGCCGTCCGGGTTCAGCAGCACGACGCGCCCGCTGACCGAGTCCGCGACCGCGCGCGTCCCGCCCGCGTCCGCGGCGAGCCCGAGCGGGCGGATGAACTGCCCCTCGGCGCGCCCCGACACGCCGAACGCGCCGAGCGACTTCCCGCCGATGTCGAAGATGTCGATCCGGTTGCCGCCCGGGTCGGCCACGAACGTCCGGCCCGCGCCGTCGACCGCCAGCCCGCGCGGGAACTGGATCTGCCCCGGCTTGGGCCCGTAGGAGCCCCAGCGCGCCCGGTACGTGTAGCCCGGCGCCGGCCCGTAGCGCACGATCCGGTGGTTGGAGTTGTCGGCCACGTACACGCGCCCCGCGGGGTCGACCGCGACGTCGTACGGGTTCTGCAGCTGCCCGGGCTTCGGCCCCTCGCCGGTGCCGACGCTGCGCATCAGCTTCCCGCCGGTGTCGAAGATCGCGAGCCGGTGGCGCCAGTCGTCGGCCACGATCAGCCGCGATCCGGCGACCGCGAGCCCCTGCGGCCGCAGGACGCCGCCCTTGGGCACGATCACGACCGGGTTGGACCCGTCGGGCGCGAACCGCTGCACGCGGTCGTTGCGCGTGTCGGCCACGTAGACCATCCCGTCGGGCCCGATCGCGATCCCGCCGCCGGCGCCGGAGTCGTTGCGCCCGCCCGGCCCGAAGTTGAACTCCCCCACGTCGCTGCCGCTGCGCCCGAACGAGTTCAGCAGCGTGCCGTCGGCCGCGAACCGGTCGATCCGGTCGGTGCCGTCGGCGACGTAGACCGTCCCGTCGCGCGCGACCGCGACGGCGCCCGACGACGTCACGGTGCCCGCGCCGATCTCGCGCCGGAAGCCGCCGTCGGGCCCGAACACCTGGATCGTGTGCGAGTACTGGTCGGCGACGTAGACCGAGCCGTCCGGCCCGACCGCGGCCGCCTGCGGGAAGCGCAGCACGCCGCCGGCGCGCTGGCCGACGGCCGCGGTGGCCGAGTAGGGACATTCGGCCGCACCCGGGCAGGGCGCGGCGGACGCGGTGGCGGGTGCGGCGAGCACAAGGGCCGCGAGCGCGGCGATCATGGGGCGCGGCATCAAGGGCACCCAACCCACGAAAGCGCGCAGAGTCGCGGCGCGCGGGCGAACGCTTGCAGCGCCGCTACGAGTTCAGCCGCCGCAGCGACGCCGCGATCGCGATCAGCCGCTGGTTCGGGATCCGCCGGTTGAGCGTGTTCGTGACGTAGTAGACGGCGCGCGGCGTCCGCCACGCCACCTGCCGCAGCTTCGTCCCGTCGTAATAGAGCAGCAGCCGGCGCCCGTTCTGGATCCGCACGCGGTCCGGGCTCTGCAGCAGCGGCGGCGTCTTCCACTGCATCCCCTGGATGCCGTAGTACTCGCCGGGCGCCCCGTTGTAGACCACGATCCGGTACGCGCGGCCCAGCTTGCCGGACTCGTCGCGCAGCGAGTAGATCCGCGGCGTGTCCTTGACGTAGCGCGAGCCCGTGCTCAGGTACTCGGGGAAGTAGAACGGCAGCTTCTGCATCCGCGGCGCGGCCAGCACGGCCATGTCCTCGCCCGCGCGGCGCGCGTTGTCGAGCCCGGTCGTCGTCTCCGCCCGCGCCGCCTTCTTGGAGACCTTCTGCGTCTTCTTGGTCGGCTTCGGGTTCCTCGTCCCCGCGCCGGTCATGAACGCGTCGTAGGCCTTCTGCAGGTTCTCGTTGGAGATGTAGAGCCGCGTGTCCTCTTTCGGGTCGGCGGTCTCGGTGATCCCCTGCAGCGCGATCTGGTTGACCGGCGCGTGGTTGAACGCCAGCGAGATCGCGGTCTTGATCATGCCCGCCGAGTTCTTGCGCGACAGGAACTTCTTGTCGAAGCGGAAGTACCGGATCATCGAGTTGAGGAACGTCTCCGCCGAGCCGATGCTCTTGAGCTTGTCGACCTGCGGCTGCTTGGCCGCCTGGCGCAGGAACTCCTGCTGGCGCGCGTTGCGGAAGATGTCGGAGTCCGTGTGGCGGAAGCGCACGTACTCGAGCGCGGTCGAGCCGACCAGCCGCTGGTAGCCGGCCTTGATGTCGATCGCCGCGTAGCCCGTGCCCTCCGGGTTGTAGTAGTCGCGGTCGACGTCCATGTAGACGCCGCCGATGTAGTTGACCGCCTTCTGGAACCCGTTGAAGTTGACGTCGATCAGCCCGTTGATCGACATCGTGTGGCCGGTCGCGTTCTCGAACAGGTACTTGACCGTCTCGAGCGTCTTGGCCGCGCCGCCCTCGTCGTAGGCCTGGTTGATCTTCGTGTTGTCGGCGACGCCCGGGATCGTGACCGCGAGATCGCGCGGCAGCGACAGCACCGCGATCCGGTTGCGCTTGGGGTCCAGCCGCACGAGCACGATCGTGTCCGAGTGCGGCGTCTCCGCCTGCCCGTAGAGCCGCGCGTCGGTGGACGTCTTCGCGCGCCGGTCGGAGCCGAGCACGAGCAGCGTGCGCGGGCCGCCGGGCTCGGGCGGCTCGATCTCCTTGTCCGGGATGTTGGCGATCGGCGGCGGCGCCGGCTCCGGGCCGGGCGGGTCCGGCACCGGGATCTGGAAGTAGCCCGCGCCGGCGACGCCGGCGGTGGTCGCCAGAAAGACGGTGAGGACGCCGACGAGGGCCTTCGCCAAGACGCCGGAACCCACGCGCGGCGGGCGATCCATACGGGTCCGGCGCCATGACATGCGCGAAAAGCGTAGTGGCAGGTCCGGAACTTCCGACGCCGAAGCCTGTTGGCAGTCACTGGTGAAGCCCTCGCGAACACTGCCCGCGGCGGCCGTCCTGCTCGCGCTCGCCGCACCGGCGGCGCCCGCCGAGGCCGCCCGCCACCGCCCTCCGCAGCTGACCCGGATCCGCTGCGTCCCGGCGACCACGCCGTCCTGCAAGTCGTCCGTCAGCGTCACGATCGGCCGCCAGCTCCAGTTCAGCGGCAAGCGCATCGCCAAGGGCCTGCGCGTGTCGTTCCGCTGGTCGCGCGGCGCGCTCGCCACCAAGCTCGACCGCACTCGGGTCGGCTACGTCGCGCGCGTGCCCGCCGGCACACGCGCGGGCACGGTGTCGGTCACGGTCTCCGACCGCGCCGGGCGGCGCTCGAACGTCAAGCGCATCCGCGTGGCCGCGCCGCCGCGCGTCGGCGGCTCGGCGGTCGCCCCCGGCGTCCTGCCGGACGTGTTCAAGGGCAACGGCATGTGGATCTGGGAGCTCGCGCGCTCGGAGGGCGGCGACCCGGCCGCGATCGCGGCGCGCGCCCAGGCGAGCGGCATCCAGACCGTGTTCGTCAAGAGCTCCGACGGCCCGCGCAGCCGCTGGGCGCAGTTCAACCCGACGCTCGTGCAGGCGCTGCACGCCGGCGGCCTGCGCGTGTGCGCGTGGCAGTTCGTCTACGGGGACGACCCGGTGGGCGAGGCGAGCCTCGGCGCCGACGCCGTCGCCGACGGCGCCGACTGCCTGGTGGTCGACGCCGAGACCAAGTACGAGGGCAAGTACGCCGCGGCGCAGCAGTACATGGCCGCGCTGCGGGCGACCGTCGGACCCGCGTACCCGATCGGCTTCACCAGCTTCCCGTACGTCGACTACCACCCGCGGCTGCCGTACTCCGTGTTCCTGGCCCCCGGCGCCGCCCAGGCCAACCTCCCGCAGGTCTACTGGAAGGACATCGGGGCGACGGTCGACGCGGCGTCGGCCAAGACGCTGGCCGCCAACCGCATCTACGGCGCGGCGATCGCGCCGCTCGGCCAGACGTACGGCAACGTGCCGCCGGAGGACATCGCCCGCTTCCGCGCGCTGTGGGCGGCGTACGGCAGCCAGGGCCTCTCCTGGTGGTCTTGGCAGGCGTCCGGTGCCGCGCAGTGGGCGGCGATCGCGCAGCCGCTGGCGCTGCCGCCGCTGCCGCCGCCGGACCCCGGCTGGCCGGCGCTGGCGCGCGGCAACAAGGGCGACCAGGTCGCGTGGCTGCAGCAGCACCTCGCGTCCGCCGACCCGTCCGTGACCGTGACGAGCACGTTCGACACCGCGACCGAGCAGGCGCTGCGCGCGTTCCAGACGGCCCGCGGGATCCCGCCGACCGGTGCCACGGACGCACCCACGTGGCAGGCCGTGCTGTCGCTGCCGTTCCAGCCCACAGCGTGGCGCTGAACGTATAGCGTTCGCTTTACACTAACGGACGGTTCAGGTTGATGGTCAGGCTGCCGACAGCAGCCTCATGACCTTCCTCCGCAACCTACCGCTCGCCGTGAGGCTCGGAGGCGCGTTCGGCGCGCTCTGCCTGGCTCTGGCGATCGTCGCCTTCACCGGCGTGCAGGCCATGGCCGGCCTGCGCGCGGACTCCGACGAGCTGGCCAACCGCCACCTGCGCGCGGCCGAGCTGCTCGCGGGCCTGCAGGCGCGGGCCAAGGACGACGTCAGCCTCGTGGCGCAGCACCTCTACGTCCACGACGGCGACCTCAAGGCCCAGGACCGGGTCGCCGACGACCTCCAGGCCAACTGGGACAAGACCGAGACCGACGCCGCGGCGCTCGACAAGCTGTTCGCGGGCACCTCGGCCGAGAACGAGCTCGCCGACTACAACGCGATCCGCGCGCAGATGCTCGCCACCCAGCGCGACGCGATCGCGCGCTCGCGCGAGGAGACCGAGCGCCGCCGCGAGGACCGCTCCGGCTCGCGCGACCTCTTCACCGGGAAGATCCTCAAGCTCGACGACCGGTTCGAGGCCGCCGGCGAGAAGCTGCTCGCCGCGTCGCACGCGTTCGCGGCCGCGGGCACCGCCGAGGCGCGCGCGACCGCGTCCTCCGGCACGCGGCTGATCGTCCTGATCGCGCTGATCGCGCTCGCGACCGCCGCCGTGCTCGCGGTCTGGGTCACGCGCTCGGTGGTCAGGCCCGTCCAGGCGCTGAACGTCCGGATGACGAGTCTCGACGAGACCGACCTGACCGAGCTCTCGGCGGGGCTGGACGCGATCGCCGCCGGCGACCTGACGCGCCCGGTGACGTCGGCCACGACGCCGATCGAGGTCTCCAGCACCGACGAGCTCGGGCGCCTGTCGGCCACGTTCAACGCGATGCTGGCCAAGGCGACGCACTCGATCGGCGCCTACGGGACCATGCGCGGGCAGCTCAACGAGGTGCTGGCCGAAGTCGCCGGCGGCGCCGGCACCGTCGCGTCGGCGTCGCAGCAGATGGCGTCGACGTCCGAGGAGGCCGGCCGCGCGGTCGGCGAGATCGCCTCGGCCGTGACCGACGTCGCGCACGGCGCCGAGCGCCAGGTGCGGATGGTCGAGTCCACGCGCGCGGCCGTCCAGGGGGCGGCGCGCGCCGCCGAGGCCAGCGCGGCGACCGCCACCAGCACGGCCGCCGCCGCCGAGCAGGCGCGCAGCGTCGCCGAGGACGGCGTGCGCGCCGCCGCGCAGGCCACCGAGGCGATCCGCGAGGTCGAGCGCTCCAGCGCCCAGGTCGGCGCCGCGATGGAGGGTCTGGCCGCCAAGTCGAGCCAGATCGGCGGGATCGTCGACACGATCACCGGCATCGCCGAGCAGACCAACCTGCTGGCGCTCAACGCCGCGATCGAGGCCGCCCGTGCCGGCGAGCAGGGCCGTGGCTTCACCGTCGTGGCCGAGGAGGTCCGCAAGCTGGCCGAGGAGTCCCAGGGCGCGGCCGGGAAGATCGCCACGCTGATCGCGGAGATCCAGACCGAGACGCAGAACGTCGTCGGCGTGGTCGACGAGGGCGGCTGCCGCACCGCGGACGGCGTCGCGACCGTCGAGCAGACGCGCGAGGCGTTCGAGGCGATCGGCCAGGCCGTCGCCGACGTCACCGGCCGCGTCGGCGAGATCGCCACCGCGGTGCACCAGATCAGCGCCGAAGCGACGCGCGCCGAGCGCGACATCGGCGAGGTCGCGCTGGTCGCCGAGCAGTCGTCGGCGTCGGCCCAGCAGGTCTCGGCCTCGACCGAGCAGACGAGCGCGTCCACGCAGGAGATCGCTGCGGGCGCGCAGCAGCTGGCCGGTACGGCCGAGCGCCTCGACGCGCTGGTCGGCCGCTTCACGCTCGCCGTGTAACATCCCCCGGCAATGGAGCCGCTCGCCACATCCCGCGTGACGCGCGGCTCCGCCATCTCCATCATCGCCATTCGCTAGGCCCGCGGCGTTCCACCGCGGGCCTCTGTCGTCCTTGAGGACGTCGGGCGGATGCGGTCGCGCGGTGGCTTCGGGGACAGAAAGAGGTCCCCCATGCTGTTGCTTCCTCCAGGCGTCGCGCCCTCGTCGGTCACCCGGCTCTCGGTCGACGTGTCCGACCGCCCCGGCGTGCTGCTGCGCGTGCTCGGCATCTGCCAGCGCCGTGGGGCCCGCGTGCTGGCGATGACCTACGCGCACCCGCGGATCGAGCTCGCGATCAGCGCCGACGAGCGCCACCTGATGCTGCTGCGCGGCCGCCTGGAGAACGCGATCGACGTGCTCGCCGTCGACTACGCAGCCTAGGAGTCGTTGAGACGTCTCCGCGACTTCTCACTTGGCGCCCATCGACGGCACCGGTTAGGAATGCTCGCGTCACTTGGATCGAGGGGGGTCGGGAGTGCTGGTCGCGGAGGGAGCGAACGCACGGGCTGCGATCCGCGGGTCGCGGATCTTGGTGGTCGACGATCATGAGGTGCTGCGCAACGGACTGCGCTGGCTGTTAGGCCGCGCGCCGTGGGTCGAGCGCTGCGCCGCCGCGCGCAGCGCCGAGGAGGCGCTCGTCCTCGCGATGTCGATCGCGTTCGACGTCGCCCTCGTGGACGTCGACCTCGGCACCGAATGCGGCCTGAGCGCCTGCGAGCGCCTGGCGGCCGCGATCCCGCACACGGCGCTGCTGACGTCGCGCTGGGACCTCGTGCCGATGCGCGCGGCGCGCGCCGCCGGCGCGCGCGGCATGATCGCCAAGGACCGCCCGGCGCGGGCGCTGCTGGAGGCGGTGCGGGAGCTGGCGGCCGGCGGGGCCTGCGAGCTCAGCGCGGCGGCGCCCGGCGACGTGCGCTTCGCGCCACGCGAGCGCGAGATCCTGCGCCTGGTCGGCGCGGGGCTGACCAACGCCGAGATCGGCGCGTCGCTGTACCTCGCGCCCGGGACGATCAAGCACCACATGCTCGGCCTCTACGACAAGCTCGGCGCGCCCAACCGGGCGGCGGCGGTCCACGCCGCGCGCCGGCTCGGCGTGCTCGCCGACCAGGCGGACGGGCCGGACGCGGCGCGCCGGCGTGGAGCGGACGAGGCGGGCGGCCACGGCGGGCCGGCGATCGCACCGGCCGGCGCGCGGCTGCGCGTGCTGGTCGCGGACGCCGACGACGTCCGCCGCGCCGGGCTGCTGCTCGCGCTGCACGGGCGGCCGTGGCTCGCCGGCTGCGCGGGCGCGCGCGGCGTCGACGACGCGCTCGACGCCGCCCGGCGGCTCGCGCCGGACATCGCGCTGGTCAGCGACGCCGAGGTCGGCCGCGCGCTCGGCGTCCGCACGCTGCTGGTGCGCGACGGCGAGGCCGGCGTGCCCACCGAGTTACGCGCGGCGGGCGCCGCCGGGATCGTCCGCCAGTGGTGGACGAGCGAGCGGCTGGCCGACGCCGTCCAGCGCGCGTGCCGCGGCCCGCGCGAGGCCGGCGGCGCGTTCGTGGCCGCCGGGGCGAGCGCGCCGGACCCGGTCTCCCCGCGCGAGCGCGAGGTCCTGTCGGCGTTCGCCACCGGCGCCACCAACCCCGAGATCGCGCGTGCGCTGGGGCTCTCGCCCAACACCGTCAAGCAGCACGCCTCCTCGATCTTCCGCAAGCTCGGCGTGCGCAACCGCGCCGAGGCCGTCCGCAGAGCGAACGACCTCGGCCTGCTCTGACGGTTAGGTGTCCTCGCGGACGGGGAGCTCGATCGCCCCCGGCCCGGCGAACGACCAGATCGAGTGCGCCAGCGCGTCGGTGAACTCGTTCATGCCGAACTCGGACAGGTTGAACACCGTGTCGCACCACTCGTGGTAGCACGGGTCGGCCTGGATGCCGGACTGGCCGCCGTACGCCGCGACCTGCGCCGCCGACTTGACCGTCTCGGCGCCGGTGTAGAGGCCCGTGGCGGGGACGCCGCGGTTGCGCCAGCCGGCGTAGTCGGAGCGGTTGTCGAAGATGTACGGCGTGCTCGTGATGTTCAGGTGATCCTTGAGGTAGTCGATGTGGTTGGCGCCCAGGATCGTCTCGGCGCTCGGGATCGTCGCGCCGTCGGTGTAGACGAACGGGAGCCAGTTCGTCGACGCGAGCATGTCGTAGTCGAGCATGGCCAGCGTCTGCGCCGTCTCACGCGAGTTGAGCTGGTTGACGGCGTACTGGGAGCCGTACAGGCCCTGCTCCTCGCCCGAGAACCAGCCGAAGCGGATCTGGTACTTCGGGGTCATGTTGTTGACCTTGAGCTGGTGCGCGATCGCCAGGATCATCGAGGTGCCGGAGCCGTCGTCGTTGATGCCCGGGCCGGCGGAGACGCCGTCGATGTGCGCGCCGACCTGCAGGACGCGGGTCGGATCGCCGCCCTCGGTCGTGGCCAGGATGTCGTAGTCGATGCGCGAGTTGCGGTTGACGTCGGTCTTCAGGCGAACCGTGACCGGGCCCTCCTGGGCGGCGTTGTAGAGCTCGACGCCCGTGGCGTAGGAGAGGCCGGCGGCCTGCAGGCCCGGGTACGTCTGCGACGTGAAGCGCGCCGAGGCCGTGCGGCCCGACTGGCCCTCGTTGAAGATCAGGATCGCCTTGGCGCCGTTGGCGCGCGCGTTGATGACCTTGACCAGCTCGGTGCAGCCGCCGCGCTGGACGAGCACGATGTTGTCCTTGACCTCCGGCGGGAAGTCGTCCATCGAGCAGCCGCTGCGGACCGTGTTGGCGGTCGCGGGCGGCGGGATCTGGATCCGCTTGGCGGGCACGATGCGCGCGGTCGTGTCGCCGCTGAGCGACCACGTCATGGCCGCGAAGTCGCTCGTCGCCGTGGTGCCGGAGACATAGCTCTTGGGCGTCGGCGAGACCTGCTCGAGCACCGACGCGGTCTTCTCCGACCAGCTGTTCGGGTTCGACGCGTTGGTGTACGGCAGCAGCGTCGGGTTGTACCCGTACTCGCGCAGCTTGCCGATCACGTAGTCGACGCTCTCGAGGTTGCCCGCCGAAGCGGTCAGCCGGTTGTTCTCGTTCGCGAGCGCGATGGTCTGCAGTCGCTGCTCGTAGCGCAGGACTTCCGCCCGGTTGACGGCGCCTCTCAGCGCCGAGGTATCAGGGTCCGCCAGCGCCGTCGCGGGGGCGACCCCCAGCGCGGCCATGGCGAGCGCCACAACGGTTCTCCGCACGATCTCTCTTCCTCATTCGCAGTGAAGTTGGATGCGAGCTCGACGGGACGGGCAATGCTCACAGGCGAGCGACACTAACCGGGCGGCCGCACGCGCGGGCACAGTGCGGCCGATCGGGCTCCCCCGAACGGCCAAAGCGCCGTCAAGGCCGCTCGCGGCGGGCCATCATGCGCGGCGGGGACGGGTCTGATTGTCAGTGGATCAGCCCAAGAGAGGGAATTCGGTGTTGAACAGAAGACGACGGCGTGCGCTTGCCTGCGCCGGCGCCGCGGCCGCGCTGTGCGCGACGCTGGCGCCCGGAGCGCTGGCGAACCCGCTCAACCAGGGTGGCCCGGTGGACCTGCTCACCGAGGCCAACGTCAAGATCGACGGCCTGGCCGCCAACGCCAAGCTCGGCGACAAGGTCGTGCCGGCGGGCGACTTCAACGGCGACGGCATCGCCGACATCGCGCTCGGCGTGTGGATGGTCAACGGCGACAGCCCGACCCGCTCTCAGGCCGGGGCCGTCTACGTGGTCTTCGGGCGCAAGGACCTGGGGAACGTCAACCTCGGCTCGCTCGGCTCCAACGGCGTGCGCATCGAGGGCGCGCTCGCGGGCGACCACCTCGGGTGGTCGATCGCCCCGGCCGGCGACGTCAACGGCGACGGCAAGGCCGACCTGCTGATCGGCACGCCGTGGGCCGACCCGTCCGGCCGCACCAGCGCCGGCGGCGCGCGCGTGGTCTACGGGCGCGCGACGACGACCGAGATCGACCTCGCCAACGACACGCAGGGCTTCCGCATCGACGGCGCCGCCGCGGCCGACCGCGCGGGCTACTCGGTGGCCTCGGCCGACGTCAACGGCGACGGCCGGCGCGACTTCGTCCTCGGCGCGATCGGCGCCGACGAGGACGCGGGCGCCGCGTACGTCGTCTTCGGCAAGGCCAACCAGGGCGACACGGACCTGGCGAACCTCGGCACCGACGGCTTCAAGATCACCGGCGAGGCCGCCAAGGCCCGCACCGGCTGGGCGGTCACCGCGAACGACTTCGACGGCGACGGCAAGGCCGACGTCGCGGTCTCCGCGATCGGCGCCTCGCCGCAGGGTCGCGCGGCCGCGGGCTCGATCTACGTCGTGCGCGGGCGCACCGCGACGACCGACGTCGCCGCCGCCAGCGCGCTGCGGATCGACGGCGAGCTCGAGGACCAGACCGGCATGTCGCTGGCCAGCGGCGACGTCACCGGCGACAACCGGGCCGACCTCGTGATCGGCGCGCCGTTCCACGGCCCGGGCGGCAGCCTGATGGCCGGTTCGGCGTGGGTCCTCAACGGCGCCGCGCTGAGCGGCAACCTGGACCTGACCGCGCTGCCCGCCGGCGCCGGCTACCGCATCGACGGCGCGCACACGCAGGACGGCGCGGGCTGGGCCGTCGCGGTCTCCCCCGACCTCAACGGCGACAACGTCGGCGACGTGATCCTCGGCGCGCCGGGCGCGGACCGTCCGGCGATCCCGCAGGAGTCGATCGGCGCGGCGTACGTGGTCTACGGGCGCGCGACGTCCGGCGACGTCTCGCTGGCCTCGCTCGGCTCGCGCGGCGCGACGCTCAACGGCGGCGGCGGCTTCAAGTGGGGCGACCAGGCCGGCTGGAGCGTGGCCGGCGTCGGCGACGTCACCGGCTCGAACACCAACGTGGCCGCGGTCGGCATCCCGGGCTGGGACTCGGCGATGTCCACCGCCAACCGCGACCGCGGCACCGTGCAGCTGCTCAACGGCGTCTCGGCCGTCAGCCAGACCGCGCCGGTCGGTGGCACCGTCCCGGCGACGCTGTCGCTCTCGCTGACCTCGACGTCCGCGAACCTCGGCGCGTTCCTCCCGGGCGTCATCGGTGACTACCAGAGCACGCTGGGCGCGACCGTGATCTCGACCGCGGGCGACGCGGCCCTCTCGGTCAGCGACCCGTCGAGCACGGCCACCGGCCACCTGGTCAACGGCGCGTTCTCGATGCCGAGCGCGCTGCAGGTCAAGGCGTCCAACGGCGCCAACCCGAGCCCCGCGTTCGCGGCGCTCGGCAGCGGCCTGCTGACGCTGCTCAGCTACGACGGCCCGGTCAGCAACGACGCGGTCACGATCGGCTTCCGCCAGCTCGTCGGCGCCAACGACGCCCTCCGCACGGGCTCGTACGGCAAGACGCTGACGTTCACGCTGGCGACGTCGAACCCGTAGTCCCGATCGCGGCGCCGAGCCGAGCGGCCCCTTCGGCCAGCTCGGCCGGCGTCGCCGTCGCGAACGAGACGCGCAGGGTCTCGCGCTTCGGCTCCCCGGCGTAGAAGAACGTGCCGGGGACGAACGCGACGCCCTGCTCGAGCGCGCACGGGAGGATCGCTTCGGCGTCGTAGCCGGCCGGGAGCGTGATCCAGATGAACAGGCCGCCCTGCGGCCTGGTCATCGTGGAGCCGGCCGGGAGGTGCTCCTCCAGCGCCGCCAGCAGCGCGTCGCGGCGCGGGCGGTAGTGGGCGGCCAGCGACGCGAAGTGGGCGTCGAGGTCGTGCGTCGCCAGCCAGCGCTCGGCGGCGAGCTGGGCGACCGTCGACGTGTGCAGGTCCGCGGCCTGCTTGGCGACGGCGAGCGGACCGCGCAGCGCGGCGGGCGCGCGCAGGTAGCCGATCCGCAGGCCGGGCGCCAGGATCTTCGAGAGCGTCTGGATGACGATCGTGCGGTCGCGCGCGGCCGGGTGGGCGGCGAGCAGGTCCTCCGGCTCGCCCTCGAGCCGCAGCGCGCTGTACGGGTCGTCCTCGACCAGCCACACGCCGGCGGTCCGCGCGGCTTCGGCGAGCGCCGCGCGGCGCTCGTGGGTGAGCGTACGGCCGGTGGGGTTCTGGAAGGTGGGAATCAGGTACGCGACGGTCGCGCCGGTGCGAGCGGCGGCGGCGATCAGGCCCTCCGGGTCGGGGCCGTGCTCGTCGCCCGGGATCGGGTGGGCCTTCACGTCGGCGAGTGCGAACGTCTGCAGCGCGGCCAGGTAGGTCGGGTCCTCGACCAGGACCGTGTCGCCGGGGTCGCACAGCGTGGTGGCGACGAGGCCGAGCGCCTGCTGGGAGCCGGTCGTGACCAGGATCTCGTCGGCGGTCGCGGGCAGCCCGCGCGCGGCCATCACCGCGGCCAGGCGGGCGCGTAACGCGCGGTCGCCCTCGGTGCTCGAGTACTGCAGCGCCCGGACGCCGACGACGGCGTCGAATGCGGCCTTCAGGCCCTCGACGTCGAACGTCTCCGGGGCCGGCAGCCCGCCGGCGAGGCTGATGATGTGCGGCTGGCTCGCGAGCGCGAGCAGGTCGCGGACCGGTGAGGACTGGGTGCCCGCGAGGCGGCGGGCGACGGGTGCTGCGGCGGGAGGCGAGATCGCCATTCGTGGCTCCTTGATGCGCGTCGGTCGGGTGGGGTTCGGCCGCCGCCCTCCCGGCGCGGCCGGGGCTACGGGGCGGCGGTGTCGGCTACTCGCCTCATCGTGCGAGAGATGGTACGGGGTCCGTCAATCGGAACTCCGCGCATCGGCGCACCTCGCGGAACGCAGGGAATCCGGTCGACCCGCTAGAACTGGGACCGGTGGCCCGCAGGCGTCGACGTCGTTCCAGCTCGCTTGGATACGCCCCCCG
>Ga0182736_1001896_pt1 | contig 17914 bp, 26 predicted proteins | sample eDN5th30CKraftBY_FD_128882 | JGI IMG/M metagenome (GOLD analysis project Ga0182736, IMG submission 128882) | Enriched backyard soil microbial communities from Emeryville, California, USA - eDNA 5th pass 30_C Kraft BY (version 2) (version 2) | ecosystem: Environmental > Terrestrial > Soil >... | reverse complement strand
TGCCTTGCGGACAAGGACCGCAGGATTCGCTCCCTTCGTCTATCGGTTAGGACGCCACCCTTTCACGGTGGAGAGAGCGGTTCGATTCCGCTAGGGAGCGCCATCGCCACCAAATTTCCAAGCAACTTCAAGGTGTTATCGTCAAGAGTGGCTAACAATTTTTGCGGATTGGCTAACCGGGCAATCGCGGATTCCGCCAGTCGCGCTTGATCGACTGCGCGCGTGTATGTTTCGACCTGGGCAAGATTCCGATGGCCCGTGATGGCCTGGATCTCATGCGGCGTACAGCCAGCCTCGGCCAGGCGGCGGCAGGCGGCATGACGCAATCCGTGAGGGCTGGAGTCGGAAGGCAGGCCAGCGTCATGCGCCGCGCCGCGCAACCAGTTCGTGAAGCCCTTCGCGCTTCTATCCTTGCTCCAGGTGGTGGTGAGAAACGTCTTCTGCTCATGCGGCACCAGATCGAGGTGGTGCTGTAGCTCGGCGTGGATCGGGATTCGCAGGTGGGTCTTGTGCTGGCTCTTGACGGTCGAGATGTGGATCGCACCGCCCTTGATGTGCTTCCAGCCGACGCGCACCACGTCCGAGCGCCGCAGGCCGGTGTACAGCAACAATTCGAGCGCCAGTCGCTGCGACGTGCCTTCCTTCCATTCCGCCCTGTAAGCCGCAATGTCGGCCTCCGTCCACGACCGGTAGGATTTCTGGTCGTACTTGACCCGCTTGGCCCTTTTGATCGGATTGTCATCCACAAGGCCCGCGCCAATGGCGTATTCGAATACGCTGTTCAGGCGCTTTCGCAGGATGTTCGCGGCGGCGGGGGTCTTGGCCATCGAATCCATGATGGCATTGACGTGCCGCGTCTCAAGGCTGGCGAGGGACTTCTCACCGTGCTCGTTGCGAAAATGCTCCAGAACGCGCCGGTAATTCATCTTGGATGAAGCCGACAGCCGCTTGTACTCGGCGCTGGAATAATAGCCGGCGATGGCCGACGAGATGCTTCCAGCCGGGTTGCGCGTGACAAGTACCTCGCGCGGCTGGTCGCTTACTGCCGCGTTATAGGCATCCCAGAACGCATTGCTGCAGACCGGGCCGGGGAGCGCCATACGCTCCGTGCCAGGCTTGCGCAGGTAAATGCGCTCGACGCCGTTGCGGTCAGTGTAGGCGTGTACCCACCGGGGTTTCTTCGTTTTGTCGCGCATTGAGGACACCGTCCCATTCGTTCACGTTGTCAGTCTGCACCTCGGCCGGAATGTCATCAAACAGCCGGTCAAGGTCGTTGCGGTCCCATAGGACGACGCCGAGCATCTGCTTCGGTGCCGGAATATTGCCCGCCTTGCGTTGGGCATCGAAATGGCTCGGGCTGATCCCCAGATAGCGAGCCGCATCCACCCGGCGAAGGCCGCGGGGGACGAGGCCCCCGCGATTGTTGTCGTTGTGGTGTGTGAGGGAGGTCATTCTAACGGCGCGTCGCCATTAAGGACAAAAACGAGACCCTCCTGGATACGATTAAGCGCCTCTACCACGTTTTCGGCTTCATCACGGGTAAGAGTGATTTTGCTCTTCCCGGTGATGAGCTTGTCCATGAGAAAACGCTCGGTGTCCTGAGACCATGCGCCAATCATTCCAAGCACGGCTACGCCTTCGGGGACATCACCCTCAATCGTTTCAACGTCAGACATATCTTACTCCCATCAAATCTCATTCGCTTACCGCACCATGCAGGCAAGCGTCGTCGTTGCCCCGCGAAGGGCCTTCAGATTGATTTGTCGGGGTGTCAGCGCGCCCCGGGTTTGAGTTGCGTTAGTTGTTGCTTACCTCGCCAGCGTTCGCTGGCGTACAAGCCGCCCATAGTTGGCGCGCTGGTATGTACTTTACCCGAAAACGCGCCAAATGTCAAGATGTAGTGGCTTACAAATCGTGCTCCGGCATGACATTCAGATTCCTCGCCGTGTGCGGGATCAGGTTCGCCAGCCTTTCGGCGCCACCGGCGAAGCCAAACTCGCGGCGGTCGACCTTGTGTGTGAGTTCAATCCAGGCGGCCAGCCCCGCGATACGCCGCTTCAATGCCTCGCCAGCCGCATCGCGGGCGCGCTCCGTGACACCCAAGAATACCGCATCGAGGTCATTCAAAACCAACAGGGCAGCCGCCAATGCCTCGATCGGTCCCTCTGGTGGAACATACGAAAGCGCGGTGGAAAATGCCTCCATGGCCTCGTCGGCACGCGCCGAGCGGACGTCGGAGTTGTGCTCATCGAGAACGGTGAAGGTGTTCGCGGCGCGCTTGCGCTGTTCGATCAGGGCGAGTCCGAGCGCCGTAGACGTGGGCACGATTGCCCAGCCTCCCTCGCCGCCGATCGGCCGCTCAGGCTGGGCAGCGACCGGCGCGCTGCGCTTCACGGTGGGGCGGGTGGATTTGTTGCGGGATGTGGTAGATTTGCGGTTAGCCATCGATCGCTCCATAGGCGGTTGGCGGTTAGGGCCGACCGCAGGGCTGCAACCTTGCGTCGGCCTGCAATTGTGGTACCACCGTAAAATGAAGAAGTCAAGTAGTGGTACCACAACACGACGCTGGAAAAGATCAGCAACGACAGGCACGCAAATTCAAGTGCGTCTTCAGCCTGACGACCTTGCTGCGGTTGACCAATGGGCCTCTAAGCAAAAGGAGCCGCACACGCGGCCCGAAGCTATACGCGCGCTGGTGCGGAAAGGGTTGGGGAAGGGGAAATGACGGCTTGTCCAGTTTGCTCCACGGACGACACCGGTGATTATGGGAAGATCGGAGACAGATATCGTTTCGACTGTAAGCGATGCGGAGAGTACGAAATAAGCGGTACGGCACTTGCGATATTGCCGGATCAACTCAAACAGGGCGTGCATCGCGCGGCGTTACTCAGTCACGATATTCGGAGGATGAGCGAGCGGAAAAAGCTCCCATTCATTTCAACGGATACGCTCGACAGTATTTGGAAAGTGAACCGGCTACCGGCTCCTCAGCGGCAATCCGATGACCTAATCCTCCTTATCGGTGATCAGCAACTCGCGCCGGAAGAACCAATCGGTTTAGCTTACCTTTATTTGAGTGCATGGATCGGAGCCTCATTACTTGGTGACAAATTTAAAACCTTGCATTGGCATACGAGGCATTTATCAAAGTGCGGCCTTCTTGAGCCTGTTGATACAGATCATGACAATTTTAATCCTAAGGGTATGTTCCAGCTCACAATGGGGGGCTGGAACAAGTACGCAGATCTGAAGAAAGTACAAACAGACTCCAAGATCGCATTCATGGCGATGCAGTTTGGAGATGATACGCTAAATCAAGTGGTAGAGAACTGCTTTAAGCCTGCGGTGGCAGCAACTGGCTTTACGCTGCGTCTTTTGACAGATGGTCAGGGTGCTGGGCTTATTGATAATCAAATTAGAGCAGCAATTCTGCAGAGTAGATTTGTGATTGCTGACTTAACTCACGATAATAGTGGAGCCTATTGGGAGGCGGGTTTCGCGGAAGGACTAGAACTTCCAGTGATCTATACCTGCAAAGAGAAGGTTTGGAAGAAAAAGAAAACGCATTTCGATACCAACCATATGAACACAATAATTTGGAATTCAGACAATCTTGTTGATGCCAGCAAAAAGCTAAAGGCAACTATTCGTGCGACGTTACGGCACGAGGCGAAGCAGGTCGACTAGCCCTGAAACACCGCATCGAACAGCGCCACGCTCATCGGCCGGCTGCTCACTTCGCTCTTCGTTTCCGCCTTACTCACGGCCGCCAGATACGCGCGATCCAACGCTCTGATTATTTCCGCCTCCCAAGGTCGGATTGCTTCACCGCTGATCCGCGCGAGCGCCACCATGTCGCGATAGCTGATCGGGCATGGTCCGAACGCCACGCCGCGCTGCTCGTGGAGTTTTAGAAACAAGCCCCATACACGAAGGCCAGCGTAGGGAATTTCAGGGCCATCGTTGCGGCCCGGATTGCCAACTTGCCAACGCAGAATGTCAACGAGCTGATCGCTCAGTTCGTCGGTGTCGATCATACCTGGCCCGCCTGAAATGAGATCACGGTGTGCATTCCTGACACCCGAGTCGTAACCGAGCCGGGCAGTAAGGCCATGCGACACGTTGGCATCTTTAGCGTCACCGCGTCATCTTCTGCAGTGCCCGGCCACGGCTCAGGCCTGATCGAAAACGCCGCCGTTTCACCACTGCCGTTTGCAACAATAGGCTCGACGATCTGGTGCAACACGCGCTGGCCGCCGACTTCGAGCGACAGATAGTCGCCGGCGCTCAGTTTGAATCCGGCTGGCAATTCCTTCAGCGAAATTTTCATGCCGTCGACGCTTGCGATCTTCGCGCTGTCGGTGAAGGTGCCATCTGCGTGCTGCAGCGGATATGGCCGGCGCAGGTCGTAAGCATCGAAGGTGCCTATCACGCCGTTGAGAGCGTTTAGGCTCGCCTCAAACGATACGGCTTCGCTGTGCGGCATCGGCGCGCTGGTGTAACTCGCGGCCCAGAGGGCAGGGCCTAAGTCTTTCCCATAGGTGGTGCCGCCGGCCGTCCGCGATAGCTCCTGTCGCGCGACAAGTTGAAAGGTCTGATCAGTGTAATCAATCGAGTCTAGAATCACGCTAATTGCCTCCGCTGTTTCGCGCTCTGCACCGCGCTCACGACGCGGCTGTTAAATTCAGCGTCACGCCGCGCAAGCTCGGCCTTCATTTTTGTTATTGCTCCGTCGTCTGCGTTACCTGAGATGTTGATCGTGGTGTTGCCGCCGTTCACAGTCACCGCACCACCGAGCGCGTGGTTCGGTGTAACGGTTGCACCGCGTGGCAGGTTGACGATCTCGGGACCGCGCTCGCCGACAATGGCAGGTCCGCCAGGCGCGAAATTCGTGCCGTTCGCAAAACCGAGCAGGCCACCAATGCCACCACCGCCCAGCGCACCCGCGATCGGACCAAGGATGGCTTTTTTAATGAGGATTTTCGCGAGGTCGTTGAGGATCGAAACCGTCATGTCGCGGAAGGCATCCTTCAGCGACTTCGTGCCGTTGATCGCGTCGACGATTGAATCGCCGAAATTGTCCAGCGATTTGACGGCGAGGTCTTCAAGCGCACGTCCGACGTTCGCCGACTCGCGCGCGAACTGCATCAATGGGCTGTTCAGATTCTCAAGCTCACCGCGCGCCTTTGCATAGGCGTTGGCGAGCGCCTCGATCTTCTCACGCTGCGCTGCCGTCACCTCGGTATTTTTTAGGCCGGCCTGTTCGTTGGCCTTGCGCGCAGCCGTTTCAAGCTCAACCACGACCCGCGCACGATCCCGCGCCGCCGCGGTTTGATCGATCGTCGCAGCCTCGACCTTCAACAGTTCGGTGCGCTTGCCGATCATGTCGGTCATGCGCTTGAAGGCATCAGCGTCCGCGCCGGCGTCCTTCTGACCTGGCACCTTAAAGTCGGCGAGCGAGACTTGATTGATTTTTGGCTTGTCGGTTGTGCCGCCTGTGATCGTTATGCGTTTTGGCTTGCCGCCCTGGTTGACGGGTTCAATGCCGGCTGCACGCAATCCCTCGGGCGACATGTCCGCGCCCATAAATGACGCTATCTTGAACCAAACGTCGCTATTGCCGATCGACGTGAGGTATCGCTGAAACTCATCCAGCTTCTTGATTGCCGCGTCGAAGTAACCAGGCAGGGCCTCTAGCACGCCACCGAGCGCATTCAAGCCATTTGCGGCGTTGCCACTGGCGCCTGTGGTTTTATCGAGATGCCCGACGAGCAGGATGAAGGCGTTCGAGATGCGCGCCGACGCCTGACTGATAGTGCCATCGGCCTTGGCGGCCTGCGCCTCGATCTGCGGCATACCGGCGAGAAATGCGCGGAAGAACGCCTCAGATGAAACCTTTCCCTCTCCGACGAGATTCTTCAGCGTGGAGACACTGCCACCTGCCTCCTTCAATCCAGCTGCTACCGCCTGAAGGATCGGCCGCGCGCCTTCGTTGACGCTGTTGAACTCCTCGGCGCGCACGACACCAGAGCCGATAGCCTGCGAGAGCTGCAGCAACGCGCCAGCGGCTTGCGTCGAGCTTGTACCCGCAACACGCAGCGCCGTCGACACGCCATCGGTAAACTTCATCAGGTCGGCGCTACTGGCTTTCAATTCGCCTTGTGCTTGCGCAGCGCGACCATACAACGTCACAAGCGGCTCGATTGCCGTACCGTTCTTCTGCGCTATTTGGAAAAGGCTGCCGAAAACTTTATCGAGTTCGGCACCTTCCAGGCCGGTCACCTTGAGCGCATTCTGAAGGCCGGTGAATTGCTGCGACGCCTTCGACACAGCGCTAAACGCTGCACTTCCAACAAACGCAGCAGCCATGCCCTTTGCAAAGGTGCCAACTTGCACACTGGTTTGCGCGAGCGAGCGATTGATCGCGGCCGTGGAGCGCAGCATGTCAGCCTGCATCGCCTTGCTGGCGCGTGTCGATCCAGCGGTCAGTTGCTGGTAGGTGCGCGTGCCCGTGCGCTCCGCCTTCTTCATGCGCTTCTCGAATTCTGAGATGCGCGCTTCGAGCATTACAACGAGGCGTTCGCCCGCGTCATCCGCCATTCAATCAGTCCTTATACGTAAGCAAGGTCATCCGACCACGAGTCGGAATCGTAAACACTGCCGCCCGCGCCAGCGGCGCATCTGGCGGTCGCCATTGCACAAGCCACGGCGCCGTCAATGCGGTCACGCGACTTACCTTTGTGGAATGATTTGTTTCCGGTCTTGTCGGTCTCGACGGCGATGTTGTCGAAATGCCAGCGTAGGATCGGATGTCCGCCATGCCGGAAACGCCCGCCAACAATGGCGCGCTCCAGTTCCTTGATGGCTGGTGCCATCGTCACCCAGCCTTGGCGCATTTCGACGGCGGGAAGGCCGTCCTCAAGCAAATTGTTCAGCATGTTGCGGGCGAGGTGAGGGTCGAAGGCTATCTCGCGCACATTATATGTAGCGCAGAGGTCGCGGATCGTGTCCTCAACCGCGCGGAAGTCTACGACGTTCCCGGGAGTGGGAATAATAAAGCCTTGCTCAGCCCATGTAGGATAAGGGACGCCATCCTTATCAGCGCGGCGACGCAGGTTTTCCTCTGGGCAGAAGAACCACGGCCAGACCTGGTATCCGTCCTCGCCATCGCGCCAACACGCGACAACAGCGGTGAGGTCGGAATTTGAGCTAAGGTCGACGCCCAGCCAGCAAGGCTTCCCTTCTAACGCGGCAAGATCCACTTCACCGGCGCCCTTGTCATAGACGGACATTTCGACAAACGGTGACGCGCTATAATCAAGCCAGCGATTAAGGTTGAACTGCAGGAAGCTGTCGCGATCTGAGGGCGAGACAATCGCCTTGCGTGCTTTGTCTCGATAGGACTCCAAATCCGGGTAGCCATACTTCATGCCCGGATTCAGCGCGTGCCAGACTTCCTCACTCTGCCAATCGTCGCCTTCTTCCGCCATGAAAATAACCGGAAGCGTAGCCGGATCGTCGATCTCGCCTTTCTGTACTTTGATGGCGTACTCGACGGTCTTCCACGCCAAGTTTTCTTGACCGCGGCCCGCCGTACTGGCGACAATCAAAAGCGTGCCGGGCACCTTCACCAACGCAGAGTCGAGTGCCTCCCATTGCTTCTGGCCAGCCTTGCCCTCCCAAACATGTAATTCATCCGCGATAACCACATTCGGGGTCTTACCGTGCTGCACTTTACCGTCAGACGCCACCGCAATGTATCGGCTGCGTTGCGAGCGAAACGAGATCGAGGACGTATAGTCACGCACGCTCAGATGCTTCGACAAGCGCGGGTCGGCCTGTACGATCGTGGCCGTCTCGTTGAAGAGTTCAAGGGCCTGCTCGTGCGCGCTCGCGGCAGACACAATAAGGTTGCCCGGTTGCTTTTCCGGACCAACGAGGTGAAGCAAGGTTATCGCCGCGCTCAGGCTGGTCTTCCGACCGCCTCTCGGCAGAAGCAACACCAGACGGCGAACCTTGCGGCTGCCATCCTCGTTGCGCGGACCGTATAGCTTTCGGATGATCCTTTCCTGCCAGGGGTCCAATTGGAACGGATGACCGGGAGCCGGGTTCTTCGGGTGCTTGAGGCGCCGCAGCCAATCAACCGCACGCTGGCCACAGCCAAGCGGATCTTCAATCGGCTCGTCAGAATTTATCCAGGAAGGAATGAGCATCAGTCTACCAGTGAGTCGTCTTCATCATCGTCCCGGATCGCGGGCCGGCTGCGCGACACAGGCGTCAAGCCCATCTCTGCCGCTAAGAGGCGAGCGCGTGTCATGGCGTCGGATTGAATACCCACCGCGGGGTGGCGCTTCGGCACGCCCTCGATGAAGACAACATGACCATCCTTTTGCAGCGTGCGCTCCATTTCGCGCACCTGGCCGATCGCGACACAGTAATTTTCCAACGAGCCAAGGTCAGCGTCAGTGAGAATCCGGCGTTCTACCAATAGAGGCATGACGCGATTCCACTCGGCCCTTGCGTCCTTCGACAACCAAGCAGGCGCGCGGAGGTTGGTGTTTACCGCGGCTGCGTCGGTTTTCATGTTTGGTTTCGTGCCTCGCATTACGCTACCGCCCGAATATCCAGACCACGGTTGCGGCCGATCGGTTTCAGCTCCTTGATGTTGAATGCGCCGCCGTTATACAAAACACGGTCTTTAACATCGATGTCGTCGATCCACCGTGTGCGGAAGATGATTATGGTGTCGTCGGTAGCACCATACGCGCGTAGGAATTCCTCGGTGGACTGTTGGATGATCTGTGCGCGAACGGTGACGAGATCGTTCCACGTAAAGGTCGATCCGCCGCCCTCGTCGATGATGGCGGTGTAGCGTTGAATAGTGATCTGTTTGTCGAGTTTCCCGGCTCGCATTACGCCACCTCGCGCACAATAGTTTCGATCGTCACAACTCCGTGCGCGGTCTCACCATCGGGATCGCGTAAGAACCTGGTGTCGCTAACGCGGCAATCGATGCACTTGACACCGGACTCCAGCGCAAGCCGACCCTGCCGAATTGCATCGCGAACCGCTGCGGCAATCGCCTTAACGCCTGATAGTCCGCTCTCCTTCTTCCAAACGTGCAGCGTCGATACGATCCGCGAAACACTGCGATCGATCATGTCGCCGTCGTCTATGACTTGATCCTCGCCAATGATAATGGATGGATCTGGAGCAGGGCGATCATTCCGATCTAGAATACTATTGGCAGGAACAAAGCTGGTGACTGCCGCTGCGCCAATCAGTCGATTGCGCAACGCCTTTTGCACGGCATAGGAAATGTTCAACGCTTCGAGTCCTTGATCGCTTTATTGATGGCTCGATTAATTCGACGCGTGATGCGCTTGCGATAGAGCCGGAAGGCTGGCCAGAAAAACGGCTGTGCGTGTGCTTTTGCGGTGCCGTACTCGACGAGGTGCGGATATCGAACGTCTGTGTTACCAACCGTCACCGCGACAGCGTTCTCCGGCACAACCTTTGATCCGCCGGGTTGCGAATAGGGCGGTGTCGTTTCGCCGGGACCGGTAACAGTGATGGAGTCAATCAGCGCGCCCGTGTCGCGGCTTGTCTCTGCAAGGCGGCGCATTGCGGCCTGTAATTCCTGCCCGGATTTCATCAGCGCGGGCTTGATCGCAGCACGTACCTCTTTCGGGATTGCCTCCATCCGTTTCTGAAAGCGGATCAGACCGTCGTCAGGCGGCACTCGGCTCGCCCCAATAATTGCGATGTTCGTTGACGATGTCCCACAAACCGAACGGCAATGCCTGCGCGTTCACGCCGATCAGGCTGGCCTCGCGATTTTCATACAAATGCCCGACCAGCAGCAAGACAGCCTGCTTTAACGACGCCGGCACAGTGCTAACGGGCGAGCTGTCCTCAGTCGGCGGGTATCGCTCTTCGATCTTGAAGCCGAGTAGCGATTCAATATGTGCCTGTGCTGCGCCGATCTGCGCCTCGATAATGGCGTCGTCGGCATTGCCGGTGACGTTTAGATGCGCCCTAGCCTCGTCTTTCGTAACGATCACTGGATAAAATTCCTATTTCGGTCAAATCGTGCGCTTGTCTCCCCCCGCCGGTCCCCGCGTGCAGCTGGAACTTTTTGACCGGCCCGGGCCTCGACACTCTGCTTCCAAGACGCATGGCAAGAGGTGCAGAGCGGTTGCCAATTCACGCGGTTCCAAAACAATGCGCGGTTGCCGCGATGAGGTTCGATGTGATCAACGACGCTGGCCGGTGCACCACATCGGCGACAGGAAGGATTGGCGGAGAGATATGCTTTGGACTCTCGCCGCCAATCCTTATCGTAGCCACGAGCGGACGCACTTGGACGTTGTGCATCCGCCCGCGCTTTACGCTCACGCTCACGGCGTAGACTAATCGGGCAACGCTGGCCGGGAGGATGCACAGAGTTGCACAGTCCACACACGCGAGGCGCGCGTGTTGGCATTAGTCGCCCGACGTAGCAGCAACGTGAACAATGTTGCTGTTAATCTCGATCGTAGCGTTCAACATCTGCATGGTGTTAGCCTCACCGCCGGCCTCGGCAGCAGACGTTACCAGCCCAACAAACAAACGCTGTGACGGCTTTGGCGCCGCCCCACTTGCTGGCTTGTCGTTGAGTTCGATCCTAAACGCATAATTGAGATTGGTTTTCTCGGCAGCGATTAGTGCGATCTGGCCTTCGTCAGTCGGCACGATGGCGAAGACATTCTCCATCGAACCGGCGTTTCTCGTGCCTTTCTGCTTTAGATCTCGATTGCGATTGATAAGCGACGTGGTGATGATCTGCGCGGTATCGCCAGCCGTGCCCATTTGCTGCCAACCGTCAATTTCCTTCCATGTCACCGACGAGAAGTCGGACTCAACAAAGTCCGTCGACTTATCGTCAAGCGCTGTGCCAATGTAGATTTTGCAACCTGCAACAGGGTAAAGAGACATCCTGACCTCCTTAAACCGGCTGCAGGCGCGAACCGCCGAGCACGAACACCGCGCCTGCAGCGATAGAGGTGCCCGAGGTCTTGGTAATCACCGCCCGGACGTAGCGGCGCTTGCCAATGTAGCCCTGCCGATAAACCGTCGAAGCGACGAGGGTGGTGGGCAACGCGCCGAGTAGATCCTTGGCCGCCACATCGGTGAAGTCGCCATCTGTCGTGGTATCGCTTTCCTGGATGGTGACAGCGTAAGCGCCATCGCCTGCAATCGCGCCCGTATTAACAACGAGCACGGCCGAATTGACGCTGGCAAGGTCGACATTGCCGCCCTTGGTCGTGGCAGCATAAACCGCAGGCGCGAGCGAGGGCGCAACAGCGGTAGTGTGGAAAGTATCGTGCATCTATATATCCTTGAAATGAGAAAGATGCGGGAGGCAGTGCATCCGTGCCTCCCGCTGAGTTGTCGCTTACGAAGCCGCGACTTTGAGGAATTTGATCGCGTTAAAGTCGCCGGCGCCGCCGCCAACACGCTTGTACGTATCGAACAAAATCCGGCCTTTCTGCGTGACTTCATCACGGGTGACGCGGATGCCAGAGCGGTCAACCACCACATAGCCTGCGCTGAACGATCCAAAAGCGATCGGGAAGGTGCCCGCGCCGATGTCATCGAAATTGTCATCGATGGTGACCGGATAACCGAGGAGCGGGTGCTCGACTCCCTCGATTAGATTCCCGGTGGGCGCCCAGAGGTAGCGTCCATTGGAGTCCACGATGGTGCGCAGCCGAACAGCAGTGCTAGAGTTGAGGACGAACCGGGCATTTGACTTATACGGCGTCCGCAGCGAAGCAACCAACTTCACCAAAGCGGTGACAAGGTTCGCATCGGTCGGGGCCGAGGCATGACCGGCCGGGGTGTACTGGAATTTGCCCCAGGCGCGGACAAAGTCCTTTTCATTCGTGCAGTCGTACGTCAGCAACCCCTTCGGCTTGCCCATCACGCCGTCACCGCGAAGGAATGCCTCGCCTTCGGTTTCCGCGAAATCGTGCGTCGCATTGTTAATCAGCCACGATGCAACATCGACCTGCGCGTCATCGAGCAGATGGCGAGTCGCAGCCGGCGCGGCGTACATTTCCGCAACGCCGTATGAATGCTTGATCAGATCCGGCCGCGCCGTATCCTGCGGGCGATCGTCACGCTCCGCCACCCATTGCGCACCGCGCTTGCCTAGCGAATAGAAGCGCTCATACGTGCTGGTGCCGATCGAAACCACTTCGGCCAAGCTGCGCATAGGCGAAATGTCGGTGAGCAACGAACGGATGCTCGTATCGATGGTCGGCAACACCATCCAGCCGCCGTCGACTGCATTGTCGGACGCTGCGGCCTTCACCTCGACGTCAGAGCCGGTGCGCAGGAACGAAGACAGTGCCTTCTTTTCGACGTCCGCCTGCTCATCCTTGGCGGTGATACCGGCCGGACGGTTCGATTTCTTCTCAACTTCCGCGAGGCGGGCCTCAATCGACTTGACGTCGACGGTGTCCGGCTTCTTCTCAGGCTCGGTCTTGGTTTCGAGCTTGCTCAGGCGCGCGTCGACGGTCTTGGTAAAATCGTCGAGAGCCTTCTGAACGACACCGACAGGATCGTCAGCCTCGGCCTTCAATTCAATGGGGGAGATGTGTTTCATAGAAACCTTTAGTGAGAAAGCGCCGCAGTGGCGCGTTGAATTGCAGCGGCAAGCGTGAGAGCTTCCACCGCGGATTTAGCACTCGTTACGCGAGCGCCGGGGTGCATTGGAATTGTAACGAGGCTCGCCTCTAGCAATTCCAGCGATTTGATCGTGCGACCACCGCCCGATCGATTGACGGCTTTTTTGGTAATGAAGCCGATCGAGATGCCACGTACCGCACCAGAACGAACAAGAGCGCGCACCTCGCGAGCACGTTCAACATCGTCGACCAACAGGTGTCCCGATAGGTGCAGTCCATCCGATTTTTCCGTTGCGATATTCCACGATCCGACCGGATCGTTGGCGTCATGGCCAAACAAAATGGGAAGCGGCAGCTTTGCGCCCTTGAAAGCTCCCGGTTCGATCACGTCGCCGACACGATCCGGCTCATTGAATTTCCACGCGACACCGCTGATAGCGCCTGCGTCGTCGGCGTGGATCTTGGTTTCGATGTAAAGACGATCCATCACGCCGGCCTCATCAACACGGCAATATCAAATGTTTCCGTCTGAAACCGTTCGCCATCGAACCACATGCACTGCACGCGCTCATCGGGCAGAATGCGCGTTACGGTCATCCACGGGCCGCCCGTTGCAAGCCGGACAACGTCGCTCTTTGAAAGTTTCATGATTAACCCTTGATGTAAGGCGCGCGGCTGGCAGCGAAGGCGTCGACCTGTTCGCGCACGAAATTGAACTTGGTCAGCATCCGCACCACCGCGGTGAAGCTGAACGGCACGTCGACTCCGTCCTGCTTGACGCGCCAGCCGATCACACATTTTGCCAACTGTTCGATTGCGAGGCGCTCCTGCTCATCGGCTGGAGGCCGGCCTGCGAATGTCATCAGCGCATCGCTCGTTGCAAGTCTGGCACGTCGCTGCGTTGCGGAGTCAGGTCCGGCAACGATCAATGTAATGTCGGTCGGCTCGCCCGTGACGGGGTGCGCGATGTTGCATTCCGCGCCGCGATCCTGGTAGGCGACGAGATCGTCGAAGTCGGAGAGGTCAGTCATTCGTTTTGTAAACCGAGTACTGGATCACTTGCGGGAAAATCTCGCCCTGCATTTCAACAATGCCAACGAAGTTCGTCTCTTCGTCGTGATAGTGGACGCCGACGATTTCGATCGTATCCCCGTCTCCCGTAAACGCCGTGAACTGCTTCACGGGAATCATCACCGGCTGCGGCGGAACAACAACGGAAGGTCTAGCGTCGTCATCATCGTCATAATTCACGCGGCTTCCTCCTCGTCCTGATTATCGTTTGCACCAGCCTGCGACGCTCCGGTGTGGGGGTTGGCGAATTCATTGCCCCCGTCGTAGGGAGCAAGTCCGGCATCGAGCCAGGTGCGAGCCTCGTTGGGGTTCAGCACCCGGCTGGACACAAGGCTGGAGATCGCCGTCGCACGCTGCTGCAGATCCACGCGCGACAGGTCGTCGATATCGAACTGGAACGTCAGGCGGGCGCGCTCTTCATCTGTGAGCAGGGCGCGGTTGAATGCAGCCTCAACCAAGCGAAGCCACGGCGCCAACGTGATACCGAGAAACTCTCGATTTTTCTGCCAAGCGTTTGCGTAGGAGGACTTGGTCAAATCGCCCAGCATGACGGGCGACATGTTGAAAGCCCGGGCGATCTCTTCCATTTGATAGCGCCGGTTCTCGATATACTGCGCGTCGGTGCTGTTGAGCGCAGTCTGAGAATACTTCGTACCCGCCCACAGAATTGCAGTTCGTCCGGTGTTGCTGGTTCCTTCGTGTGCGGCGGCCCAGCCCGCCTTGATGCGCTTAACGGCATCATCACCGACGTTCTGCGGCACTTCGAGAACACCGCCAGGGCGTGCGCCATTACTCCAAAGTTTCTGCGCGTGCGTTTCCATCGCCGCTGCGGCAAGGATGGCGCGGCGCGCGAGTGTCACGGGCGCTTTACCGAAAGGCGCGCGAACGTGAATGACGTCGCTCGCGAGAACAGGCCGGCCGGAGAGGCGATAGAGGAGCTCGCGGGATTCCTCTTCCTGATACGTTATGACGCCTGGCCGGTAATGAATGATCTCGACCGGCTTGTCGGCGATCCTGTTAACCCACGCCAAGCCGCCTTGATCGCGCAGCATGGCCTCGATCAGAAGGTCGCGGATTAACTGAAAACTGGATGTCCACTCATTCACCTGGCCGCGCAGGAGATTCAGAGCAGGGTGGTCGACGTCCTTCGCCGCGTCGTCGCGCTCAACGAGATGCAGATCGAGGCAGGCCGCGGAGTTGGCGATTGTCTCGATTGCGGCTTTCACGGGCGGGACGGTGAGCGGATCGCAAGCCGTGCCATTGTCGCCATTAATGACGGCAAGCAACTCTTCGTCGGTTTGCGGATATGACTTGCGAGTAAATGGCCACATTAAGCGGCCACCTTCAATTCGACGACTTGAAGGCCGGCGTTGATGCGCGCCTGCGCAAGCGGCACGCGACCGTCAACACCCAGGGACTCGAGGAAACGGCGACGTGGAGTGTCGACGATATTGAGCAGCGAATTCGTGCTGCGGGCAGGGGTATTGTCGTTCAATTTGATTTAGCCTTCTTCGAGGGACGCGGCTTACGGCTGTTGCGCGTTGGCGCGCGTGTGCGGACTTCGTCGCCGCCCTGAAATGTATCGGGCCATAGCGATCGAGGCTGTGATGCCACGCGAAATGGCTTCAGCGATCTCAGCGGAAACACCCGACGCACGATCCGGCCCGCATGATCGCACCAGACAACGTCGGCCTCGTCGCCCGTGACCATGACGACGCGCGCAATGCGACCGGCGGCAACGACTACGTCTGCTGATTTCACGGTGATCATCAGTAAAAAACGATCTCGTTGTCGGAAGAGATGCTATCGATCAGAGTATCGCGCTCGCTCTCACGGCCCTTGATGCGGACTCTGTCGTCGAGCGAAGCAAAACCACCAGGAATGCGCAGGCGCTTGTATCCGAACGTATTGCCCTTCACTGCGATGTCCTCGGCGGACAACTCGCCTTCCAGAACGGCGAGCACGATCTCCTGGATCACGTCGTCGGCATAATCCGAGCGCGGAACAGCGCGACGGGCTGCTTTCCAGATCGGGTGCGCTAGCAGTGCGCGGCGGAGAAGGTTAGATCGATAAACCGGCTTCGGTGCGCGCGGCGTGTGGCGCGAGACGACGCTGCGAATTGTTTTCTTGGCGGCGGCAAACCGCGCCGCGAACTCCGGATCCTTTCGGGCGCGGGCATAAATTAGTATGCGATCCGGTAGATCGACCGCTAGCGCGGCGGCCTGGCTTCTAATGGATTTGTGAGGGTTGCGAGTCAGCAGTTCAATCGCAGCGTCGTATTGCTCCTCCGAATAAACGACGTTGGTCTTCATCCTGGCGTTGTCGGATTTCTCCCGGTCTCGCCACGCCGCACGGAGTTCGTCCATTCTCCCGTTTTTAGTCGCCCACTCACTCAGGCTGCGGTAGTTCGGGTAGTCCGGCTTGGCCGCACAGGCTTCTGCGCCAGTCATGCCGCCGCGGACCAGCGCGATGATCTCATTGATGTACTTCGCCGATGCGCCGCGCGGTGCCATGCGTGTCCTGAAACTGAGTGCCTCCGCCCCGGAGGAGGACAGGGCGGAGGCTGGAACCACCTGTCTTGCCGCGGACCAGCCCCAAGGCCGTAGTGCGGTTGTTGGTGGCAGTGAGGGGGAATAACTTCCCCCTCAAGTATTCGGGCGCGACCTGCCAAACCGCCTACGCGGCCCGACGCCCGTAGTCTTGGAACGCCGGGTCACGCATCCAGTTAATGATGGCATGGTCGACAAAGTTATCGATGCGCGGCGAGTCAGGCTGCTTCACTGCGGCGGCGATTTCCTTGCGCCGAGCGTCACCGCTGGCAAGGTCAAGCAGCCTTGAGCAAACGTGGCCGAGCCGGAGACGCGCCTTCGACTCGTCAACCTTGCGGATTACCCCGTCTTCGGCGTTCGCTTCCTGTTGATAGAACGCGTCGCCGTTCATGGTGAACATACCAGCCGGCATTGACTTCGCCGGGTCGTTACGCCGCGGCCTCGTGAACCGCTCTTCCTCCGGCCTCCAAGGTTCGCCAGCCGCCTGTAGCGCCATAGTTCGGTCGGCGGTATCAGTGTCTATGAGGTTGTCGAAGTGAACCGGCCCGCGCTCCGGCTCATCTTCTTCGCGATAGTTGTCATTTGCGACACAAACGACCGGTGGCGCCGTGAAGTCTCGCCAGCCGATAAGGGCGCCGGTCATGTGCTTGCCGCCTTCCTCGCCGGCGTGCCGTTCAGCCGTAGGCCATCGCGCGCTGCGATAACGTCGTGGTTCGGTCATATAGGCCTCGTGATGTAGTTCCGGGATTTGCCTCTCATGGAGGACTTCGCGCGCTTACTTCACCCGCGCGCAGGGCGGCGACACGCTTCAATGGCGCGCCGTGGTCACGAAATGGAAGTGACGCTCATATGTGGTAAGGTTCGGGGCAAATAGGTAAGGGCACAGCCGAGCGCCGTCTTGGTGAATTGATGGCAGCGCAGAGGGATGCCTACGGAACTGCGCAAGGAAGGCGTAGCGACTTGGGTCAGAATCCGACCCAAGTTGATGACGCACCAATCACCCTATCCGAAGTCGGCATGATGCGGCGCGAAAGGCTGGCTTCGGAAACTACGAAACAGCACGCCAAGCCAAATCCGTAGTCAACGGACTGGCCTTAGAATCGCAGGTTGGTGAGAGACGTGGGCGTGATAATGTGCAAAATTTTGCACATTACGAAGGAGAGAAAACCCGCGACATTGCAGCCAAGAGGTCGAGGCCGTCCTCGCGAAGGAGAGGCAGGGCACTAGAACAGACATTGTGGCAAACGTGCCACCAAGTGTCGTGGGGAAGGCCCGCGAGAAAGCTGCCGCGGCGGTGGGCGCTGGAGCAAGGATGCGAATCACAGCTCTAGCTGCGCCTCGAACCACGCATCATAGTCAGCCTGTTCTTCATCGATCGTCTTCACGCGGGGCACGGGCTTGGGCTGACCTCCGTCTGGCGGGCACCAGGTCAGGCCGTGATCGTCGACCACCGCGACCACGGTGCGCCCGATCAACTCCTCCACCTTGTCGGGCGGGCCGAAATAGAACCCGGCCGCGGGCACAATCTGATCAAGCTCCTTCTGGCCCGCGATCTGGGTTTCCTCGCGATGATGTTCGCTGAACACGCTGTGCTCGATCACCTTGCCGTCGTTATCGGTG
>Ga0182736_1001895_pt1 | contig 17918 bp, 17 predicted proteins | sample eDN5th30CKraftBY_FD_128882 | JGI IMG/M metagenome (GOLD analysis project Ga0182736, IMG submission 128882) | Enriched backyard soil microbial communities from Emeryville, California, USA - eDNA 5th pass 30_C Kraft BY (version 2) (version 2) | ecosystem: Environmental > Terrestrial > Soil >... | reverse complement strand
TAGTGGATAGACCCGATGCAGCCGCGACAGAACCCGGAACTCGCGCGCCATGTCGTGCGATCCGGGCGCCAGCTTTCCGAACGGGGGCCGGCGCAGTACGAAGGACCGGGTGCCAAAGTCGAGCAGATATAGCAGGTTGGCGTTGCCGCCGCTGAACTGGCGGATTGCGGGCGTGCCGGAAACATCGGGCAGCCGTCCCTTCAGCCAGTCCGATAGACGTCTGGGTTCAATGCCCCGGTCGGGTGGCGCCTCTTTCAATTCGTCAGGTCTGCCCGTCATTGCGCCCCGCCCTCCTCCGCCGTCCCGTGACGGGCCAGTTCCGCTTTGCCGATCGCCCGCTGGTGTACCTCGTCCGGGCCGTCGACGAAGCGCATTGCCCTGGCCCGAGCCATGGCATAGGCCAGCCCAAAATCCTCAGTCAGTCCGGCTGCGCCAAAGGCCTGCATCGCGCGGTCGATCACGTTGAGCGCCATGCGCGGCGCGACGACCTTAATCATGGCGATCTCGTTGCGAGCGCCCTTGCTGCCCACCGCATCCATCCGTTCCGCCGCATGGAGCGTCAGAAGGCGAGCTTGCTCGATCTCGATCCGCGATTCCGCAATGCGTTCCAGTGTTATGTCTCGTTCGGCGAGGGTCTTGCCGAACGCCGTGCGCGTCTTCACCCGCGCGCACATGACTTCGAGCGCACGCTCGGCCATACCGATCAGCCTCATGCAGTGATGGATGCGCCCCGGTCCCAACCGCCCTTGCGCGATTTCGAAACCGCGTCCTTCGCCTAGGATCATGTTCGAGGACGGGACGCGGACGTTTTCGAACAGCACCTCGTAATGGCCGTGCGGGGCGTCGTCATAGCCGAACAGCGTCAGCCGCCGAACCACCGTCATGCCTGGTGTGCCTGCCGGCACAATCACCATCGACTGCTGCTGGTGGCGCGGGGCCTCGGGGTCAGACTTGCCCATGAAGATGACAAAGCGGCATCGGGGATGACCGATGCCCGTCGTCCACCATTTGCGGCCGTTCAGGATATAGCTGCCGCCCTCGCGCTCGATCCGTGATTCGATGTTGGTCGCGTCGGACGAGGCCACCGCGGGCTCGGTCATTGCGAAGGCTGACCTCGCCTCTCCGGCCAGCAGCGGCTTCAGCCAGCGTTCTTTTTGATCAGCTGTGCCGAAGCGCGCCAGCAGCTCCATGTTGCCGGTGTCCGGAGCGGCGCAGTTGAAAACCTCGGGCGCCCAGCCGGTGCGGCCCATCACCTCGCAGAAGGGGGCATAGTCGCGGTGGCGCAGGCCATGCGGCCCGTCGTGGAAGAACAGGTTCCACAGCTCCTCGGCGCGGGCCCTTTCTTGCAGCTCCTCTACCACCCGCGGGGTGGACCAGCGGTCGGCGGCGAGTTCAGCGGTATATCGCGCTTCGTTCGGGTAGACATGATCTGCCATGAACCGGCGAAGCTGATCCAGCTTTTCGTATACGGTCCGCTCCGGCGGCGCTTCGGCCGGTGTCTGCATGTTACTCGCCCCTGCTGATGCGCTGTAACGGCAATCTAGGCCTTCTGGCCGCGCGGTTGATAGGCTCAGGATGGAAAACATGGATGTGATGCAGCTCCGTGATCAGATGATCAGATATGTGATCGATCGCCGCCCGCCTCGGTCCGGTTTGCCCGCGGACGCTGGTTCATGCAGACTGCATTCATGGACACGCAGACATCCGACCCGTTCCTTACTGTACTGCCCCGTGACCGGTTCCTGGTGGAACTAGCCGACCGAGAGGCGATCCGCGATTGTCTCTACCGGTATTGTCGGGGCATTGACCGCTGCGATGCGGATCTGTTGCGCTCGGCTTATTGGCCTGACGGGCTGGACAGCCACGCCGTGCCGGGCAAGCCGCCGCTGAACGCCTATGACTTCATCGGGCGCGTGATGCCGAAGCTCGAGATGATGCAGCGCACCCAGCACCAGATCACCAACAGCCTGATCCGCATCGACGGTGACAACGCCAACGTGGAAAGCTATTTCTGGGCCGTGCATCAGGAACATCGCGATGGTGAATTGCAGGACGTGCACGCCGCCGGGCGCTATCTGGACAGGTTCACGAAACGCAACGGCGAATGGCGCATCGCGCACCGCCACGTACTGATCGACTGGTTTCGGGTCGGGGAGAAATCTTCGGACTGGTCGCAGGGCATGTTCGGCAAACCCTCTGAAGGCGGTGACCGTTTCGGCCGTGACTTCTCGGGCAGCTTCTTCGCCGCGGGTAGCGCGGCGAGATCCTAGCTCTCCAACCGATAGGCCATCGTGGCGGTTTCATAGAACATCGCGGCACGCTCGTCCTTGCCATAGTTCCGTGTCATCTGGTCGAAAGCCGTCCAGATCCGGGCTAGAGGCATGGCCAACTGGTCCACCGGGAAGTTGGAGCCGAACATGCAGCGGGCCGGTCCGAACAGGTCGATTGCCTCACGCACCACGTCACCGGCGCCAGCGGCCCAGTCACGATCGAACATGCCGAGCCCACCGATCTTCAGCCATACGTTCGGCTCGGCGGCCATGGCCCGCATCATAACCCGCCACCCCTCCATGCCCCCGGCGTCCCCTAGGGGCGGACAGCCGGTGTGTTCCAGCATCACCCGCAGCCGCGGGTTCGCCCGGATCGCCGCCAGCGCCCCCACTGCCTGCGACGGGAAAATCATCATATCAAAGCAAAGGTCGCGGGCAGACAAGCGCGACAGACCACGCAGCCAGGCGGGATCCGACAGCAGGTCCGGCGCCCCCCCGGGAAGCGCTGCCCGATGCAGAGTCTGCCGGATGCCGCGCAGCGCGGGATAGCGCGCATGGCCATCCAGCATCTCGTCCAGCGCGGGCGAGCACAGGTCAGCATAGGCTACCAGTGCATTCGGCCGGCCAAACGCATCTGCCGCCGCGACGCTCGCCAGCCAGGCGCTCTCCCCAACTGGATCGGAGGGGGCCCAGTTGGCCTGAACGTGAACCACCCCGCCGATCTGCCAGGGAGATGCCTCCCGGTCCAAGTCGGCAGTCAGGAAGGTGCGGCGCAGCGGCGTGTTGTCGCCGAAGAACGATTGCGTGTCCGGCCCCTGCAACCAAGGATAGGGGTTTCGGTCCAGATCCCACAGATGAAGATGGGCGTCGATGACACGCATTATGCCTCCGGATCAAATTCAGGCTCGGGTCCGGCAATCCGCAGGGTAGCCGAGATGACGAAAAAACTTCCAGCTCCGGCCCATCGAAGGCGCAGCTCGTGGGATACCGCACCAGCAGCGCTACCTGCTGGTCGAGCGTTCCTTCCGGCGGCCAACCGGTTCAGTCGGCCATTTCCGCGCCGTGACCACGCCGCCTTCCAGCTTGTTCTGGTCGTCGGCCTGAAGCACGTCGACATCGCGGCCCAGAAGGAGTGTCGGTAGCGGTCCTCTCGAGCGGTCTTAGGGCGCGGGGCGCAGCAGTGGCCGCGCGCTGTTGAGAGTACGACGTTGCGCGACCCTGCATTGTTTTAGGCAGATGGCGTCAAGTTCTTCTCGCCGGGTTCGGAATTCCCGGTAAGTCCGCCGCGTTGTAGTTCCTGAGCACGATCGTCGTATCCCGCGTGGCAATGAGCCATTCGTCACCGACTCGCTTGAAGGTGTCGCGGTATTCTACTACGTAATCGGGTGCATGCATGGCCGCAATCCCACCAGAATAATTCTCAGCATTGTAGACTGTGGTATAGGAGATTCCACGTGCCGAATCTTCATCAATCACGTCTATTGTTGTTGATCCATTGACGTGCCGGACGAGCGTTGAGGCAGGTAGAGCTTGCATGAACGACAGAATTTGGCGGCGTCCCGAAATCGGAGCCTGACCCGGGCGCTGCCAGATGCCGTCCTCGGTAAATAGCTTTGCGAACGTTTCATGGTCGCGCTCTCCAACCGCAACAGCATAGCGATTGATAGTTCGAGTGCATAAAGCTTCTATTTCAAGCGTCGCTCTCATCTGCATAGGGTGAAACCCTCCATATCGTGTCTGAACCTCGATCACGCGACTAAAGCGAGGTGCTTTCCTGTTCCCTGCCCAGCGAGCATTGCGACAAAGGCCTTTGGCACCTGGTCGATCCCTTCGGTCACCGTTTGCGCGAAGCGCAGGCTTCCGGATCTCACAGCCGCGATGAGTTCCTGCTGCGCACGCTCGGCTTGATCCTGATGATCGTAGATCGAGAAGGGCTCAAGCCGGATTGAACGCTCAAGAAGAAGCCGAAAATTGGCAAAGGAAATTGGTGCCGCGTCCTGGTAGTGCTGCACAAGTCCGCATAGTACAATCCGGCTGCGGGGCCGCATGTTCGCGAGCACAGGATCGAGGGTTTTTGAACCAACGTTCTCGAAGTGAAGGTCGATGCCATTGGGAGCCAGAGTACGGAGGCGCCCACTCAGATCTGGCTGTTGGTGGTCCAGGCAATCGTCAAACCCCAACTCGGTGATGACCTGTTCGCATTTCGCGGCTCCACCTGCGATGCCAATGACTCGGCACCCTCTCTGCTTGGCCAACTGGCCCGCAATGCTGCCTACGGCGCCGGCAGCTCCAGATACGACGAAGGTCTCGCTGGCCTTAGGCAAACCAATGGCGAGTCCAAGCCAGGCTGTAAAGCCCGAATGACCGAGGGCGCCGAGATAAGCAGCAGGCGGGGTATCACTTGGATCTATACGTCGAAGATCTCCCGCTGGTCTCGCATCATAGGTACGCCAACGACCGAACCCCAGAACGAGATCACCTTCAGCGAAACCCGACGATCCAGCTTCGATGACCTGGCCGATCGTGCGGCCCACGATCGGATAGGGTGGACCGCTCAACTGATCAGGAATCTCCCTGCGCATGCGCAGAGCAAGATAGGGATCGAGCGAAATATAGAGGGTCTTTGTCAGGACCTCCCCTTGGCCTGGCACCAACGCTGGCGCCCTAGCTACGAGGAAGTCGTGCTCAGTGATTGCCTCCACCGGCCGTCGAAGCAGATAGACTTCCTTCATGGGAAAGGTACCTCGGAGCTAATCTGAGACCGGGCGGAGCTTCTCGAAAGACTCCGCCCTCATCTGTCCGTGTGAGCTACCTTCGGACGAGCGCGCATTCACTCTGTTCGAGAGGCCGGAAAGCCTTGTCGGCTGAGACAGTTGCCACGAGTTTGAGCACGTCCCACTCTCCTTTGGATTCTTCTGGCCTCTTGCCCTCCCAGAGATACATCTCGTGGATGGCACGCCCGTCGATCCGGACCTTCCCTTCCTTCCACAGCATGTTTTTGATTGGGATCTCGCGGATCGCCTCCATAACCTTGTCAGCATCATCAGTCCCTGCTGCTTTCACAGCCTGCAGGTAGTGCTGAACGGCAGTGTAGGTGCCCATATGCGTCTGCTGGGGCATCATTCGTTGCTTCTCGAAGAAACGCTTTGAGAAGGCACGCGTTTCGTCGTTCAGGTCCCAGTAGGCGGCAATGACGGTTAGGATCCCTTTGGCTGTGTCGAGGCCCAAGGCCTGATAGACGTTGGAGTCACCAACTGCAACTTCAACACTTTGACCAGTCTCGAGAACGCCAAGCTCCCTCATAGCTTTGAGCGAATTGAGCGCGTCGGCGCCGGTATTAGCCAAGCCAATCATCTTCGCGCCGGATGCCTGCGCTTGCGCGACGAATGAGGAAAAGTCAGATGAGTTGGCGGGATGCCTGACACTACCAACGACTTTGCCTCCCGCTGCTTCTACCGCTGCAGTGGTATCGGCCTGAAGCTGGTGTCCGAAGGAATAATCTGCCGTGATGAAGTACCAAGTCTTGAAACCCCGCTTCACGAGTTCAGGGCCGATCGTATTAGCATTGGAGTAAGTATCATAGTTCCAGTGAACGCTGTAGGGTGAGCATCCCTTATTGCTAAGTGCAGAGGAACCGGCGCCGGTGATGAAGTCAATTTTCTTGAGTTCCCGTCCGACTTCCTTAACAGCTTCGGCAGGGGCGGACCCAGGCAGATCGACAATGACATCGACCTTTTGTGTCTCCCACCAGTTCCGCGCCGTAAAAGCTGCGACGTCGGCCTTGTTCTGGTGGTCCGCCGAAATTAACTCGATCTTACGGCCGAGAACCTGGCCACCAAAATCATCAATCGCCATCTGAGCAGCAAGGACGGATCCCGCCCCTGTGGAATCAGAATATAGGCTGCTCATATCTGTGAGCACGCCGATTTTGACCATATTGTCGGAGAGTTCCTGCGCGGCGGCAGGGCCTGCGACAGCCGTGAGCGCAACAAGACCCGTAGTCGACAGAAGCTGCTTTAGATTGTTGAATGACTTCATGGCTCGTTCCCTCTACCCGCTCATACAATGTCATTAGAATTCGCGGTACTGAATGTGAGACTGCTGACAATCCAAACATGCGCATCTTTGCGACCAGATGCGATTAAGGACAGCCTCTCCACGGATCGATCTATTCATATCACGAGTGTGAATGGCTTGAGAACAAAGATACTATGGCCTTCCCTAAATTCATCGTCTCGACGGCGAGGATTTGGACACAGAGACTGACCGACGCGGGCGCAGATCACGAGCGATGTTCAGGGGGCCGATATTGCGGCCTCATCCGACCGGTGATCCTACCCTATTCTTTTCGTGAGCAATCGATGTGTTCGTACCGGTGACACCGGCGATCGGGGTAGGCTTTCTTTGTTGCCGCTTCTCAGAATAGGCGACAATCTCTCCGTATATTCCACTTCGGAAGAACATCACCACAAGGACGAAGATGGCGCCTTGAGCGAAGAAGACCCATTCGCCAAGGCCTGCGAGAAGGTTCTCCATCATAACCATGACGGCGGCGCCGATCACAGGCCCAGGCAAGGTGCCAATCCCTCCAATAAGCGATGCAAGGACTGGAGTGCCGGAGGTCGACCACAGGATGTCCGACTGCGAGGCAAATTGAAAGACTATTGCCTTGGTTGCACCCGCAAGGCCGGTCAGGGTTGCAGAAAGGGTGAAAGCTAGCAGTTTGAAACGCGCGACGTCGTAGCCGAGCGAGATGGCTCTGGGTTCATTGTCGCGAATTGCCTGCAGCACCGTTCCGAATGGCGAGTAGACGGTGCGGTAGATGACAGCGAGCGCGGCCGCCACGATCGCCAGAACAAATGCGTACATCACTAGGTTGTTCGAGAGGGGGATGAAGCCGAAAAGGAAGCCCCGGGGAATGCCAGCCATACCATCTTCACCTCCCGTGAAGGGAGCTTGGTGAAAGATGAAATAGACGAGCTGTGAGAGTGCCAGAGTGATCATGGCAAAATAGACACCCTGCCTTCGAACTGCGAGATGACCGAAGAGAATACCCAAGATGCCTGCTGTGGCGGTGCCAGCGAGAATCCCCAGCTCGGTGGGAAATTGCCACGCCTTCACGGCATAGCCCGATACATAAGCTCCGGCTCCGAAGAACGCGGCGTGGCCGAAGGAAATCAACCCCAAGTATCCAGCAAGTAGGTTGAATGCAGCAGCGAACAAGCCAAAGCAGAGTATCTGCATAGCCAGAACTGGATGCACGACAAAAGGCGCTGCTAATGCAAGTGCCGCGATGCCAAGCGAGATCAGGAGAGCGCGACGTTGCACGTCAAGCATGTGTATCCTCATCGTTGCTGTCCAAAGAGGCCCGCCGGACGGGTCAGAAGAACAAGAACCATTACCAGGAAGATTACGGTGCTCGATGCTGGTGCGAAGAAAACCTTCGTCAGGCCTTCGATGATGCCCAGGGTATAGCCAGCCACAATGGAACCGACGATTGATCCCAATCCGCCAATAACGACAACGGCGAAGATCACGATGACAAGATGGGAGCCCATGGTCGGGCTTACGTTCTGAATGGGAGCGGCCATAGCTCCCGCAAGACCGGCCAGAGCAATGCCAAAGCCATAGGTTAGCGTCAATAGCCTTGGAACATTGATCCCGAAGGCGAGTACTAGGTCAGGGTTCTCGGTTGCCGCTCGCAAGTAGCTTCCAAGCTTGGTCTTTTCAATTACAAACCATGTTCCTAAGCATAAGATGACGCTGGCTAGTACCACCCATGCACGGTAGTACGGCATGAACATGAAGCCGAGATTTATCCCTCCTGGTAGAGGGTTGGGATATGCCATTCCTGTAGAGCCGAATCCCTTGCGAAAAAGTGACTCAATCATAAGGAGCAGGCCGAACGTCATCAGCAATCCATAAAAATGGTCAAGGTCGTAAAGCCGCCTGAGAAAGACGACCTCGATCACGATGCCAGCGACAAACATTATCAATGGGGCAAGCGCTAACGACCACCAGTAGCTGATCCCAAAGTAATTCAGTGCCGCCCATGCTACGAAGGCCCCCATCATGTACTGCGCCCCATGAACGAAATTGGCGATATGTAGCATTCCGAAGATGATTGAGAGACCAAGGCTGAGAATCGCGTAGAAAGAGCCGTTAACAATTCCCAAGAGGAGTTGGCTGGCCAAGGCTTGGATCGGCACACCAAAAATGCTCATTTGCGCTGCTCCGAGCTATACACTGAGATAGTTTTTGATCTGATCAAGGCTGGACGCATCGGAAACAACGCCGAACCGGTCAACAACTCTGCCATCCACAACGACGTTATGCCGGTCAGCAATACGGGAGGCGAAGCGGTAGTTTTGCTCAACGAGGAGGATCGAATATCCGCGACGTTTAATTGTCTTGATTACCTCTCCAATCGTCTTCACGACCACGGGGGCGAGCCCCTCAGTGGGTTCGTCGAGCAGAAGAAGGCTGGAGCCAGTACGCAGGATTCGGGCGATCGCAAGCATCTGCTGCTCACCGCCCGAGAGAGTTGTGCCGCGGCTCGCACGTCGTTCGAGGAGATTAGGGAAAAGAGTATAGATTTCTTCAAGCGACATGCCACCGGACTGTACAATCGGGGGCAGAAGCAGATTCTCCTCAACAGTCAGGCTCGCAAAGATGCCCCTGTCCTCTGGACAAAAGCCAATGCCGGATTTTGCAATCCGATTGGCGGGAAGATTGATGGTTTCTTGGCCCTCAAAGATAATGGAGCCCGTTCTCTTGCGCAGAAGCCCCATGATTGATCGCAGGGTCGTGGACTTTCCAGCGCCATTGCGTCCTAGAAGAGTCACGACCTCCCCGCGCCGCACGTCAAAGTCCATTCCGTGGAGCGCATGGCTTTCTCCGTAATATGCGTTAAGTCCCCGAACGGACAGACAAACATCACTCATCTTCAGGCCCTACATAGGCTTCAAGAACGCGCGGGTCTTTTGAGATAGAGTCATATACGCCTTCAGCGAGGATCTCACCGCGTTGCAGAACAGTTACGCGGTCACAGATACCCGCAACAACTCCGAGGTTGTGCTCGACCATAACAATGGTGCGACCTTGGGATGCCTTGCGTATGAGGGCGGCCACCCGCTCGATATCCTCGGAGCCGAGCCCGGAGGTCGGCTCGTCGAGGAGCATCAATTCCGGATCGAGAGCAATGGTGGTCGCTATCTCTAGAGCGCGCTTCCTTCCGTAGGATAGCTCGCCCGCTGGGATATTGGAGAACGGCAGGAGGCCGACGGCATCGAGGAGGCCTCGCGCCTCTTCATCAATTGTGGAAAGAGACGAAAGCGGTCTCCAGAATTTCATTGCGACCCCCAGCTTTCGCTGCAGGGCGACGCGCACGTTTTCGAATGCGCTCAGGTGAGTGAAGACAGCCGAAATTTGGAAGGAGCGGACTAAGCCCATCTTGGCTATTGCAGCTGGTCCAAGATCCGTGATTTCGCGCCCGTTGTATATAATCTTGCCTGAGCTCGGCTTTAGGAATTTTGTTAGCAGGTTGAAGCACGTCGTCTTCCCCGCTCCATTTGGTCCGATTAGGGCATGAACGGAATGTCGCTTCACACGAAGGTCAACACCTCGGACAGCGGCAAACCCCCCAAAGCTTTTCGTAAGATTTTCAGTTTCTAAGATGAAATCATCGCTTATCGCAGTCACGATTCCTCCCGGATTTTGTTCAATTTTCCTTGCAGGCGGAGTGGCAGCCGCGTCTGCAGGGCCGCTTTTTGGGAATCGTATTTTGGGAGGAGGACCTGTACAAGGCGAAAGCCGTCTCGTTACGGCTCGATCACAGGTGTGATAAGAGTGCCTTGCAGCTACCTGAAGCTCGATGTGTCCGAACACTCCAGTTCTATGTTGTGTCGGTACTCTGATTGGCACTGCATGCTGGGGCAATCAGCTGCCTTGATTTCGTCGCCAACCCCTCTGGCCAGCCCGCCCGAGGTAGTCTGGGGTATTGTTAGTGCATAACCGGCTCATTCATCGCACCACCAAATACCTTACAGTTCAACTGAAATCTAGCGCCACCCCGTGCATTCGCTTTAGTCACAGCTAGCAAATTACATAGCGAAAAAGTCCGTAGTGCTTCTCAGCATTGTCATAAAACAGAATCTGTTGTTCCCTAGCGCTGAAGACCATTACTATCCACGAGAAGGCGTGCCAAGCGTCGGAGGGCGCATCATCAGAGAGGCTACTGGGAAGTTTGGTGCGAACATACATTTATTTAGCCCAAAGACATCTATCGTCCGCAAGACTACGCCCCGAACTGTCTCAGCAGTCCACTTTCGATTAAACATTCAAATTCCTGAAATTTTTCAATAGCGTTCACCTCAGCTCCGCAAAGCTCCAATCCTGCAATCCACGCAATCATCAATTCGATACTGTGAATGTAAGGACAACCGGTATGTTCGAGTACGAACAGGATGCCTGAGTTTTGCCGCACTATCCCCACGGCGGACCCCATCTATTTCGGGAATGCCATCATGTTAAATGAAAGGGAGCGGGGCTCCAGCAGAGCGAGATTGACCTGCCACCGAAGTTTCATCCAGTGGCGTTTAGAGCCTCGACAGGTGATACGCCGTGTGGCGCGACAGGAGCAAGGGGCCAGCGCGCGGAGCCTGTCCGTTGCGCAGCGTGATGGTCCCTTGCGGTTCGTAGGGCTTTGGAGAACGCCTGCGGCGTCTGGTAGCCCAAGGAAGAGTGGGGTCTCTCGGTGTTGTAATCCTCGACCCAGGCCGCGATCAGCTGGCGGGCATGATCCAGTCCGAAGAACAGGCTCTCGTTCAACAGTTCATCGCGCATGCGGCCGTTGAACGACTCGATGTAGCCGTTCTGCATCGGCTTGCCTGGGGCAATGTAATGCCACTCGATCCGGTGCTCGGTGCACCAGGTGAGGATGGCATTCGAGGTGAGTTCGGTGCCGTTATCGGAAACAATCATCCCCGGCTTGCCACGTCGCTCGATCAGGGTTGTCAGCTCCCGGGCGACCCGCTTGCCTGAGATCGAAGTGTCGGGGATCGCCGCCAGGCACTCCCGTGTCACGTCATCGACGATGTTCAGAATGCGAAAGCGCCGGCCGTTCGCGAACTGGTCATGGACAAAGTCCAGTGACCAGCGCGCATTGGCCTTCGCCTCGACCAGAATGGGCGCTCGCGTGCCGACCGCCCGCCGGCGTGCCTGACGTTTGCGAACGCTCAGACCCTCCTCGCGGTAGAGGCGGTAGATCCGGTTGCGCCCCGCCGTCTCGCCCTCACGCCGAAGCAGCACGAACAGCCGCCGATAGCCGAACCGCCGCCGCTCCCGCGCCAGGTCACGCAGGCGGCCGCGCAAGACGGCATCGTCCGGCCGGCATGAGCGGTATCGGATCGTGCTCCGGTCAGCCCCGATCAGGGTACAGGCCCGCCGCTCCGACAGGCCGAAGCCGGCCTGCAGGTGCGCGACGGCTTCGCGCTTCGCGGCGGGCCCTACCACTAATGGGATGACCTGCCTCGCCCTACCTCGACGAAGGGGGGAACACAGGAGGAAGATCATGACCAAGAATGAGCAAGGGAATGCCGCCGTCTATGGCGTTGATCTCGGGAAGACCATCTTCCACGTTGTCGGGCTCGATGAGCGCGGCGCTGTCGTCCAGCGCTTGAAGTTTCGACGGGAGAAGCTTCTGGCCTTCTTCGAAGACGCTGGGAAGGCGCTCATCGGGATGGAGGCCTGTCCGGGTTCACAGTGGTTGGCGCGCAAGCTTCAGGCCATGGGACACCGGGTGCGGATTATTCCGGCACAGTTCGTGAGGCCCTACGTGAAGTCGAACAAGAACGACACCATCGATGCTGAGGCCATTGCCGAGGCGGTGACGCGTCCGACAATGCGCTTTACCCAGGTGCGCTCGACCGAGCAGGTTGACCTCCAGGCCCTCCACCGCATCCGGGACCAGCTGGTCACAAGCCGGACCCGGCTCATCAACCAGGCCCGCGCTTTCTGCATCGAGTACGGGATCGCAATCCGTCAAGGAACTGGTCTGTTCCGCCGCGACCTGCCGCTGGTCTTGGACGACGAGACGAACGACCTGACCCCGGCCATGCGCCGGATGCTGCGGCAGATCTTCGACGATGTGATCCGCCTTGATCAACGGATCGCCGAGGTGACACGGGAGGTGGAAGCCCTTGCAGCACGCGATGATCGGGCACGGCGCCTCATGTCTATCCCGGGTATCGGTCCTCTAGCGGCAACCGCCCTCCTGGCTGCCATTGGCGATGGCCGGCAGTTCCGACGTGCCCGCGATCTAGCCGCTTGGTTGGGCCTTGTCCCGCGGGAGCATTCCACCGGAGGCAAGACGACCCTACTCGGCATCAGCAAACGCGGCAATCGTTTTATCAGACGCCTGCTGATCCATGGCGCCAGATCCTGTGTGGTCCATCTTGATCGAGGCCGTGATCGTCTCGGCGGCTGGATCGATGCCCTGCGGGGCAGGATGCACCTGAACAAAGTGACGGTCGCCTTGGCCGCGAAGATCGCTCGAACAGCGTGGGCGATCATCACGCAGCCGGGCGCAATCTACGAGCGTCGAGATCCGGCCGTCAGCTGATCCTGACGGTCTACAGAAAGCGAGGTTCGGGAGAGTGATGACGAAACAGTCGATCAGCGGATCGTAAGCCCTGTACAAAAAGGCGTGCTCCTGCACGAACCACTATGTGGGAACGATACGCGCGGATCTCATCATGGCCTGGCTGCAACCGCAGCTCACTCGCGAGAGGCCGGATACATTTAGGCGGACTACCATCGTCAGAACGATCACGACCCTTGCCCGGGCGAGGCAGGTCATACATTTTTTGAGAGGAGATCGCGCAGGGCCGAGGCATCCAGCATGGATTCGGCTAACAGCTTCTTCAGTCTGGCGTTCTCGTCTTCCAGCGCCTTGAGGCGCTTGGCGTCCGAGACGTCCATGCCGCCGTACTTGGCTTTCCAGTTATACAAGGTGGCTTCCGACATGCCGTGCTTGCGGCACAAGTCGGCCGCCTTTGCCCCGGCCTCCTGCTCCCGCAGGATCCCGATGATCTGTTCTTCCGTAAACCGTGAACGCTTCATGGTCCGTCCTTTATGATGGGCCGGACTCTAATTCCACATGGCAGAAAATCTCAGGGGCAGGTCAAGATTCATGTGCCAGCTTGGGACGTCCACGTAGTTTGGCGCACTGGGATCAAGAGCGGAACGATGTAGAGTCTGCTTGATGCACCGTACGTTGGGTGAGCTGACGTGGGTATCCAGAATGGATTCTGCGCTTCTTTGGCTAAAATTAACCGGTCACTATCTGGCGAAGCCTGCAGCCATCATATCTCGGCCACAGGGTCGGTGGAATTCCAGTTGACTTGCACGTGAACAATCTTGGCAACCTCGATGCCATCTACAACCTGGTCAAACTCTACCAACTCGTAGTTTTGGCAAATCGGAGTGTAGTCCCCGAAGATCGGCTGTCGGTGGCTCCCTGTCAGCAAACGACAAGGATTGCTGTCATTGTTCGAAAGATGGATATAAAGATCAGTAAGTCTCACAAGGCAACGCGGTCGAAGTAGCTAGGCTCAGGCAGTCCGCTTGCTTGAACTTGGACAGCCAGTAGACGACCTGACAGCGGACGATCTGCGAGATCATCGGCGGTTGTTCTCAGTGTCGCGGAGGTGACGAACAGAATGTCCATATGAGGCCCACCGAATGCGCAACTAGTTGGATACAGCACAGGTAGGTTAAGCTGGGAATGCAATCGGCCATCTGGAGCGAAACGATTAATCCGTCCAGCACCGTATTCGGCGCTCCAGAGGAAGCCGTCGCTATCAACCGTGGCTCCATCCGGAACACCATCTGTCGTTCGCGCGAAAACCTGACGTTGAGAGGCGACCCCCAATTCCACGTCATAATCGTAGCAGTAGATTTCTTTGGCACGCGAGTCCGCAAAATACATCTTCGTTCCATCCGGCGACCACGCCAAACCATTCGGAACCTGAAATCCTGTGTCGACTTGGATGATATTACCCCGTTCGTCCAGACGCCAAAGACTACCATTGGGAAAGGCAGCGTCCTTAGGCAGCGAACCTACCCAGAAGCGTCCTCTGGGATCACATTTCCCATCATTGTACCGCCACTCTGAAACGTCTGCTTCCGGCTCAGAGCAGATGATCTCAACGTGTGCCGATTCAGGTGTGAACCGGACGATGTCTTTGCCTAATGCAATAAGAAGCTCCGAGCGGCTGGAGCAAGTGAGGGAACCTGTGGTCTCCAAAAACCTCCAAGATACGACCTCCTTCGGAGCGAGACTCAAGCGTCGCACGTACTTGCCTTCTATATCTACCCAGTAGAGGCATTGGCGTGCAACTGACCAAACAGGGCCCTCGCCCAGCAGGTCGATGTGTGGCGATACAGCCTCGAATAGGTGTCCGTCGATAACGAGTTTGTCCACGGCTTGAACTGAATGCTCCTGTACGGTCATTTGGCACAAGTGTTCGGCCACCAACAGTATCGGACCGGCCTTACTCGACTTCTGCCTTGGTTGTACCGATCGGCTGGATACGCATCATAGCAAGGAAGTGGTATCGTGTCCGATCAGGTACTCTAGCGAGCGAGCGGACATCCACCTTCTTGAATACTCAGGAACGCAAGCTCCGGCGGAACAGTTTTAATGACTTCGAAATAGTCGAAGCGGAACGTCATCTTGGCTTTTGGTTTGATTTTCACGAGATACATATCACGCATAACACGACCATCCTCGCGAATCTTTCCTTTGGCTGTCATAAAGTCACGAACATCCAGGCTGCGCATCGCTCTTATGACCGCGGCTGTTTCGTCAGTGTCTGCTTGTGCAACAGCCTTTAAGTAATGCCTGACCGCGGTATAGTAGCCGGCATGAATATGAGTCGGATATTGCCCCGACAACTTGTTAAACCGAAGGCAGAACTCTCTACTCTCCTCATTTAATCCAGGTACGAAAGAGGTTGGATTGAGCAGACCCGCAGCCAGGTCTTGTCCGACTGATTCGATGTTCGGGGCCTGAAGATAGAAGGTAGCCACCTTCTGGTCGCTATCCAGTATGCCAAACTCCTTGGCGCTCTTGATGGCATTGTTCATGTCATCGCCGCCATTAGCTAACGCTATGATCTTTGCGCCCGAAGCTTGCGCTTGGGTCAGAAAGCTGGAGAAATCGGATGTTCCGAAAGGATGCTTTATGCTGCCTAGGATCTTGCCGCCACGGTCCCGAACGATCCTAGCTAAGGAAGTCTCCAAGGCTGCGCCAAAATTGTAATCAACCGTGACGAAAAACCATGTGTCTAATCCCTGATCGAGTGCCGCGTTGCCGATAACAGAGGCAGAAGAGTAGACGTCATTGTTCCATTGGACAGCCATCTCGGAACATGCCTTCCCACTGAGCTCAGTAGAGGCTGCAGATGTTACTATGAGGGGCTTCTTCAGCTCGCGTGACACCTCTTGAACTCCAAGAGCCACGGAAGAGCTGGAAATTCCAAAAATAGCAGAGACGTCGTTGTTCTCATACCAATTCCGCGCTGTAACGACACCAACCTCAATCTTATTTTGATCATTGGCCTGAAGCACTTCGACTTCCCGCCCAAGCACCTTTCCTCCAAAGTCATCAATTGCCATTTTCGCAGCTGTTACAACGCCAGGGCCGGCATTGGCCGCATAAGGGCCAGTCATATCATCCATAACACCAATCCGGAGCGGCCTCGCTTGGGCTCGAGATTGTTTCGGCATGAAACCTGTGAACCCCGCGGCGGCAACTCCAAAATGCGCCAGTGTCTGACGGCGTGTCCATTCTCCAAACATGGCGTTTCCTTGATTTGGCGGCTCTGTACTGAGGACCATCTATTATGAGAAGACTTACCTTCTCCTTGACGTGTTCGCTATGCGGGGGTGACGTCGCCCAATCAATACTATGTATGTGATCGCGGCCGCCGTGCTCAAGAATATTTTCCAGCAATGGTGAGCTAAATGGGCTCTGCGCGAGCGCCCAATGTGGATCCGGTTAGTCTGCCGAGTCGATAATCCTCATTTGATGTTAACTCAGCGGCAGTTTGAGAAGGATCTCTAGCCACCCCCAGATGATCAACAAGGACACGTCTCTCGCCTTCGGCCCGCGCAACAATTTGATGCTTTGTTTTCGGGGCCCTTGATTTGGTGCTATCGCAAATCGGGACCAGAGATGAGAATGGGTTAGGTACGTCAGGAGACCTTATGCAGCGAGCCGATCGAATTGCTCCGCAAGTGACATCGGTCATAATCGTGAGGGCCCGCTTTGGGTAAACAGTTGTAGCGCAGCAATTCTTGCACCCAACTTCGCTCTGACGGGAGCTTGATGTGGGCCAAGGAAGTCCATTCACAGAACCGCTCCTGCACGCCAGTGTTCGCCATCATACCGGACAAGGCCCTCCCTCTGTAGCTTAAGCAAGTGGGCCGCAACATTACGTTCAGCCGCCCTCCGCAACCAGGGATGCGTCTTGGAGTAGAGCCGATCCACCAGCCCCCAAGTTGTGAGCGGACCACGGCACAGCAACTGGGCAATGGCTTCCTCACGCTTCAGGCGATGCTTCAGTAAGTCTTCGACATAGTGTCGGGGATTCGGCAGCGGCGGGCCATGGCCCGGCAAATAAAGGCAGTCGTCACGCGATAACATCAGACGAAGGCTATCGATATAGGCAGCCATGTCACCACCAGGTGGTGACACAATACTACTTGACCATGACATGACGTGATCAGCACTAAAGACAATGCCGTCTGGGCGGGCGAAGCAAAGGTGATCGCTGGCATGCCCAGGCGTGTGGATGGCTGTCATACCTGCGACATGATCTCCGTCGTGCAGCAAAATATCAGGGGAGAAGGAAGGATCAGCGCTTAGATGGAAGGCGTAGGTGGTCGCACCAGTCCGCACCTTCAGGGCTTCGGTCGCGCCGAGATGGTCCGAATGAGTGTGGCTGACGAGAATTGCGGAGACTTGGCCCTGGGTCGCGGCTACAATGTCGTCCAGGTGACTGTCGTCATCAGGACCGGGATCGAGAACAACAAACCCGTCAGATGCTTCGATAAGATAAGTGTTGGTGCCGTGATACGTCATCAGGCTTGGATTGTTGGCGACAAGCCGGGTGATGCCGGGACCGAGTTGTTCCGCTACACCACGCTTGGGACTCGGTTCAGTGAGGAATGCCATCTGGTTCACACTTGACCAGAGCCGGTCACAACGCTGTCATTGCAGGCGCCGCTCCTTATCATGAAAATCCGCTGACCCTTATGCCGAATGTTCATAAGCTGATTCCTGACCCTCACATGTTGACGTAGTTCGGTCCGCCGCCGCCCTCGGGGGTGACCCAGTTGATGTTCTGGTTCGGGTCCTTGATGTCGCAGGTCTTGCAGTGAACGCAGTTCTGGGCGTTGATCTGGTAGCGCGCGCCCCCCTCGCCCTCGACCCACTCGTACACGCCCGCCGGGCAGTAGCGCTGCGAGGGACCGCCGAACACGTCGTGCTCGGACGCCTTCTGCAGACCCATGTCCCTCACCTTGAGATGGACCGGCTGGTCCTCCTCGTGGTTGGTGTTGGACAGAAACACCGAGGACAGC
>Ga0182736_1001894_pt1 | contig 17918 bp, 17 predicted proteins | sample eDN5th30CKraftBY_FD_128882 | JGI IMG/M metagenome (GOLD analysis project Ga0182736, IMG submission 128882) | Enriched backyard soil microbial communities from Emeryville, California, USA - eDNA 5th pass 30_C Kraft BY (version 2) (version 2) | ecosystem: Environmental > Terrestrial > Soil >... | reverse complement strand
GCGGCGACGGCGGGAACGGCACCCCGGGCACCGACGGAGGCGGGGCCGGAGGCCGCGGCGGCATGGCCGGCACCGACAGCGGCACCACCACCGGCAGCGACGACGGCGGCAGCGACGACGGCCCCACGACGACCGCGGACGGCGAGGCAGGATCGCCCCAGGACGCCGCTGGTTCGAACCCCACGGTGCCGGCCCCGGTCGACGTCCACGAGCTGGTCCGGTCGACCCTGACCCAGGTCTGCCATCAGCTCCTGACGTCCGCCTGACGCATCAGCCGCGCACCGTGACCTGACGCGGCGGCACCGGCGGCGCCCCGGTTGACGTCCTCACCCGGGGCGTCGCTCGGCGGCGTCGAACGCGGGCGCGAGCGGGGCCAGGGCCGCCCGGAGCTGGTCAGGTAGTGAGCCGGAGGGCAGGACCAGTGCTCCCGCGCCGGTGCTCCCGGCGGACTCCTCCTTCCCGGCCGGCCGGAGCCAGCCCTCCAGCGCGATACGGACCGCCGCGGCGACGCTCGCCGCGAGCACGCGGGCAGTGTGCGCCCCCGCGTCGCCCAGGCGTTCGGCGATCACCGCCGTGAGCGGGGGCTCGATGCCGGCGCTGGTGTCGAGGTACGCCTCGCGCAGCGCCGGGCGCGTCGTGATCAGCAGCAGTGCCCGTTCGTGCCCACCGGCGTCCGTGTACTGCTCGACCACCGCGTCGGTGACGGCGTCCGCCAACCGCACCCCTGCTGGCCGCGCCGCGACCGCCGCCGCGATCCGCTCCTCCCGGTCCGCGGTCACCGCCGCGACGATCGCCTGCTCGCGGCTGGCGAAGTAGTTGTTGTAGGTGCGCGGCGAGACCCCGGCCGCCTCGGCGATGTCCTCGACCCGCACCTGGTCGGGTCCGTGTTCGACGGCGAGCCGCAGGGCCGCCTCGCGCAGCGCCGCGCGCGTGGCCTGCTTCTTCCGCTCCCGCAACCCCGGTGGTGTCGTCACGGCCCCAGCGTCGCACGGATAACTGCGTGTGCGCAAATTTGCGTGTACGCAGTTATTCTGCCAGTGTCGGTCCGCCCGAGACCGACGGAGAGGACGCCACCGTGCGAGCACGAGGAATGACCTACGACACCGGATTCGTCGTGCACGGGCGGGTGTCCCGCGAGCAGCTCGATCCGGCGGTGGTCCGGCGCGAGCTCGCCATCATTCGCGACGACCTGCACTGCAACGCGGTCCAGATCATCGGCGGCGACCCGGACCGGCTCGAGCCGGCCGCCCGTGCGGCCGCCGAGCTGGGCCTGGAGGTCTGGTTCTCGCCCTATCCGCTGGAACTGGATCCGGAGCAGATCCTCACGCTGTTCCGCGACTGCGCCGAACGAGCGGAACGGCTCCGGCAAGAGGGAGCCGCGGTCGTGTTCGTCGCCGGGGTCGAGCTGAGCGTGATGAACCGCGGGTTCCTCCCCGGCGGCAGCCCGGAGGAACGGGTCGAGCTGCTGATGAGCCGGCCCGAGCGGCGGGCCGAGACGATGCGCGAGCTCGGCGGGCGCATCAACACGTTCCTCCGCGACGCCGCGGCCACGGTCCGGGAGCGCTTCCGAGGCCCGCTCACCTACGCGTCCATCCAGTTCGAGCAGGTCGACTGGGCCCCCTTCGACATCGTGACGTTCGAGCTGATCCGCTCCGCCGAGGTCGCCGACCGGTTCCGGGACGCGGTGCGCACCCTGGCCCGAGGCCCGAAGCCGCTCGCCGTCACCGGGTTCGGCACCGCGGCCTACCGCGGCGCGGGAGACCGGGGCGGCCGGGTCCTCGACGTGGTCGAGCACGACCCGCAGACCCGAGCGCCGGTCCGACTGAAGGGCGTCCACGAGCGCGACGAAGCAGGCCAGGCCGCGTATCTGAGCGAACTGCTGGAGATCTTCGAGACCGAGGGCGTGGACAGCGCGTTCGTCTTCCTGTTCGCCCTGCCCGGCTATCCGCACCGTCCGGACGGCGACCCCAGGGACGACCTGGACCGGGCCGGCCTGGGCATCGTCAAGCTCCTCGAGGGTCGCCGGGGGCAGACCTACCCCGACATGGAATGGGAACCGAAGGCCGCCTTCGCGGCAGTGGCGCAGCGATACCGGAGCAGCGGTACCGGAGGTGACGGCCCGAGCAGCGGCGTCCCCGCATGGTGACGCCGGGCCGGCACACCGGGTGCGCCCGGGCCCGGCGACGACGTCGTCAAGGGCCGGCCGGGCGCGCCCATCGGGCCGACGCCCCTGCTGGGCAGCGGAATGGCCACGTGCCCGAGATGCGCCACGCGACCGCGGGCCGGCCCGTCGAGGACGTCAGGCCGCGGGACGGCGGCGGCTCAGCCGCGTGCGGCGACGGCCCTCGACTGCTCGACGGCCAGGGCGTCGACCAGGTCGTTCATCTCGTCCCCTGAATGCCCCTTCACCCAGCGGAAGGAGACGTCGCCACGCTCCTGGACGAGCGTCACCAGGGGCTCCCAGAGGTCCCGGCTGACGACGGGCTTGCGCGCGCTGGTCACCCAGCCCCGCGCGATCCAGCCCTTCCACCACTCGTCGCGGAAGCAGTTGACGACGTACGTCGAGTCGCTGACGACGACCAGCGGTCCCTGCAGTGCCCGGACCGCCTCGAGCGCGGCCCGGATCTCCATGCGCTGGTTGGTGGTCGGGAACTCACCACCGCTGTCCTGACGGCCGTCGCGGGTGGCCCAGGCCCAGCCGCCGGGGCCGGGGTTGCCGGAGCATGCGCCGTCGGTCCAGACCTCGAGCGCACCCTCGACAGCGGGCATGTCGGGCCTGGCGGGGCGGGCGCGCCTGGCGGCGGCCTTCGCGGGGGCGGCCGTTGCGGGAGCGGCCGTCGGGTCCGCCGACGCGCACGCCGAGTGCGCCCACCGGGACCCGGAGCGGGCGATCTCCTCGCCGGGCGAGATCGGGTCGGAGCACACGCCGCAGGTCGTGGCGTACTTCGCGGTCATCGGCACCGCCCCAGCCTAGGAGGCCGCCACGACCGCAGGCGTTGACAGGTCCTCCGCGCGCGACGGACGATCCCGGCGTGGACGCGCCGTCGCCCCTGGACCGGCTACCGCCCCTCAACGCGTTGCGCAGCTTCGAGGCTGCCGGCCGGCTGCAGAGCGTGCGCCGGGCGGCGGCGGAGCTGTCGGTGACCCCGAGCGCGGTGAGCCGGATGCTGGCGCTGCTGGAGTCGTCGCTCGGGGTCGCCCTGTTCGTGCACGAGCCGCGCTCGATCCGGCTCACCCCGGAGGGCAGCCGCTACCTCGACGCCGTGACCGAGCACCTGCACGGGCTCGTCGCCGCGACCGACCTGCTGACCTGCCCGCGACGGAACGAGACGATCCTCACCGTCCGCGCCGACACCCTGTTCGGCAACTGGCTCGTGTCGCGGCTGCCCTGGTTCCACCGCGGCCAGCCGTGGGTCGCGCTGCAGCTCACGACGGCCTCCGGCGCGGGCGACTTCGGCCGCGGCGACGTCGACGCCGAGATCCGTCCCGGGATCGGTGCCGCGGCCGGCTACGCGACGCAGCCGCTGCTGGCCGAGCCCGTCGCCTGCGTGTGCAGCCCCGGCTACCTCGCCCGGCACCCCCTGGCCGTCCCGGCCGACCTGCGAGCCGTCCACGAGCAGGACCTGCTGCGCTGCCTCGACTCCCCCGGCACCTGGGACGACTGGCTCGACGAGGCCGGGCTCGCCGACGTCAGCGCCAAGAACGGTCTGGCCTACGGCGATGCCGCGCTGGCCTGCCGGGCGGCGGTGTCGGGGCAGGGTCTCGCCCTGCTGCCGCCGACCCTCGTCGAGCCGGAGCTGGCCGCGGGCCGGCTCGTGCGGCCGTTCTGCGCGAGCGCGCAGCCCGTCGGCCAGGTCGTGGAGTTTGCGCTGCACTACCCCGTCGAGCGGGAGGATCGCCGTGCGCTGCAGGCGTTCCGGCGCTGGCTCGACGACGAGCTGGCGCCCCGGGCACAGGCTGGCTGAGCGCTACCGGCTCATCGAGACCTGCGTGCCGCCTACGGTGCCGCCCTTGACCTCGTCGAGGTCGACGACCACCGCGACGCCCTTGCGGTCGGGGTCGTGGTCGCGCTCGGGTTCCGGCGACGCGTCGAACACCGCGCTGCGGACGGCCTCGTCGTCGACGACGGCGGCGCGGCCGGAGAAGACGTAGGTCGTGCGGGAGTCGGAGTCGCGGTAGAGCAGACCGACCGCGGGGTTGCGGGCGATGGCGTCGACGATGCCCCCGGAGGCGTGCCGGACCCAGATCGCGAGCTGGTCCGGCCCGTGGACGTGGGTGGAGCCGCGCAGCGACATGTGGGGCCGGTCGTCGAGCCCGACGTAGGTGACCGTGACCGGCTTCTTCCCCGCGAGGGCGCCGTTGATCCGCTCGGTGATCTCCTCGGTCAGTGCGATCCCGGTTCCGTTGGCGATCCCGGTTGCGTCGGCCACGTCGGTGCTCCTCGTCGTCGAGTGGGTGGTGATCTCGACGCTAACCTCGGTCGCCGGTGGCCGAGCATGAGATTTCGTGACGCACAGTGCTCCGCCGGGCAACACGCCGCGCGCCGGCCGACACGGCGCTCGTCGGCACCGCGCAGCCCGCTCCCCGCGTGCACACCGAGCGAACGTCGGGCGGGCGCTCTCCCCGCCCGGACCGTCGGCACCCTGGCGTCGCGCAGGTGCGGGCTCATGAGCCTGCGGCACGCACCCCTTGCAGCACCGCGTCCACGACTTCGTGCGCGAACGCGACGTCGACCTCGGCGTGTGCGAACGCCATGCGATACCAGAGCGGCCCGTAGATCGCGTCGATGATGGTGTCGACGTCGAGGTCCGACCGGAGCTCGCCGCGCTCCTGCGCCTCCACGAGCGTGCTCCTTATCGACTCCCGGCGCGGCCCGAACCACTGGTCGACGAGGATCGCCCGCAACTCGTCGTCCGCCTGGGCCTCGCCGAGCAGCACCCCGAGGTTCCGCCCGAGTGGCGTCCGGTGGAACACCTCGATGAAACGCTCCGCCCGCCTCTTGAGCGTGACGTCGAGGGTGGGACCGTCCGGCGGCACGGCGGAACTGCTCCGCTCGAGGAAGACGTCGAGCACGACGGCCGACTTCGAACCCCACCAGCGGTAGATCGTCTGCTTCCCGACCTTGGCGCGCGCCGCGATCGCCTCGATCGTCAACGCCTGGTAGCCGACCTCGTCGAGGAGCTCGTAGGTGGCGTCCAGGATGGCGCGCCGCGACCGCTCGCTGCGGCGCTGGACCCGTTCGGCTCCGGTCGTGGTCACCGGCCGGACTATACGCACGGGAGTATCTAGACGGAACGTCTCGTCTCATCTAGTTTGTGTCCTGTTCCCGGAATGACCGTCCACCACCGGCTCGCCCCGCCTCGTTTCCCGGCGGACCAACCGGTGGCCGACGGGTCGCGCGCCGGCCGGCGGAAGCGCGACCCTCATCGACATCGCGCCCAGAGCCGAGCCGCGACGGAAGGTGCTGACGGAAGCATGCGACGCACAGCGACGACGCCGACCGCGGACGAGACCTCGGTCGCCCGACCGGTACCTGGCGGTCGGTTCCGGAGCTGGACCTCGACGTTCCCGCGGCGCCTCACCCTCGCGGCCGTGGTGCTCGTGGCCGTGTTCGTGATCGCGGGCGAGCATCAGCAATCGATCGCGATCACGGTCATGATCTACGCGATGTGCGCCATGGCGCTGACGGTACTCATGGGGTGGGCGGGCCAGCCCTCGATCATGAGCGCGGGGCTGCTCATCGCGGGCGGCTACTGCGCGGCGCTGCTCGGAACCTGGGCAGAGCTCCCGTTCTTGCTGGTCCTCGCCCTCGTCCTGGTGGCGGGCTTCGTCTTCGGCCTCCTCGCGGCCCTGCCCGCCCGCCGCCTCGGCGGGATCTACCTGCTGCTGAGTACGCTGGCGATCTTCTACCTGATCACCAACGTCGGGAACTACGTCCAGACCGTCGAGAAGGCCTATGCCGGGTTCACGCTCCCCTACGCGTCGATCTTCGGGTTCGACCTCGACAGCCCGAGCCGGTGGTTCCCGGTCTGCGCCGTGGTCCTGTTCTGCGTCTACGAGTACTTCCGCTACCTGCGATCGACCCGGATCGGTCGAGCATGGATCCTGCTGAAGGAGCATCCGGACGCGGCACGGGTCGCCGGGATCAGGGTTCAGGCCTACATCGGTACCGCGTTCGCGACGACGACGGCCTTCCACTTCGTCGCCGGTGCGCTGCTCGCCTACTTCATCGGCAGCGCGTCCTACGACTCGGTAACGCTGCTCGACAGCGTGAACTTCATCGTCATGATCGTGCTCGGCACCATCGGTTCGTTGCCCGGGGCGATCATCGGGGCGGTCATCATCAGTGCGGTCCCGCCGCTGATCAACACGTTCTTCGGCAGCGGCAACGCATCCGGCTTCGTGAGTGACAACCTCCTGGCCATCGAGCTGATCGTGTTCGCGCTCATCGGGATCGTCGTGCTTCTCGACGGACCGCGCCGGCTCGTCGCGGCCCTCCGCCGGCGTCGCCGGGCCGAGCGGACCGCGGTTCGACGCAAGGCGGCGCCCGCCGAGCCCGGTGCCGACCCCGCACTGCTCGCCGTCCGCGACGTCTCGGTGACCTACGCGGCCGGCGAACGCGCCGTCCTCGACGTGTCCATGGAGCTGGCCGCCGGCTCTGCCACCGCGGTGATCGGTCGCAACGGTGCCGGCAAGTCGAGCCTGCTGTTCGCGATCGTCGGCTTCCCGCCCGGCAGCGGCGGGCGGATCACGTCCGGCTCGGTCGTCTGGACCCCGCCCTCGTCGTCCGCACCGACCGATCTGACGTCGCTGTCGATCACCGAGCGGTGCGCCCGGGGCGTGGTGTTCGTGCCCGCGGAGGGCAAGGTGTTCGACGAGCTGAGCGTCGAGGAGCACCTGCGGGAGGCCCTCGCGCCCGGACAGGGCCGCCCAGTCTCGGCCACGTCCATGGCGGAGATCCTCGACATCTTCCCCGCGCTCGCCGGACGCCTGCGCAGCTCGGCGGGCCACCTGAGCGGCGGTGAGCGTCAGCAGCTCGCCCTCGCCGCGGCGATCGCGCGGTCGGCGGAGCTCGTCGTGATCGACGAGGCCTCGCTCGGCCTGTCCCCCGTCGTGATCTCGTCGCTCGCGCCGGTCCTGCGCCGGGTGAGCACGGAGTTCGCCCGGGGACTGGTGATCGCGGAGCAGGACCCACGGCTCGCGATCGCGGCCGCCGACAACGTCCTGCTGATGGACAGCGGCAGGGCCTTGCACGAGAGCGCCGCGGACGCGCAGCTCATGCGCCGCATCGAGAACGTCTACCTGGGCCGCCTCGCGGCCGAGCCGACACCACCGGTGTCACAGCACTAGGTCCGGCAGTTCCCCGCTCCGTTCGGAGCATCTCGCGAGTCGACGACGACGGCGAGACGACAAGGAGGTCGTTGATGCTGGGAGTGCGCATCCGCAGGGCCGGCAGGCTCGCCTGCGCGGCGATCGCGGTCGGGCTGATCGCCGCGAGCTGTGGCTCGGACGGTGGTGGAGGTGGTGGCGCGGCCGACGCGAGCAGTCCGTTCGTCCTCGGCGGCCAGTTCGACCTCTCCGGCATCGCGCGGGCGGCGAGCACCCCGGCCAGCAAGGGCCTGCAGGCGGCGGTGGACGGGGTCAACCGCCGAGGCGGCGTCGACGGGCGGAAGATCGAGCTGGTGATCCGCGACGACGGCTCCAACACCGCGCGGATCACGTCGGTCTACCGGGAGCTCGTCACCAGCTCGAACGCCTCGGCGATCGCGGGTCTGGTGTCCAGCCAACAGACGCCCGTGGTCGTGCCGCTCGCGGAGCGCGACAAGATGGCGCTCATCGACGCGGGCACGCCCGGTAGCTTCATCCAGCCGCCCAACCCGTCGGTGTTCAGCTCGAGCGCCAACCAGAACCTCCAGGGCCCGGCGCAGCTCGCGTACATCATGTCGCTCGCGGGCCAGCGCAAGGTGCCCGCCAAGCCCCGGGTCGCCGCGATCTACTACGCCACCCCGTCGAGCACCGAGGCGCTCGAGGCCACCAAGGCCTACGCCGCCGAGGTCGGCATCGACCTCGTCACCGTCGAGAGCCCGCCGGTCGGGCAGGGCGCGATGGGGCCCGTGATGAGCGCCATCCGGTCCGCGAACGTCGACGCGATCGTCTCGGGGCTGATCCCCACCGACGTCATCGCCGCGGTGAAGGTCGCGGCGACCAGCGGCCTCGACATGTCAATGCCGTGGGCGAACTACTCCTTCGGCGGCGGCCCCGAGGTGCTCAAGGAGATCGCCGGCCTCGGGCACACCGGCTACGCGGTGCTCGCGACGGTCAACATCCTCGGGGACACCCCGGGCAGCAAGACCTTCCTCGAGGACCTCAAGGCGAACGGCGTCGACCCCATGGAGCAGGGCGTGGAGGTCGGCTACATCCAGGGCATCATCGCCGCCGAGGTGTTCGCGAAGTGCGGCTTCCCGTGCGCGCCCGAGAAGTTCCGGTCCACCATCGCGACCTTCAGCTCGTCGCTCGACGACCTGGCCTTCGGCCCCGTCGCGTACTCCGACCAGGACCACAGCGGCATCGGCGTCGTGAAGTTCGCGAAGTGGGACGCCGCGACCGGGAACCTGACCTACGCGGGGGACGCGGTCAAGCTCGAGGTGAAGGTGTGACGGCGGCGGGAGCGGTGCCGTGCGGGTAGCCGTCGACCTCGTCGCGAACGTCGTCCTGCTGGCCGCGATCTTCGGCCTGGTCAACGTCGGTCTCGTCGTGCTGTACCGGTCGACGGGCGTCCTGAGCTTCGCCCAGGGCCACCTGCTGATGTTCGGCGCCTACATCATGTCGACGGTCCAGCCGTCGCTCGGCTACTGGGGTGGCCTGGCCGTCACCGTCGGCGTCATCGCGGTCATGGGCGTCGTCATCTACGCGACGACGATGCGGTTCATGCTCGGCAAGTCCGAGTTCGAGAAGGTCGTCATGTCCTTCCTCGTCGCGCTGATCATCACGCAGGTCATCGACCTCATCTGGAGCACCCAGTCACGGAGCATCTCCCCGCCGACCAGCGCCGTCATCGGGATCGGCGCGGGCCGGCTTCCCTGGAGCAGCGTGATCTCGCTCGGCATCGCCGTCGGCGTCGTGGGGGTTCTGACGTTCCTGATCTTCAGGACCGTGCCGGGTCTGCGGATGCGGGCGCTGGCGCACAACGAGACCCTGGCGGTGTACTCGGGGATGCGGGTGCACCGGCTCTCGGGCCTCGCCTGGGTCGTCGCCGGGGCGACGGCGGCGATCGCCGGCGTCGTCTTCGCGCAGACGAGCAGCGTGACGTTCTCCCTCGCCGACATCGGTCTGCTGGCCTTCCCGGCGGCCGTGCTCGGCGGCCTGAAGAGCATTCCCGGCTCACTGATCGGCTCGGTCGTCCTCGCGGCGATCTTCACCGTCGCGAACTACCTGCTCGGCGGCGTGCTCGGGGGCTCGGTCGTCTATCTCTTCATGCTGGCCGTGCTGCTCGTCCTGCCCTTCGGGCTGTTCGGCCGGCGGACGGCGCAGCGGCTGTGAGGGAACCAGTGAGCGACAGCGTGACCGGCACTGTGGAAGGAGCCGACGTGCAGGACTCGGCGGTGCTGCTCGACGTGTGCGACGTGACGGTCCGGTTCGGCGACCTCACGGTGCTCGACGCCGTCAGGATGCAGGTCGGCCTCGGCGAGATCGTGGGCCTGATCGGCTCCAACGGGTCCGGGAAGAGCAGCCTGCTCAACGTCGCGTCGGGGTACTACCAGCCGTCCGAGGGTGAGGCGACGATCACCGGGATCAGCATCAGCGCCCTCTCCCCCGAGGGTGTCGCCCGGCTCGGCGTCGGCCGCTCGTTCCAGAACATCGGGAGCCTGCAGGAGCTGACGACGGGCGAGTACATGATGCTGGGGCTCGAGACCGACTGGGCCGTGGGCCTGGCCCCGGCGTTGCTGTCGCTGCGCTCGAGCAGGCGCGCCGAGCAGGCGGCCCGGGAGACCGTGCGGGGCTGGGCCGAGCGCGCCGGGGTCGCCGACTACCTCGGTGTCCCGCTCAAGCACTGCCCCTACGGCGTGCGCAAGATCGCCGACATCGTGCGTGCCGTCATCGCAGGCCCGACGCTGCTCCTGCTCGACGAGCCGACGTCCGGCGTCGCGTCCGGTGATCGCGCGATGATCGCCGACCTGATCCGGACGCTCGTCGAGGGGACGAACCGGTCGGTCGTCGTGGTCGACCACGACGTCGAGTTCGTGAGCTCCCTCGCCGGGTCGATGGTCGCGCTGGCAGCAGGCCGCGTCATCGCGCGTGGCCCGACCGCCGAGGTCCTGGCCGACCGCGCGGTCGTCGACACCTTCATCGGCCACGCCAGCGAGGGGCTCGTGGACCAGATCGCACCTGGAGAGCAACGATGAGCCCCCACATCAGGGCCGTGTCCCACATCGCAGTCGGCGTCCGCGACATGGCGGAGGCGCTGCGCTTCTACCGGGACTTCCTCGGGCTGGCGGTGAGTCTCGACCAGCACGAGCAGCGTGGGCGCGAACGCGGCGACGGTTCGGCCCAGTCGGGGCGCCGCGCCGTCTACCTGCGTCTCGCCGAGCACGACGACGCCTCGTTCCTCGTGCTGGACCAGCAGCTCGACCATCGGGCCGACGGTGAGCCGCGCAACCTGTTCGACGTCGGCTTCCACCACATCGCCTTCTGGGCCGAGGGACTCGACGCGCTCGTGGCCGCCGCTCCCGCTGCCGGGGTGACGATCGTGCACGGTCCGGCGTGGGAGGACAGCACGAGCTGGGGCGAGAGCGCAGGGCGTCCCATCCGTACCGTGATCTTCCGTGATTTCGAGGGAAACATCGTGCAGGTGGACAGCCGTCATGACGGCTGACCTCCGGCCGCCGCGCGTCGGCTGCGTCGTGCCCAACGGCGGCGACCTGCTGCTGCGCGAGCCGATCGCGGCCGTCGTGGACGCCGTCGGCGAGGGCGGCGCGACGGGTCTGTGGTTCGCCGACCACCTCGTCGTCGCCGAACACGCCTCGTCGGTGCACCCGTACTCCCCCTCGGCCGACGACCAGGTCGACCGTATCCGCACCGTGACGACGCCGTGGTTCGAGGCGCTGACCTGCTGCGCGGCGGCCGCGGCGATCTCGGGGCCGCTGTGGGTCGGCACCGCTGTCCTCGTGCTCCCCCAACGCCGTCCGATCGAGGTCGCGAAGATGGCGGCGACGATCGACCGGCTCACCGATGGTCGCTTCGTCCTCGGCCTCGGGGCGGGTTGGCTGCGCGAGGAGTTCGACGCGCTCGGCTACGACTTCGCCTCCAGGACGGACCGGCTCGAGAGCGGTGTGGCGACGCTCCGGGACGCCTGGACCGGGACGCTGACTCTCGGGGCCGGGCAACGTGTCCACCTGCATCCCGCGCCTGTCACACGCATCCCGGTCCTCCTCGGCGGCAACGCGCCGGCGGCCCTACGGCGAGCGGCCGACCTCGGCGACGGCTGGCTCGGGATCGCGATGAGCTGGGGACCCTACCTGGACGCCCTGGACGAGCAGCTCGAGACGCTCGCCCGGCTGACGAAGGACAGACCGGGCACGCCGTTCACCCGGACCGTGCGCATCGTCCAACACGATCGGACCGATCGCGACGAGCTCCTCGGCATGGTCGAGGCCATCGCGACACGCGACGTCGACGAGATCGTCGTCGAGCCCCCCTGGACCACACCGGCCCACACCGCGACGGTGCTGCAGGAGATCACCGACCAGATCGGAGCCCGATGACATGACGATCGACACCGGCGCCGGCGAGCGAATCGCGCCGTCGCGGTCGGGCTTCCTGTCCGGCGCCTTCGACTCCGACGTCCATCCCAACTTCCGCAACGGGATCCGCGACCTCGCCCCTTATGTGGAGAGCACCGCGATGCGCAAGCGCATGGGCCTGCTCGACGCGCCCCGCGGGAGCGCGGCGCGGGTGCTGCGCGGCGACAACGTCGTGCAGGTCCCGGGCGCCGAGATGCGGCTCCCGGGCGTCAACTACACGAACCCCGGCGGGACGATGCGCCTCGACGCGATGCCGCCCGACGGTGGCCCGCCCGGGTCGGACCCGCGGTTCGTCGTCACCGACCACCTCGATCGCCACGGCCTCGGCGGGGCGCTGCTGATCGGCGGGGGCGTCCTCGGACTGGGCGGCATCCCCGAGCCCGAGATCGCCGCCGCGGTCGCGTCGGCTCACAACCTGTGGCTCGAGGACGTGTGGTGCCGGGAGGACCCACGGTTCCGGATCGCTCTCGTCGTCCCGCCGCAGGATCCGGCACTTGCCGCGACCGAGGTCCACCGCTGGGGCCGGAGCCCCGCGGTCGCGGCGGTGTACGTGCCCGGGACCGACAACGGAATGGCGTTCGGACACCGGCACTACTACCCGATCTACGAGGCGGCGCTCGAGTACGGACTGCCGGTCGTGACGCACCCGGGCGGGGAGAGCTCCGGGACGAACACCGCGATGATCGCCGTCGGCAAGCCCGAGTACTACCTCGAGTTCCACGCGTCGATCCCCCAGGTGTACATGCGTCACCTCGTCAGCCTCGTGGTCGCCGGGGTCTTCGAACGCTTCCCGACGCTGCGCTTCGGCCTGATCGAGGCCGGTTGGGCGTGGTTGCCGCACGTGCTCTGGCGCCTCGACAAGGACTGGAAGGGCCTGCGGGACGAGTGCCCCTGGCTGCAGCGGCCGCCGAGCGAGTACGTGCTCGAGCACGTTCGCTTCACGACCCAGCCGATCTACGAGCCGGCCGATCCGTCCGACCTCGGCACGATGATGCGGCTCGCGCGGGCGGACCGGTGTGTCATGTTCAGCTCGGACTACCCGCACTGGGACGCCGACGCACCGGAGATGGCCCTTCGACGCGTTCCCCGGGACATGCGCCGGTCGCTGACCCATGACCTCCCGTCCGACTTCTTCCGGCTCGGCCGATAGCCCCGCCGACCGTCTACGAACGAAGGAGCACTGATCGTGGTTGCCCCCGACCGGTTGACGAACCTCCCGCCGGCACCGCCGCTCCCGGAGCGGCTGTGCGACGTCGACCGCGTGGTCGCCGTCCTGACCGAGCGAGGTCTCGACGGGCTGGTCTCCTACTGCCGCCCCAACGTCTTCTACTTCACCAGCTACGGCGGGAAGTCGACGACGGCCCACCACGAGGACAACCCTCTCGGCGCGTTCGTGTTCTCCCGGCACGCACCGGACCACCCGATCCTGATCATGCCGGAGTTCGACCTCGGTACGCTGCTCGCCCGCCCGACCTGGGTCGACGACGTCCGCCCCTACGCCAACGTCATGCTGCCCCTGGCCTTTCCCGCCGACGCCGCAGGGTTCAGCCGCTTCGTCCCCGACACCGTTCTCGGCACCGACTGGGGCAAGGCCGCGCTCGCGAACTATGCGCCGGACTTTCCCCACGCCCTGCAGGGTGCGATCCGCGATCTCGGGCTCGACCGCGGCCGGGTCGGGTTCGACAACCCGCGGGTCGCCGGCATCGTCGACACCGGGACCGCCGAGATAGTCGACGCCTTCAGCACGGCGAAGTACATCCGGCAGGTCAAGACGCCCGCCGAGATCGAGATCATGCGGCACTCGTCGCGGATCAACGAGATCGCGCTCGAGCAGACGCTCGTCGAGTGGGAACCGGGCGTGACGTGGCAGGAACTCAACCACCGATACAACTGCAACGCGCTCGCCGCCGGCGGCTGGGTCCACGACGGTGGCGCGATCATCTTCTCCAACCCGCCGGACGGGAACCCTGCGTTCTACACCGACGACGGGATCACGGACTTCGTCATCGATCGCGGCATGAACCTGATGTTCGACTGTCACGGCTCCTGGCGGAACTACGCGTGGGACGGCGGGAAGACCTGGTTCGTGGGAGGGGAACCGGATGCGATGCAGGCCCGGGTCGGGAAGGCCTGCAGCGACGCGCTGGACGCGATCCGCGACGCGGCGGAGCCGGGTGTGTCGATGAGCCGTCTGCAGCAGATCGGCCTCGATGTCATGAACCGCGACCTGCCCCGAGCCGACACGTCGACGGTCTTCTTCCACGGGCTCGGCCTGGAGCACATCGACATGGAGGTCGTTCCGGGCCGGACGGACTGGACGCTCGACGCCGGGATGGTCCTGTCCGCCCACATCCAGTACCCCGGGGACGTCCGGGAGCGCTACTTCATCGAGGACATCATGCACGTCCGCGCCGACGGCGCGGACCGGCTCTTCTCCTGGGACAACTCCCCGTTCGAGTACGGCGGCTGAGGGGCGACGATGCAGATCGCGTACGTCGGCGGACCGGCCGGGAGCCGCCTGGCCGTCCGGCTCGACGCCCGGCACAGCTGGATGGCGGTCGACGAGCTCGTCGACGGGGTGGTGACGATCGGCGGCGTCCTCGGCCGGCCGGACGAGGTACGGGAGCGGCTGGTCGCGGCCGACCCTGCGGGCGCGCTCGGCGCCGGCGACGACCTCGTGACGGGCTGCCTGGACCCCGGCGCGACCGTGGTCGCCGCCGGGCTCAACTTCCACTCCCATCTCGCGGAGCTCGGGGCGGCGATGCCGAGCGAGCCGTTCTGCTTTCCCAAGAACGCGTCCGCGCTGGCCCCGCCCCGATCGAGGCTGGTCCTGCCCCTGGAGGTCAGCGAGATGATCGACTACGAGGTCGAGCTGGCCATCGTGCTGGGCGCCTCCGTCCGGGACGCGTCGGAGTCCGAGGCGGCGGCCGCCATCGGCGGCTTCAGCGTCGCGAACGATGTCAGCGCACGCGACTTCCAGGTGGTCGAGGGCGGTTGGGTGGACTGGATCAAGGCGAAGGGGCTCGACGGGTTCCTCCCCCTCGGTCCCGCCGTGACCGTCGCGGACGCGCACTTCGACGTCGGCGCAGCCCGCCTCCGGTGTTGGGTCGGCGACGAGCTCCGCCAGGACGAGGCCGTCGCCGACATGATCTTCTCCCCCGCGGCGCTCGTCGCGTACGTCTCCCGCGGACTGACCCTGCGGGCCGGCGACGTCGTCCTGTCGGGCACCCCGGGCGGCATCGGCCACAGCCGTACCCCACCCGTCTACCTCGCCCCCGGCGACGTCGTGCGCTGCGCGATCGACGGGATCGGCGAGATCCGGACGGAGATGTCGTGAGCGAGTACCTGGTCGGACCGGCCGACGAGTTCCTTCCGGGCGACCGGAGGATCATCGACGCGGACGGTCGGTCGATCGCGGTCTTCAACGTCGACGGTGTCCTACACGCTCTGCGCAACTACTGCCCTCACATGGGTGCACCTCTGTGCGAGGGCGAGACGCGCGGCGTGATGCTTCCCGGGCCGCCGCAGACGTTCCGCTACTCCGAGCGGCCGACGGTCGTCGTCTGTCCGTGGCACCACTGGGAGTTCGACATCCGGGACGGTAGGTCGTCGGCGGACCCGGCGCTCCACGCCCGGACATACCCGGTCGAGGTGCGCGCGGACGCCAACGTCTACGTCGTCGTCCGGTCCGGCCGGTAACCACGTGCTGTCGCACGGCCTGGAGACGACCATCAGTGTGCGCCCCGACCTCGCGAGCGCAACGCGGCCGTCGTCCCGCACGCCGAGAACAGCAAGGAGGTTGCGCCCGACCTCACGACCGCAACCTCACACCGTCTGCCCGGCACCGAGAACAGCAGGGAGGTGGCGGGTCAGCGTCGGGCGGGGGTGTCGGGCGCGAGCCAGATGCCGGTCACGGCGTCGACGAGCCCGGTTGCCGCGTCGTCCCAGGTGGCCCGGGGGGTGGGCCTGCCCTCGGCGAGCGCCCGCTCGCGTTGCGCGGGCACGTGCATCATCAGCTGCCGGACCATGTCGCCGCGCTCGGCGCGGACCTCCGGCGGCAGCGCGGGCAGGCAGGCCTCGAGGCCGTCGAGCGCGGCCCGCAGCGACGGGGCGGACAGCGACTCCTCGGCGAGCACCTCGCGCATCGCCGGGTCGGTCATGATCTGGGCGGCGAAGCGGGCGAACCAGGTCGGGCTGCCGAGCGCGTCGAGATGCTCGGTCATCGGCCGCACCAGGCACGCGACCCAGTCCCGGACGTCGGTCGAGCCGAGGGCGGCCTCGACCATCGCGGTGCGGAGCCGGTCGACGTCGGCCGAGTGCCGCCGGACGATGGCCCGCACCAGGTCATGCTTGGTGCCGAAGTGGTAGCCGACGGCCGCGGTGTTGCCCTGGCCGGCGGCCTCGCTGATCTGCCGGTTGGACACCGCGTGCACGCCGTGCTCGGCGAAGAGCCGTTCGGCGGTGTCGAGGATGGCCTCCCGGGTGGCCGCGGCGCGGTCGCCGCGAGGCGGTGTCGTGGTCGCCATCGCGCTCCCTCCGCACCCGGCTTCGCGACGACGCGCGCCGTCGTTCCCGACGCCAGTGAACCCGCCCCGCGCACAGTGAGTCAACCGAGTGATTTAAAGCGCGCTCCGATGACAGACGCTCGATCGGGTGAGAGCCTCTCAATCACCTGATTGACAGGGAGCTTCCTCCCGTCCCGTGCCGTCTGGAGTGCTCGTGACCGCTGCCCGATCCGTCCGGCCGAACGCGATCGTCGCGGTCCTCGCGTACGCCGGGATCGTCGTCGCGCTCATGCAGACGGTGATCATCCCGCTGGTCCCGCAGCTGCCCGGGCTGCTGCACGCGTCGACCTCGGACGCGGCGTGGGCGATCACGGCGACGCTGCTGGCCGCCGCCGTGGCGACGCCGACGATCGGGCGCCTCGGCGACATGTACGGCAAGCGCCGCATGCTGCTGGTGAGCCTGGTCGTGCTGGTGGCCGGGTCGGTCGTCACCGCGCTGGCCGACAGCCTGCTCCCGGCGATCATCGGCCGCACGCTGCAGGGCCTGTCGTCGGCGGTGATCCCGCTGGGCATCAGCATCATGCGCGACGAGCTGCCGCCCCGGCGGCTCGGCTCGGCGGTCGCGATGATGAGCGCCTCACTGGGTGTGGGCGGCGCGCTGGGCCTGCCGGCCGCGGCCATCATCGCCGAACACGCCGACTGGCACGTGCTGTTCTGGGTCTCCGCCGGGCTGGGCGCGGTCGCGCTGGCGCTCGTCGTCGTACTGGTACCGGAGTCCTCGGTCCGCGGCGGCGGCCGGTTCGACGGGGTGGGCGCGGCCGGGCTGTCGATCGCACTCGTCGCGCTGCTGCTCGCGATCTCCAAGGGCGCCGACTGGGGCTGGGCGAGCGGCGCGACGCTGGGCCTGTTCGCGACGGCCGTCGTCGTGCTGGTGCTGTGGGGTCTCTACGAGCTCCGCCGGTCGTCTCCGCTGGTGGACCTGCGCACGCTGGCCCGTCGCCAGATCCTGCTGACGAACCTCGCGTCGACGGTGATCGGTTTCGCGATGTTCGCCATGTCGCTGGTCCTGCCGCAGCTGATGCAGCTGCCGACGGCGACCGGCTTCGGGCTGGGCCGCTCGATGCTCGACGTCGGCCTGGTGATGGCGCCGAGCGGGCTGGTCATGATGGCGATGGCACCGGTCTCGGCCCGCACGTCGCGGACCCACGGCCCGAAGGTGACGCTGATGCTCGCCGCGGTCGTCGTCGCGATCGGCTACGTCCTGATGATCCTGTTCATGTCGCAGCTGTGGCACTTCGTGCTCGCGTCGGTCGTGATCGGCGCGGGGATCGGGCTCGGCTACGGCGCGATGCCCGCGCTCATCATGAGCGCGGTGGAGCCGACGGAGACGGCCGCGGCCAACAGCCTCAACACCCTCATGCGCTCGATCGGCACGTCGGTGTCGAGCGCGGTCGCGGGCGTGGTGCTCGCCCACATGGTCGCGCCGCTCGGGCCGGTGCTGCTGCCGACGCAGAACGGCTTCCGCGTCGTGCTGGCCCTCGGGGCGGGCGCCGCGGTCGTCGCACTCGTCGTCGCGTTCTTCATCCCCGGTCGCCGGGCCGCGGCCACCGCG
>Ga0182736_1001893_pt1 | contig 17921 bp, 17 predicted proteins | sample eDN5th30CKraftBY_FD_128882 | JGI IMG/M metagenome (GOLD analysis project Ga0182736, IMG submission 128882) | Enriched backyard soil microbial communities from Emeryville, California, USA - eDNA 5th pass 30_C Kraft BY (version 2) (version 2) | ecosystem: Environmental > Terrestrial > Soil >... | reverse complement strand
CGGCCATCCCTTGACCGCCCTGCCCAATACCGTGCTCACGCCGCACCTCGGGTATGTCACCGAGAAATGCATGGACCGGTTTTACCGGGATATCGTCGACGATATCGCCGGGTATTGCGCGGGCACGCCGCGACGAATTATTGACGCCTGACCTCCGCCATTTTATTCAATATTGCCCCCATAGGATCGCAACAAAAACGTCGCATCGGAATAACAATTCGACAATTATTCTTCCCGCGAATTTAACGCGCGGAAAAGGGCCCGCGGCCAGATGGTCGCAGGCCCTTTACCGAGGGGCTTACTTGGTGCCGCCGGCCAGGCCGATGGGGGCACCGGCAGCGTCTGCAGCCATTCCCACGAGAGGACTCGCCGCGGCGGCTCCGGCCGGTCCCGGCGCCACCAGCGGCACCGGAGGAGGCGCTCCCGGCAGCACCGGAATCGGGGCGATCGGCACCGGCGGAACCGGCCCGGGAAGTCCCATCGGCACAACAGGAGCAGCGAGAGTAGTCAGGTCCGCGGCGGCCGGCCCACAAGGAGCCCCCGCCACCACTGCGGTGGTGTCGACCAGCGTCGCATCAGCCGGCGCTGCGGCGCCCGCCGGTCCCACGAACGCGGTGAGGCCGCCGTTACAGATCGGCCCACCTACCGGCAGCGGCGCCATTGATGGCGCGGCTGCCGCACTGGCACTGAAAATCAGTGCACTTGCACACAAGCCAATACCGGCGAATATCGCGATACCGGGTCTCCCGAGGCTCTTCAACGCAAACTCCGATTGTAGTATCCAGCCCCCCGGACACGCAGTTTTTCGACTGCGATTGGAACCGTATCACAGCGGTGTAAGTTACTCGGCGCGCAATGTGATTCGTTACCGCACTGATGCGGATCAGCGACGTTGAATCTGCGTTCACCAGCGGCCTACTCGCATTTTTGCCTGGTCAACGCAGAGCGAACGCCGGTACTCAAAAAATGAGTGGAGCTAAGGGGACTCGAACCCCTGACCCCCACACTGCCAGTGTGGTGCGCTACCAGCTGCGCCATAGCCCCGCGGTGTCGTGCTCATCGAAGCTACACCACCGCCATACCCAGGCTCAAAACACCTGGTCACTCGGCGACCCGTTCAGGCCGGATGCTGGGTCTGATGCAGCCCGTAGGGCACCGCGTCGAGCAGGGTGACGGTCACACTGGCACCGCTGGGCACCTGGTAGCTGCGCTGCTCGCCGGGACGGGCCCCGGTGATGGCCTTGCCCAGCGGTGACTGCGGCGAGTACACCTCCAGCCCGCTCTGGTCGTCGTCGCGCACCCCCAGCAGGAACGTCTCGGTGTCCCCGTCGTCGTAGCGGACCGTGAGCACCATGCCGGGCTCGGCCACACCGTCATCCGGCGGATCCTCACCGACGACCGCGACCGCCAGCAGGTCATGGATCTGGTGGATCCGGGCCTGGCGCGCCTGCTGTTCGGTGATGTCAGCGCTACTGGAACCGATGTGCGGCTCGGACAACTCGGCCAGCTCGGCCAGCAGCCGGTCCTTGGTCTGCTGTGTCATCCAGACACCTTGCGAATCAGCCATCGACAATCTCCTTTACAAACTTCAATTGGCTTGGGTATCAGATAGATTCAGCGCAGCGGGTCGAGTTCACGCAACACGGTGGACTGCTTGCCGGTGGTGATCTGCTCGGCCAGCAATCGACCGGTCACCGGACCGTGCGTCAGGCCCCACATCCCATGTCCGCCGGCGACGTACACGGTGCGTGGACACACCTCGCCCACCAGGGGGCGCCCGTCGGGGCTGACCGGGCGCGGGCCCACCCACACGTCCGTGCGCTCGGCCCAGCGCACCCCGTCGAGCAGCGGCCGGGTCGCCGCGATGATGGCCTCGACGCGGGCGGGAGTGACCGGGGCGTCCGGATCGCCGAACTCCATGGTTCCGGCGACCCGCAGTTTGGCGTTCAGCGGTGTGCAGGCCACCCGGGCATCGGGCAGGTAGATCGGGCCGGTGACCGGGCCGTCGACCGGGACCGTGAAGGAGTAGCCGCGTCCGGCCCGCACCGGCACCCGAACCCAGCGGGCCGCCAGCTGCGACAGCCAGGCACCGCTGGCGATCACCGCTGCCGCCGCGGTCAATGTCGTACCGTCATGGCCCGTCACTACCACTCCGTCCCCCGACGGCGTCACGTCGGTGACGTCCACGGTGTGCAGCTCGGCGCCGCGGTCCACCACCGCGCGTCCCAACGCTGTCACGAACCGGCCGGGGTCGAGGAAGCGCTGGCCGTCGATCTGCACCGCGGCGGCCACCGCCGACGACGCCAACGGCACCCGCTCGCGCAGCGCCGCACCGGTCAGTTCGGTGCAGTACACCGGCCGGCCGGCCTCGGAGAACCGCCGCAACTCGTCGAGCAGGCGCTCGGCGTCGGCCGAGGTGCGAAAGATCGCGGTGATCGGGGCATCGGTGACCGGGGCATCCACCCCGTTTGCCACCAGCACGTCGTAGACCTCGATGCATTCGGCGCTCAGCGGCGCGTTGGCCCGCACCGCGCGGCGCCACGCCGACGGGCGGCTGTTCGCGGCAAAGCGCGCCAAGAAGGCCCATAGCGCCGGGCCCGCGTTGAGCGGGATCTGCAGCGGCGCGCCCCTGCTCAGCAGGGACCGCAGCCCGAAGCGCAGGTTGGCGGGCTCATTGAGTGGGATGGCCAGGGCCGGCGAGATCCAGCCGGCATTGCCCCACGACGAACCGGCCGCGACGCCGACGCGATCGACGACGGTGACCTGCACGCCGCGTTCCTGCAGGAACCAGGCGGTGGACAACCCGACGATGCCGGCGCCCACCACGATCACCGACCGTGGCACGCCGTCGATCCGATTGTCCGCACCCATTAGTCCATGATGCGCTGAACACCGAAAACCGGCTTGACCGAATCACACAACGACGACGTCAGCGTTTGTCGAAAACCGACATGTCACCGGCCGCTAGCTCGATCATCGCCGCGAACCGGGCGCGGGCATCGTCGAGGCCCAGCGGCGTCACCTCCGCCATCTTGCGCAACCGGTAGCGCAGCGTGTTCTTGTGCACGCCCAGCCGCTCCGCCGCCCGCGCCAGATCGCCCTGGGCATCCAGCCAGGCCCGCAGCGTGGCCACGTACGGGGTCCCATGTGCCGCATCGTGGCGGCGCAGCTCGGCGACCGGCCCCCGCGCCGGTACCCGGCCGGCGCGGGCCGCGGTGTAGAGCCGTCGCAGCACGATCTCGTCCCAAGCCTCGTCGTAGGCCGGTGGCGCAGTGTCGGGCGGCGCGGCCTGGTGCAGCTCAAGGCACTCCTCGGCCTCGCGGCGCGCCGCCGCCAACTCGGCCACGTCGGCGACCGCACTGATTCCGGCCAGCACAGTGGCCTGCGGGGGCAGCGCCGAGCGCAGCCCACTCACCCATTGCCGGGCCTGCGCCGCGTCTTGAGCGGGCAGCACCGTGTAGACCGTGTTGGCGGCCAGCGCGCTGCGCCCGGGACGCGACCAGCCGAACCCGGTGGTGACGGCCTCGAACACCAGCAACAGCCCGGCGTGCGGTTGGGTCGCGATCCGGGTGTGCACCACGATCACCCGCAGCGGCGCCCGGGGCAGACCCAACCGGGCGACCAGGGCCGCGGCGTCGGCCGGGTCGGTGTGGCCCTCCAGCAGCCGGGTCACCCACTCGGATTCGACCTGACGTTCCAGGTCCGCACTGGCCCGCGATCGCAGTACGTGCAAGGCCACGGTGTGGGCACCGTCGGCCAGTGCCGTCAACCGCTGCCCTTTCAGCGGGGCCGGGCACACGACCCACACCGCTCCCAACAGCTCGCGGCCGGCGCGTATCGCCACCACCATCCGGCCGGTCAGGCCGTGCTCGGGGTCGGCGGCGACGAACAGTGGCTCGTCGTGGTGGTCCAGATGCTCGAGCACGCCGCGTTTTTCGAACAACCGCCGCAGCGACGCGGCCTCCTGGCGGTCCAGGATCGTCGCCGAGCGCGCCGGATCGGCGTGCCGCTGGCCGCGCGAGTAGGCCAGCAACCGGCCGAGGTGGTCCTCGATGGTGACCGCTCCACCGACGGCATCTGCCAGGCTGTCGGCGACCGCGAACAGATCCGTTGGGCCGCGGCCCGATTCGGTCTCCCGGCCTTCGAGCACCAGCCCGTAGACCACAGCGGCCAGCTCGCTCCAGGACACCGCCGGATCCAGCACCAGCACCGCCAGCGACTCGCCCTCGCCGGCGAAGGCGGTCTTGTCCTCGCCGTCGCGCACCAGTACGGCGACGGCCTTGGCGGCCACCGCCCAACGCACCGCCTCCTTTACCGAGCGGGCGCCGACGGCCAGCAGGACGTCGCCGATGACGGCGCGATCACCGTTCACCTCGTGCATCACGACGCTGCTCAGCTGCGTCGTCCGCGGGACGGAACAGAACCGCAGATGAACCCCGTAGCTGCCCACTACGTTGACCAGCCGGTCCAGCGTCACCATCTACCGAGCCTAGCCATGTCGCGCTTGTGATTTCGCCGATCGGGCTGCGTGCCCGGGTCTCCGGTGCCAGCACCCAGGCCACGGCTGCCACCAGCAGCACCGCGCCGCTGATCGCAAAGCCCCACTCGAACGACAGCCGCTGGGCGATCTGCCCGACCACCAGCGACCCGACGATCGACCCGAGGTCGGACATCATCTGGTAGGTGGCCACCGCGGTTCCGGCCCGGGCCTGGTTGCCGACCAGGTCGGCGATGACGGCCTGCTGCGGCGCCCCGTACATGCCCGAGGCCAGACCGGCCAGATATGCCGCGGCCAAAAACATCGCCAGCGACGAGCTCGCACCGAGCAAGAGCGTCGCGACGCCGGCCACCGCCAGGCCGGTGATCAGCGGGCCTCGGCGGCCGATCCGGTCGGACATGTGGCCGCTGGGCAACACCGCGCACACGTTGCCGATCCCGATCGTGGCCAGCGCCAGACCGGCGAAGGCCGGTCCGCGGTCTAAGACCTCGGTGACGAACAGCGGCACCAGCGCCACCCGCAGGCCGAACACCGACCAGCCGGTGGCGAAGTTGGACAGCAGCGCCGACCGGTAGGCGCGATGGCCCAGCGCTGCGCGCACCGACACCGTCGGCCCGGTCGAGTCGGCCGGTTCGGCCAGATGCGAATGGCGCAGGCTGACGAACACGCCGGTGGCCGCGACCAGCAGCACCGAACCGTAGAACAGAAACGGCGCGCTGAGACCGAAACCGGCTGTCAGGCTGCCTAATACCGGACCGCCGACGGTGCCCAGCAGGAACGCGGTGGCGAACATCCCGGCCACCCGCCCGCGAGCATCCGCCGGGCTGATGCGGATCATCAGGCCCACCGCGGCGATGAAGAACATCGTCGAACCGACACCGCCGAGCGCGCGGAACACGAGCAGCTGCCAGTAGGTCTGAACGAAGGCACAGGCGGTGGTCGACACCGACACGATCAGCAGGCCGGTCACATAGACCCGGCGTTCCCCCAGCCGCTGCACCATCAGACCGCTCACCGGCGCGAAGCACAGGCGCATCAGCGCAAACGCGGTGATGAGGAAGGTGGTCGCGGAGATACTCACGCCGAAATGGCGGGCATAGACCGGCAATACCGGCGACACCACCCCGTAGCCGAGCGCGATCAGGAAATTCGCACCGAGCAACACGAAGACCTCCCGCGGCAGCCCCATGCGGGCGGCCGGGGAATCAGAAGTCACCTGCCGATTTTAGGCAACGGGCGCTGTCGCCTCCGCCCCGGACCTGCGGCAACCGGGCAGCGCGGCGCTGCACGCGACGCGGATCGCGGTGCGGCGGGTCGATGCCGCGCCCCGGTAATCTCAAGCCCGGAGGCGTGATCATGATGAATTGTCCAGGCGGCGACGAGGTCCGGCGATGAACGACGTCGCCGCCGGGGTGGCCGGCCCGAACGACCCGCCGCAGCGGCCGGCGGCGCTGGCGCTGTGGGATCAGCGGGCCTCGTTCAAACCTTTTGTGGTGGCCGGCGCCACCGCGATCGTCACCGGCGGTGCGCTGGCGGCGGCCATCGCCGCACCGTCACCGACCCGTCACGGCGTGTGGGCGGTCGCCTATCTGGTGCTGGTGCTCGGGGTCGGCCAGTTGGTGCTGGGTGCGGGGCAAGCATTGTTGGCGGCCGAGCCACTGACGCCGGGCGCGGCGGCGCTCACCTCGGCGGCGTTCAACCTCTCCGGCGCGGCGATCGTGCTCGGTGTCGTCACCGACCGCATCGTGGTGTTCGACATCGGTGCCGCAGTGTTGTTCGTGGTGTTGGTGTGGTTGCTCTATGTGGTGCGGCGCCCGGCACGGCGCGGCTGGGCGCTGATCGCCTACCGGCTGTTCGTCGCGGCGCTGATCGTGAGCATCCCGATCGGCACACTGATCACCACCGCAGGCCGCAGCTAGCGTGGCGGGCTGGCCCCGGCTTCAGTGCTGGTCGAGCAGTTTGGCCAGCACCGCCGCCTGACTGCCGTCCAGGTCGCGGGTCGCGGTCACCAGGGTGACGGTCTTTTTGCCGCGAGTCAGCTCACGCAGGCCGTCGAACGCGGCCGCGCCCTGCGGGGTACGCAGTTCGTCCGTGTAGCGGGTGACGAACTCGTCGAAGCGTTCGGGCTGGTGGTTGTACCAACTGCGCAGCTCGCGGGAGGGCGCCGCGTCTTTGAACCAGTGCCCCACCCGCGGGTCGTCCTTGCGGAACCCCCGCGGCCACACCCGGTCGACCAGGATCCGCTGCCCGTCCTCGGGGCGAGGTTCGTCGTAGACCCGGGCCACCCGGATCTCGGTTTTCGCAGGCATACCCCAGGTTATCGCCGCTGGCCGGGCCCGGCCACGGCCGCGTGGCCTGCAGCGGAGCGCTCCGGGCGGGTGGCTATGGGCTCGATCACTCCACCCGGCAAGCACTTTAAATTTAGGTTAGGCATTGCTATCTTCACGCCATGTGGCAAGTCCCGTTTCGCGGACTTCGGTGTCATGATGCGGACAGCGCGCGAGATCCGCTGGCCGCGCGGCCGAGTTTCTCGCCCGCGCCGATAACCGGGCGCTGTAGACGCTGATGGCTGCGATCTGGATCGCATCCCCACCCGAGGTGCATTCCGCCCTGCTGAGCAACGGACCCGGCCCGGGCGCCTTGCTCGGTGCCGCGGGAGCCTGGTCGGCGCTGAGTGCCGAATACTCCGCGATCGCCGCCGAGCTTGTCACCGTGCTCGGCGCCACCCGGTCGACAACGTGGAACGGCCCCAGCGCCGACAGCTACGTCGCAGCCCACGCGCCCTACCTCGACTGGCTGACCCGGGCCGGTGCCGATAGCGCGCGCAACGCCGCGCAACACGAAATCGCGGCGGCCGCCTACAGCACCGCCCTGGCGGCCATGCCCACCCTGGCCGAGTTGGCGCTGAACCACACTGTCCACGGGGTGCTGACCGCCACCAATTTCTTCGGCATCAACACCATCCCGATCGCGCTCAACGAGGCGGACTACGCCCGCATGTGGGTTCAGGCGGCCACGGTGATGACGACCTATGAGGCGGTGTCCGGTGCGGCACTGGCGTCGCTGCCCGGAACCGAACCGGCCCCGCCGATCGTCGCCGCCGACGCCGGCCCCGGCGGCGAAGACCCGACGGATCCGCTTGATGAGGCGAACTTCTGGTTCTGGTTCTGGTTCTGGAACATCGTCTTCTGGTCGAATGTCTTGCACCTCATAACGATTGCGGTGCGCATCCCCATCTTCCTACCGCTGTTCATCTCCGCCATCAACGACTTCATCGCCTCGATGCAGCCGCAGTCCGAGCCCGCGCCCGAGGCGTCCGAGCCGCAGCCCACGCCCGCCCCGGCGCTGGGCGCAGTGGCGCACCGCGCACCGGTATCCGACCGTCCCGACCTGATGGGCTACGGCCTGGCCAGCCCCATCGGGGGAGCCGCAGCAGGGGCACCCGCGAGCCCGGCCACTCCGGCGACCAGCGGGCCGGCACTGCCCGTGGGCGGCGCGGAGATTTCGGGCTATCTGGTCTTCGGGGGCTATGCCGAAGACTCCGGGCCCACCCTGATCGACCGCGACCAGGCCACCGCACCGGCCGCCGGCGTTTCGGCCGCCACCGCTGCCAAGGCACCGTCGGTGCGGGCGCCGTTGCGGGCACGACGCCGCCGGCGTGTGGCCATGGAGGAATACGCCGACGCCACCATGGCCCTCGACGCCGAGTCGACGCAGTTTCCGGTCGATCCGGCCTCGGCCGCCTCGGAGACCGGCGCCGGGCCGCTGGGCTTCACCGGTACGGCGCGCCGAGGCGATGCGTGCTCGACGGGGCTGGTCCGGCTGCGCGGTGACGCCTTCGGGGCCGCCCCCGTGGTGCCGCTGCTGCCCGAGTCCTGGGACCGCCCGGAAAAAACGGACCCCGACTGATACCGCCGCCGGATGTCATGACGCCGCACGGAGCGCGAGTCCCACCGGTCGGCCCAAAAGGAAAGCCGGCCAGAGCGGGTGGCTCTGGCCGGCTACCTGGTGTGGAGCTGCCGGGAATCGAACCCGGGTCCTACGGCATTCCCTCAAGGCTTCTCCGTGCGCAGTTCGCTATGCCTCTACTCGGATCTCCCGGTCACGCGAACGAGCCGAGATGACGATCCCAGTCGCTGTTGGTGTCCCGATAAATCCCGCGACCGGACGTATCGGTGGATCCCTCTAGTCGATGCCAGGGTCCGGGCCGAGGGAGGTCCCGGTCTGACAGGCCCGCCGTCGCTTAGGCAGCGAGGGCGAAGTCGCTCTGAAGAGCGACCTTAGCCGGAGTAAGTGCAACCTTGGCGCTTACTTGGTTACAGCGACGCTTACGGTGGTCTCCTGCCTGCACCGGCACGCTTCCCTTGATTCGACGCGCGAAGTCGAAACCTTTCAGCCCCCTGTCCCTATCTCTGCATCACCTGCGGTTACCCCGCCGTTTCGGCGAGACACCCCATGGTACCGGTCTGCAACGACGGGTCGCGACAATTTCTTCCCGGGACACCCCGGGGCCCGCGGCGCGGTTTGGCCGCGTCAGATGACGTAGTTGAGGTGCTCGACGATGCCCGCGGCCACCTCCCGGTCACCGCCGAGTTCGACCGCCCCGGGTGCCGCGCGCCCGCCGGCCACCCGGGTGAACGCCACCGCGTCCATCGTGATGGTGGCCGTCGGCAGCTGGCCGCCGAAGTCGTCCACCACCTGCGCCCGGCCGTCGACGGCCACCCGGACGGTCCGTGCCAGCGGTCCGGTCAGCTCGATGGCCACCCGGGAGCCCTGCGGCGCGCCGGCGAGCTTGCCCACCACGAATCCCATGCCGGCAGCCATCTCATCGAGGGCCAGCCGGGCCGCCGGTCCGGCCAGCTCCGCATCCGACGCCGGCCGGCCCAGCCCGTCACGGATGTCGGTTTCATGCATCCAGCAGTCGAAGACCCGCACCCGCATGAACCGGCCGTAACTGTCCGGCCCCACCGGTGTCACCGTCGGCGCGTTCCAGTCGTCGTCGGACAGCTGCGCCAGCACCGCGCGCCGCTGCTCGGTCACCGACCGGAACCGGGCGAGCAGATCGGTGCCGGATTCATCGCGCAGGTGCCGCACCCAGCACTCGTTGTTCACACCGACGCCGTTGCGCACGTGCTCGAGCGCCGACACGTCGAGATCGCTTTCGGGAGTGGGACTGCCGAGCAGCATCGATTCGGTGCCGGCGATGTGCGCGAGGACGTCATGCACCGACCAGCCCGGCAGGGGAACCGGCCGGGACCACTGCGATTCGGTCAGGCCGGCCAGCAGCCGGTCCAGCGATTCCCAGCAGGCGAACAGCCCCGCCAATACCTCGGACTTGTCGAGCAGGGTCACACCGGGGCCGGTCATGGACTTCGATGCTAAACCCCGGCGTCGCCGCTGTGATACCGCTATCCGGCGGTGATCATCGCCACCGACGCGACCGCCGCCACCATGCCGACCACCTGCCCGGCATGCACCCGCTCGCGCAGCACCACGATGGCCAGCACCACCGTCACCGCCGGGAACAGGGAGATCAGCACACTGGCCAGTGACAACTGCGAGCCGCGCAATGCCAGTAGCATCGCGACGTTGGCAGCGGCATCGGCCAGCCCGGCCAGCAGCGCCAGCCTCAGCGCCCGGCCGGTGGGCACCCGCAGGTCCCGGGCGCCGGTCGCCGCGGTGATCACCAGCACCGCCGCCGCCACCCGCGCGAACGCCAGCGGCCACAGTCCGGAATCAGCCGGCGCCTCGTGCAGGAAGACGAAGTCGAATCCGAACGCCACGCCGGCACCGACGGTCAGCAATGCCACCTTGCGGGTGAACCGGTGCGGCCGGACGTCCTCGTCGGTGGCCTCCCGGCTCACCAGGGCGACGGCGAGCAGGGCCAGCACGATCCCGGCCGCGGCCACCCGTCCGGGCCGCTCGCCCTGAAGCACACCGACCACGACCGGTACCCCCGCCGTCAGCACCGCGGACACCGGGGACACCACCGAGATCGGGCCTGAACCCAGGGCGGCGTAGAACCACCATCCGCCCAATCCCAGCGCCACCCCCGAGGCCAGGCCCCAGCCGATCGCGCCCCGCGAGATCGGCCCGCCGACCCCGATCGCCAGCGCGCCCAACACCACCAGCGCCACCGGGTAGGACACCAGCACCACCCGCAGCGCCGGTACCCGGCGAGCGGCCAGGCCACCGGCGAAATCGCTGAAACCGAAGCCGGCCGCCGAAAGCAGTGCCAGTGCTGCGCCGATCACATGCCCTTGGCTCGCCGTCCCAGCGCGCGGGTGACCTCACGCTGGGCGTCGCGGCGGGCGAGATCCTGCCGCTTGTCATGGGCCTGCTTGCCGCGGGCAAGCGCCAGTTCGACTTTCACCTTGCCTTCGGTGAAGTACACCGACAGCGGCACCAGGGTGAGGTTGCCGTCGCGGATCTTGCCGATCAGCATGTCGATCTGGCGTCGGTGCAACAGCAGCTTACGGGCGCGTCGCGGGTCGTGGTTGGTCCAGCTGCCGTGCTTGTACTCGGGGATGTGCATGTTGCGCAGCCACACCTCCCCGTCGTCGACGGTGGCGTACGCATCGACCAGCGAGGCCTGGCCGGCCCGCAGGCTCTTCACCTCGGTGCCCAGCAGCGCCACCCCGGCCTCGTACACATCCAGAATCGAATAGTTGTGCCGTGCTTTACGGTTCGACGCAACGATCTGCTTATCGCTGCGCTTGGCCGCCGCCTTCTTGGCCACCGCTACCGCCGCACGTACAGACGCAGCGTCACGTACGCCGTCGCCCCGGCCATCGCGGCGCCCAGCACCAACAGGATCGGTGAGATGTAGAGGATGTCGGCATAGTCGATCCGCGCGATCAGATGTGCTTGGTAGAACTGGCTGAGCGCGTTGTCGAGGAACAGCGCCCGCACCACGATCAGACCGGCGATCGCGATGACCACACCCACCGTCGCCGCCAGCACCGCTTCCACCAGGAACGGCAACTGGGTGTACCAGCGGCTCGCCCCCACCAGCCGCATGATCGACACCTCGGTGCGGCGGGTGTAAGCGGCCACCTGAACCATGTTGGCAATCAACAACACCGCCCCGATCGCCTGTACCAGGGCGACGGCGAACGCGGCACTGCTCAGCCCGTCGAGTACGGCGAACAGCCGGTCGATCAGCTTCTTCTGATTGAGCACGCTGAGCACGCCGGGCTGGTCGGCCATCGCGGCGTCGAAATCCTTGCTCTGCTCGGGGTTTTCCAGTTTGACGATGAACGACGCCGGGAAGGAGTCCTTGCTCGCCACATCCTTGAACTCCGGGAACTTGCGGATCGCGTCGGCGTAGGCGTCGTCGGAGTTGAGATAGCGCACCGACTTCACGTCGTCGCGTGCCTCGATGCGCTCGCGCAGTGCCTTGCAGGCCTGCGCTTCGCAGTTCGGGTCGTCGGCGGCGACGTCGGTGTTCAAGAACACCTGCGATTCGACCCGGTCCAGGTAGATGTTGCGAGACTGGTCGGCCAAGCGCACCACCAGCAGACCGCCGCCGAACAGACCGATCGAGATCGCGGTGGTCAGGATCATCGCCACGGTCATGGTGACGTTGCGGCGCAACCCGGTCAGGACTTCATTGAAGAGGAAGCCGAAGCGCACGTCAGCGGTCCATCCCGTAAACACCGCGCTGTTCGTCGCGCACCAGCCGCCCCAGCGACAGCTCCACGACCCGTTGGCGCATCGAGTCGACGATGTGGTGGTCGTGGGTCGCCATCAGCACCGTGGTTCCGGTGCGGTTGATCCGCTCGAGCAGATCCATGATGTCCTCACTGGTATCGGGATCGAGGTTGCCGGTGGGCTCGTCGGCCAGCAGCACCAGCGGCCGGTTGACGAATGCGCGCGCGATCGCCACCCGCTGCTGCTCGCCGCCGGACAACTCGCCGGGCAGCCGGTTGGCCTTGCCGGACAACCCGACCATCTCCAGCACCTCCGGGACGACCCGATTGATCATCTCCGGCTTCTTGCCGATCACCTCCAGGGCGAATGCGACGTTCTCGAACACGGTTTTCTGCTGCAGCAGCCGGAAATCCTGGAACACGCATCCCAGCACCTGCCGCAGGCTCGGGATGTGGCGGCCGGGCAGTTTGTTGACGTGGAATTTCGACACCTGGATGTCGCCCTTGGTCGGCGTCTCCTCGGCCAGCAGCAGCCGCATGAACGTCGACTTGCCCGAACCCGACGGCCCGATCAGGAACACGAACTCGCCCTTGTCGATTTTGACGTTGATGTTGTCCAGCGCCGGGCGGGCCGACGATTTGTACTGCTTGGTGACATGGTCGAGCGTGATCATCACGGCACGCAGTTTAGCCGTGCGGCGTGCCGTCGCCGCTCAGGCCACATCTAGGGCGCCGGCGGCGGCGCAGTCGCCGGCCCCGGTTGCGGCGGGGCGGGCTGGGCGGGGGGCGGTGAAGCGCCGGGGGCCGCCGGGGGCGGCGGCGCTCCCGGCGGGGCCGGCTCGGGCGGAGCGAGGGCGGGCGGCGGACACAGCGGTGGGCAGAACGGGAAGGCGGGCTCCGGGGACGGTGTCGGTGCCTCGGGCGTCGGTGGCGCCTCGGTCGTGGTCGGGGTGGGGGTGACCGTCTCGGTGATGGTCACCGGGGGCTGCTGCAGCCTGGTGCGCGGCACCCAGGTATAGGCCGGGTCGGGGATGAACCCGGGCGGCACCACCTGCGGGGCGGCCGGTGGTGTCGGCTCCGTGCGGTAGGTGTCGTAGACCCACCACACCGCGACGAACGCGATGATCAGCACCACGGTCGAGGTGCGGATCCGGCCATTGAACAGGTGCACCGGCCAGCGCCGCTTCGCCGCGTCGCGGGTGGCCTCCGGCTTCTTCGGGCTCAGTGTCACGAGGCCTCCCCCGGCTTGACCTCACCCGCGGTGACGACGCCGGCCGATGCCAGTGCTCGCACCACCTGGATGCGCAGCCGGCGTCCCACCTCGAATTGCTTGCCGGGCAAGGTGCGGGCCACCATCCGCAGATTGACGACGCCGAGTTCGATGCTTTCCACCCCCATGATCGACGGCTGATCCAACAGCAGATCCCGCAGTGGGGCGTCGGCCTCGCGCGCGTTCTCACAGACCTGGTGCAGTACCTCGTTGACCCGGTTCAGGTCGGCGCTGGTGGGAATGGGGATGTCGACGACGGCGCGCGCCCAGTCCTTGGACAGGTTCAGCGAGCGGACGATGTTGCCGTTGGGGACGGTGAACACTTCGCCGTCGGCGGTGCGCAGCTTGGTCACCCGCAGCGTCACGTCCTCTACGGTGCCGAGCGCCTCCACCGACGCCCCGACCATGCTCAGCTGCACCAGATCACCGAAGCCGTACTGCTTTTCGGTGATGATGAAGAAGCCGCTGAGCAGGTCCTGCACCAGCTTCTGGGCGCCGAACCCCAGGGCGCCACCGATCACCGCGGCCGGTCCCACCAAGGATCCGACCGGGACGTCGAGGATTGCGGTGATCTCCACGGCGACCACCACGGCGAGCATGGCCACCGACACCCAGGAGATCACCGAGGCGACGGCCTGCCGGTGCTTGGACGCCTCCGAGCGCACCAGCGCGTCGCTGGCCTGAAAGCCGAGCTCGAGCCGGCGGGTGACGCGGCGTGCGGCCCAGGTGATGAACCGCGACGCCAACACCGCCCCGATCAACAACAGGACGATCCGCAGTCCCTTGGTGATGACCCACTCACCGATCTCACTGCGCCACAGGGCGTGCCAGCGCTGTCCCGGCGAGAAGGCCAAAACCATGAACTCAGTCGCCTTCGGGCCTGTTGCGCCACCGGATTCCGGCTTCCAGGAATCCGTCGATATCGCCGTCGAGCACCGCGGCCGGATTGCCGACCTCGTACTCGGTGCGCAGGTCCTTGACCATCTGGTAGGGGTGCAGCACATACGAGCGCATCTGGTTGCCCCACGAGCTGCCGCCGTCGCCCTTGAGCGCGTCGAGCTCGGCGCGTTCCTCGGAACGCTTGCGCTCCAACAACTTCGCCTGCAGCACCCGCATCGCCGACACCTTGTTCTGCAACTGGGACTTCTCGTTCTGGCAGGTGACCACGATCCCGGTCGGAATGTGGGTGAGGCGCACCGCCGAGTCGGTGGTGTTCACCGACTGCCCGCCAGGGCCGCTGGAGCGGTAGACGTCGACCCGGACGTCACCTTCCGGGATGTCGATGTGGTCGGTGGTCTCCACCACCGGCAGCACCTCGACCTCGGCGAACGACGTCTGCCGGCGGCTCTGGTTGTCGAACGGGCTGATCCGCACCAGCCGGTGGGTGCCCTGCTCCACCGAGAGCGTGCCGTAGGCGAACGGGGCGTGCACCGCGAACGTCGCGCTCTTGATCCCGGCCTCCTCGGCGTAGGAGATGTCGAACACCTCGACGCCGTACTTGTGCTGCTCGGCCCAGCGGACGTACATCCGCATCAGCATCTCCGCCCAGTCCGCGGCGTCCACACCGCCCGCCCCGGAGCGGATCGTGACCAGCGCCTCGCGTTCGTCGTACTCACCGGAGAGCAGGGTGCGAACCTCCATCGCCTCGACGTCGGCCCGCAGCGAGACCAGCTCGGCGTCGGCTTCGGCCACCGCATCGGCGGCGGCCTGGCCCTCCTCCTCGGCCGCCAGTTCGTAGAGCACCGGCAGGTCATCCAGGCGCCGGCGCAGCTCCTCCACCCGGCGTAACTCCCCCTGGGCGTGCGACAACTCACTGGTCACCCGCTGGGCGCGGGTCTGGTCGTCCCACAGGTTCGGGTCGGATGCCTCGTGTTCGAGCTTGTCGATGCGGCTGCGCAGGCCGTCGACGTCTAGCACCCGCTCCACCGTGGTCAAGGTGGTGTCGAGGGCGGCGATCTCAGGCTGGCGGTCGGGTTCCACGTTTACCGAGGTTACCGGCGGCCGTCGGGGGTCGACCTCTAGCATCGGGGTTAAGCCGGTGCATGTACGACTTCCCCACAGGAAAGAAGGTTCGAGGATGCGGCCCTACCACGTCGCGATCGTCGGCTCCGGTCCGTCCGGGTATTTCGCCGCGGCCTCCCTGCTCAAGCTGGCCGCGGGCGGCGAGGTCGATGTGCGCGTCGACATGCTGGAGATGCTGCCCACGCCGTGGGGTCTGGTGCGCTCCGGCGTGGCACCCGATCACCCGAAGATCAAGTCGATCAGTGCGCAGTTCGAGAAGACCGCCGCCGATCCCCGATTCCGGTTCTTCGGCAACATCGCCGTCGGCGAACACGTCCAGCCCGCAGAACTTGCCGAACGCTACGACGCGGTGATCTACGCCGTGGGAGCACAGTCCGACCGCCACCTCGGTATCCCGGGCGAAGACCTGCCCGGCAGCCTCGCGGCCGTCGACTTCGTCGGCTGGTACAACTGCCACCCGCACTACACCGACATGGCTCCGGACCTGAGCGGTAAGCGCGCGGTGGTGATCGGCAACGGCAACGTGGCCCTGGACGTGGCCCGCATTCTGGTCAGCGACCCCGACGAGCTGCGGAGCACCGACATCGCCGACCACGCGCTGGAACTGCTGCACCCGCGCGGTATCGAAGAGGTGGTGATCATCGGCCGGCGCGGGCTGCTGCAGGCCACCTTCACCAGCCCCGAACTACGAGAACTGGGCGAGATGAAAAGCCTCGAGGGCGTCGACGTGGTGATCGAACCCGAAGAGTTAGACGGCATCACCGAGTCCGACGTCGACGCCTCCGGCAAACACGCCAAGGCGAACTTCAAGGTGCTCAGCGGTTACGTCGGCCGCGAACAGCATCCGGGCAACCGCCGGATCGTGTTCCGGTTCCGCACCTCCCCGATCGAGATCCGCGGCGAGGGCCGGGTCCAGGAGATCGTCCTGGGCCGCAACGAGCTGGTCACCGACGAAGACGGCAGGGTCAGCGCCCGCGACACCGGGGAGCGCGAGGTGCTGCCGGTCGATCTGGTGGTGCGCGCGGTCGGCTACCGCGGGGTGCCGACGCCGGGTCTGCCGTTCGACGAGCGCAGCTGCACCATTCCGCACACCGACGGCCGTATCGAGGGCACCCGCAACCAGTACGTGGTCGGGTGGATCAAGCGCGGGCCCTCGGGGGTGATCGGTTCCAACAAGAGCGACTCGCAGGCCACCGTCGATACACTCGCCGCCGACCTGGCCGCTCGGGCAGCAGCAGCCGAGTTGCCCGATGTCGACGCGGACCGCGATGTGCAGCTGCTCAAGTGGCTGCTGTCACGCCAGCCCGACCTGGTGACCGGCGAGCACTGGCAGCTGATCGACGCCCACGAGCGATCCAGCGGGGAGCCGCACGGCCGGCCCCGGGTCAAGCTGGTCAGCGTCGCCGAGATGCTTCGGGTCGGGCGCGGCTGAGCGGGGAGCGTGCTGCGACGCGCGCAAGAGTTCCCGACGCGACGCCGCCGGCCGATTCACTCCCCGGGGGATGGTGGGGCTACCAGATTCCAGTTGTCGGGGTTGCGCGGCGAGTACACCACCGGCAGCAATTCGCCGATGCGCGGCCAGTTGGCCACGTCGACCGCCAGGCGCTGATAGACCTCGTGCTCATCCAACGTGGGTCCGTTCAGCACGCCGGTGATCGTGACGTACTGCACCCCGTCGACGTCGGGTCGCGGACTGACACCGGTGACCAGCAGGGTGCCCTCCTGCGCCCCGCCGCCCGGTCCGGGCCGGAAGAACCGCGGCGCCAGGAACACCGCCAGAATCGCCAACAGCAACAGCAGCGCCCACATCTCCCACATCAGGCCATGGTAGGACTGCAGCCATGGCGCAGAGCAACGACAATCTCGACCCCGATCTCCACGAGGACCTGACCCTGGCGTTGGCCCTGGCCGACCGGGCGGACTCGATCACCCTGGCCCGCTTCGGCGCACTGGACCTGCGGGTGGACACCAAACCGGACCTCACCCCGGTCACCGACGCCGACCAGGCGGTCGAGACCGCGCTGCGCGAGATGCTGGCCGCCGACCGGGCCAACGATGAGATCCTCGGCGAGGAGTTCGGCGGCACAACGTCTTTCAGCGGCCGCCAATGGATCATCGATCCGATCGACGGCACCAAGAACTTCGTGCGGGGCGTCCCGATCTGGGCCACCCTGATCGCGCTGCTCATCGACGGCGTGCCGCGCATCGGAGTCATCAGCGCCCCCGCGCTGAGCCGGCGATGGTGGGCCGCCGAAGGCCAGGGCGCGTTCGGCACGTTCGGTGACGGCCCGGCGCGACGACTGTCGGTGTCGGCGGTGGGCGACCTGGACTCGGCCAGCCTGTCGTTCGCCGGCCTGACGACCTGGGCCCTGCGCGGTCTGCGCGAGCAGTTCCTCGACTTGACCGACGCGGTGTGGCGGGTGCGGTCCTACGGCGACTTCTGGGCCTACTGCCTGCTGGCCGAGGGCGCCGTCGACGT
>Ga0182736_1001886_pt1 | contig 17997 bp, 16 predicted proteins | sample eDN5th30CKraftBY_FD_128882 | JGI IMG/M metagenome (GOLD analysis project Ga0182736, IMG submission 128882) | Enriched backyard soil microbial communities from Emeryville, California, USA - eDNA 5th pass 30_C Kraft BY (version 2) (version 2) | ecosystem: Environmental > Terrestrial > Soil >... | reverse complement strand
GGCCTCCCACAAATGTTGGATAGGCCGGGCAGGGACTTCTGCTCGGTAACCCACGAGCTTTTGTGAGCGAGGCCCCGGCCCGCAACCCCCGACAGAAGCCGGGCGTCACCCCATACCGTCTAGGGCTCAGCCGCGGTCGCACCGGGGGCCGGCCGGTTCCCAGGACTGCATCGCGGCTTCGATGCCGTCGTCGTCGAGCGCCGCTACCGGCAGCGGTGATCGGTCACTGCGATCACGCATACCGTCGAGCAAGATCGCCACATAGCGGCGCCACAGTTCGGCATCGACATGTCCGGCGAACTCGCTGACGGTGCCGGCCAGCAGTGCCAAGAGCGGCAGGTCGGTGGACGACAGTTCGGGACGCAGGCGACCGTCGATCCGCGCCCGCTCAACGAGCTTCTTCTGAACGGGAACCAGCCGCTCCTGGGCGGCCGTCACTCGGTCCCCCCCGTATGACTTACTGAAGGCGATCTCCCGCAAGCCGCGGTCGGTGGCCGTGATCTCACACATCTGCTCGACGTACCACACCAGCCCTTGCCATGGATCTGGTTGGCACAGAGCCGATTCCGCCAGATCCGCGAGCTGGTTGATGCCGTCTTCGAAGATCGCCTCGAGGAGTTCCTCCTTGCTGGCGAACCGACGGTAGACGGTGCCGACACCCACGCCCGCATGATGCGCGACGTCGTTGAGGTTGGGCTCTAGGCCCTTGCTCGCAAACAGGTCGCGGGCCGCTTCCAGAACGCGCTTGCGATTGCGTTCGGCGTCCTTGCGCAGCGGGCGACACGAACTGTCATCACACACACTCACACCGGCCAAGTGTAATGCGCGCAACAGGAGAAGCGGATTGACTTAATCCACTTACATAATTAGCTTGACTACCTGGATGCGACGGCGGCCGAACCCGGCTAGGCCGGGGAAGGCGCACTATGAAAAGCCTGATCAGCCGGGCGTGGCTACCAGCCTTGATCGTGACGGCAGTCGCGGCAGGCGCCCTGACGGTCGCGAACCTGCGGACGGTGTTCGGTTCGCATCCCGTCGTGGTGACCGACTTGTCCTCGGACAACGCCGAGGACTTCAACCCGAAATTCGTGACCTACGAGATCTTCGGTTCGGGCACCACGGCCGTCATCAACTACATGGACCTCGAAGGCAAGCCGCAACGTGTCCCGGATGCGGCCTTGCCGTGGACGCTGAAGCTGCAGACGACCTTGCCCTCGGTAATGCCCAACATCCTGGCCCAGGGCGACGGCGACACCATCAGCTGCCGCGTCACCGTCGACGACGAGATCAAACAGGAACGGACGGCGACCGGAGTGAATGCCGAGACCTTCTGCTTTGTGAAGGCAGCATGACCGCGCCGACCGCGCGCCCGGGGATACCCCGCTTCATCCGCACGTTCGCGGTGCCGATCATCCTGGCGTGGATCGCCCTGATCGCCGTGCTGAACATCGTCGTGCCGCAGCTGGAGGACGTCGGCAAGCTGCGCGCGGTGTCGATGAGCCCCAACGATGCGCCGTCGATGATCGCCACCAAGCGCGTCGGAAAGGTGTTCGAAGAGTACGACACGTCGAGCTCGGTGATGATCGTGCTCGAAGGCGAGGAACCGCTGGGTGCGGCGGCGCACGAGTTCTATGACCGCATGGTGCGCGATCTGCGTGCCGACACCGCCCACGTGCAGCACGTCCAGGACTTCTGGGGCGACACCCTGACCGCCAAGGGCGCCCAGAGCGCCGACGGCAAGGCCGCTTACGTTCAGGTCTACATCGCCGGTGACCAGGGCGAGACGCTGGCCAACGAGTCGGTGGAGGCGGTGCGCCACATCGCATCCGAACGCCCCGCACCCGCCGGCGTGAAGGCCTACGTGACCGGGCCCGCGGCGACCAGCACCGATCAGAATCACGTCGGCGACAAGAGCATGGAGACCATCGAAATGCTCACCTTCGCCGTGATCACGGTGATGTTGCTGACCGTCTACCGGTCCATCATCACCACCCTGATCGTGCTGGTGATGGTCGTGCTCGAGCTATCGGCCGCCCGGGGACTGGTGGCATTCCTGGGATTCCACAACCTGTTCGGCCTGACGACCTTCGCCACCAACATGCTGGTGACGTTGGCCATCGCCGCATCCACCGACTACGCGATCTTCCTGATCGGTCGCTATCAGGAGGCGCGCAAAGCCGGTGAGGACCGAGAAGCCGCTTACTACAACATGTTCCACGGCACCGCGCATGTGGTGTTGGCCTCCGGGCTGACCATAGCCGGGGCCACGTTCTGCCTGCACTTCACCCGGCTGCCCTACTTCCAGACGATGGGCTTCCCGCTGTCGATCGGCATGGTGATCGTGGTCGCCGCGGCCTTGACGCTGGGGCCCGCGGTCATCGCGGTGTGCAGTCGCTTCGGTCGGGTGCTCGAGCCCAAGCGCCTCACCCGCTCGTCCGGGTGGCACCGGGTCGGCACCAGCACCGTTCGCTGGCCCGGGGCGATTCTGGTGGCCGCCGTCGCGGCGGCGCTGATCGGTCTGCTCGCGCTGCCCGGCTACCACACCAGCTATAACGACCGCATCTACCTGCCCGACGACGTCGCGGCGAACGTGGGGTACTCGGCGGCGTTCCGGCACTTCTCCCAGGCGAAGATGAACCCGGACTTGATGATGGTCGAAACCGACCGGGACCTGCGCAATCCGGCGGACTTCCTGGTGATCGACAAGATCGCCAAAGCCCTCAAGAACGTGCACGGCATCGCCCAGGTGCAGACCATCACCCGCCCCGACGGGGACCCGGTCAAACATTCGACGATCCCCTACACGCTCGGCCAGAGCGGCACCGCCCAGCTGATGAACAACGACTACATGCAGACCAACCTGGACAACCTGCTCAAGCAGGCCGACGATCTGCAGGCCAGCATCGACTCGATGACCGAGATGATGACCATCCAGCAGGACCTGGCCGAAGTGTCGCAGCGGATGGCCGACAAGATGTCCAACACGGCCGTCGACATCGGCGAAATGCGTAATCACATGGCCGATTTCGATGATTTCTTCCGGGTGTTCCGCAACTACTTCTACTGGGAGCCGCACTGCTTCGACATCCCCATCTGCTGGTCTTTGCGGTCGATCTTCGACGCCCTGGACGGCGTGGACACCATGTCTGCCGACTTCGATGAGATCGTGCCCGACATGCAGCGCATGGCCGAGCTGATGCCGCGGATGGTCGCGGTGATGCCGGCGCAGATCCAGTCGATGAAGAACCAGAAGCAGACGTTGCTCAACCAGTACCAGGTGCAGAAGGCCCAGCAGGACCAGAACATGGCGATGCAGGAGAATTCGACGGCCATGGGAGAGGCGTTCGACGCCGCCAAGAACGACGACTCGTTCTACCTCCCGCCGGAGGCCTTCGACACCGCCGATTTCAAGCGCGGCATCAAGCTGTTCCTGTCGCCGGACGGTCATGCGGTGCGGTTCACCATCATTCACCAGGGTGACCCGTTGACGCCGGAGGGCATATCGCGCATCGAAGCGCTCAAGGTCGCGGCGGCCGATGCGATCAAGGGAACACCGTTCGAGGGAGCCCGCATCTATCTCGGCGGCAGCGCAGCGATGTTCTACGACATGCAGCAGGGCGCCAACTACGACTTGCTGATCGTGGCGACGGCAGCGCTGATCCTGATCTTCATCATCATGATGGTGCTGACCCGCGCCGTGGTCGCCGCGACGGTGATCGTCGGCACGGTGGTGCTCAGTCTCGGCTCGGCGTTCGGCCTGTCAGTCCTGCTCTGGCAACACATCGTGGGCATCCCGCTGCACTGGATGGTGCTGCCGATGTCGGTCATCGTGCTGCTCGCCGTCGGCGCGGATTACAACCTGCTGCTGGTCTCGCGGATCAAGGAGGAGATCCACGCCGGCCTGCACACCGGGCTGATCCGCGCCATGGTCGGCACCGGCGCCGTGGTCACCGCCGCGGGCCTGGTGTTCGCCTTCACCATGGCCTCCATGGCGGTCAGCGCGCTGATCGTGATCGGCCAGGTCGGCACCACCATCGGGCTGGGACTGCTCTTCGACACCCTGATCGTGCGGTCCCTGATGACACCGTCGGTCGCCACCCTGCTGGGGCGCTGGTTCTGGTGGCCGCAGATCGTGCGTCCCCGGCCGCGCCCGCAGCCCTGGCCGCAACCGATCCGGCGGGATCCCGCCAAGGAGCAGGCGCTGGTCTAGTTGGCGTGCAGGTCCTCGTTGAGCGCGATGCCCTGACCGGCGCGGGCCACCACCTCGACCGCACCGGTCTGCGAGTTGCGGCGGAACAGCAGGTTGTTGCCGCCGGCCAGGTCGCGGGCCTTGGCGGTGCTGCCGTCGGGCAGGGTGACCTTGGTTCCGGCGGTGACGTACAGCCCGGCCTCGACCACACAGTCGTCGCCCAGCGGGATGCCCAGCCCGGCGTTCGCCCCCAGCAGACAGCGCTTGCCGATCGAAATCACCTGGGTTCCACCGCCGGACAGCGTGCCCATGATCGACGCGCCGCCGCCGACGTCGGAGCCGTCGCCGACCACCACGCCCGCCGAGATGCGGCCCTCGACCATGGAGGCGCCCAGGGTGCCGGCGTTGAAATTGACGAATCCCTCGTGCATGACCGTGGTGCCCGGAGCCAGGTGCGCGCCGAGGCGCACCCGGTCCGCGTCGGCGATGCGCACTCCCGACGGCAGCACGTAGTCGACCATCCGCGGGAACTTGTCCACCCCGTAGACGGTCACCGGGCCGCGCCGGCGCAACCGGGCCCGCGTGGACTCGAAGCCCTCGACGGCGCAGGGGCCGTGGTTGGTCCACACCACGTTGGTCAGCACCCCGAACAGCCCGTCGGCATTGAGCCCGTGCGGTGCGACCAGGCGGTGCGACAGCAGGTGCAGCCGCAGGTAGGCGTCGTAGGCGTCGACGGCCTTGTCCGCGAGTGAGCCGATGACGACGTGTACCGCCACCGTCTCGGTGCCGCGGTCCTCGTCGCGCCCGAGCAGCCCGGCCAGGTCGGCGGGTACGTCGGCCCCGGCGAGGCGGGTGGTGCCGGGCTGGCCCGAGCCACCCAACTCCGGTGCGGGAAACCAGGTGTCGAGCACCGATCCGTCTGCGGCGAGCGTCGCCACGCCGACGCCTGAAGCTCCAGTCACGCCGGTCAGGCTACTTTCCCCCCGCGAGCAGACGCAAAGTCGCACGCTCAGGACCCCGGCGGTGCGACTCTATGTCTGCTCGGCGTGGGGACGGCACCCATTAGGCTGGGTCCGTGCTGGATCTGCGCTCCGACCCGATCGAGCTGACCGCGGCGCTGGTCGACATCCCCAGCGAGTCGCGGCACGAAGCGCGGATCGCCGACGAGGTCGAAGCCGCACTGCGGGCCCAGACTTCCGGTTTCGAGATCGTCCGCGACGGTGACGCGGTGCTGGCCCGCACGAACCTGGGCCGCCCGACCCGGGTGCTGCTGGCCGGTCACCTGGACACCGTGCCGGCAGCCGGCAACCTGCCCAGTCGGCGAACCACCGGCCCCGAAGGCGACGTGCTGCACGGCTGCGGCACCGTTGACATGAAGTCCGGTGTCGCCGTCTTCCTGCACCTGGCCGCCACTCTCACCAAGCCGGTGCACGACCTGACGTGCGTGTTCTATGACTGCGAGGAGATCGAGGCGGCGGCTAACGGGCTGGGCCGCATCGAACGCAACCTGCCCGACTGGCTGGCGGCTGACCTCGCCATCCTCGGTGAGCCCACGGGCGGCTACATCGAGGCCGGCTGCCAGGGCACGCTGCGGGTGGTGATCAGTGCGGCGGGCACCCGGGCGCATTCGGCGCGGTCTTGGCTGGGCGACAACGCGATCCACAAACTGGGGGCGGTGCTGGACCGACTGACCGCCTACCAGCCGCGCAGCATCGACATCGATGGCTGTGTCTACCGCGAGGGCCTGTCGGCGGTGCGCATCGAGGGCGGGGTGGCCGGCAACGTCATCCCCGACTCAGCCGCTGTCACGGTGAACTTCCGCTTCGCGCCGGACCGGACCCCCGAGGAGGCGCTGGCCCACGTGCGGGAGGTATTCGGCGGCCTGGACGTCGCGATCGAGCAGACCGACTCCGCGGCCGGCGCCCTGCCGGGGCTTACCGCACCCGCCGCCGCCGCGCTGGTGGCCGCCGCGGACGGACAGGTGCGGGCCAAGTACGGCTGGACCGACGTGTCCCGGTTCGCCGCGCGCGGCATTCCCGCGGTCAACTACGGCCCGGGCGATCCCAACCTGGCGCACTGCGTCGACGAGCGGGTGCCGGTCGGGCAGATCAGCGCGGTGACCGAGCTGCTGCGCGGCTTCCTCAGCCCCTGAGCCGGCCCAGCGCGGTCCGGCCGAACGCGCAGTCGACCTGCTCGGACAGCCGGGTCAACGGGTCGACGGCCCGGGCATCGCCGAGTTGGGCGGCCACGTCCCACGCCTGCAGCGCCACCGCCGTCTGGCCGGTGCGCTCGGCCATCCGGGCGGCCTCTCGGGCTGCGGCGATCGCCCCATGCTGATCGCGCATGCCGGCGCGCTGCCAGGCCCGTGCCACGCCCAGCTCCGGAGCGAACAGCGCCGATTTGGTGCCGTGCCGGGATTCAGCCCGGCTCAACGCTTTTGCCGCGCCGGCGATGTCGGACTGACGGGCCAGCGCGGTGGCCAGCAGGGTCAGCGACAGCGGCCCCCAGGAGTAGCCGGTGCGTTCCAGGGTGGCGGCGGCCGGCACCAGCAGCTTGGTCGCGGCCCCATACTCCTCGGCGGCGATCAGGACCTGCGCCACCAGCACCTCGCCGATCGCCCGGCCAGGCTGGGACAGCTCGGCGAAATCGGTGAACTGCCAAGCCAGTTCGCGCGCCTCGGCAAGACGGTCGGCCATCAGCAGCGTGGTGATCTCGGCGAGCCCGATGGTGAACCGCAGCACGCCGGGATGTTCGGCGTCCAGCGCCCGGCGGGCCAGCGGGCCCACGGCATCGAATCGCCCGGCCCGCGCCGCACACAGCGCCGCGGCGCTGCCGGCCCAGGCCACCGCCATGTCGTCGGCGGCCGGATCGGCCAGGACCGCGGCGGCGGCCTCGGCGGCGCGGACGATGTTGCCGGCGTTCATCGCGAAGGTCGCCCCGAGCGCATCCAGGGTGATCCGCGGGCTCGCGCCGGCGACGCGGCCACGGGTGGCGGCCAGGAATGCGGTGGCGCGTTCGGGTTCGCCCAGCATGAAGAACTGGTTGGCGGCCCGCGGCAACGCCCAGGCCATCAGCTCCGATTCGGTCAAGTCGGCCGGGTCGACCGCCGACAGCACGGCGTCGGCGTCTCGCCCGCGGCCCTGCCAGGCCAGCGTGTGCGCCAGCGCCAGCCGGGCCGGCAGGCCACCGGAGCGATCCAGGGCGCTGCGGGCCAGCCGCTCGCCCAGTTCCAGGTCGCCGAGCCGCAGCGCCTGCTGCGCCGCCTCCACCGCCTGCTCGGCGGGCTGCGGTGCGTCGCTGGCGGCGGCCAGCGCCGCCAGCCGCAGCTGCTCGCCGACGTGTTCGCACGGCCGGTCGGCCAGCACGGTGACCACCTCGGCGCGCCGGGCGCGGACACCGTCGGCCCCCAGCGCGTCGCGGGCCCGCTCGGCGAACAGCGGGTGGGCGGTGTAGACCACCGGGTCGGGTTCGCGGCCGCCGCGCGCGCGGGTTTCGACAGCGCCCAGCTCCTCGGCCAGGCGGATGGCATCGGCGCTGGTGAGCTCTGTCAGGTCGACCAGCGCCAACGGCTCGAAGACGGCCAGGTAGTCCAGCACGGCGCGCGCGTCGGCCGGTAGCCCCGCCACGAAGGCGTCCACGTCGCGGTCAGCCTCACCGGCCTGGCCCGAGGCGGTGATGTCGATGCGAGTCAGCAGGTCGTCTCCCCACAGTGCGGCGATCGGCGGCGGCGGAGCGGGGGAGCCGTCGGCGCGGCCGGTGACGATCACCCGGGCCGTCCCGGTCAGCGCCAGCTGATAGACCAGCGTCGCCGACAAGATGTCGAGGAGATGGGCGTCGTCGACCACCAGCAGCAGATCGTCCCCCGCAGCGACCAACGAGGCGCGCGCCGCCCGCAGCAGCGCGGCCGGCTTGCCGATGTCGGCCACCGCAACCAGATGGCTGAAGGCGCCGAACGGCACCTCGCGTTCGGCCGGGGTGCCGATCACCCACCGGGTAAGCGTCGCCGGGTGCCGACGGACCCGATCTTCGGCGGCCAGCCGGGCCAGCGTGGACTTTCCGCAGCCGTCGGGGCCGAGAACCACCGCGCCGGCGCGGGTTCCGTCTGCGTCGAGCGCGTCGGTCAGCCGGTGCAGGGCGGCCGAGTGCTCGGGGACGTTCCACCGGATCGGCATCGCGGAGATTTTACGGTCTGAGCCACTTGCCGGATAGCCTTTCGGATGTGCGGGGCAACGAATGGGCGGTGTGCGTCTACTGTGCGTCCGGCCCGACGGATCCGGCCCTGCTGGCGCTGGCCGCCAAGGTCGGTGCGGCCATCGCCGCGCGGGGCTGGACGCTGGTGTGGGGTGGCGGCAATGTCTCGGCGATGGGGGCGCTGGCGGTGGCCGTCCGCCAGCACGGCGGCCGCACCGTCGGGGTGATCCCCAAGGCCCTGCTGCACCGCGAGGTGGCCGACGTGGAATCCGACGAGCTGATCGTCACCGACACCATGCGGGAGCGCAAGCGGGTCATGGACGAACGCGCGGATGCGTTCCTGACCCTGCCCGGCGGCATCGGCACCCTGGAGGAACTGTTCGAAACCTGGACCGGCCGGTATCTGGGCCTGCACGACAAGCCGGTGGTGCTGCTGGATCCCGACGGCCACTACGACGGGCTGTGGAGCTGGCTGTCCGGGCTGATCGATGCGGGCTTCGTGTCGCGTCGGGCGATGGAACGGTTGCTGGTGGTCGACGAGCTGGAGGCGGCGTTGGCCGCCTGTTCACCCGGTACCGCCGGTTTCGATTAGGCTGTGCTGTCGCAGGGCGACCCGCTGCGCCCCGCTTTGCCGCGCTTGCGATCGGTAGTCGCGAGACGGCCCCTGTCCACCGATTTCAGCGAGGCAAGGGGATAGCGTGTCCGATCACAACGCCGGCGCGGCCACCCGGGTGGGGCTCACCGACATCGTGACCCGACTGCCGGGGCTGGTCGCCGATGCGCCGGCAATCCTGCGCGGAGTGCGGACCGGGCTGCTGGCCCGCCCCACCTCCAAGGCGTCGATCGGCAAGGTGTTCCAGGAGCGCGCCGCCCGCTTCGGCGACCGGGTCTTCATCCGGTTCGGCGACCAGCGGCTGACCTACCGCGAGGCCAACGAGACCGTCAACCGCTATGCGGCGGTGCTGGCCGCCCGCGGCGTCGGGCACGGCGATGTCGTCGGGATCATGCTGCGCAACTCGCCCAACGCGGTGTTGATGATGCTGGCCGTCGCCAAATGCGGCGCGGTCGCCGGCATGGTCAACTACCACCAGCGCGGCGACGTACTGGCACACAGCCTGGGCCTGCTGGGTGCCAAACTGCTTGTGGCGGAGTCGGATCTAATCGATGCCGTGCGTGACAGCGGCGCGCCGGACCGGCCGGAAACCATCGAGGAGGTGGAGCGGCTGGCCGCCACCGCACCCGCCGGCAACCCGGCGTCGGTGGCGGCGGTGTTGGCCAAGGACACCGCCTTCTACATCTTCACCTCGGGCACCACCGGCTACCCCAAGGCCAGCGTGATGACCCACTACCGCTGGCTGCGTGCGCTGGCCGCGTTCGGCGGACTCGGGCTGCGGCTGCGCGGCAACGACACCCTGTACTGCTGCCTGCCGCTGTACCACAACAATGCGCTGACGGTGGCGGTGTCCTCGGTGCTCAACGCGGGGGCGACGCTGGCGCTGGGACGCTCGTTCTCGGCGTCGCGGTTCTGGGACGAGGTGATCGACTACCAGGCGACGGCCTTCGTCTACATCGGCGAGGTCTGCCGCTACCTGCTCAACCAACCGCCCAAGCCCACCGACCGAGCCCACCGGGTGCGGGTGATCTGCGGCAACGGCCTGCGTCCGGAGATCTGGGACGAGTTCTCCCAACGGTTCGGGATCAAGCGGATCTGCGAGTTCTACGCCGCCAGCGAGGGCAACACAGCGTTCCTCAACGTGCTCAACGTGCCCCGCAGCGTCGGGCTCTACCCGATGCCGCTGGCCTACGTCCAATACGACCCCGACACCGGCCAGCCGCTGCGCGGCGAGGACGGCTGGGTGCTGCGGGTGCCGTCCGGGCAGCCCGGCCTGCTGCTGTCCCCGGTGAACAAGCTGTCACCGTTCGACGGATACACCGACCCGGAGGCCACCGAGAAGAAGCTGGTGCGCAACGCATTCAAAGACGGCGACTGCTGGTTCAACACCGGTGACCTGATGAGGCCGCAGGGGATGGGGCACGCCGCGTTCGCCGACCGGCTCGGCGACACCTTCCGGTGGAAGGGCGAGAACGTGGCCACCACCCAGGTCGAGGCCGCCCTGGGCGCCGACCATTCGGTGGAGGAATGCGCGGTCTACGGGGTCGAAGTACCCGACACCGGCGGCCGGGCCGGGATGGCCGCGATCAAACTGCGCGACGGGGTCACCTTCGACGGCCGGGGTCTGGCCGCGGTGGTCTGCGACCAGTTGCCGTCGTACGCGGTGCCGCTGTTCGTGCGGCTGGTGGCGTCGATGGAGCACACGACGACGTTCAAGAGCCGCAAGGTGGAGTTGCGCGAGCAGGGCTACGGCGCCGGCGGCGGCATCGAGGACCCGCTGTATGTGTTCGCCGGCTGCGACGAAGGCTACGTGCCCTACTACGACGACTACCCCGGCGAAGTGGCGGCGGGCAAGCGACCGCGGAACTGACCCGACCGCCCGGGCATACGGGCGGTGAACAGGGGCGCATCATCACCGGGCACCATAGAACGGTGCAGTCCACCTTCTGCGGTCGTCCGGTGGCGGCCGATCGCGCGCTGATCATGGCGATCGTCAACCGCACCCCGGACTCCTTCTACGACGCGGGCGCCACCTTCAGCGACGAGGCGGCCAAGTCCGCCGTGCACGCCGCGGTGGCCGACGGCGCCGATGTCATCGACATCGGCGGGGTCAAAGCCGGGCCGGGCGAGACCGTCGACGCCGACGCCGAGACCGCCCGGGTGGTTCCCTTCATCGAGTGGCTGCGCAGCGCCTACCCGGATCAGCTGATCAGCGTCGACACCTGGCGTTCGGAGGTGGCCAAACGCGCCTGCGCCGCCGGTGCCGACCTGATCAACGACACCTGGGGCGGAATCGACCCGGAGCTGCCGGCGATCGCCGCGGAGTTCGGAACCGGCCTGGTGTGCTCGCACACCGGCGGCGCCGCGCCTCGCACCCGCCCGTTCCGGGTGAGCTACGGCACCTCCGTCGACGGGGTGGTGGACGCGGTGATCGAGGAGGTCACCGGGGCCGCCGAGCGGGCGGTCGCGAAAGGGGTGGCGCCCGAGCGGATCCTGATCGACCCCACCCATGATTTCGGCAAGAACACCTTTCACGGGCTAGCGTTGTTGCGACACACGGAGAAGTTGGTCGCTACCGGATGGCCGGTGCTGATGGCGCTCTCCAACAAAGACTTCATCGGGGAGACTCTGGGTGTGGGTCTGACCGAACGGCTGGAGGGAACGTTGGCGGCCACCGCACTGGCGGCGGCCGCCGGAGCCCGGATGTTTCGGGTACACGAGGTCGGGCCGACCCGGCGCGTGCTGGAGATGGTGGCTTCGATCCAGGGCGTGCGGGCCCCGACCCGCACAGTAAGGGGACTCGCATGACCGACCTGGCCGACCAGGGTCTGGACTCCCTGCTGGGCGGCACCCGGCTGGCGGACCGCACCTGGAGCCGTCCGGACTGGACGGTCGCCGAACTGATCGCGGCCAAGGCCGGCCGCACCATCTCGGTGGTGCTGCCCGCCCTGAACGAGCAGGCGACCATCGAATCGGTCATCGACAGCATCACCGGGCTTGTCGACAACCTGGTCGACGAACTGATCGTGCTGGACTCCGGTTCCACCGACGACACCGAGATCCGGTCCATCGCCGCCGGTGCCCGCGTCGTCAGCCGCGAACAGGCGGTTCCGGAGGTGCCGCCGCAGCCCGGCAAGGGTGAGGCCCTGTGGCGGTCCCTGGCGGCGACCAGCGGCGACATCGTGGTGTTCGTGGACTCCGACCTCATCGACCCCGACCCGATGTTCGTCCCCAAGCTGGTCGGTCCGCTGCTCACCGGTGACGGCATCCACCTGGTCAAGGGTTTCTACCGCCGGCCGCTGAAGGTCAACGGCACCGAGGATGCCACCGGCGGTGGCCGGGTCACCGAGCTGGTCGCCCGGCCGCTGCTGACCGCGCTGCGACCCGAGCTGGGCGCCGTGCTGCAGCCGCTGGGCGGCGAGTACGCGGGCAGCCGCGAACTGTTGGCGTCGGTGCCGTTCGCGCCCGGCTACGGCGTGGAGATCGGCTTGCTGATCGACACCTACGACCGGTTGGGGCTCGACGCGATCGCTCAGGTCAACCTGGGCGTGCGCGCGCACCGCAACCGCCCGCTGGCCGAGTTGGCGGTGATGAGCCGGCAGGTCGTCGCCACCCTGTTGTCGCGGTGCGGCGTCCCCGACTCCGGAGTCGGGCTGACCCAGTTCTTCGCCGACGGCCCGGACGGCATGGACTACCTGCCGCGCACCACACCACTGTCGCTGGTGGACCGGCCGCCGATGAACACGCTGCGTCACTGAATGAGGCACTATCGATGCCGTGACATTGGTGTTGCTGTATCTCGTTGTGCTCGTCCTCACCGCGCTGCTGCTGTTCGGGGTGGCCAGCGTGCTGTTCGGCCGGGGTGAGCAGCTGCCGCCGCTGCCCCGGGCGACGACGGCGACCATGCTGCCGGCTTCGGGGGTCACCGGCGCCGACGTCGAGGCGGTCCGGTTCTCCCAGGTGCTGCGCGGCTACAACACCGGCGAGGTCGACTGGGTGCTCGAGCGGCTCGGCGCAGAGCTAGACCAACTGCGCGGGGAACTCGCCGCGGCACAGGCCCTCGCCGGCAACCCGGCGGGTCCGAGTTGAGCAGCCCGCCCGACGACGGCCTGGTCCGCTGTGGCTGGTCCGACGGCTCGGCGCTGTATCGCGACTACCACGACCGGGAGTGGGGGCGTCCGGTGCGCGAAACGAACGCACTGTTCGAGCGGATCAGCCTGGAGGCCTTCCAGAGCGGGCTGTCGTGGCTGGTGATTCTGCGCAAGCGGGAGAACTTCCGGCGGGCGTTCGCCGATTTCGACGTCGAGTCCGTCGCCCGCTACACCGACACCGACGTGACACGGCTGCTGGAGGACAGCGGGATCGTGCGCAACCGGGCCAAGATCGAGGCGACGATCGCCAATGCGCGCGCGACCCTCGGGCTGGGATCCACCGATTTGGCGGAGCTGTTGTGGTCATTCGCCCCTCCGCCGCGTCCTCGCCCGGCGGATCTGTCGGCAATTCCGGCCGTCACGCCTGAATCGACGGCGATGGCGCGCGAATTGAAACGGCGCGGGTTCCGATTCGTCGGACCCACGACCGCCTACGCGTTGATGCAGGCCACAGGCATGGTTGACGACCATTTGCAGACGTGTTGGGTACCGCCGGTAGCCGCCGAAATCCACTAAAATTCGGCTACGGAATCGGGTCTGGTGCACGCGACGCCGCCGATAGGGGAGAATGGCGGAGTGAATTTGCAGTTCGATGCCGGATGCTGCGACCGCGGTGCACAGCCGGCGCAGATCAAGGGCACGGCCGATGGGCCGGTACCTGGAGGGAGCACTCGATGGCGGCGATGAAGCCCCGGACCGGTGACGGTCCACTGGAAGCGACCAAAGAGGGGCGCGGCATCGTGATGCGAGTACCTCTTGAAGGTGGCGGGCGGCTGGTCGTCGAGTTGACTCCGGACGAGGCCGCTGCGCTCGGCGACGAACTCAAGGCCGTCACCAGCTGAGGCGGGCCGCCGTTGTGACCCGACTCGGGTGCGGTTAGCCGCCCACCTGTCGATAGATCGCCAGGGTCTGCTCGGCCACCCGCGCCCAGGAGAAGACCTCGACGCACCGGAGCCTGCCGGCGTCGCCGTAGCGTCGTGCCCGGCCCGGGTCGCTGATCAGTGCGTTGACGGCCTCGGCGAGGCCGTTGCGAAAGCCTTCCGGGTCGTCGGCGTCGTAGTGCACCAGCGAGCCGGTGACGCCGTCGGTCACCACCTCCGGTATGCCGCCGACGTCGGACGCCACCACCGCGGTAGCGCAGGCCATCGCCTCGAGGTTGACGATGCCCAACGGCTCGTACACCGAGGGGCAGACGAATACGGTTGCCGCCGAAAGCAATTCTCGGATCTGCCGCGCCGGCAGCGTTTCCTGGATCCAGAACACCCCGCTGCGGGCCGCCGCCAGGTCGGTGACCGCGGCGCTCACCTCCGCGGCGATCTCCGGTGTGTCGGGGGCGCCGGCACACAACACCAACTGCGCCTCGGGGTGGAACCGCTGCGCGGCGGCCACCAGATGGGCCACCCCCTTCTGCCGGGTGATCCGGCCGACGAACGCCACCATGGGCCGGTCCGGGTCGACGCCGAGGTCGGCCAGCATCGATGACTCCGAGGCGGCCGGCTGCGGACACCACACGTCGGTGTCGATACCGCTGTAGATGACGTGCACGCGGTCGGGCCGCAGGTCCGGGTAGACCCGCAGCAGGTCGTCGCGCATCGCCGAACTGACCGCGATCACGGCGTCGGCGGCGGTCGTCCCCAGCTGCTCCGCCCAGGACGACACCCGGTAGCCACCGCCGAGTTGCTCGGCCTTCCAGGGCCGCAGCGGCTCCAGCGAATGGGCGGTCAACACGTGCGGGATGTCGTAGAGCAACGCCGCCAGGCGGCCGGCCAAGGCCGTGTACCAGGTGTGCGAGTGCGCCACATCGGCCGTACCGACGGCGTCGGCCATCGTCAGGTCGGACGACAGCGTGCCCAGCGCAGGGTTCGCGTCCCGCAGCGCCGGATCCGGCTGATGTGCCTGCGCACCCGGCCGGGGCGCCCCCATGCAGTGCACGTCCACGTGACACAGCCGCCGCAGCGCTTCGACCAGATTCGTGACATGCACGCCCGCGCCACCGTAGATCTCCGGGGGGTATTCCCGGGTCAGCATCGCCACCCGCATAACCGGCACGGTAGCGGTAGCGGCGGGCCGGGTGCGCGGCGGATGACCCGGCAAGCTGAGGAGAACTTCCGAATCGTGGGTTCTAGCTGGCAGGGTCCCGAATCGGCCGATAAGTTTGGTGGCTATGAGGGAATTGCCGCACGTGCTGGGCATCGTCCTGGCCGGTGGGGAGGGCAAGCGGCTGCACCCGCTCACCGCGGACCGGGCCAAGCCGGCGGTTCCCTTCGGGGGCGCCTACCGGTTGATCGATTTCGTGCTGTCGAATCTGGTCAACGCGCGCTACCTGCGGATCTGTGTTCTGACGCAGTACAAGTCGCATTCCCTGGACCGGCATATCTCGCAGAACTGGCGCCTGAGCGGCCTGGCCGGGGAGTACATCACCCCGGTCCCGGCGCAGCAGCGGCTGGGCCCGCGCTGGTACACCGGCTCCGCCGATGCCATCTATCAGTCGCTGAACCTGATCTTCGACGAAGACCCGGACTACATCGTGGTTTTCGGGGCCGACCATGTGTACCGGATGGACCCCGAACAGATGGTGCGCTTCCACATCGACAGCGGAGCCGGCGCGACGGTCGCCGGCATCCGGGTGCCGCGCGCCGAGGCGTCGTCGTTCGGCTGCATCGACGCCGACGAGTCCGGACGGATCCGCAACTTCCTGGAGAAGCCGCCGAATCCGCCCGGCACGCCCGACGATCCGGACAGCGCGTTCGTCTCGATGGGCAACTACATCTTCACCACCAAGGTGCTGATCGACGCGATCCGCGCCGACGCCGACGACGACCACTCCGACCACGACATGGGCGGGGACATCATCCCGCGCCTGGTCGCCGACGGGCTGGCCGCCGTCTACGACTTCTCCGACAACGAGGTGCCCGGCGCCACCGAGCGGGACCGCGGTTACTGGCGCGACGTCGGAACCCTGGACGCCTTCTATGACGCCCACATGGACCTGGTGTCGGCGCACCCGATCTTCAACCTGTACAACAAGCGCTGGCCGATCCACGGCGCGACGGAGAACCTGGCGCCGGCGAAGTTCGTCAACGGCGGGACCGCGCAGGAGTCGGTGGTGGGCGCGGGCAGCGTCATCTCGGCCGGCTCGGTACGTAATTCGGTGTTGTCGTCCAACGTCGTGATCGATGACGGCGCGATCGTGGAGGACAGCGTCATCATGCCCGGGACGCGGGTCGGGCGCGGCGCGGTGGTGCGCCACGCGATCCTGGACAAGAACGTCGTGGTCGGCCCCGGCGAGATGATCGGTGTCGACCTGGAGAAGGACCGGGAGCGGTTCTCGATCAGTGCCGGCGGCGTGGTCGCGGTCGGCAAGGGCGTCTGGATCTAGCGCCTCGGGCGCCCGCAGGGGCTAGAACGGTTCCTCGGCGCCGCCGGGATTGCAGCCGTTGGCCAGCAGGCTCAGGGTGCTGACCACCGGACGCCACGGCTCCAGATTCCAACTGGTCTTTCCGGGCTGGATGAACTCGGCAAACTGCCAGTGGCACAGGAACTGTTCGCGCATGCCCGCCGTGTCGGCGTCCGGGTTGCGTTTCACCACCTCCGACCAGGCGTGCTCGCCCTGGCGCAGGGTGCCGGGCTCGCCGGCCTCGGTCCGGCCGGTCTCGGTCGGATACACCCGCAGGCTGGTCCCGTCTTGGTAGCTCACCCACTGGGTGTTCGCGACATAGGGCGCCGCGCTGATGCCCGCGGCGCCCAGCCAGCCACCGGCGCCGCCGAATCCGCCGGCGCCGCCCTCGCCGCCGATGCCGCCGTCACCGCCGCGGCCCAACAGCAGTCCACCGGCACCTCCGTCGCCACCGGCGCCCCCGTTGCCCGCCGGAGCGTCCGCCGCACCGGCGCCGCCGTCGCCGCCGGCACCGCCCGCACCGCCGATGCCCATGAACCAGCCGCCGGCACCACCGGTGCCGCCGTCGCCGCCGTCGAGTCCGATACCGCCGACGCCGCCGGTCCCGCCGGTTCCGCCGATGCCCATGAACCAGCCGCCGGCACCGCCGTCGCCGCCGGCCGCGCCGGCCGCGCCCAGCCCGCCCGCCCCACCGTGGCCGAGCAACCCTGCGTCGCCGCCGACACCGCCCGCCCCGTCGACACCGGCGAGGCCGGCTCCGCCGTTGCCGAACAGGAACCCGCCGTCGCCGGCGTCGCCGAACCAGCCCCACTGCCCGAACAGGCTGGTGTTGACGCCGTCGAAGCCGTCGATGCCGTCGCCGATCAGGTCCCGGCCGAACAGCGCGACGAACGGTGCGTTGATCAGCCCGACGCTCAACTCCCCGAACGGACTGGTGATCCACTCGTGCAGCGGGCCATAGATGAACTGGTCCAGCCACGCGGCCGCGTCCAGGGATTGGTTCGGACCCGGCAGCGCCAAGACCGCGTCGATCGCGGCGGAGAACAGGCCGCTGGTCGTCGGGTCCAGTTGCGCCACCCAGGCCTGTGCCAGTTCCATCAGATCGCCCAGATCCAATTCCGCCGGCGTGCTGACGGCTGCCAACGGCTCGGCCAGGTCGATCCCCCAGTCCCAGTCCGCCTGCGCGGCGGGGGCACTCATCCCCGGCGCGACGGCGAGCAGGGCGGCGGCGCCCAGCACGGCCGGGGACAGCGTCTGGATACCGTTGCCTCGCCGGGGTGCGCGCATGGCTCGACCAGCCTCCCTGAGTCACGTCTACCGGCCGTAATTGACAGCCTGTGCTTAGGGAACTGTAAGCCAACCTCTCCGAAAGTGGAATTTCGTCCACTCATCACCAGATGGTGGGCACCAAACGATAGCGAGTGCGCTCGGTGTACTCGCGGTAGCCGCTGAGCTC
>Ga0182736_1001884_pt1 | contig 18014 bp, 14 predicted proteins | sample eDN5th30CKraftBY_FD_128882 | JGI IMG/M metagenome (GOLD analysis project Ga0182736, IMG submission 128882) | Enriched backyard soil microbial communities from Emeryville, California, USA - eDNA 5th pass 30_C Kraft BY (version 2) (version 2) | ecosystem: Environmental > Terrestrial > Soil >... | reverse complement strand
TGTTCGCAACCACGACGGAATCACACCCGATCAGGATCACCTACCCCTTTATGGGCCAGACTCTGAGGAGCAGCGAAGCTGCGTCTCGAAGGACGAGGGCGGCTCCAGAGACCACTGGACGATCCTTCGAGACGCAGCTTCGCTGCTCCTCAGGATGAGGTCGAGGGTGATGGGTTGGCCGCTCAGGATGAGGGTGGAGGGTGGCACGAACGATGGGGATGGGGGGACGAGCCCGGCTATGACGAGGCGAGTGTCACCCCTCTCCCGAGCGGGCGAGGGAGAGACGGCGCTTGCCTCCCCCGGCGCCTCATCAGAGCAAGGATGCGAAGATGTGCTTCAGCGCACGGCCACGCTCGATTCAGAAGGCTCGGTTTCTTGCGCCCGCAACGGACTTCCTGAAACAGAAACAAGCACTTGGCGGATGCCTGGACGCATTTCGGCACCGGACATCGCCGTCTCCGACCGCCGCACCTCTCCGAACGGAGAGTTGTGAGGCCTGAAATGCATCCATATAGCGTTACGTAAATCGCTCCGATGAATCGGCAGCCTGACGGCTGCGGGTCGAGAGAGCGGCGTCTGAACGAAGACACGACAGGGCAAAGCTCACTCTTGCTTTCATCGGATCCGGCCAAGGCCGGGTTCTCCACGCCTGCAGCCGCCGACGCGTTCAGGCCCGGCGGGCCGCACCATCTCTCATCCTTCGGCGCATGCGCCTTTCAGGAGAATACATAATGGCCGTCGTTACACCCAAGATCTGGAGTTCTATGGATACCTCCTCCTCAGGAGGTGTCGACCGGGATTCGCTCACCGTCCTGCCGAACGGCGGATACGTGGTGACATGGCGAGAGAACGAGAAGATCGCATTCCAACTCTACGATGGAACCGGTGCCAAGGTAGGTGCAAAGAGTTTCGTTGATGGCTCTACCAATGCGCCACAGCAGTTCTCGGATGTGATCAGTTACACAGCGGATGGCGGCTTTGCCATCACGTGGACCGAGGGCACTGGTGCAACTGGTCGAGTTCTTCGTCTGCAAAAATTCAACTTCGACGGCAGCGTCAACGGCACTGCAACGACAGTCGACAACGCCATTCAGGCGGATGGCGCTCAAATGGCTGCCAATGGCAGCACACACGGCTGGGCGACAGCATATGTCGAGTCCGGCAGCAACAATTCAACGCCGATCCACTTCATTCAGTTCGATCAGGATGGTGCAGCTGGTACACCTATTAACGTGAGCGGCACCACAAGTGGAGAAAATCCCGATATAGCTTGGCTTGGTGACAACAAGTACATCGTTTCCTTTACATCTGGAGGTTCGCAAAATCTTGCTTTTGTGAACGGAACGACTATTGGCAATATCACCTCAGCCGGTGCTTCTGTGGAAACGAGGATCACAGCCATTAAAGACGCAGATGGGGTGCCGACGGGAGAGTTCATTGCTGTTTGGAATACTGGCGATGCAGATCTAGGTATCAAGGCGCAACGGTTTAAGATATTAACGAATGGAACTGCGGACCCAGTCGGGATCGCGCAGCAAATCTCCACAGGAACTCTGCCGAGCGAAGGTACGAAGTTGAGCATCACCTCGCTCAGAGATGGTGGCTATGCTGTGGCGTACGTTGCTCCCGGTATTGGCTCTGGCGATATATGGGTTAGGGTTGTTGATGCGGATGGGCAGGCAGGCCCGGCAATCAATGTCAGCGCCGAGGCAGGCGAGCAAGTCACACCATCCATCTTCGAAATGGCTGATGGCCGGTTGTCCATTTCATGGTTTAATCGGTCCCATCCAACCAACGGCGCAGGCATCGAAACGAAGATCGTCGACGCCCGTGCCGCCGCCATTGATGTCACCGGCACAATCCATAACGACATCTACGCCCCGTCCGAATATGAGGACACTCTCGACGGCGGCGACGGCATCGACACGCTGACCTTCCAGGCGGCCGACAGCGGCGTGGAAGTCGATCTCGCGACCGGGAGAGGCGCGGCCGGCATTGCCAATGGCGATACCTACACGAACTTCGAGAGGGTGATCGGCTCCAACTTCGCCGACACGCTCACGGGCGGCAACGGCGCGAGCACGCTGCAGGGCGGCGCAGGCGACGACGCGTACTTCGTCCAGGCCGGCACGACGCTCGTCGAGACGGCCGGCGGCGGGACCGACACGGTCTACAGCGATGCGACCTACACGCTGGCCGCCCATCTCGAGAACCTGTTTGCCACGGGCTCGGCCGCCATCGACCTCACCGGCAATGAGAGCAACAACCTCATCGTCGGCAATGACGCTGACACCCGGCTCTTCGGTATGGGTGGCAACGATACCCTGCTTGGCGGGGACGGCAACAACACCCTCGACGGCGGGGACGGCAACGACTATCTCAATGGTGCCGGCGGCAACGATAATCTCAATGGCGGCGCGGGCGACGACGTGCTGATTGGCGGCCTTGGGGCCGACACGATGAGCGGCGGCGACGGCAACGACACCTACTACATCGACGACGTGAACGACGTGATCGTCGATAGTTCCGGTGTCGACACCGTTTACCTCGCCGTGAACTACGACATCGGCCGCCTCGGCGCCATCGAGAACATCACGGGCGTCGGCGCCGTCAACATTACGCTCACGGGCAATGACGGGAACAATACGTTCACCGGCAACGACGGCGCCAACATCCTCTATGGCGGCAAGGGCAACGACAACCTGAACGGCGGCGCGGGCAACGACCGCATTCATGGCGGGCTTGGCAACGACATCCTCACGGGCGGCTCCGGCCGCGACATCTTCGTGTTCGACACCAAGCCGCACAAGACGAAGAATGTCGACAAGATCACGGACTTCAAGGTGAGCGACGATTCGATCTACCTGGAGAACAAGTACTTCAAGGTCACGCCGTCCGGCACGCTTACCAAGCCCAAGCAGATGGCGAGCAAGCACTTCTACAAGGGCGCCAAGGCGCACGACAAGGACGACCGGATCATCTACGACCAGAAGAAGGGCATCCTCTACTACGATGCCGACGGCACCGGCGGCGCGGCGCAGATCAAGATCGCCACGCTCGATAAGAAACTGAAGATGACCCACAAGGACTTCTTCGTGATCTGAACCGGATCCGGCCTGTTTCCCAGGCCGGCTCTCACTCTCTAGAGCCTCGGACGAGAATTCGAACTCACGTCCGAGGCTCCAAGTTTTTGCTTGACCGCCTCTTGTCACGCAAAACCGGTTCCCACTTTTGCGTTCGATGCTTTAGGGCGTCCTGCTCCGCAGGGCGCCCTTTTTCTTTGCGTGCGGAACCCTTCGGGCCCCATCTCCTTTGTGTCGGAGCAGCGGAGGAAGATCGGCATGTCCTACGAACTCTATTATTGGCCGAGCATCCAGGGGCGTGGCGAATTCGTCAGGCTGGCGCTGGAAGAGGCCGGGGCCGATTATGTCGACGTGGCCCGAGAGCCGCAGGGTGTCGCCGCGATGATGCGGATGATGGACCGCGCGGCGCACCCGCCCTTCGCGCCGCCCTTTCTCAAGGATGGCGAGACGATCATCGGGCAGAGCGCGGCCATCCTGCTCTATCTCGGGGCGCGGCATGGCCTTGCCCCCCAGGATCCGGCCGGCGGGCTCTGGACGCACCAGGTCCAGCTCACCATCGCGGATTTCGTCGCCGAGGCCCACGACACCCATCATCCGGTCGGCATCGGCCTCTATTACGACGACCAGAAGGACGAGGCGCTCCGGCGGGCGCGGGAGTTCCGCGACAGCCGGATCCCGAAGTTCCTGGGCTGGTTCGAGACGATCCTCGCCCGCAATCCCGCGGGCGACGGGCATCTCGTCGGCGGCACGCTGACCTATGCGGACCTGTCCCTGTTCCAGGTCGTGGAAGGCCTGACCTATGCCTTCCCGAAGGCCACGCGGCGCGCCTTGAAGGACGCTCCGCGCGTGGCGGCTCTCCATGCCGCCGTGGCCGGACGGCCGCGGATCGAGGCCTATTGCGCCAGTCCCCGGCGCATCGCCTTCAACGAGGACGGCATCTTCCGCCACTACCCCGAACTGGATGGCTAGAGCTTCGGACGAGAATTCGAACTCACGTCCGAGGCTCCAAGTTTTTGTTTGACCGCATCTTTGCACGCAAAACCGGTTCCCACTTTTGCGTTCGATGCTCTAGATCCCCGGACGCGGGTGCGGGCCCACGCCCGGTGCCTTAAATCCTTTTTAAACGTTCGGCAGGACTGATGGGATCGATGCCTCAATTCCTCCACGCTGCCTCTCGATTTTAGCGGGAGATCAGGAGCAGACCATGAACGACGAGAACGAAGGCGTTGCGATCCGGCTCTGGCGCGACCGCGCGCAGTTGCGCGAGCAGGAGCGGAACGAGATCCAGGCCCGCCTTCGGATCGCCGAGGAGAAGATCGCCATCCTCATGGCCGAGAACGACCGGCTCAGCACCGAAAATGCCCGGCTCAGGGCCATGGCGAGCCCGGATGACGGATCGTCCCGGACCGAGACGGAGCTTCAGATGGAAGCGCTGAAAGGCGCCCTGATGTCCCTGATCGCGCGGCCGGCCGACAGCCTGAACTCGTAAGGAAGGACCCGCGCCGCCTTCACGCGGCCAGGCGCCCCATGGCCTCGTTCAGGCATTCCACCGTGGCGCTGCCGGCCCGGGCGACGAGGCAGCAGCCCTTGGGCACCTCGCGCCAGCCTTTTGTCTTGTCGTCGATGGGCTCGGAGACCACAAGCAGGCTGCCGTCGGCCTCGCGGAAATAGAGCGTCGGCGGCTTGGCATCGCAGGCCCAGCGATAGGCCCACAGGTTCTCGCCATCGGTGAAGGCGGCGGTGAAGCGCAGGGCCTCGTCGATGCCGGCCTGATCCATCAGGCCGCGCACCTGCTTGAGGGTGCGGGCCATAGCGGTCACGGGCTCCTCGGGCAGCCCATTGGCGAGGGCGAGGAGGAAGATCGCCTCCGAGTCCGTGGTGCCGAGGCGGCGGTCGTAGAGCTCGTCCGGGATCAGCCCCTCCAGCCGCCGCTTGATGCGTCCGTAGCCGCCGATCTGGCCGTTATGCATGAAAAGATAGCGGCCATGGGCGAAGGGATGGCAATTGGCCCGCGTGGTCGAGGTGCCCGTGGAGGCGCGCACATGGGCGAAGAAGAGCCGGGAGCGCACCTGCTCGCACAGGCTTCTCAAATTCTCGTCCGACCAGGCCGGACGGACCTCCCGGTAGATGCCGGGCTCGCTGCGCTCCCCGTACCAGCCGATGCCGAAGCCGTCCCCGTTCGTCTCGGTCTTGGCCTCGACCGCGTGCAGCGATTGGTGGACGAGCGAGTGGGCCGGGGCGCAGACGAGTTCGTCGAGGAAGATCGGCTCCCCCCGATAGGCGAGAAAGCGGCACATGGCTTTACGGCAACCCCTTGGCCCACAAGTCCTTGTAATGATGTTGTACTATCTTTGACTTATGGTGAATAGCCGGTTAACGGCCACACCGTTGCGGCACTCTGACGATTCCCATAAAAGCAGCGGCAATCATTCAAGAACGAGCCGGCCGGGCCGGCATGGGGATTTCGACAACATGCTTCGCCTCTCGCGCCTGGCGCCGGCTGCCGCGCTGATCCTTCTGCCCCAGGCCGCCTTCGCGGCGGAATTCGACGGGGCGAGCCTCGGCTTCGCCTGGGCCCTGCCCTTCGCGGGCATCCTTCTCTCCATCGCCCTGTTTCCCCTGATGGCTCCCCATTTCTGGGAGCATCACCAGGGCAAGATCGCGGCCGTCTGGGGGCTGCTGGTGCTGGTCCCGATGGCACTCGCCTTCGGTCCGACGACGGCCATCCATGCCCTCGCCCACACGGCGTTCCTGGAATACATCCCGTTCATCCTGCTGCTCCTGGCGCTGTTCACGGTGGCGGGCGGCATTCTCGTGCGCGGGAACATCCACGGCGCGCCCGGCACCAACACGATGCTGCTCGCCCTCGGCACGGTGCTCGCGAGCTTCATCGGCACGACGGGCGCCTCGATGGTGATGATCCGGCCGATCATGCGCGCCAACGACGACCGGCGGCACAACGTGCATGTGATCGTGTTCTTCATCTTCCTGGTGTCGAACATCGGCGGCTCGCTCACGCCGCTCGGCGATCCGCCGCTCTTCCTCGGCTTCCTGCGCGGCGTCGAGTTCTTCTGGACCACCACGCACCTGTTTCCGGAAACCCTGTTCGCCAGCGTGCTCCTGCTCGCCCTCTTCTTCGCGATCGATCTCGTCGTCTACCGGAAGGAGGGCCGCGTGCGCCCCGATCCGACGCCCGACAATCCGGTGCGCGTCACGGGCGGCATGAACTTCCTGCTGATCTTCATCATCATCGCGGCCATCCTCATGAGCGCCACCGCCGATCTCGGCCGCGTGAGCGTGCTCGGCGCGGAGATCGAGCTCGCCAACGCCCTGCGCGACCTGATCATGATCGTGGTCACGATCATCTCGCTCAAGACGACGCCGAAAGCCAACCGGATCGAGAACGGCTTCTCCTGGGGGCCGATCAAGGAAGTGGCGAAACTCTTCGCCGGCATCTTCATCGCGATCATCCCGGTCCTCGCCATGCTGAAGGCCGGCGCCGACGGCGCCTTCGCGCCCCTCGTCGCGCTCGTGACCAATCCGGACGGCAGCGCCAACAACGCGGCCTATTTCTGGCTCACGGGCGGCCTCTCGTCGTTCCTCGACAACGCGCCGACCTATCTCGTGTTCTTCGAACTCGCCGGCGGCGATCCGCAGCAGCTGATGACCACCGGCGCGCTGACGCTGAGCGCCATCTCGGCCGGCGCCGTGTTCATGGGCGCGAACTCGTATATCGGAAATGCGCCCAACTTCATGGTCTACGCGATCGCCCGCGAAGGCGGCGTGAAGATGCCGAGCTTCTTCGGCTACCTGCTCTGGTCGGGCGCGATCCTGATCCCGACCTTCCTGCTGCTGACGCTGCTGTTCTTCAGGGCATAGCGGCCACGTCCCGGACGCCGTGCCGCGAAGACCCGGGGTTGCTCTCAGAATGCGACGCTGGAACCCTCTCCCCCCTTGTGGGGGAGAGTTGGAGAGGGGGGTGCGGCGCTGGACTGGAACCGGCGAAGCGCCAACACCCCCCCTCCGGCTGCTTGCGCAGCCACCCTCCCCCACAAGGAGGGAGGGGTCTCCCGCGCCATACCCGCCTATCGATCCAACATTGCCCACGGCGTTCAGGCCGACAGCGAAAAGTTTTTAAGCGCCCAATCTCTCAGCCACATCCTCTGCAATCGAGAGGCACGAGGTCAGACCAGGACTTTCAATGCCAAACAGATGAACCAGGTGCGGAAGTCCATGCTCCTGCGGCCCGTCGATCATGAAATCGGCGGCCTTCTCGCCGGGGCCCGTGAGCTTGGGGCGGATGCCGGAATAATCGGGCACGAGGGCATTGTCGGGCAGGCCCGGCCAGTAGCGGCGGATGGAGGCGTAGAAGCTCTCAGACCGGCGCGGATCGACTTCGTATTCCTCCCGGTCGATCCATTCCACGTCGGGCCCGAAGCGCATGCGGCCGGCAAGATCGAGCGTCACATGCGTGCCCAGCCCGCCCTCCACGGGCGCGGGATAGATCAGGCGCGAGAAGGCTGGCTTGCCGAGACAGCCGAAGTAATTGCCCTTGGCGAGCACCAGCTTCGGCACGCGCGTCTCGGGATAACCCTCCGTCGCGCGGGCGAGCGCCTGCGCGCCGAGACCCGCCGCATTGATCACCGCATCGACGGCGAGGTCCATCGGCTCTAATCCGCCGACATGCACGTCCCATCCAGCGCCGTTGCGGGCGATGCGCTGCACCGGAGCGTGGAAGGCGATGACGCCGCCCGCATTCTCGAGATCGCCCTGAAGCGCCAGCATGAGCGCATGGCTGTCGACGATCCCCGTCTCCCGCGACAGCACGGCGCCCGTGCAGGCGAGGTTCGGCTCGAGGGCACGGGCTTCCTCGGCCGTCAGATAAGTGAGGCCCTCGACGCCGTTCGCCAGCCCCTGCTCGTAGATGCCTTCGATCTTGGCCTGTTCGAGATCGTTGGTGGCGACGATCAGCTTGCCGCATTTCGCATGAGGCACGCCGTGGCTTTCGCAGAAGGCGTAGAGCATCCGCCGCCCGTCGACGCAGTGACGCGCGCGCAGGGAGCCGGAGGGATAATACATGCCAACATGAATGACTTCGCTGTTGCGCGAGGACACGCCGTTGCCGATGCCGCCGGTCGCCTCGGCGACGATCACGCTATGGCCGCGAAGGCCGAGTGCCCGCGCGACGGCAAGCCCCACGACCCCTGCTCCAATCACCAGGACGTCTATGACACACTCCCCTTGTCACAGGATCTACGGACAATGGGCATAAAGCGGATCTCTCTCGCCAGCCAGTGCCGCTCTTTCATTCCAGGGATGATCTCACTGCCTGTGCCAGGGATCTCGGGTGTTCCCGGGAGCGCCGCGACCATACCTCTCCCCGGATCTCGGGTGTTTCCGAGATCCGTTTCGGCAAACCCAAGTCGGGAACACCCGACTTGGGTCCGGGAGAGATCGAGCGCAGCGAGGGTGAGGGGGAGAGTGTTCTCCGGAGAGGGCGTAACCCCTCACCCGGACCTCCGGTCCGACCTCTCCCTCAGGGAGAGGTATCCCAGCGCCACACCTGCATGGGCTCTCGCTCTCACCCCGGCTGCTGACGCAGCCACCCATCCCGCCGAAGGACGGAAACAGCACCTACGCTTCACGACACATGAAGAGACAGCCCCGAGGAGCAACGAAAAGGCGGCCGCGCGGATGCGGGCCGCCTTCGGGCGACGTGTCGTTCAGAGACGCTTGCCGGTCTGCTCGTCGAAGAGATGCACGAGTCTCGGATCGGGCGTGACGCGGATCTGCTGGCCGGGCTCCGCGTTGACGCGCTCGCGGAAGACGCCGACCACGTCCGAGCCGCCGAACTTGGCAAACACCTGCGTCTCCGAACCGGTCGGCTCCACCACGGCGACTTCCGCCGGCAGGCCGTTGGAATCGTCCAGGATGAAATGCTCGGGCCGGATGCCGTAGATGATCGGCTGGCCGTCCGAGGCGGCCGGCGCATTGGCCACCGGCAGGCTGGTGCCGTTCGCGGTCACGAAGCGGCCGCCCTGCAGATGTCCTTTCAGGAAGTTCATCGCCGGCGAGCCGATGAAGCCGGCGACGAAGAGGTTGGCCGGGCGGTCGTAGAGATCGAGCGGCGCGCCGACCTGCTCCACCACCCCGTCATGCATCACCACGATCTTGTCGGCCATGGTCATGGCCTCGATCTGGTCGTGGGTGACGTAGATGGTGGTGGTCTTCAGGCGCTGGTGCAGGGCCTTGATCTCGGTGCGCATGGCCACGCGGAGCTTGGCGTCGAGGTTCGAGAGCGGCTCGTCGAAGAGGAACACCTGCGGGTCGCGCACGATGGCGCGGCCCATGGCGACGCGCTGGCGCTGGCCACCGGAGAGCTGGCGGGGATAGCGGTCGAGGAGCTTGCCGAGGCCGAGGATCTCGGCGGCGCGGTCGACGCGCGCCTTGATCTCGGCCTTGGGCGCCTTCTTGAGCTTGAGCGAGAAGGCCATGTTGTCCGCCACCGTCATGTGCGGGTAGAGCGCGTAGTTCTGGAACACCATGGCGATGTCGCGCTCTTTGGGCGGCACGTCGTTGACCACCTTCGGGCCGATGCGCAGCTCGCCGCCCGAGACGCTCTCCAGGCCGGCGATCATGCGCAGCAGGGTAGACTTGCCGCATCCCGACGGCCCGACGAGGATCACGAACTCCCCGTCCTGGATGTCGATCGAAACGCCGTGAATGACCGGCACCGTTCCGAAATTCTTGCGGATGTTGCGAATCTCAACTGAGGCCACGGGGCTTCCTCCAAAACTTTGTCCGTTCGCGGCACTCTCAGGGTGCCCTGCAGAACCTTGATGCGGCTACGCTAGCGTAGGTGTTTTTACGGCTTGATCAAGTTAAGCACATATCATGTTGCACGACAAATCTTGACATGCAAGCCGGAGTGACGTTGCATCGCGAAGATTACGGTTCCTGAAGCTCAGCCACGATGAGCCGCTCTCGCCTGATCGCAGATCCGTCTGCCGTCACGCACAGGAGCCGTTCTGCATCGGCAAGCTCCGAGCAGCCTGGACGGTCCGGAGCGAAGGGAGAAAAGCGCTCATGATCAAGAATGTTGCGGTCGTCGGCTGCGGAATTGGCCGCACCCACATTGTTTCCTACGCGGCTCATCCGGACAAGTTCCGCGTGGTCGCCATCTGCGATCTCAACGACGAGCGGCTCGCGAGCATCGGCGACGAGTTCGGCATCGAACGGCGGACGAAGGATTTCGGCGAGGTTCTCCGGATGGAAGACGTCGACATCGTCGATGTCTGCACGCCTCCTGCGGTCCATCTCGAGCAGATCCTGGCAGCGCTCGCGGCGGGCAAGAACGTCGTCTGCGAGAAGCCGCTCGTCGGCTCCGTGGCGGACGTGGACAAGGTGATCGCGGCCGAGAAGCAGTCGAAGGGCCGCGTGCTGCCGATCTTCCAGTACCGCTATGGCAACGGCATCATGAAGGCCAAGCACCTGATCGACCAGGGCATCGCGGGCAAGCCCTACCTCGCCTCCGTCGAGGTGTTCTGGAAGCGCACCGCGAAGTACTACGACAATCCCTGGCGCGGGCGTTGGGAGACCGAGCTCGGCGGCGTGCTCGTCACCCATGCGATTCACCTGCACGACCTTCTCACCTTCATCATGGGCCCGGTGAAATCCGTGTTCGCCCGCGCGACGACCCGCGTGAACGACATCGAGGTGGAGGATTGCGTCGTCGGCAGCCTGGAGCTGCAGAGCGGCGCCCTCGCCTCGACGGCCGCGACCCTGGGCTCGCAGGACGAGATCAGCCGCCTGCGCTTCTGCTTCGAGAACGTGACCTTCGAGAGCTGCCAGAAGCCCTATGCTCCCGGCGACGATCCGTGGAAGATCATTCCCGCCTCGCCCGAGGTGCAGGCGAAGATCGACCGGGCCTTCGAGGGATGGAACTTCGTTCCGACGCGCTTCGAAGGGCTGTTTGCGCCCTATCACGAGGCGCTGGTCACCGGTGGCGAGCTTCCCATCACCTTGGCCGATGCGCGCCGCTCGCTGGAACTGCTGACGGCGTTCTATCAATCCATCGAAACCGAGCGTCCGCAGACCCTGCAGGTCGGCCCGGACCATCCGCGCTACGCGAACTGGAGCCTGGCGAACAAGGGCGCCGACATCCTGCGTTACGCGGCCCGCGCATAGTCTTCGATGGGATGGAAAAACCGGAGCGTTCGCGGCGCTCCGGTTTTTTATGGGTTCAGCCTCTGCAGCGTGTCGATGGCCGGTGCGGTCTCAGCCCAGCCATTCCTCGCGGCTCGAGAACTCCTCCGGCACGAAATTTCCGCCCTGATAGCGGCCGGAGAGCGCCGTCTCGAGCTCGATGCTCCCGACCTCGGCCGCATAAGCCTCCGCATCGTCCAGCGGCTCGTAGCCGAGACGATAGGCGGCGGAATTGTCCCACCAGGAGCGGGTGTTCCGGGAAACGCCGTAGACGATCTCATGGACGTAATCGGCCGTGAGACCCACCTGGATCAGGCGCACGAAGTCGTCATGGGACAGCCACGTGGACAGGGCGCGCCTGTTGTCAGGCTTCGGCAGGCACGAGCCGATCCTCACGCAGAAGCTGCGGATGCCGTGCTTGTAGGCATAAAGCGCCGCCACATCCTCTCCGAAGGCTTTCGTCAGGCCATAGCGAGAATCCGGACGGGGCGGACTCGCGCCGGACAGCATCCTGTCGTTCGGATACATGCCGGTGGCATGATTGCTGCTGGCGAAGATCACGCGCTCGACGCCGGCGTGCCGCGCGCCCTCATAGAGGTTGACGGTGCCGGCGATATTGGTCCGCAGCATCTCGGACCAACCGGCTTCGTGGGGAATGCCGCCGAGATGGATGACGGCATCCACGCCTTCGCACAGCCGCTGGACGGACGCCGCGTCGGCAATGTCGCAGGTAACGATCTCCTCGCCGTCCCGGGCAGGCTCCATGGGAACGATATCGGACAGCCGCAGCCGCTCGGATCGTCCGGCGAGGGAGTGGCGCAGGATCGTTCCAAGGCGGCCGGCGGCCCCGGTGATCAGGATTCGTTTCGAGGTCATGGCTGGCCCGCGGTGCTGATGATCGACGGATTATTTATAGGATATATGATGAATTTCGAGAGAGTGAGCATCGCTTCCGGGGAGATCTTCACGATTGCCGCTGAATCTGCCCGTCAGGCGTCCGCCCACCGCTCGATCCGCGCCCCCGGCACGGGCGACGACGCGATGAACAGGCTGCCGGATTGCGGCGCCGATGCGAGGGCGTCGGGATTATCCGGCTTCAGGGACGTGATCACGAGCGTCTTCAGGTCGTCGCCGCAGAAGCACGGCATGGTGGGCGCCGGCACGGGAACCGGATGGGTCTCCACGATCTCCCCGGCGGGCGAGAAGCGGTTCAGCCGCCCGGCCGACACGCCGCAGCTCCAGTAGAACCCTTCCGCGTCGCAGGCGCCGCCATCCGGCCGCCCGCGGGCCTCGTCGAGCGTGGCGACACGCGTCCGGTTCGCGAGGCGGCCGGAGGCGGGCTCGAAATCGTAGCGGTCGATCCAGGGGCCGCGGGAATCCGAGTGGTACATGGTGCGGCCGTCGGCCGACCAGGCAAGCCCGTTCGACACGAGGCAGACATGCTCGAGCACGCGGGTGACGTGGCCGCGCCCGTCGACCCGATAGAGCGAACCGCGCGGCTCCTTCTGCGGGCGGTCGTCCATCGACCCGACCCAGAACGCGCCGTCGGGCCCCACCTTGCCGTCGTTCAGCCGGTGCCAGGCCGGCTCGCCGGGAACCTCAGCGATGGTGTCGAGGCTCTCCGCATCCGGATCGAAGACCGCGATGCTGCGCTCCAACGCCACGACAAGTCGGCCGCTGGCGCCAAGCCCGATGGAGCCGACGACCCTCGGCATCGTCCAAGTGCGATGCTCCGTGCCGTCGAGCCGGATGGCGTGGATGGCCGGCGCCTTGATGTCGACGAAGAACAGCACCTTGCGGCGATCGTCCCAGACCGGGCTCTCGCCGATTCCGCAGCGCACGTCCTTGAGCAGGCGGAACTCGAGCATCAGCGAGGCCCCGCCTCGGCGAGCGCCTGCGCCTTGAGGGTCAGCTCCATGGCCTTGAAGCAGTGCTCCTGGCCCATGGCCGTCTCGGTCCGGTCCCGCACGTCGTTGAGAAGATCGCGCCCAAAGGGCAGGTCCTCGTTGGAGCAGTCGAGATGGCGCATGCCGGTCCTGTCCACGAGGAACAGGTGATCCTTGCCCTCGCGCCCGGCGATGTCGATGTACTTGCGCATCTCGATGTAGCCGTCGGTGCCGACGACCATGACGCGCCCATCGCCCCAGATCGGCAGCCCGTCCGGCGTGAACCAGTCCACACGGATATAGCCGGTGGCGTCCGCCGACCTGAGCGTCATCTCGCCGAAATCCTGAAGGCCCGGCGTCTGCGGATTGTTGCGGTTGGCCACCATCGCATGGGTGACCTCGGCATCCTTCGCGCCCGTGTAGAACAGGAACTGCTCGCATTGGTGGGACGCGATGTCGGTCAGGATTCCGCCATAGGCCTCCCGTTCGAAGAACCAGGACGGCCGGGTGGGCGCGTTCAGCCGGTGCGGGCCGAGGCCTAAGGTGTTCACCACCTTGCCGATCGCGCCGTCTCGGATCAGCTCGCCGGCCTTGTTGGTGACGCGGCTGTTGAAATGCTCGGAGTAGAAGATCGAGTAGATGCGCCCGGTCTCCTGCTGGACCCGGCGGACCTCCGCCAGTTCCTCGAGCGTGACCATGCCCGGCTTGTCGACCATGTAGTCCTTGCCGTGACGCATGACCTCGATGCCGATCCGCGCGCGATCCTTCGGGATCGCGGCGCTCAGCACGATGGCGATGCGCTCGTCCTCCAGGATGCGGCGGGCGTCACGGACGCGCTCCGCCTGCGGGTAGCGTTCCGAGAAGGGAGCCGCGAGATCGTCCTCCGGGGCGAAGAAGGAGACGAACTCGGCCCCGGCGCCGAGAAGGGCATCGACCTGGCCGAAGATGTGGTTGTGGTTGATGCCGATCACGGCGAAGCGAATTCCGGTTGCTGACATTCGCCTGCTCCTCAGCCCTTGAGACCCGTGGTCGCGATGCCTTCGATGAGAAGGCGCTGGAAGACCCCGAAGAACAGCAGGACCGGGATCAGGGCGACCACCGACATGGCGAAGAGCGCGCTCCAGTCGGACTTGCCCGTCGAGTCCACGAAGGTGCGCAGGCCGAGCTGGACCGTGTACTGGCTCGCATCGTTCAGGTAGATGAGCGGGCCGAAGAAGTCGTCCCAGGTCCAGATGAAGGTGAAGATCGCCGCCGTGGCGAGCGCCGGCACGGACAGGGGCAGCATGACGCTCCAGAAGATGCGCCAGGGACCGGCCCCGTCGATGATCGCCGCCTCGTCGAGCTCGCGCGGGATGCCGCGGAAGAACTGATAGAGCAGGAAGATGAAGAAGGCGTCCGCGGCCAGGAACTTGGGCACCACCAGCGGCAGGAAGGTGTTCACCCAGTCCAGATTCAGGAACAGCACATATTGCGGGATGAGGGTCACGTGATACGGCAGCATCAGCGTGCCGAGCATGAGCGCGAACCAGAAGTTCTTCAGCGGGAACTTCAGCCGCGCGAAGGCATAGGCCGCCAGCGAGCAGGAGATCACGTTGCCGATCACGCTGAGGACCGCGATCACGAGCGAGTTCCAGAAGAAGGTTCCGAAGCTCACTGTCAGGCCGCTCCAGCCGCGCATATAGGCGTCGAGGGTGAAACTGTCCGGCCACAGCGAAGCGTTGCCGAAGATCTCGTCATCGGGCTTGAAGCTGCTCGCGAACATCCACAGCAGCGGATAGAGCATGACCAGCGACACGGCGCACAGGATCACATGGTACAGAAGCGAGCGGGCGCCGCTGACATTCTGCGTCGGAGCTGCAGCGTTAGTCATTGTAATGGACCCAGTAACGAGAGGTGAGGAACGAGAAGGCGGTGAAGCAGGCGATGATGATCAGCAGGATCCATGCCAGGGCCGACGCATATCCCATGCGGAAATAGGCGAAGCCTTCCTGATACAGGTACAGGGTGTAGAAGAGGGTCGAGTCGATCGGCCCGCCGGTGCCCTCGCTGATGATGAAGGCCGGCGTGAAGGCCTTGAAGGCGTCGATGGTCTGCACGATGCCGTTGAAGAACACCACGGGGGTGAGCAGCGGCAGGGTGATCCTGAAGAACTGCTGCACCTTGTTGGCGCCGTCGATGTTCGCGGCTTCGTACACGTCCGGCGGGATCTGCCGCAGGCCGGCGAGGAAGATGATCATCGGCGAGCCGAACTGCCAGACGCTGAGCAGCACCAGCGTGTAGAGGGAGTAGTTCGGATCCGAGATCCAGCTCGGTCCCTCGACGCCGAAGAAGCCCAGCGCCACGTTGGCGAGGCCGTCCTTGGCGAAGAGCTGGCGCCAGAGCACCGCGATGGCGACGCTCGCGCCGAGCAGCGAGGGCAGATAGAAGAGAGCGCGGTACAGGGGCAGGCCGGCGATGCCGCGGTTGAGCACCATCGCGAGGCCGAGCGCGAAAGCGAGCTTCAGCGGCACGGCCAGGATGACGTAGGTGAACGTCACCTGCATGGAATGCCAGAACTTCACGTCATTGGTGACGATGCGCTGGTAATTGGCCATTCCGATGAATTGCGGGTCCTGCAACAGGTCGAAATTGGTGAAGGACAGATAAAGGGATGCGAGTGTCGGGCCGAGGGTCAGCCCGAGAAAGCCGATGAGCCAGGGTGCAAGAAAGGAATAGGAGACGAGCGTCCGGGACAAAGCCCCACGGCGCCTGCTGCGCTTCTCCGGCTCGCTGATCGTCAAAGGAATTTGAGCAGTTGTTGTCATACGGAATGGCTCACAGCAATGTCATGATAGACGGACAGGCCGACCCGGTTCGGCTGGGTCGGCCTGGTGAGTCAGAAGGCCGTCGCGTCAGGCGCGGCTCAGGATGGCCTGGGCTTCGCTGACATACTGCTTGCCGCCGTCGGTCGTGGACAGTCGCCCGAAGCTGACCTGCTCGGCGATCCGGCGCAGCATGGTCTGGATTTCGCCGGCGCCCTTCGGCGGAGCGGGCGGAATCGGCCCGACCTTGGGCGTGACGTGAGAGATGTAGTCCACGACGAGCTTGCCCTGGGCATCGAGATCCGCCGCGACGGCCTCGCGGACCTTCGGAGAGGCCGGAACGCCGCGCTCCACGCCGAGGAGCTTCGCGCCGTCCACGTCCTCCACGGTGAAGTTGGCGAACTTCACAGCCTGTTCGGCCACCTTGGAGCGGGCATAGATGCTCCACATCATCGACGGCTTGAGGTAATGGCCGGGATTCGGACCGGCGCCCTGCGGATACATGGTGATGCCGAGCGGGTTCTTGTTGAGAACTTGGTAGCCGACATACTGGTTCGAGTGGTTGAACGCGCAGGCGGCGCGGCCCTGGGTGAGCAGGTTGGTCTCGATGTTGTTCTTGTCCAGCGCCTGAAGGTCGGCCGGCGGGCAGGCCTTCGTCTCACGCGCCTTGGCCCACATGGCGAACCATTCGGCCGCATCCTGTTCGGTCAGGCCGAGCTTGCCGTCCTCCGTGTAGAGCGCCTTGCCGCGCTGGCGCAGCCAGTTCTCGAAGGCGACTTCTTCCGCGCTGCCGTCGGAGGTCCCATAGTATTCGCCGTTATGCGCCTTCGTCACCGCGGCGGCGAGTTCGAAGAACTTGTCCCAGGTCACGTCGACCGGCTCGGGCACGCCGGCCTTCTGGAACGCGGCCTTGTTGTAGATCAGGGCATTCGAATTGTTGCCGATATTGATGCCATAGAGCTTTCCGTCGACCTTGCAGCTGTCGAGGGACGCCTTGTCGAAATCGCCGATGGTGAGCGACTTGCCCATGAACTCGTCGAGGGGCAGCAGGGCGCCGCGTCGCGCATATTCCGCGACATACCGGTAATCCATCTGGATCAGGTCGGGAGCGTTGCGGCCCGCCGCCTGGGTGGCGAGGCGGGGCCAGTAGTCGCCCCAGGCCAGGGTCTCGCCGTCGATCTTCACGCTCGGGTTCCGCTCCTGGTAGAGCGAGACCGCCTTCAGGGTGCGGTCGGCGCGCTCCTTGGAGCCCCACCAGTACAGGCGCACGCGCGCGTCCTGGGCGAAAGCCGGAAGGCTTCCCAGAGCGCCGAGACCGGCAGACCCAAGGGCCGCCTTCAACAGAGTCCTACGGTTAAGGTCATGAGTCATGTGGCGTATCTCCCTCTTGAGCGCCGCTCGGGCGGCCGCCCGGACTTAATGCCTCTCACTGGGCGACAATCCTTTTTCTTGGGCTTGCGTCGCGCCGAGGCTTCGGTCCTTCCGCCTCACGCGCCAAGCCAGCGCTTTTCTTGTGTCGCCGTCTGACACGAAGCTAAAATTTAGAATGGTTGTATGTCAACCAGTTGTATGATGTAATTTGCCGATCTAAGCTCCTTGACCGAAGCTTCCCATGAGATCGCCAGACAGAGAACGAGCCTTCCCCCTGGTTTGCTATCGGCTGAAGCTCATATTTGTATGACAAATTAAGCGCTCAGGGTCCCTTAAGAGCGCAGCAGCAGGAGAACCCAAGAGAATGGACCGCGCCAACAGGAAACGCATTGCCCTCATCGGCACCGGCCATCGCGGCACGAGCATGTGGGGAATCAACGTCGTCAAAGGCTACGGCGACTTCGTCGAGATCGTCGCCCTGTGCGACATCAACCGGCTTCGCGCCGAGCGCGCCCGGGGCTTCCTGGGAATCGATGCCCCCATCTATGCCGACGCTCAGGAGATGATCGCGACCGTCAAGCCGGACACGGTGATCATCTGCACGCGGGATTCGAATCACGACGAAATGATCGTGCGGGCGCTCGAGGCCGGCGTGAACGTCATCACCG
>Ga0182736_1001883_pt1 | contig 18021 bp, 19 predicted proteins | sample eDN5th30CKraftBY_FD_128882 | JGI IMG/M metagenome (GOLD analysis project Ga0182736, IMG submission 128882) | Enriched backyard soil microbial communities from Emeryville, California, USA - eDNA 5th pass 30_C Kraft BY (version 2) (version 2) | ecosystem: Environmental > Terrestrial > Soil >... | reverse complement strand
GCGGCCGCGCCGGAGATCGCGGCCAGCAGGAACAACGCGGCCAGGATGGCCAGCGCGCTGCGGCGCCAGGCGTCGACCAGGGGCGCCAGTTGCTCGCGCCGCGCCAGCAGCGCGGCACGGGCCTGGATGCGCGCGGGGAGGCCGCCGTCGAGCTGGCGTGCCTGCCGCACCGCGTCCGCGTCTTCCAGCGGACCCCAGTGCGCCTCGCGCAGGCGGACGAGCTCGGCCAGCCAGTGCGCGCGCAAGCGGCTCGGATCGGCGGAGTCGGCCAGGGGGGGAACGTCGCGAGGGGTCGGGGACGGCATCGCGTGGGGCAGAAGCGTGGACAGGCCCTACGGGCGGTGCGCCATTGTAGACCGGCGGGTCTGGAAACAGGGTCGGAGCTAGTGCGTGCCGCGGGCGCCGCGATACTGGCCGGGCGTGACGCCGACGGCATCGCGGAAGACGCGCGCCAGGTGGCTGGCGTTGCCGAAGCCGCAGGCCTGGGCGATGCCGGCCAGGTCGCCCTTGCCGGCGGCCAGGAGTTCGCGGGCGCGGGCCAGGCGCCGGGCGCGGACCCAGGCATGCGGCGGTTCGCCGAAAGACGTGTGGAACATGCGGGCGAAGTGGTAGGTGGAAAGCGCCGCCACGCCCGCCAGCCGGTCCAGCGTGAGCGGCTCGGCCAGGTGCGCGTCCACGTAGTCCATGACGCGTCGGCGCACGCCGGGGGCGAGCCCGCCGCGGGACGGCGCGCCCGTCTTGCGCGAGACGCCCTGGTTCAGCAGGTGGTGCAGCACGGTCTCGGCCGCGCTGCTGGCGGCCAGCCGGTCCGCGGGCTGCGTCCAGTCGGTGCCGAGCAGCCGCCGGCACACGTCGATCAGCGAGTCGTCCTGGATGTAGGTGCGGTCGCGCAACTCCAGCGTGCGGGGCTCGCAATCCAGCCTCATCACGGCCTCGCGGGCCAGGCGCTCCGGCGCGATGTACAGGTGCAGGAAATGCACCGTGTCGTTCATGCTCCAGCGCGAATGGTGCTCGGCCGGCAGCACGCAGAACTTGCCGGCGCCGCCGTGCAGCGAATCCTGGCCCACGCGGAAGGATTTGTCGCCGCCATGCAGATAGAGCGACAGCGTGTGATGGCCGGGCGTTTCATAGCCCAGCGTTTCGCGGGCGCTGCGCGACCATTGCGAGATCGCGACGCCTTCGCCCAGGGGCGCGGCGCGCACCAGCGTCGCGGTGGAGCGCGACAGCGTGCGGAAAACGGAGAAATCGGCCGGAGCCGAAGCGACGAGAGCCATAGGATTGAAATGCTACTGCGATCCCCGCGCGCGTGGCGCGCGCGCGAGCAAAAACCGCAAGAAACGGCAATCGCCGGCGCGCGTCGGGGCGCACACTGGTGGCCGGGCGGTTCCTGCGCCGCCGGTTTCCATGTCCCTGTTTCCGCCTCGTCGGGCGCCCTACCGTGAACCTCTTCCTGTATCTCCTCACCGTCATCATCTGGGGCACGACCTGGCTGGCCATCAAGCTCCAGCTGGGCGTGGTCGCCATTCCGGTGTCGATCTTCTACCGCTTCGCGCTGGCCAGCCTGGTCCTGTTCGCCGCCCTGCTGCTGACCCGCAAGCTGCAACGGCTGGATCGCCGCGGGCATTGGCTGTGCGTGGGCCAGGGCCTGTGCCTGTTCTGCCTGAACTTCCTGTGCTTTTACACCGCGACGCAATGGATCCCCAGCGGCCTGGTCTCGGTGGTGTTCTCGGCGGCCACCCTGTGGAATGCGCTGAACGCCCGGCTGTGGTTCGGCACGCGCATCGCGCCCCGCGTGATGGTGGCCGGGGCCTTCGGCTTTTCCGGGCTGGTGCTGCTGTTCTGGCCGGAACTGGCCAGCCAGGAGGCCAGCCACGAAACCCTGCTCGGGCTGGGGTTCGCGCTCCTGGGGACCTTCTGTTTTTCCACCGGCAACATGCTGTCGTCCCTGCAGCAGCGCGCGGGCATCCGGCCCCTGACGGGCAATGCCTACAGCATGCTCTACGGCGCGGCCATCCTGCTGGCGGGTTGCGTGGCCGCGGGCCTGCCTTTCGAGTTCGACGGTTCGGCTACCTACGTGGGAGCCCTGGTCTATCTGGCCGTTCCCGGCTCGGTGATCGGGTTCACCGCCTACCTGACGCTGGTCGGGCGCATGGGGCCGGCGCGGGCCGCTTACTGCACGGTGCTGTTTCCGGTCGTGGCGCTGAGCGTGTCCACGTACGCCGAGGGCTACCAGTGGACGCCGGCGGGCATGGCGGGCCTGGGCCTGGTGATGCTGGGCAACCTGCTCGTTTTCACGAAGTGGTCGCCCTTTTCGCGCCGCGCCGAGGTTGCCGGCTAAGTGCGCGCCAGCCCGCGCAGGCCTTCCAGCAGCCGGTCGATTTCCGCGTCGCTGGTCAGGTAGCTGACCGACGCCCGCGCGATCTGCGTCAGGCCGCGGGCCTGCATGTCCAGCGGGGTGTAGGGCACGCCGTTGCTGCCGATGGTCACGCCCTGCGCGGCCATGGCACGCTGCACCGACACGGCATCGCGGCCCGCCAGATTGAACGCCACCAGGCCCGAGCGCTCGCGGCCCTGGTCCAGCACGGTGATGCCCGGGATGGCCGCCAGCGCCGCGCGCAGGGCCTGGGCGACGGTATCGATGCGCGCGCGGATGGCGTCCACGCCGATGTCCAGGGCTTCCTGCAGGGCGTTGGCCAGGCCGCAGCGCAGCGCGAGCGAGTTTTCGGCGGACTCCAGGCGCGCGGCGTCCTCGCGGAGAACGGGCTGCCCGTCCGCGCCCGGCGGCGCCGAATGCGTGTCCACGATGGGCGGGACCAGCGTGTCGAGAAAGCCGCGGCGCACGTACAGCAGGCCGGTGCCGCGCGGGCCGCGCAAGGCCTTGCGTCCGGCGCCGCTCAGCACGTCGCAGCCGATCCGGGCCACGTCCACCGGCAGCTGGCCCACGGCTTGCGCCGCGTCGACGAAATACGCGATGCCGTGCCGCCGCGCCACCTCGCCTATGGCGGCGGCGGGATTGATCAGGCCGCCGTTGGCGGGCAGCCAGGTCAGCGCGATGAGGCGAACCCGTTCGTCCAGCATGGCTTCCAGCGCCTGCGCATCCACGCAGCCGCTGTCGTCGGAAGGTATGGCTTCCACCGTGGCGCCGGCGCGCTGCGCCGCGAGCCGCATGGCCGCGAGGTTTCCGCCCCATTCGTGCCGGCCGACCAGGATGCGGTCGCCGGCCCGCCAGGGCGGCAGCGCGGCGAAGGCGGCGCCCCAGCCGGGCGAATTGCCGCCCGTCAGCGCGATCTCGCCGGGATCCGCATTGAGCAGGCGGGCCGCCAGGAGGCGGGCCCGTTCCGTTTGCTCGCGCGAGGCCACGCCGGCCTCCATCGGCCCCAGCGTGGCTTCGCGCCACAGGTGCGCATGGATGGCCTGCAGCGTGGCGGTCGACGGCAGCGAAGCGCCCGCATGGTTGAAATGGACGGTGCTTTGGGCGCCCGGCGTCAGGGCGCGCAGCGCTTCGATGGCGGCGGGAGTCAACGGGGCGGACATGGCGGCTCCGGAATGGGCGGGATCAGGCCTGGGTGAGCGCGACGACGGCTTCGACCTCCACGGCCACGCCTTGCGGCAGGGAGGCCACGCCGACGGCGCTGCGCGCATGGCGGCCCGCGTCGCCGAAGACCTCCACCATCAGGTCGGAGGCGCCGTTGGCGACGGCGCTCTGGCGGTTGAAGTCGGGCGTGCTGGCCACGAACACGCCCAGGCGCACCACGCGCGCCACGCGATCCAGCCGGTCGCCGGTGGCGGCGGCGATCTGCGCCAGCACGCCCAGCGCGGACAGACGCGCCGCTTCCACGCCGTCGGCGTCGGAGACCTGGTCGCCGAGCCGGCCGAGGAAAGCCGCCTTGCCGTCCTTGCGCGAGATCTGGCCGGAGATATAGAGCAGATTGCCTTCCTGCACGCTGGACACGTAGTTGGCGGCGGGGGCGGAGGCGGCTTCCAGGGCCAGGCCGAGTTCGGCCACGCGGCCGGAGATAGAGCGGGTCATGAGGAACTCCTGTATCGGGATCGAAAGGGCAGTCCTCATGCTATCGGCCGCGGCGCGCCGTGACCAATCAATTCTTGCGCAGTACGCATGAGTAAAACTAATGAGTGCCGTCCGGCGCCGCGGCCGCCTGCTCCAGCCAGGATTGGAACCGTTGCGCGGCGTCGCCCGCCGCGCCGCGCGGCGTCACGAACCACCAGCCGATGCGCGGCGCTTCCAGCGTGCTGCCCGGCAGCGCCTCCACCAGCGCGCCGCTGGCCAGCTGGGGCTCGATCAGGCGGTGCCGCCCCATCGCCAGCCCCTGCCCCGCCAAGGCGGCTTCCACCACGATGTTGTAGTCGTGCAGGAGGCGCACGGGTTGCGCGCGGCCCAGGTCCAGGCCGTAGTGCCGGGCCCAGGCGTCCCATTCGAACGGATGCCTGGCGTGGGACGTCAGCAGCGGATAGCGCAGCAGGTCGTCGGTATTGCGCGGGCGTTTCCTGCCCGCGATGAGCGCGGGGGCGCAGACCACCGAGAGGCGCTCGGTCATGATCAGCCGCGCGCGCACGCCGGGCCAGGAGCCGCGTCCGTAGCGGATGGCGACGTCGACCTCGCCGCCGGCGACGTCGGCCAGCGCGATGTCGGGCAGCAATTGCAGCTCGATGTCCGGATGGGCCGCCGCGAATCCCGCCAGCCGCGGCGCCAGCCAGCGCGTGGCGAACGATGCCAGCAAGCCGACCCGCAGCTTGCTGCGCGCCGCGGCGGGCGCGCGGATCTCGTCGGTGCCCTGGCGCAGCAATTCGAACGCGGCATGCACGCGCGCGTAATAGGCTTGGCCCGCGGGCGTCAGGGCCACGGCGCGGGTGCGCCGTTCGAACAGCGCCACGCCGAGCTCCGCCTCCAGCCGCTGGATATGGTGGCTGACGGCGCTTTGCGTCACGAACAGTTCCTGGGCCGCCTGCGAAAAGCTCAGCCGCCGCGCGGCCGCTTCAAAGGCGCGCAGGGAGACCAGGGCGGGCAGGGATCGCGCGGAACGCATGGGGCTGGCGGCATGTGGTGGGGAATGCGCATCATGGTACTGCGCAGCGGCCGGAAGGCCGTCCCGGAATGCAAAAGGCCCGCAACACGTTGCGGGCCCTTCAGTACTGCATTCTTTGGCTCCCCGAGCTGGGCTCGAACCAGCGACCTGCGGATTAACAGTCCGTCGCTCTACCGACTGAGCTATCGGGGAACAGGTAGAGGGGCCGAATTATGCACAAATTTCGCGAAGATTGCAAAACGGTCGGGGACGGAATGCCGGGGGGCACCGCAAGGCAGGCTCAGCGGCGGTTTCCGAATGCTGATTTGATTTAATTCATTCAAATGAATTAAATTAGAGGCCAATCCACTCCGGAGCTACGCATGACCCAAGTTCCCCCTCCCTTGTCATTGTCCGAGCGCGACCGGCGCTGGCAATTGGCCCGCCAACTCATGCGGGAAGAAAATCTCGATGCGTTGGTGGTCTATGGCGACCGGGAGGCTGCCGCGCCGGCCGCCTTCGCCCAGGACTGCTACTTCACCAACGACCGGCCGGGCTCTCTGGTGGTCTTCCGGGGCGACGACGCGCCGCTGGTCTTCACGTTTGCGTCCATGATGGTGGCCGATCACATGCAGGCGGCCTTGCGCGGCGATCTGCAATGGCTGGCGCCCGAGCAGCTCCGCGTGGGCAAGACGGGCCGCGACGTGGGCGCCTACCTTGCCAGTCGCGGGGAGCCCATGAAGCGCGTGGGCATCATTGGACTGGAGCCCTACCCGCCGTTCTATTTCGACGGCGCCTTGCCCTGCCGGACGATGGAGGGATTGACGGCAGCGCTGCCGGAGGCCGAATTCGTGCCGGTGTACCGCCGCTTCTTCGCGCTGGCCTCGGTCAAGAGCGAAGAGGAACTGGGCCTGATCCGCTATGCCGCGTATATCGGCGAGGCGATGAGCGAAACGCTGCGGCGCAGCGCCCGCCCGGGCGTGTCCGAGGCCGAACTGGTTGCCGCCGTGACCGCCACCTGCTTTTCCATGGGCGGCTACACCGCCGAGATCCTCCTGGGCTCGGGGCCTGAGTACGTGGGCTGGGGGCCGCCGGCCTGGCAATACCGCTCTCAGCGGCCGCGCATCCTGCAGGATGGCGATATCGTGTTGTCCGAGATATTCGCGCTCTACGGCATGATGGAGACGCAGCATCAGGCCGCGGTGGCCGTGGGAGACGTGCATCCCGACATCCTGCGGGCGGCGGACGTGGCGCGGGCCTGCTACGAGCGCGGTGTCCAGGCCTTGTATGCCGGCAACACCTTCGGCGCCGTGGTGGACACGATGGAACAGCCGCTGCTGGAGGCCGGCGGCTGGCACGTGCACCCGTTGATACACAGCATCAATCCCTACGGTCCGGTGGGCTTCGGCACCGCGCCCGGCATAGAATCACTGCCTGAGGCCGGCCGCTATACACAATTGCGGCGCCTGCCCACGGTGGCGCGGGAACTCGAACTGCAGGCGGGCATGTGCTTCGCATTCGAACCGAATTGCGCGTTTGGGCGGCATGTGGCCAACATCGGCGGCACTGTCCTCGTGGGCGATACCGCTGGCGTGGAACTGAACCAGAACTCGACGAGATTGATGCAGGCTAGGTGGTAGCCCACGGCGCCCAGCCCCGGAACACGATGAAGCAAGCCACAGATGGACAGGCGGAACGCGCCCGCGAGACCCGCGACAAGCTGATCGAGGCGGGCCTGTCGCTGTTCAGCCGCCATGGGCTGGAAGGCGTCCGCACCCGGCAACTGGCGGAGGCGGCGGGGGTGAACCAGTCGGCCATCCCCTATCATTTCGGCGGCAAGGACGGCGTGTATGCCGCCGTCGTCCGGCATGTGGCTCACAGCATTGTCGAACGCGTGGGGCTGGGGGCAGCGTCGCGGCCGCCCTCCACGGCTGCGGGGGCGGCGCAGGCGCTGAAAGCGCTGATGCGGAATTTCACCCTGGTACTGTTGGAGGAAACCGACGGCGCCGCAGGCCGCAGCCTGCTGCTGGCGCGCGAGCAGCTTCATCCCACGCCGATCTACGAAGAGCTCTACGCCCAGCTGTTCCAGCCGCTGCATACGGCGATCTCGGGCCTGGTCGCTGCCCTGCGTAGCGGGACGGCCGAGGATCCGGGAAACGTCCTGCGTGCTCACGCTCTCCTGGGTCAGGCGATCGCTTTCGCGGTGGCGCGGGAAGCGCTGCTGCGCCGCCTGGGAGCGCCTGCGCTCTCCGGGCAGGCAGCCAGCGACATCGCGGACATGGTGGGAGAGATGTCGGTGGCCGCGGCACAGGCCGGCCGCTAGAGCCGGCTCCATTAGGCGCAAAAAAAAGGAAGTCCGCCGACTACTTCCTCTTATCGGCTCAAGCCGGGGCCATTTTCTTGAATGGCGACGGCGGACCGGCTTCTTCAAGCGCGCCTTGCCTGATGCCTGCACTGCCACTCGTGATTGCGCGCATCCCGAATTCCGTAAGCGTCAGTTCGCGGACTTTGATCACTGCACCCGGCTTCGAAATGAGCTTGTACTCTTTGACGAAAGTCTCAGACGGCTTCTTGGTGACAGTGTTCATATCAATACCTCTTCGTGACAAAGTCGCTAATGGCCTTGGTGCCAGCACCAACAATTTCCACAACATCGTCGCGTTCAAAGAGAGCGCGGTCACTTGAATCCAAGTAGATCACGCCGATCGGGTGCTGTCTAGAGCGGTCCAGCACGGGCACGGCCATCGCAGAATAGCGTCCGGGGCCAAGCTTGCGAGCTTCCGCTTCGGTGTATCCCCATTCCTGAACCAACTCGGTGCGCAGTTCTTCTTCCGTTCCATTTTGGCTGGACATGACCAGGGGCTTCTTGTTTCGGATGGCTCTTCCCGTTATGCCGGTATGGATCGGGAACGTCCGGCCGACACCCTCACCATTGGAGCCGGCGTAGTTAATGATCTGCTCGATCTCTCGCGGTTCGTGGATGGGAGGGACGACGCGGTGGAAGGTGGCACGGATGTCACTTCCGCATCCGCGCTTATTGCACCATTCGGAAAGCATCGTATGCACTGTGGAAACCGCCGCGTAGAGCCCCTCATGGATGACGTCGGGGCCATCCTTCTGATCCTCGGAGCGAGCGGTAGCAACACGGACCATGGTCGCAACGATTAGCCAAATGCACGCGGTCGCGGCAAGTCCGAACATCCATTGATCAAAGAGAGGGTCCCGCCAGCTTTTCACTGCCGCCGAACCGGCAACGATGATGGGAGGGCCGTTGAACAAGACCTCCCTAGGCCATTTCTTTTGCCAGAAACGCTTTTGCTGTGCTCCCGGAAGATGATTTGCATTCATGCAGTCGAGCCCTTCGAGCCAAGAGTGGGACGATGGTAGGCGAACGTTACAGTGGAGGAATCAGGCCTTGCTGCCGGGAAGCGGCAAATCAGACGGAGGGCCAGGCCGAGGCCGAGTATCTCTCATCCATTCGGGTTGCCGCGGCTGTACAACAATAAAAAAACCCGCATCGCCTTGGCTGATGCTGGTTTTCGATCGTCTGCTTCGAATTGGTGCCGGTGAAAGGAATCGAACCCTCGACCTTCTCATTACAAGTGAGCTGCTCTACCAACTGAGCTACACCGGCGATGCGTGCCGGGGCACGCGCAGGGTCTGCATTGTAATGAAAAACAAGACCCCACGCCGCGCCTTCGGCTCGCTGCTTCCCGAGGGGCGTTTTTCATGCCGAAGCTTCTCGGCGATGAAAAATACGGCCCCGGGAAGGCAGGCGCTATTTGACGATGGTCAGGCGCGGACGCTTGGGTTCGTCGTCGTCTCCGCCGTCGTCGCTGGGAGCGGTGGCGTCGGAGCCTTCGGGCGCGGCGGTGGCCGCCGTGCCCTGGGCGCCGGCGGCCGGCGGTTCGTAGGGCTGCACTTCGAAGCCCATGCCCGCGCCGGTTTCGCGCGCGTAGATGGCGCTGACGGCGCCCACGGGAACGTAGACGTTTTCGGTCACGCCGCTGAAGCGGGCCTGGAATTCGATGAATTCATTGCCCAGCACCAGGCGGTTGGTGGCCAGCGTTCCCACGTTCAGGGTGATCTGGCCGTCGCGCACATGGGCGACGGGCACCATCGTGTGCTCGTCGACCTGGACGGTGATGTACGGCGTGTAGCCGTTGTCGGTGCACCACTCGTGCAGGGCGCGGATCAGATACGGTTTGGTCGAAGTTTCACCCATCGCACAACAGCCTTAACGACGCATCACTTTTTCCGAAGGCGTCAGCGCTTCGATATAGGCCGGGCGCGAGAAGATGCGTTCCGCGTACTTCTGCAGCGGCGCCGCGTTCTTGGGCAGTTCGATGCCGTAGTGGTCCAGGCGCCACAGGAGCGGGGCCACGGCCACGTCCAGCATGGAGAATTCCTCGCCCAGCATGTACTTGTTCTTCAGCAGCATGGGAGCCAGCTGGGCCAGGCGGTCGCGGATGTTCTGGCGAGCGTTGGCGAGCTTCTTTTCGTCGGGCTTGGCGCTGCGGTCTTCGAGCGTCGAGACGTGGACGAACAGTTCCTTCTCGAAGTTGTAGAGGAACAGGCGGGTGCGGGCGCGCATGACCGGGTCGGCGGGCATGAGCTGCGGGTGCGGGAAGCGCTCGTCGATGTACTCGTTGATGATGTTCGACTCGTACAGGACCAGGTCGCGTTCGACCAGAATGGGCACTTGACCGTACGGGTTCATCACCGAGATGTCTTCGGGCTTGTTGTACAGGTCGATGTCGCGGATCTCGAAATCCATGCCTTTTTCGAACAACACGAAACGGCAGCGTTGCGAAAACGGACACGTGGTTCCGGAATAGAGCACCATCATGGCGGTAAGTCCTTTATGAAAAACGAAAGGCCAGCGCCTTAATCTAGCAGGCGCTGGCCCCAATTGCCAGGCGGGATAGGCGTACGGCCCTATCCGCCGATTCCGTCCCCATTTGCAGCCGGGGACGGCGGAAAACCTGGCGGGGCGTTGCGGTTAGCGCACGTGTTTCCAGTACGAGGCATTCAGGCGCCAAGTAACCAGGAAGAACAGCAGCAGGAACAACATGACGCCGACACCAAGACGAACGCGGAACGTCTGGACGGGCTCGGCCATCCAGGACATGAACGCGGTCAGATCGGCGATGTCGTTGTCGTATGTTGCGACTTGGGCCGGGTTGGCGGCCTTGAATTTGGCATCGAAGGTGGCATGGCCCTGGTAGTTGGCTACCGGTTCGGCCTTGACCGTGGAAAAACCCTGTGCATCGTACACCGTGGTGACGCGTTCCCAGGTTTTGGGGGCGCCTTCCTTGCCTTCGACTTCGTGCATGGCGACGGTCGTGAGCTCGCGCGGACCCTGGACTTCCCAGAGGGCGTGGGGCATGCCCACGGCCGGGAAGACCAGGTTGTTCCAGCCCGTGGCGCGCGACGTGTCGCGGTAGAAGGTGCGCAGGTAGGTGTAGATGTAGTCGGCACCCGAGGGGCCGGCGTTCACGGATTTGGCGCGCGCGATCACGGACAAGTCCGGGGGCGTCGTGCCGAACCATTGCTTGGCGTCCTTGGCGGTCATGGCGACATTCATCATGTCGCCCACCTTTTCGCCGGTGAACAGCAGGTTTTCCTTGATTTGCTGGTCGGTCAGCCCGATGTCCTTGAGCTTGTTGTAGCGCATCGAGGACGCGCTATGGCAGTTCAGGCAGTAGTTGACGAACAGCTTGGCTCCGTTCTGCAGCGACGACATGTCGTTGACGCGGTACGGAGCCTTGTCCAGCGGGTAGCCGCCTCCGGCGGCGAGAGTGGCGGTACACGTGAGCATCAAGGCCACGGCACCAATCAGCTTCTTGATCATGGTCAGTCCGTTATCTGGTGGGCTCAGTGGGCGTGGAACGTAACGCGCTCGGGCACTTTCTTGAAGGTGCCAAGGCGGCTCCAGACCGGCATCAGGAAGAAGAATGCCAGGTACAGCAGCGTGCCGATCTGCGACGTGATGTTCAACGGCGGACTGGGCGGCTGCGTACCGATGTAGCCGAGCACCAGGAAGTTGACCATGAAGATGCCGTAGATCCACTTGTGCCAGGTGGGGCGGTAGCGGATCGACTTGACCGGGGAATGGTCCAGCCAGGGCAGGAAGAACAGGATGACGACCGTGCCGCCCATGGCGACCACGCCCCAGAACTTGGCGTCGATCGCGCGCAGCAGCACGGCCACGACGATCAGGATGCCGGGGACGGCGATGCGCATGAAGCCCTTCAGGTTGCTCTTGACGAGCAGCGCGATGGCGCCCAGCACGGAAGCGCCCGCCAGCACCCAGGTGAATTCGTCGGTGGTGGCGCGCAGCATCGAGTAGAACGGCGTGAAGTACCAGACCGGAGCGATGTGCGGAGGCGTCTTCAGGGAGTCGGCGGGGATGAAGTTGTTGAACTCCAGGAAGTACCCGCCCATTTCCGGCGCGAAGAACACGATGAACGCGAACACCAGCAGGAAGCCCGCCACGCCCATCAGGTCATGCACCGAGTAGAACGGGTGGAACGGGATGCCATCCTTCGGGCGGCCGTACTTGTCCTTCGGACCCTGCTTGATTTCGATGCCGTCCGGGTTGTTCGAGCCGACCTCGTGCAGCGCCACCAGGTGGGCGGCGACCAGGCCGACCAGCACCAGCGGAATCGCGATGACGTGGAAGGCGAAGAAGCGGTTCAACGTGGCGTCCGACACGACGTAGTCGCCGCGGATCCAGATCGACAGCTCGGGACCGATGAAGGGAATGGCCGCGAACAGGTTCACGATCACCTGGGCGCCCCAGTAGGACATCTGGCCCCAGGGCAGCAGGTAGCCGAAGAAGGCTTCCGCCATCAGACAGAGGAAGATCGCGACGCCGAAGATCCACACCAGTTCGCGCGGCTTGCGGTAGGAACCGTAGAGCAGCCCGCGCAGCATGTGCAGGTACACGACGACGAAGAACATCGACGCGCCGGTGGAGTGCATGTAGCGCACCAGCCAGCCCCACGGGACTTCGCGCATGATGTATTCGACGGATTGGAACGCGCGTTCGGCATCCGGCTTGTAGTGCATGACCAGGAAAATGCCGGTCACGATCTGCAACACCAGCACCAGCAGGGCCAGTGAACCAAAGAAATACCAGAAGTTGAAGTTCTTCGGTGCGTAGTATTCGGACAGATGGGCTTTCCAGGTGGAGGTCACCGGGAAGCGCCGGTCCAGCCAGCCCAACAGGCCTGTCGTCTCGACGGTTTTCTCGCCAGCCATGTAACGGCTCCTTCTCTCACGTGGCGTAATGCGGATTTACTTACGTAATTTCGGGAAAAAGCGCGACGCGAGCGTCAGGCCTTGTTGTCTTCATCGACGCCCACGATGATGCGGGTGTCGCTGAGATACTGGTACGGCGGGACTTCGAGGTTGTCGGGAGCGGGCTTGTTCTTGTAGACCCGGCCGGCGAGATCGAATGTGGAACCGTGGCACGGACAGAGGAAACCGCCCTGCCAGTTGGCGCCCAAGCCGCCGCCGCCGCCCGTTTCGAAGTGCGAGGTAGGCGAGCAGCCCAGATGGGTGCAGATGCCGACGCAGACGAAGATCTCGGGCTTGCGCGAGCGGCCTTCGTTTTCGGCGTATTTGGGCGTGAAGCCGGGGCGTTTGGAATCAGGATCGGCCAGCAAGGCGTCCTGGGTCTTCAGACCGGCGAGCTGTTCGGGCGACCGGTGGATGATCCATACCGGTTTCCCGCGCCATTCAACCGTCTTCATGGTGCCGACGGGAATGTCGCCGATATCCACTTCGACGGGGGCCCCGGCCGCGCGGGCTTTTTCAGAAGGAGAAAACGTGCTCACCAACGGTATTGCCGTTGCGACACCTGCTACGCCACCCACAGCACAGGCGGTGGTTACCCAGAAACGTCGCGAAGGATCGGGCGGCAGGTTTGGATCAACCGCACCGTCATCATCATGCACCAGCGTATCCTGACTCATCTTCCTATCCTTGTTGATGCGCCCGCTCTACGAGTAGCATCACTTCTGCGGCATCGGCTTCGCGGGAATATGTAACAACATAGCAACCGCGTATTATAGCGCCAGCCCACTGGGGGGCGTATCACGAAGGGAGTGCTTTTATGAGCAAAGCGACTGGTTTCGTCAAAGAATTCCGAGATTTCGCTGTAAAAGGCAATGCGGTGGACCTGGCTGTCGGTGTCATCATCGGCGCGGCGTTCGGCAGGATCGTCGATTCGCTGGTCAAGGACATCGTCATGCCGCTGGTCAATTTCGTGCTTGGCGGTTCGGTCGATTTTTCGAACAAGTTCCTGGTGTTGTCGATGCCGCAGGGCTATAGCGGCCCGATGACGTATGCCGATCTCACCAAGGCGGGCGCCAACGTCTTCGCCTGGGGGAACTTCATCACGATCATCATCAACTTCGTGTTGCTGGCCTTCGTGATCTTCTGGATGGTCAAGGCCATCTACAAGGCCCGCGTCAAGGCCGAAGAGGCGCCGGCCGCGCCCGCCGCCACGCCCGAGGACGTCGCCCTGTTGCGCGAAATCCGCGATTTGCTCAAAAAATAAGCAGGATCTCTCCGGATCCGGCCTGCCGCGACCGCTCGCCAGGCTGGATTGCGGATTCGCAGGGCCCGGGATCGCGCGGATGCCGGGCCCCGGGTCTCACCCCGCCGCCATCCGCCGCTCCACGCGGCGCGCGAACATGGCGAAACTGGCGCGGACGATGCTCGGCTTGAGCAGGAAGTCATGGGATTCGGCGGCCAGCTCGTCGTTGACCGGCTGCACTTCCCCATAGGCCGCGGCGGCCAGCAGCTGATTGCGGGCGGCGCGCTCCATCAGCACCGCCAGGTACAGCGCTTCCTCCACGCCGGTCCCCGCGGCCAGGAATCCGTGGTTGGCCAGCAGAATGCACCGCTTGTCGCCCAAGGCCTGCGAGATGATTTCGCCTTCCTGGTCGGCGATGGGCAGGCCGGGCCATTCCTTCAGATGGGCGCAGTCGTTGTGGAACGGCGTGGCGTCCATGTGCGACACCACCAGCGGCTTGCCGGTCATGGACAGGGTCGAGACGTAGGGCGGGTGCGTGTGGATGATGCAGCGCACGTCGGGGCGCTGGCGGTATACCCAGAAATGGAAGCGCACGGCGGGGTTGGGCGTGCCCGGGCCGTCGAGCACCTCCATGTCCTCATTGATGCGGATGACCGAGGCCGGGACGATTTCGTCGAACGCATGGGCCAGGGGCGTGGTGAGGAAGGTGCCGTCGTCGTTGCGTACCGTGATCTGGCCCGCCAGCGTTTCCGAATGGCCTTCGCTGGCGAGGATGCGGCAGCTCAACGCCACTTTCTCCTTCTCGTCCCAGTTTCCGAAGTCGAGCTTGTTCGCGGAGCGCGCGAAGAAGGCGTCGGAATGGGCTTGTTTGTCTAGCATGGGGTCTCCTTGGGGATAATGGCTCATTACACGCTCGTCTCAGTTCCGTTCAATTGACCGATCCCGAACGCGGGTTGACTCAATGCGACAGGAGCGGAGGCGCTTTCCCGGCCGTCGCAGGCCGGCCCGACCGAGTGTTCCGAGCAATGCCACGCGCCAGCCCCACGACGACTCCCCCCGCCCGGCCTGCCTGGTCCGAGGCCGATCTCAACTTCGCGCCGCAGTTCCGCCCCTTCTACGCGCAGGAGATATCCGGCTACGAGCGCGAGCTGGACAAGCTGGTCCTGCCGGGAGAATTCCGGGCGCTGACCGCGCAGCCGAGACTGCAATTGCAGGCCTGTAGGCTGCGCGCCGGCGGACTGGTGGTGAGCCTGGAGGCCACGCCGATAGGCGTGCATCACCGCGCCGAGCACGCCGCCGATTTGTCGCGCGCGGAATTCCTCGCGAGCTTCGTGATCGCGGGGCATGGCGCCATCGTGCAGAACGATGCCCGGCTGGCCCTGGAACCCGGGGACATCATCTTCCGCACGACCGCGCTGCCCTCCGAGATCCAGATGTACACGGACTCGCGCCTGGTGGTGGTCAAGGGGCCGCTTTCGCGCCTGCTCGGCGCGCACAGCCTCGCAATGTCGCAGTTCACCGCGCAGCGCGCGGTGGCCAGCCTGCCGATGGTGCAGACGGCGCATCGCTGCCTGCACCATGTGTTCTTCGACAAGGCGGAGTCCAATCCCACCTCGTCGCTGTTTGCCGAGCAGGCGCTCCTCGCCTTGCTGGCCTCGATCTACACCAGCCAGGCGCTGGAGAAGATACCGGGGGCGGCGCGGGGGCCGGCCGACAACTGGCAGGTGCTGGCCAGCTATATCGAAGCCCACATCACCGACCCTGAACTCTCGGTGCAGGCGGTGGCGGACGTGCTGCGCGTTACGCCCCGCTGGGTGCACCGGCTGTTCAAGATGCGCGGGCTGCAATACACCAGCTACGTGCGCGAACGCCGCCTGCAGCTCGCGCGGGAAGCGCTGGAGGACCCGGCGCGGGCGAACGTCGAGGTCAAGGAGATCGCCGCGTCTTGCGGCTTCCAGCACGCGAGTCATTTCATCCGCCGTTTCCATGAGCGCTTCGGCATGCCGCCGGCGCTGTATCGCAAGACGACGAGCCGGGGTTCCGGCGGCGCGTAGCCCGCGCCGCGCGGAAGGCCGGCGTCTCAGCCGGGGCGCATGTCCTGGGGCGTGGGCTTCATGAGGAAGGCCGATGCGCCGGCGACCACGCCGAGAAACGCCAGGTAGATGCCGACAGGCAGGATGCTGTCGAACTTCTGCACGAGCGTGGCCGAGATCAAGGGCGCCAGGCCGCCTCCGATGGCGGCGGAGAACTGGACCCCGATGGACAGCCCGGAATAGCGCAGCTCGGGCGGGAACTGGACGCTGTAGAGGCGCGACTGCGGCGCGATCATGATCGCGTAGTTGAAGGCCATGGCGATGAAGACCGCGATGCTGTAGGCCGCGAGCGAACCGCTGCCCACCGCCAGGAAGATCGGGATGCCCATCACGCCCAGGAGCATCCCGCCCCAGCCGCAAACGCGGCGCGCGCCGATCCGGTCGCCCAGCAGGCCGAAGAGCGGAATGGTGAACACCAGCACGCCGGCGCCGTAGAGCAAGGCATGCAGGGCGTCCGCCCGCGCGAACCCCAGCCTGGACACGGCATAGGACACGGAGAACACGAGGAAGGTGTAGATGAGGGTCACCTCGGCGATCTTGCAGCCTATGCACAGCAGGAGCGACTTGCCGTGCGCGCGCAGCAGTTCGCGCAGGGGCAGCTTGTCGTCGAGGGATTGGCGGGCCTGCGCCTTCTCGCGCTTGACCTTCTCGAACTCCGGCGATTCGTCGATGCCATGGCGAATGAAGAGCCCGACGACGATGAGCACGGCGCTGCCGAGGAAGGGCAGGCGCCAGCCCCAGGAGAGAAAGTCTTCCTCGGGCAGCCTCGTCACCAGCGCGAAGGAGCCTACCGACAGCAGGATGCCCAAGGGCGCGCCCACCAGCGGCAGGCTGCCGAAAAGCGCCTTCCACTTGGGCGGCGCATGTTCGACCGCCATCAGCATGGCGCCTCCCATCTCGCCGCCGAACGACAGCCCCTGTCCGATACGCAGCACGACCAGCAGCACCGCGGCCGAGATGCCGATCTGTTCATAGGTCGGCAACAGGCCGATGAGCACGGTGCATATGCCCATCAATAGCAGGCTCAGCGTCAGCATCGACTTGCGCCCGATGCGGTCGCCGAAGTGGCCGAATATGAGCCCGCCGATGGGCCGGGCCAGCATGCCGCTGGCGAAAGCGCCGAAGGCAGCGAGCGTGCCGGTCACCGGATCGAACTGCGGAAAGAACAGCTTGTTGAATACCAGCGCGGCGGCCGTCCCGTAGGCGAGGAAGTCGAAGGCTTCCACGGCGGTGCCGACCACCGTGGCGACGGCCACGCGGAACAGGTTGGGTTTCTTGCTGGTCCCGGAAATGGGTTCTGCTGCCTGAATGGCTTCCATGTCTTCTCCCTTGTCTTTTGATTGGTTTTCCGTTGCCGCGCGCGGCTTATGCGCCCGGCGGCACATAGCCCGGCAGTTGCCGGATGCGCGCGCGCCATGCGTCGATCGCCGGATAGGCCGACATGTCGATGGCTGCTTCTTCGGCCAGCGCCAGGTATCCGTAGCAGGCGATATCGGCCACGGTCGGGGTGCCGGTGCCGGCCAGCCAGTCGTGGTCCGCGAGGCGCCTGTCCAGTCGGCGCAGGACGCGGTCGGTGCGCTGCTGCATGCCCGGCACGTCGAGCAAGGCCTCGCTTACCCCCAGGTGGTGCGCGGCCTCGGCGTTATCGACCACGCGGGTCAGCCGCAGCGGTTGCAGGCTGTTGGCGATCTCGTTGGCGGATACCGATATCCAGGCGTGCATGGCCCCGACCCGGGACAGCGGCGCCAGCCAGGCGGGCGCGTAGTGATGGGCCAGATGGAGCAGGATGGCGTGGCTGTCCCAGAGGGCGAGGTCGCCATCGGTCAGCGCGGGAATCTGCTGGAACGCGCTGATGCGCTCGAATTCTTCCGTCTGATTCTTGCGCGCCAGCACATCGACGAAGTTGCTTCGATAGTCCTTGCCGATAAGCGCCAGAAAGAGCCGGACTTTGTAGCAATTGCCCGAGCGCGGGTGGTCGTGGAGTGTCAGCATTCTGTGTGATCCGGGAGAGGGAGCCTGGTCGGGAAAGGCCGGACCGCGGGCTGCTGGATCGAATGCTAGGGCGGCGAGCGCGCCTCGGAGTTGACAGGGAGAGAACCACGATTGACCAGGTGCGACGCCCCGCCGCCGCCTTGATCGCACCCCCTGGTTTTCCCGGGGCATCCGCCGCTCGTTTGAGCGCCAGGAAATGAAAACGCCCCCTTTCGGGGGCGGATGGGGGCAGCAAGCACGCATGGCGCGCGCGGCGTGGGAGCCCCTTTTTCCGCCGGGCCGCCCCAAGGAAAAAGCGCCCCCTTGGGGGGCAGCAAGCACGCATCGCGTGCGCCGCGTGGGGGTCCTCCCTCTCCCTCTCTCT
>Ga0182736_1001881_pt1 | contig 18024 bp, 15 predicted proteins | sample eDN5th30CKraftBY_FD_128882 | JGI IMG/M metagenome (GOLD analysis project Ga0182736, IMG submission 128882) | Enriched backyard soil microbial communities from Emeryville, California, USA - eDNA 5th pass 30_C Kraft BY (version 2) (version 2) | ecosystem: Environmental > Terrestrial > Soil >... | reverse complement strand
GCTTCAAGGAAAAGCCGACCGGCGAAGGCGGCTGGGTCAATGCCGGGTTCTTCGTGCTGTCGCCCAAGGTGTGCGACTGGATCGATGGCGACGACACCGCCTGGGAGCGCGAACCGCTCGAGAAGCTGGCGGCGGCCGGCCAGCTCGGCGTTCACCTGCATCGCGGCTTCTGGCAGCCGATGGACACGCTGCGCGATAAAACGCTGCTGGAATCGCTATGGGCCTCCGGCGCGCCGCCGTGGAAAAACTGGACATGACCGGGCACGCCTTCTGGCGGGGCCGGCGCGTATTGCTGACCGGCCATACCGGGTTCAAAGGTGCGTGGCTGTTGCTGTGGCTGGAGCGGATGGGCGCGGAGGTCACCGGCCTGTCGCTGGCGCCGGATACCGAGCCGTCGCTGTATACGCTGTTGCAGCCGTTCGCCGGGCACCGGTCGCGCATCGGCGATATCCGCGATCCCGCGGTGGTCGGCGCGGCGGTGAACGCGGCGCGGCCCCAGATCGTGATCCACATGGCGGCGCAGGCGCTGGTGCGACGCTCCTATCGCCAGCCGGCCGAGACCTTCGCCGCCAATGTGATGGGCACGGTGCATCTGCTCGACGCGCTGCGCGGCGTCGACGGCGTGCAGGCCATCCTCGTCATCACCACTGACAAAGTGTACCGCAACCATGAACAGGGCCGCGCCTTCGTCGAGGACGATCCGCTCGGCGGCCACGACCCCTATTCCGCCTCGAAGGCGGCGACCGAACTGGCCGTCGCCAGCATGGCGGCGAGTTTTTTCGCAGCCCGCGGCGTTGCGGTCGCAACTGCGCGCGCTGGCAACGTCATCGGTGGCGGCGACTGGGCCGAAGACCGGCTCATCCCCGACCTGTGGCGCGCCGTCCGCGCCGGCGAGCCGCTGCCGCTACGCTACCCGCGCGCGACACGGCCGTGGCAGCATGTGCTGGAGCCGCTGTCCGGGTATCTCGCGTATATCGAGCGCCTCGCAGGAGGCGATGACGTGCCGCCGGCGCTGAATTTCGGCCCGCCGTCGGATGACGTTCTCACCGTTGCCGAGATCGCCGACGCGATGTTTACGGCGATGCAAGCGCCGCAAAGCTGGGTGCAGGCTGACGGCGCCAACCCGGACGAAGCGCAGACACTCTCCATCGATCCGGCGCTGGCGATGCGCACGCTCGGCTGGCGGCCCCGGCTGCAACCGGCGCAAGCGCTGCAATGGACCGCGGACTGGTACCGCGCCTTCGATGGCGGCGCCGATGCCCGCAGCCTCGCCGCCAGCCAGATCGAAGCCTACGAGGCGCTCGCATGACCGGGATGACCCCGCATTGCCAGGGCTGCGGTGCGCCGCTGACGCGCACACTGGTCGATCTCGGCAGCATGCCGCTGGCCAATTCCTTCGTGAAGCCCGACTGCCGCGATGCCGAGCCGGTCTATCCGCTGCATGCGCGGGTCTGCGATGCCTGTCTGCTGGTGCAGGTCGACTCGGTCGTGCCGCCGGGCGAGATATTCAGCGACTATCTGTATTTCTCGTCCTACTCGGACAGCTGGCTGGCGCATGCCCGCGTTTATGCGGCGATGGCGATCGAACGCTTCGCCCTCGATCGCACCAGCATGGTGATCGAGATCGCCAGCAATGACGGCTATCTGCTGACCAATTTCGTCGCGGCCGGCATTCCCTGCCTCGGTATCGAACCGGCCGCCAATGTGGCCAAAGCGGCTATCGCCAAGGGCGTCCCGACGGAAATCGCATTCTTCGGCGCAGACACCGCACGGCGGCTGGCGGCACAAGGCCGTAAAGCCGACTTGCTCGCGGCCAAGAACGTGCTGGCGCATGTGCCCGACATCAACGACTTCGTCGCCGGCATCGCTCTCCTGTTGAAGCCGGAGGGCGTGTTCACCGTCGAATTTCCACATGTGATGAACCTGATCGCGCAGGTGCAGTTCGACACCATCTATCACGAGCACTTCACGTACCTGTCGCTGCTGGCGATCGAGCGCGTCTTCGCCCGCCACGGCCTGCGGGTGTTCGACGTCGAGGAGATCCCGACGCACGGCGGATCGCTGCGCGTATTCGTCTGTCACCAGGCCAGCGCGCGCACCGAACAGCCCGGCGCCGCTGCCGTGCGCGCCAAGGAAGTGCAGGCCCGGCTCGACCGGCCCGACGGCTATGCCGGCTTCGCCGAGAAAGTCTATCGCGTGCGCCGCGACCTGCTGGCGTTCCTCGACACGGCCCACGCCGAAGGCCGCACCGTTGCCGCCTACGGCGCCGCCGCCAAGGGCAATACCCTCTTGAACTACTGCGGCGTCAGCGCCGGGCGCATCGCCTTCGTCGCCGATCGCAGCACCGCAAAACAGGGGCTATTGCTGCCGGGCAGCCGCATTCCCGTGCGCGCCCCGGAAGCGATCTTCGCGGCAAAGCCCGATTACGTGCTGGTGCTGCCGTGGAACCTGCTCGGCGAGGTGTCGGAGCAACTGTCCGGCATCGCCGCCTGGGGCGGCCGGCTGGTCACGGCCATTCCGCGGCTGCAGGTGCATTGATGCGGTTCATCCCCTCCCCGCTGGCGGGCGTCGTGACGGTGGAACTGGACGCCGTCGAAGACGAGCGCGGATTTTTCGCGCGCAGCTTCTGCGTCGACGAATTCGCCCGCGCCGGCATCGCGCTGGAGCCGAAGCAGGCCAACATATCGCACAACGCCGAAGCGTTGACGCTGCGCGGCATGCACTACCAGGCAGCGCCGCATGGCGAGCCGAAGCTCGTGCAATGCGTGCGCGGCCGCATCTTCGACGTCGCCGTCGATCTGCGGCCTAGTTCGCCGAGCTTCCGCCAGTGGTTCGGCCTCGAACTCGCGCCTGCCTTGCGCCGCATGCTGTTCGTGCCGGAAGGCTGCGCACACGGCTTTCTTACGCTGGAGCCGGACAGCGACGTGCTCTATCTGATGGGCCAGACCTTCGTGCCGGAGGCGGCCCGCGGCGTGCGCTGGAACGATCCCGCCTTCCGCATCGTCTGGCCGGCGGCGCCCCGATGCATCTCGAGCCGCGATGCGGCCTACCCCGATTTCGAGCCGTAACAGCGAGCGCCCATGCAGCTATCGATCCTGATTCCGACCCATCGCAGCGACCTGCTGGCGGCCGCGCGCATTGCGCAGGCCTGCTCGTGGGCCAGCCCGGAAATCGAGGTGGTCATTCGCGACAATTCCGGCAACGCCGCCAAGCGCGCGATGCTGGAGCAGTACCAGCGCAAGCATTGCAATATCGTCTTTGCCGAGCCGTGCGACGCCGTCACGAACTTCGCCGAGGTTCTGCGGCTGGCGCAGGGCGATTTCGTATTCTTCATGGCCGATGACGATTTTGGCTTCGACCGCGCCGTCGCCATGCTGCCCGGCCTGATCGACCAGGTGAATGGCGACCGGAACGTCGCCGCACTGACCGGCGCCTACATGCTGGATTCCTCGAAGGGCTCCTCCATCGTCGCCTACCAGAACGTCGATGCCGACGACGCGGCAACGCGGGTGGCGGGCTATCTGGCGTTCGAGGCCGCCAACGTGCTGGCTTATTCGCCGATCCGCCGGCCGCTGGTCGAGCGCGTGCATGCCTTCATGAATGCGATGCCGCTGTCGTTCTCGTTTCACGATCAGATCATGTGCCTGCTGTATCTGCTCAACGGCAAGTTCGTGCCGATCAAACGGCTGATGTATTTCTACGACGTCGGCGAATGGGAGAAGCCGGAGACGGCGCAGCAGCGCGATCTGAGTTTCTATACCGCCTCCAAGGCCGATCCGGCGCTGAACAAGCTGCACTGGTTCCTGTGCGGCTTCGAGGGCGCAATGCTGATCCGCAACTCCGACATGTTCCCGGACATGCCGATGGCGGCGCGTCAGCCGATCGCCGACCGTTGGTTCTCCGCGATGTTCGTGCGCTTCATGAAGAATCCGCGCAGCAATTTCGGCTCGCCGCTGGCGGCGCAGGCCGATGCCTTCTGCGAGAAATGGAAGGTGTCGGCCGGCCGCCTGGGCTTTCAGGACATGCTCGGCGACATCTGCAATTTTATCGCGCTGTTTTCGCCGGACAGCGCGCAGCGCTACTTCGCGTTCTGGAATCCGCTGCTCGCCCGGCCGAAGCCCGGCGCGCCGCCGGCATAAAGCATTGTCGCATTGGTCTGCGGTCCCACCGTCGTCATGGCCGGGGGCGCTCTCCGGGTGCCCTCACCCCGGGATGAACTGTTTGCCGATCGACGGCTTGCTGACTCCGAGCCCCGGCAATTCCCACACGCCGGCGCCGGCCGGGTTGGTGTCGGCCGCGATGTCGACGTCGATGAGATAAGGCTTGTTGGCAGCGATGCCGCGGCGCACCGCCTCGGCCAGATCGGCAGCCCGGTCGACGCGTACGCCTTCGACGCCGCAGGACCGCGCCATCGCGGCGAAGTCGGGATTGTAGCGCTCCCCGGTCAGCGGATTGTGGAAGTCGGTAGCCAGTTCGCGCTTGTCCAGATAGCCGCGCTGCAGGCCGCGGATCGAGGCGTAGGCGTAGTTATTCCAGACCACCCAGACGCACGGCAGATTGTATTCAACCGCGGTGCCAAGCACGTTGGCGTGCATGAAGAAGGCACCGTCGCCGCACACCGAAACGCAGGGGCGGTCGGGCGCGGCGAATTTCGCGCCCATCACGCCGGCGACGCCGAAACCCATGGCGCCGAAGGCCATACAGCCGATCAGCGAGTCCGGACGGCGCGGCTTGGTGTAGCCGAGCAACCAATTGTGGTGCACGCCGATGTCACTGACCAGGATCGCGTCGTCCGGCAAGCCGCGCTGGATCTCGAATGCGGCGCGCTGCGGATTGATCGGCTGGGTATCGTCGGTGAAGCCGGGCGCAACAAGCTTGTCCCACTCCTTGCGGTAGCCGTCGATCTGGTCGAGCCATTTCTTGCGCGCGCCGGCCTTCTTGGTCAGGTCCTTGCGGCGGTCGAGTTCGGCCAGAACCTGCCGCAGGAAGGTGCGCACATCGGCCATCAGGCCGAGCGCGACCGGGTAATTGCGGCCGATCTCGTCCGGATCGATGTCGACGTGGATGAGGCGGGTCGGCGGGATGGTGAAGGAGTAGCCGGGAATCCACGAACTCGACGTACGGTCGTCGAAGCGCGCGTTCAGCGACAGCAGCACGTCAGCCTGGCGGGTGGCGTGGTTGGCTTGATAATGCCCGCCGCGCGCGACCATGCCGAGCGCCAGTGGATGATGGGTGTCGATGGCGCCGATGCCGCTCATCGAGGCGGCTACCGGGATCTGCAGGCGTTCAGCGAGCGCAAGCAATTCCGCGGCAGCGCCGCCGTGACGAATGGCCTGACCGACGAAGATGACCGGACGTTCGGCGTCGAGCAGCATGTCGACGGCCTTCACCACCCCCTCGGGATCGGCACCGCAGCGGCTCGAGATGTTGCCGTTCCACGCCTTGGCGTCGGGCGCCTCTTCGGCCGCCGCTTCCATGAAGACATCGTAGGGCACATCGAGCACCACCGGACCGGGGCGGCCCGTCACCATCGTCTTCCAGGCCTGCCGCACGGCCAGCGGCACCATGTCGCCGCGGGTCGGCTGAAAGACGCGCTTGCAGAGGCTGCGCACCGTCGACGGGAAGTCGGCCTGGTTCTGCCGGTACATTTCCTGAAAGGCGCCGCGGTTGAACTGGCCGGTCGGCACGTTGCCGGTCACCGCCAGAAACGGCACCGAATCGAGATAGGCGGTCGCCAGCGAGATCGGCAGGTTGGCGGAGCCCGGACCGCACGACGTGAAGGTCGCGGTCGCCTTGCCGGAGACGCGATAATAGCAGTCGGCCATGAAGCCGGAGACGCTTTCGTGATGCGTCGAGACGGTCTTGATGTCGCTGGAGCGCTCGTACAGCGCGTCGATGAACTGAATGTTGCCGTGGCCGCACAGGCCGAACACCATCGGCACGTTTTCCTGCACCAGATAGTCGACAATGACCTGGGCGCCGTTGAGCATATTGGTCGACATCAGGTCATTCTCCTTTTGGGGTGCGCGAGGCCGCGTTTAAGGCCGGACGCTATTTCCCATAATGCTGTAGGTCAATTGGTAATGTGGAATTGGGTGTGATATGCAGCGCGACAAGAAAACTGGAGGAGATGGCCCCATGGCGACCGAACGCAAATGGTTCATCCGCAACATCGCCGAAGTACCGTGGCGGCAGTTTCCCGACCATTTTGGCGGTGCACTGTCCAAGCCGCTGGTGATGCCGGAAACCGCCGGTTCGCAGCAGATCGACTACCGGATCTCGATGTACCAGCCGATGGCCTATGTGAAGGTCCACCGGCACAAGGTCCAGGAGCAGGTCTACCACGTCATCGAAGGCGAGGGCCTGATGAACATCGACGGCGAGCCGCACGTCGTGCGCAAGCACGACTTCATCTTCCTGCCGCCGGGGGTCGACCACGACATCCACAATACCGGCCTGGTCGATCTGGTGTTCCTGGTCGTGACGTCCCCGGTCACCGACGACGCGAAGTAGCCGCCCCCGTTGCCAACGCGGGTCGGCGTTGCATGGCTGCCGCGCGGACATTTCATGTTGCATTGCACGCACAATAATGCTGCAATGCACAGGTTGCGTCACCAGTCGGGAGTTACGGTTTGTCGACTGCAAAGTGCCTGAGACGACAGGCTGCCCAGTGCGCCACGCTGGCGGCCGAAACCTCCGACGAGGACAGCCGCGTGCGGTTTGCGCGGCTGGAACAGACCTTCCTGCAGCTCGCCGAAACCGAAGACCCGTCCCGCGACGGCGCCCGCCCCGACGACACCGTCCCGGCCTTTAACGCCTAAATTTCCGCTCCGCTAAATTTCCGCGTCGCCGAAGCCCAACTTCCGGAGCCGCTTCACGCTGTCGACGATGTCGCGGTCGGGATCGCGCGAGATGATCTCCAGCATCGGCTGCGCCGTATAGCCGATAGCCGCGAGCGCGGCCGGCACCTCCGCGAACGGCACGGTGCCGAGACCGACCGGATCGTGCCGATAGTGCTGTCGTCCGGTGTCCGACAGATGCACCAGCGCCAGCCGGTCGCCGCACTGCCTGAGCCCGTCGGCAAAATCCTCGCCGATGAAATAGGCGTTCGGAATATCGTAGACCACGCGCACCGCCTCGTTGCCGTAGTCGTTCAGCCGGCGCAGCAAGTCGTCGATCTTGGGCAGATAGGCGAAGGGCATGTTCTCGACCCACAGCGCCGTTCCTGACGATTCCGCCAGCGGACCGAGTAGATCGAGCGCGTCGAAGAAATGCTTCGTCAGTTCGTCGGCACCAGCCGGAAATAGCGGATTGGCCTTGCCGGGCCCGATCACCACGCCTCGCGCGCCGAGATCGCCCGCCAGCCGGATGGTCTCGATCAGAAGCTTGAGCGAATAGGCACGCATGCCCTGCGCCGCGGCGGCGATGTTGATGTCGACGTTCGGCATGTTCAGCGTCGTCAGCGTCAGACCGTTGTCGTCGAACAGGCGGCGCAGCCCGCTGCGTTGCTCTGCCGACAGGTCGGCCGGCCACAGATGGCCGGGATGGGTCATCAGCTCGAATTCGCGGAAGCCGAGTTCGGCCAGCCGCGTGACGCAGTCCTGCGCGCTGTGCGAGCGCATGTAGGAGTAGGTGTTGCAGCCGAACATGGGCCACTCATAAGGCCGCGGGGCCTCATGTCAACCCATGCGACATTGTGAGTGCCCATTTGTCATTCCGGAAAGCCCAGTGCTAAGCTGACTTCTCACGCCCGAGGAGCCACCTATGAGCCAGAGCCCCCGCCCCGCCGCCGACGCGTCGCCGGCCCACATCCCGATGCTGATCGATGGTGTCTGGCGCGACGCCAAGGACACTTACTCAGTGCGCGACCCCTATCGCAGCACGGTCGTATCGCATGCGCCGCGCTCCTCGCAGACCGATCTCGACGACGCGCTGAATGCCGCCGTAGCCGCCAAGGCCGGCGCGGCCGCCATGCCGGCCTATGAGCGCGCGGCGCTGCTGCGCCGCGCCGGCGTGCTCCTGGTCGAGCGTGCCGATCGCATCGCCGTAATCATGGCGCGGGAGACCGGCAAAGCGGTGAAGGACGCCAAGGCCGAGATCGTGCGCTCGCAGGACACGCTGTCGCTATCGGCTGAAGAGGCGGTGCGGATCGAAGGTGAGCAGATCCCGCTCGACGCCAGCGCCATGGGCGCGGGCAAAATCTGTTTCATGCTGCGTTTTCCGGTCGGCGTGGTCGCCGGCATCACGCCGTTCAATGCCCCGGTCAATCTCGCCTGCCACAAGATCGCCCCGGCGATCGCGGCCGGCAATACGCTGGTGCTGAAGGCGCCACCGCAATCGCCCGGCGTGGTGCACGAGTTGGCGAAGATCTTCACCGACGCCGGTACCGCGCCCGGCGTGCTCAATGTGCTGTACGGGGAAACCGTCGGTCCCGCGCTGGTGCGCGATCCGCGCGTCGATTTCGTGACCTTCACCGGCTCGTCGCGGGTCGGCGCCGAGATCAAAGCGGCCTCGGGCCTGAAGCGGGTCGCGCTCGAACTCGGGGGCAACGGCGTCACCATCGTGCATGACGACGCATCGATCGACGACGCCGCGCCTGTCTGCGCGCGCAATGCGATGCGGCTGGCGGGCCAGAGCTGCATCTCGGTGCAGGCCGTCTATGTGCATCGCAGCCTCTACGACCGCTTCGTCGACCGGGTGGTCGCGGAAGTGAAGAAGCTCCGGCTCGGCGACCCGCTCGATCCGGCGACGGATGTCGGCACGCTGATCGACGAGCGGGCCGCCCAGCGTGTCGAATCCTGGATCAACGATGCCGCCGCCGGCGGCGCGAAGATTCTCACCGGCGGCAAGCGCCACGGCGCCCAGATCGAGCCGACCGTGATCGCCGGCGCCACGCCCGCGATGAAGGTGGTGTGCGACGAGGTATTCGGGCCCGTCATCACCCTGCTGCCCTACGACGACGTCGATGAGGTCTTCCGCACCGTCAGCGCCAGCCGCTTCGGGCTGCAGACGGGCATTTTTACCAAGTCCATGGAACTCGCCATTCGCGCCGTCCGGAACATCCGCACCGGCGGCGTCATCCTCAACGGCAGCTCCACTTGGCGGACCGATCAGCTCGCCTATGGCGGGGTCAAGGACAGCGGCATCGGTCGCGAGGGGCCGCGGTACTCGATCCGGGACATGACGGAAGAGCGCATGGTGCTCTTCAACTATTAGACCTGCCGTTATGCGCCATGGCCCCAATTTCACATGGTGACGGGGGCTTGTGTGATGGCATCGCGGCAGCCAAAGATAGGCCGGCGGAGCCCTGCCGGCACCGCCGTCTGGAGGCTACCCCGTGACCACGCGCAGCAAATCGAAAACCCAGGAAAAGCCGTCTCCCGCCGCCAAAAGCGCGGTGAAAGCGGCCAAAACCGCGGTGGCCCGGCTGGTCGAACCCTCCCAGTCCAGCATCGACGACGACGCCGAGGACCGCCAGCGTGTGGGCGTTCAGTCGCTTGGGCGCGCCTTCTCGATCCTCGAGGCGGTCGCTCGCCACCGTGAGGGCATCGGTCTGGCGGAACTCAGCAAGCTCGTCGGCCTGCACAACTCGACCACCTTCCACCTCGCCAAAACCATGGTGTCGCTGGGCTATATCCGGCAGGAGAAGGAATCCAAACGCTACCGTATCGGCCGGCCGCTGTTCGCGCTGGCCGCCAGCGCCCTCGACGAGATCGAGATGGTGAATGTGGCGACGCCGGTGCTCGAGGAATTGTCGCGCGACACCGGAGAAAGCAGTCACTTCGCGGTGCGCATGGGCGACGCCGTCGTCGTCATCGCCCGCACCAGCGGCCCCGGCGCCTTTCAGTTGACCGATCGCGTCGGCGTGGTGCGCCCCGCACATTGCACGGCGCTCGGCAAGGTGATCCTCGCCGCACTGCGTCCCGATCAGCTCGAGCGGTTTCTCGAACGCGTCGACCTCAAACCGTCAACCGACAAATCGGTCACGGAAGTGCCGGCGCTGCTGCGCGAGATCGCCGAGATCCGCCGCACCGGCGTTGCCTTCGACGACGGCGAGTTCAATCCCGAAGTCCGTTGCGTCGCCGTGCCGGTGAAGGATTTCACCGGCCAGATCGTCGGCTCTATCGGCATTTCCGGACCAATCTGGCGGCTGTCTCAGCAGGCGATACAAAGCCGCGCCAAGATTGTGCAGGCCGCCGCCGAAAAGCTGTCCGAGGCGTTTGGCGCCGCGGTGCCGCAGTAAGGGCGACCCATCCGGGCTACCCGCTTTAGGCGTTGACACCGGCCCACTGCTCCGGCCTATCATCCAGCAATAAAAAACAGCCTCTCACATTCTCGCAAAGAGAAGTGGGCGGCGACGGCGCAACGACGCCTTATCCTGGGAGGATAGACCATGAGCACCTACAACAGGCGAAGTGTCTTGAAAGCCGGCGCTGCTTTCGCCGGCGCATCCGCTATCGGCTTTCCGGCGATCGTCAGCGCCCAAGCCGATGCCATCAAGATCGGACATCTGACGCCGCTGACCGGCTTTCTCGGTGCGCTCGGCGCCTATGCGCAGCTCGGCATCAAGATGGCGGAAGAAGAAATCAACAAGGCAGGCGGCGTGATGGGGCGCCCGCTCGCCGTGACCTCGGAAGACTCGGTCAATCCGGCCACCGCCGCTACCAAGGCCCAACGCATGCTCGATCAGGACGGCGTCGCCTTCCTGATGGGCGAGATCAATTCGGCCTCGGCCCTGACCATCATGCAGGTGGCTGCCCGCAACAAGAAGTTCTTCATGCAGATCGGCGCCCGCTCCGACGCGCTGCGCGGCAAGAACTGCAACCGCTACACCTTCCATGTCGATATCCCCAGCGCGGTGATGGTCAACGCCGTCGGCAAGGCGCTGGTGCGCGACAACATGATGAAGGGCAAGAAGTTCTACACGCTGACAGCCGACTATCTGTTCGGCCACGATCTGGCGAGTTCGGCCAAGCGCTTCTTCGCCGCCAATGGCGGCAATCTGGTCGCCGACGAACTCATCGCCACCGACGTGAACGACTTCAGCCCCTATCTGCTCAAGATCCGCCAGGCGCGGCCCGACGTGGTCTGCTCCAACCTCGCCGGCAATCAGGTCACCAACCTGATCAAGCAGTACTCCGAATTCGGCCTGCCCTTCCCCATCGTCGGCTTCAATCTCAACACGGCGGACGCCTGGGCCGCCGGCGAAGGCAATCTGTCCGGCACCTGGCCGACCGTCTGGTATCATACGCTCGACCTGCCGGCGTCGAAAACCTTCGTCGACAACTTCACGAAGAGATACGGCAAGCCGCCGGAGAACCACGCCTGGATCGAATACATCTCGCTGAAGATGATGGCTCAGGCCATGAACGAGATTAAGTCGACCGACACCGAGCAGTTCATCGCCTACTTCGAGAAAGAAACGCAGTTCGATATCCTGAAGGCGCGCAAGGCCTACTTCCGCCCGTGGGATCATCAGCTGATGCAGGAAGCCTATCCATTTACGGTCAAGGTCAAGGGCCAGGCCAAGGACAAATGGGACTTCCTGTCGCTCGGCGGCGCCGTGCCTGGCTCCGACGAGTCGCTCGAGGTTCTCGCCATGACCAAAGAGCAGAACCCCTGCACCCTGTAATCGGGATAATGACCGCGGGCGTGTGATGCGCCCGCGGTCACCGGTTTTTCCTGCGGCGGCTGCAAGGCACGCCGCGGCCCTGTCCCGGGATCGGCGATGCAAATAGTTTTCCTCCTGGAACAGGTGGTGAATGGCCTCGTGCTTGGAGGCTATTACCTGCTCATTGCACTGGGCCTGTCCCTGATCTTCAGCGTCGGCGGCGTGGTCAACCTCGCGCACGGCGCATTCTATGCGCTCGGCGCCTATGTTTCGTTGGAAATCACGCGCTATCTCGGATTCGGACCGGCGATGGCGCTGTCGCCGATCGCTGTCGCCATGCTCGGCATTCTGTTCGAGAAATATTTCTTGCGGCGCTTCTACGACGCCGATCCGATCCTCAGCCTGCTGGTGACCTTCGGTCTGGCGATGATCGCCGAGCAGTTGATCCGCATCGTGTGGGGCGCGGCGCCGCTGTCGGCGACGATGCCGGCGGCGCTCAAGGGTCCGGTCATCATCGGCGACTTCCTGTTCTCGCGCTATCGGCTTCTATTGCTGGCAGTGGTGGCGGCGGTGCTGCTCGGCGTCTGGCTGCTGCTGCACAAGACCGCGTTCGGCCGCGTCGTACGCGCCGGCATCCAGAAGCCGGACATGGTCGCGGCGCTTGGCATAAGGCTTCAACCCTACATGACCGCGGTGGTCATGCTCGGCGTCGGCATGGCGGCGATGGCGGGGGGCTTCTTCGCGCCGATCACCATCGTGCATCCCGCCATGGGCGCGGAGATCATCACCGTGGCCTTCGTCGTCGTGGTGATCGGCGGGCTCGGGAGCTTCTGGGGCGTGGTACTCGCGGCGTTGCTGGTTGGCGTCGTGCGCGGGATTACCATTCATTTCGTGCCGGCCGCGGGCGAGGCCTCGATTTACGCGCTGATGTTCCTCGTGCTGTTGTTCCGCCCGCGCGGGCTGCTCGGCGAACGGATCGAGAAGTTCGAATGAACGCGCCCAGCCCCCTCACCCGATACCGGCCGCTGCTGATCGCGGCACTGGCGCTGATCGCACTGCCTCCGGCGATGCAGGTGCTTGGCCTCAGCATCAACACCGCCAGCATGGTCGTCATCCTCGCTATCGCCACCATGGGGCTGAACCTGCTGGTCGGCTATACCGGGCTGGTGTCATTCGGCCACAGCGCATGGTTCGGCATCGGCGCCTATGCGGCGGGGCTTATCCAGAAGAACTGGTTCAACGACCAGCTGGCGCTGCCGATTCTGCTGTCGATGGTTTTCGTCGCGGCGCTGTCGGCCTTTGTCGGCATCGTGATTTTGCGCCGGCGCGGCGTCTACTTCTCGCTCTTGACGCTGGCGCTGGCGGCTCTGACCTACACCATTGCCTTCCGCTGGACCGAGGTAACCGGCGGCGAGGACGGCCTCGGTGGCCTGAAGCGCGGCGGCATCGGCACGATCTCGTTCGACGACGGGCTGAACTTTTACATCCTCGTCGCCCTGATCGGCATCGCAGTGCTCTACGTGCTGCTGCGGCTGGTACGCTCGCCGTTCGGCCACGTGCTGGTGGCGATCCGCGAGAACCAGTTGCGCGCCACGTTCCAGGGCTATCCGGTCGAGCGTTACAAGCTGGTCGTGTTCGTGATCTCGGCGGTGGTGACGGGCCTCGGCGGCGCGCTGCTCGGGTTCCAGACCTATCTGGTGTCGGCCGAATCCGTGTCGGTGCCGTTCTCTGGCGAAATGCTGGCAATGGTGGTCATCGGCGGCATGCGCAACATGCTGGGCCCGGCTCTGGGCGCGCTGTTCTTCATTCTGTTTCGCGAGATGTTTTCGATCTGGACCGGGCACTGGCTGCTCTGGTTCGGCCTGGTCTTCGTGCTGTTCGTCATTTACTCGCCGACCGGCCTGATCGGCATCTGGGAGAAGCTGTCGCGCCGCTGGTGGCCGCTGCCCGAGGAAGCGGCGGCCATGAGCAAGCGCAAGATCTACGAGGGGCTGCCGCTGCCCGCCTTCCTGCGACCCGAAGGGTTGCAGGGCACGGTGCTACAAGCCGACGGCGTTTCCAAGCAGTTCGGCGGCATCCGCGCCGTCACCAATGCCAGCCTCACCGTGCGCGCCGGCGAAATCCACGCCTTGATCGGGCCGAACGGCGCCGGCAAGACGACGCTCTTCAACCTGGTGTCCGGCCTGTTTGCTCCGGACGCGGGCACGGTGCGGCTGAAGGGTCAGGACATCCAGGGTGTCCCGCCGGACCGTATTTGCCATTCCGGTCTCGCCCGCTCGTTCCAGATCACGAACTTGTTTCGCGGCCTTTCGATCTACGAGAACCTGCGGCTATCGCTACAGGCGCAGCGACCGATGCGGTTCGACATCTGGCGCGACATCGACAGCTATCCCGACGTGCATGCGGAGACGGCGGAGTTGATCCGCTTTCTCGGCCTGGAAGGCATCGAGACCATCGAGGGCGGCGAACTATCCTATGGCGGGCAGCGCCTTGTGGACCTCGGCATCGCGCTCGGCTCCAAGCCGCAGGTGTTGCTGCTGGATGAGCCGCTGGCCGGACTGGCGGCGGCCGAGCGTGAGCGCGTGTCGAATCTCATCAAGAACGTCGCCGCCAATATCCCGGTGCTGATCGTCGAACACGATATCGATCGCGTGCTCGGCTTTTCGCAGCAGGTCACGGTGATGAACCAGGGCGAGGTCCTGATGACGGGCGCGCCCGCCGATGTGAGGGCCGACCGCCGCGTACAGGAGCTGTACACCGGGACCGGCACGCCGCCGGTCACCGGCCGCGCCGCCGGCGATACGGCCGGACGCCCGGTGCTGACCTTCGCGGGCGTCAACACCTTCTACGGCAAGAGCCATATCCTCAACGACGCCTCGCTCGACGTGCGCGACGGTGAAATCGTCGCCCTTCTCGGCCGCAATGGCGCCGGCAAGTCGACTTTGCTCAAGACGCTGGCCGGACTGGTGCCGGCGGCCTCCGGCACCATCGAATATGAAGGCCGCAACATCGCCGGTCTGCCGGCGCCGGACATCGCCCGCATGGGCATCGGCTATGTGCCTCAGGGCCGCGGCCTGTTCGCCGGCATGACGGTGGCGGAAAATCTGTCGCTGGGCCGGCTGGCGCGCAAGACTGACGGCAGCAACGGCGTCGTGTGGAACGAAGAGAAAATCCTGCAATTCTTCCCGCGCCTCAAGGACCGCATGGACATCGCCGCCGATTATCTGTCCGGCGGCGAGCAGCAGATGGTGGCGGTGGCGCGCGCACTGTCGGGAAATGTCAGACTGCTGCTACTCGACGAGCCCTTCGAGGGCCTGGCGCCGACAGTCGTGCAGGAGTTGTTCCGGGTGTTCGACCAGTTGCGCGGCGAGATCTCGATTGTCATCGTCGAACACAATCTCGATCTGGTGCTGGCGCTGGCCGACCGGGTCTTCGCGCTGGAGCGCGGCGCGGTGTTCCACGAAGGGCCGGCTTCCGCGCTGCTGACCGATCTGGACTATCGCAAGAAGATCCTGTGGCTGTGACGCTTACGGCCGCCGGTAGGCGTCGACCCAGCGACGGTCGATCCAATCCTTGAGCCGCCACAGCCAGGCGCCCTCCATCTTGATGATGCCGCGCGAGGCGACCGCGAATCGTTCGCCGGTCGAGATCAGGGCGAGATGGCGCCGCTGTGGCCGCCACGGCTCTGTCGCCTCTCCCATCGCCCGGCGCCGCAGATTGGCCGCGAGCGGCGGTCCCGCCCGCACGGCGTAAACGCCGGCCTTGGGACGCGGCGTCTCGACCATGCCGGCGCAGTCGCCGGCGGCGAAAACATCAGGATCGTTGATCGACTGCAAGCTCGGGCCGACGGCGATAAAACCGCCTGGATCGAGCGCAAGCCCCGTGCCGGCAAACCAGGCCGGCGCCGCCGCGTCGGTCGTCACCAGTACGGCGTCGGCGGCGATGACTTCGCCGTCCTGCAACGCGATGGCGCTCGTTGTGACCGCCGCAACGCGCCGGTACTCGTGGAGCGCAATGATGCGCTCCGCGAAGATATGGCGGAAGGCGGCACGGACGCGGCCGTTATGACCGGCCAGAACCTCACCATCCGTCACCAGCGCGAAGCGCATCGCCGCAGGGTCGCCGCCGGCCTCGCGCAATTCCGCCGGCAGCCGGGATCGCAGCGCCAGCATCAGCTCGACGCCGCCGGCGCCGCCGCCGATCACCGCGATACGCCGCGGACCGTCCGCACGCCGCACGCCTTCGATCAGCCGGTCGAGCTTGTCGAGAAACGAGCCGATCGGCTTCACCGCGATGGCATGCTCGGCAGCGCCCGCGATCGACGACAGCGACGGCGCGATGCCGACGTCGATCGAGGCGACGTCGTAAGGCACTGGCTCCTGCCCCGCGATCAGAATGCGCTTGGCCGACCTGTCGAGCCCGACCGCCTCGCCATGCACCATTCGCGTGCCGGTGGCGGCGCAAAGCGGGCCGAGGTCGACATGCGCCTGTTCGGCCCGGTACAGGCCGGCAACCACACCGGGCAGCATGCCGGAATACGGCGTTGCCAGGTCGCGCGTCACCAGTGTCACGCGCAGGCCCGGCACCGGCCGCCTGGCGAGCGCATCGAGGACATGGACGTGGGCATGGCCGCCGCCGACCAGCACGACTTCACTGCGCCCGACGCTGGTCACATCCGCTCCCGATCCGCCGCGCGCCGGTGAATGGTCGACCTTGCCCAATGCCGCGCCGCGCAGAATGCGTTATAGACTGACGGCGATGATAAATCTTCCGTCCACGGACTACGATGTCGCTATTGCCGGCGCCGGACCGACCGGTCTGGTGACCGCGACCTTGCTTGGCCTCGCCGGGATTCGCACGCTGCTGCTCGAGCGCAATGCCGGCACGGTCAACGAACCGCGCGCCGTGTCGATCGACGACGAGTCGCTGCGCACCATGCAGGCCTGCGGCCTGATCGACCAGGTGCTGGCCAATGTGGCGTCCGATTACGGCTCGATCTATGTCGATGCCGCTGGGGCCGAGTTCGCGCGCGTGATGCCGACGCTGCGGGACTATGGTTACCCGCGCCGCAACGCCTTCCGCCAGCCGCTGCTCGAAGCCACGCTGCGCGACGGCTTGCGGCGCTTTCCCCATGTCGACGTGCTGTTCGGCCACGCGTTGGAGACCTTCACGCAGGACGACGCCGGCGTCACGCTGACCGTGCGGCGCGACGACGGCGGCATCGGCACGTACCGGGCGCAGTTTCTCGCCGCCGCCGATGGCGGCCGCAGCATCGTGCGCAAGGCCATCGGCGCGCGGCTCGAAGGTTCCAGTTTCGAGGAACGCTGGCTGATCGTCGATCTGGAGCGAACCGAAGACCCGCTGCGGGAGACCCGCGTCACCTGCGATCCGGACCGGCCAGCGATCTCGCTGCCCGGCCCGCACCGCACCCGTCGCTACGAGATCCGCTTAAAGAATGGCGAAACCGACGACGACATTCTGCAACCGGAAAGCATCGCAGCGCTGCTGGCCGCACGCGGTCCGGATGCCGCAAGCCCGATCTTGCGCAAGCGCGTCTATACGTTTCACGCCCGCCGCGCCGATATCTGGTCGCAAGGCCGCGTATTCCTGCTCGGCGATGCCGCGCATCTGACGCCTCCTTTCGCCGGCCAGGGCATGAACACCGGCGTGCGCGATGCGCAGAATTTCGCCTGGAAAGTCGCCGCGGTGGTGCGCGGCACATTCTCGCCACGGCTGCTGGAAACCTACCAGCAGGAACGGTCGCCGCACGCCTGGTCGATGATCAAGCTGGCGCTGCGGATGGGCGCGGTGATGGCGCCCCACAAGCGCTGGGTTGCTTTCATGACGCGCTGGGTGTTCCGCCTGCTGTCGCTGGTGCCGCCGGCCAAGGATTACGTGGCGCAAATGCGCTTCAAGCCGAAACCGCGCTTCGACGCCGGCTTCATCCACCGGCCGGCGGGCCGCAGCCTCGTCGGAACGATGTTTCCGCAGCCGCTCGTGGAGACCGCAAATGGCGAACGCATTCTGCTCGATCAGGTGATGGGACCCGGTTTCGCGCTCGTCTGCCTCGCCGACGATGCGACGCCGCTGTTCAATTCCATTGCCGGTCCGCCATGGGACACGTTGCAGCCGGCACGGGTGCATATCCTGCCGCGGTCGCTGGCCTTCGCGCCGGAATGCGGCGCGAAGGCCGTGCGCGACCTGAACGGCTTCTTCGCCGGCAAGGAGCGCGACTTCGCCGATCGGCTGTTCGTCATCCGGCCGGATCGCTACGTGGCGGCCGAATTGCCGCTCGGCTACATCACGCGCGCCAGCGCGGACTTTTCGGCGCTGTGCGCCCGCTACGGCCTCGGCGACGCCACGTCAGTGCGACAGCAACACCGGTAGCGTCGCGCGCGCCAGCACGCTCTTGG
>Ga0182736_1001880_pt1 | contig 18048 bp, 17 predicted proteins | sample eDN5th30CKraftBY_FD_128882 | JGI IMG/M metagenome (GOLD analysis project Ga0182736, IMG submission 128882) | Enriched backyard soil microbial communities from Emeryville, California, USA - eDNA 5th pass 30_C Kraft BY (version 2) (version 2) | ecosystem: Environmental > Terrestrial > Soil >... | reverse complement strand
CGCCGCCACCGGCTTCGAGCTCGTCATCCCCGACGACGTGCCCACCACCCGCCTCCCCACCCCCGACGAGCTCCGCCTCCTCACCGAGGTCATCGACCCCACCAACACCCGCCTCCGCGAGGTGCCCGAGCCCGAGTGACCCACTCGATCCGGGGTTGCCCCACCCACCCGGCGGATCTCGTGTGCGAGCGGGCCGGACGGTGCGCTCTGGCCCGCGACGCTCGGTTGGGTGGGCGGTGATGTCCGATTGGCGACGCTGAGGGTCGCCACGCGCCTACGCTCCGCGCCGTGGTGAGTGATCGGTACCGGCTGCACCGGCTTCGACAGGGCGACGAATGGGCGCTGAACACGCTGGCGAAGGGCAACGCCCGCTTCGGTGACGGCGAGGACCGTCCCTGGGTCCCGCCCCTGTCCAGCGACGAGGCCAGCGAATTCGTCAACGACCCCCGCACCATCTGCGTCGTCGCCATCCACATGGAGACGAACCACATGGCCGGCTTCGCCTACGGCGGCGTGCTGTACCGCCGGCACACGAAGCTGCGGCACCTGTGCGTGTACGAGATCGGCATCGACATCGACCACCGCAACCAGGGCGTCGGCAAGGTCCTCCTCGACGGCATCGGGGCCGAGGCCCGCCAGATGGGCATCGACCGCGGCTTCGCCTTCGCCTCGGCCGACGACCGCGACACGCGCGCCATCTACGACAGCGCCGGCGGCCAGCACAGCAACGACAACGAGATCCTCTACGGCTTCGAGTTCTGACCCGCCAACCCGCCAACCCGCCGACCCCGCCGAACTTCGTATGCCGGAACGCCCGTTTGGTCGTCCTCCCATACGAAGTTCGTGGGGAGATCGGGGGCCGGGTCGAACTTCGTATGCCGGAACGCCCGTTGGGTCGTCCTCCCATACGAAGTTCGGTGAGGGGTGGGGTGGGGTCCTACGCTCGGCGCCATGTCTGACGGGTCATCAGAAGCTGGTTCCACGTCGTCGAACGACGTCCTCGAGACGCGGCTGGTCGAGCTGCTCGGGTGTCGGTACCCGATCGTGCAGACCGGCATGGGGTGGGTGTCGGGCGCCAACCTGACCGCGGCGACGAGCGCCGCAGGGGGTTTCGGGATCCTGGCGTCGATCACGATGACCGACCCCCAGTTCCGCGAGGCCGTCGCCTCGGTGAAGGCCAAGACCGACGCCCCGTTCGGCGCCAACTTCCGTGCGGGCCAGCCCGATCTCGACGAGCGGATCGCCTTCGCCACCAAGGAGGGGGTCCGGCTGTTCTCGTTCGCCGGGGCGCCCACGAAGGACGCCATCGCCAAGATCCACGACGCCGGCGGCCTGGTCATGCCGACCGTCGGAGCCCGTCGCCACGCCGAGAAGATGGCGGAGTGGGGTGTCGACGCGGTCATCGCCCAGGGCGGCGAGGGCGGCGGCCACACCGGCTCGGTGCCGACGTCGCTGCTGCTCCCGCAGGTGGTCGAGGCCGTGGGCTCCCAGATCCCGGTCGTGGGCGCGGGCGGCTTCCACTCCGGTGCCGGCCTCGTGGCCGCCCTCGCCTACGGGGCTGACGGCATCGCCATGGGCACCCGCTTCCTCCTGACCCAGGAGAGCCGGGTCCCGGACTCCATCAAGGGCGACTACACGAAGGCATCGGTGTTCGACACGGTGGTCACCACCGCGCTGGACGGGGCGCCCCAGCGGGTGATCCGCACCGAGCTCATCGACGGCCTGGAGAAGGCGTCGATCGTGACCCGGATGCCGAAGGCGGCGCTCAAGGCCCTGGAGTTCCGCAAGCAGACCGGCACCTCGCTCAAGGAGCTGTGGGCCGAGGGCATGGCGATGCGCAAGAGCCAGGACCTCACCTGGGCCCAACTGGCCATGGCCGCCAACGCCCCGATGCTGATCAAGTCCGCGCTCGTCGACGGCGATGCCTCGGTCGGCGTGCTGCCCACCGGCCAGGTCACGGGTGTGATCGACGACCTCCCCACGGTCGCCGACCTCCTCGAGCACATCATCGGCGACGCCCGCGCCACCCTCACCCGCCTCGGCACCTGAACCCACGCCGCCCGGGCGCGCCGGCGCGCGTAGCGTCGGCGCATGGCGGACTTCGATGCGCTGATCGCCGAGGCGGACGCCGCGCCGATCGACGGGTGGGACTTCTCCTGGCTCAAGGGGCGGGCGACGGAGGAGCGCCCGACGTGGGGCTACTCGCGGCTCGTCGCGGCGCGCGCGGCCTCGGCCTCCGCCATGCTCGACGTGCAGTCGGGCGGCGGGGAGCTCCTCGCCGGGCTGCCGGCGTGGCCGCCCCTCCTGGTGGCCACCGAGGGGTACGCGCCGAACGTGGCCAAGGCGGCGCAGCGGCTGCGCTCCCGAGGTGGGTTCGTGGTCCAGGCGGACGACGACCGGGCCGCACTCCCGTTCCCGGACGCCACGTTCGACCTGGTGACCAGCCGCCACCCGATCACGGCCTGGTGGTCCGAGCTGGCCCGCGTCCTCGCGCCCGGGGGCACCTACCTGTCTCAGGAGGTGGGGCCGGACAGCGCCCGCGAGCTGAGCGAGCGGATCATGGGCCCGTGGCCGCCGGGGTCCGCTCGGGATCCGGAGCAGGCCCGGGCTGCGGCCGAGGCCGCCGGGCTCGACGTGGTCGACCTCCGATCCGAGCGGCTGCGGATGACGTTCGGCGACGTCGGCGCGGTCGTCTACTTCCTCCGGCTCGTGGTGTGGATCGTCCCCGGGTTCACGGTCGAGCGCTTCGGGCCGCAGCTCCTCGACCTCCACCGCGAGATCGAGGGGAACGGCCCGTTCGTCGCCCACGCCAGCCGGTTCCTGATCGAGGCGGTCAAGCCCTCGTGACCGTGAAAAACCGGATCGGGTGCTGAGGCGTCGGGACGGGTGACATGAGCAGGCGAGCGGGGTCGGGACCTCCCGGCGACCTGGCGGCGTTCTACGCCGACCAGTTCGACCGGGTGTGTGGCTCGCTCGTGCTGTTCACCGGCAGCCGAGACGTGGGCGAGGAGCTCGCGCAGGAGGCGTTCGTGCGAGCCTGCCAGCACTGGGAGAAGGTACGCGAGGCGGACTCGCCGGGCGCGTGGGTGCAGCGCGTCGGCATCAACCTCGCCATCTCGCGCGGTCGGCGGCTCCAGACCGAGCGCCGTCCACACCGCCGGATGCGCACCGACCACGTCGAGACCTCGGCCGTCGACGAGGGCGGGACCGAGCTGCGAGCCGCGCTCCTCGCGCTCGGTGCAGATGAGCGGGCGGTCGTCGTGCTGCGGTTCTACGCGGATCTGTCCGTCGCCCAGGTGGCCGAGGTCCTCCAGATCCCCGAGGGCACGGTGAAGACCCGGACCCGCAACGGCCTGAAGGGCCTGCGCGAGGCGGGCCTGGAGGCGGCGCTGTCCGACGACGCCGGGCAGGCGGTCGAAGGCGAGGTGGCTCGATGAGCGACGACCTCCGCCAGGCGATGGGCGCCGAAGCCGGCGGCGGGGCCCGGCCCGACGTCGCCGACCTGTGGCGCGCCGGTCGACGGCGGCGCACGATCCGCCGGCGCACGACGCTGGCCGCTTCGCTGGCTGCGGCCGTGGTGGTGGCGGGCATCGGCGTCCAGGTCGTCCGGTCCGAAGGCTCCCAGACCGTGCGGACCGCCGGTTCCGTTGGATCGTGCGTCCCGCGTGCGGTCGTCCGCTCGGGGCTCCGGACGTCCACCGAGGCGTACGTCGCCGAGCCGGCGCCGCAGCCGCCTCGATCGCTCGCCGCCATGGTCCACGGAGGTGGTACCGAGGAGCTCGTCGAGCCGGACATCGTGGCGCGGGTGGAGGTCGTCAGCGTCGACCAACGCCCACCGAACCCGCCCGAGGACGAAGCGCTGCTGAACGACGACGGCTCGGGTGGATCGGAGCCGCCCGCCGGCGAGCGGCGGGCTCGTGTCGTGGTCACGGACCCGGTCTTCGGAGCCGAGTCGGGTCGGCGGCTCACGATCTCCGACCGCGGCGAGGAGCACCGCTCCCTCGTGCTCGATCGGGCGACACGGACCGCGACCGCCGAGGTCGCGCGCTACCAGGCGCGCATCGACCTGGTGGCGCAGCCGCTCGCTGACCTCGATGCTCGACTCCTCGCCATGGCGGTGGACGACCCCGGCTCCGCCGCCCTCCGGGCCCAGCGAAGCTCGCTCGAACGGGACGTCCACGGGAAGCTCATCCCGCTGCAGGACAAGCTCGGCGAGGCCCAGCAGCGCCTCCAGCTGCTCCAGATCGACGAGCGCCTCATGGGCCGGCCCGTGGCGGGGACGCCGTGCCACCGCCTCGCGGTGGGCGATGACCTGATCGTGGCGCTCACCTCCCAGCACGGGACCGGCCGCTACGAGCTGACCGGGTCGAGCAGCTTCTTCCTCGTCGACGGCGATGGCTTCTCCGACGAGCTGGACGCCGCCCGCCGGTCCGTCCCCGGTTGGACCGACAGCGAGCTCCTCCAGCTGGCCCGCCGCTCGAGCCCCGACCAGTTCCTCGACCGCCTCCGCCAAGCCGCCGCCGACTGACCCGGCGGCGGAGTTCGGGGGGCTGGGTTCTGGGATCTGACGGGGTGTCAGATACGCTCCCGGGCCGTATGGACCTGACCTGGAGCGCTGACGAGGAGGCCTTCCGCGCCGAGGTGCGGACGTGGCTGGAGACCGAGCTGGCCGAGTGGCGGACCCGCCACGACGACCGGATCCTGAGCGGTGACACGACGGAGGGCTTCGCCCAGCACCTCGACTGGGAGCGCACGCTGTTCGCCTCGCAGTACGCGGTGGTGTCGTGGCCCGAGGAGTTCGGCGGCCGGGGTGCCAGCCGCTGGCAGTGGCTCATCTTCGAAGAGGAGTACTACCGGGCCGGCGGGCCGCAGCGGGTCACCCAGAACGGGATCTTCCTGCTGGCGCCCACGATCTTCGAGTTCGGCACGCCCGAGCAGCAGGCCCACATCCTCCCCCGGATGGCGGGCGCCGAGGACCTGTGGTGCCAGGGGTGGTCCGAGCCCAACGCCGGGTCCGACCTCGCCAGCCTCACCTGCAAGGCCACCCGGGACGACGAGCGCGGCGGCTGGGTGCTCGACGGCCAGAAGACCTGGACGACCCGCGGCGCGTTCTGCTCGCACCTGTTCGGCCTGTTCCGCACCGATCCCGAGTCCGAGCGCCACAAGGGGCTCACGTACCTGCTGGTGCCGCTCGACCTCGACGGCATCACGGTCCGGGGCTTCGGCCGTCTCGACGGCGACGAGGGCTTCGCCGAGGTGTTCTTCGACGGTGCGTTCCTGCCCGACGACGCCATCCCGGGTGGGGTGGTGCTGGGCGGGATCGGCCAGGGCTGGTCGGTCGCCATGGCCACCACGTCGTCCGAGCGGGGCCTCACCCTGCGGGCGCCGGGCCGCTTCACCGCCACCGCCGACCGCCTCGTCGACCTGTACCGGGAGCGGGCCAAGGCCGCGGGCCCCGACGACCTCGACCCGGGCCTGCGCGACCGCGTCGTGCAGGGCTGGATGGAGGCCGAGGCCTACCGGCTCCAGACCCTCCAGACCGTCACCGACGACGCCGAGGGCCGCAGCGCCGGCGCGGCGAGCAGCTTCGTGAAGCTGTGGTGGTCCGAGCTCGACGTGAAGCTCAACGAGACCGCCCTCGACGTCCTCGGTCCCGAGGCCGAGCTCGACGGGCCCTGGAGCAAGGGCTGGCAGTTCGCCCTCTCCGGCCCGATCTACGCGGGCACCAACGAGATCCAGCGCAACATCGCGGCCGAGCGCGTGCTCGGCCTGCCGCGGAAGTAGGGACGACATGCGCTTCGCCTTCACCGACGACCAGCTGGCCTTCCGCGACGCGGTGGCCGACCTCCTGGCCAAGGAGTGCCCGCCCGAGGTGGTGCGCGCCGCCTGGCCCGACGGCACCGATGCCCACGGCGCCCGCAAGGGCGAAGGGGCGCGGGCCGACGCGGACCGCCTCGCCAAGGTCTGGTCCGACCTGGCCGAGATGGGCGTGCTCGGCATCGGCGTGTCCGAGGCCAACGGCGGCCTCGGCATGGCCGAGGACGACTGGGTGCTGCTGGCCGAGGAGACCGGCTACGCGGCCCTGCCGCACCCCTTCGTGGAGACCGCGTGCGTCGTGGCACCGCTCCTCGACGACACCGACGACCCCCACGGCGTGCTCGGCGAGCTGCTCGACGGCTCCCGCCAGGCCGGCGCCGTCCCGCTGACCAGCCGGCTCGTCCCCTGGGGCGACGCCGTGACCTACCTGGTCAGCCTCGACCGCGGCCGCGGCGGGGACGCCGGGTGGGTGGCCCGCCGCATCGAGGGCGGCCTGGCCGTGGGCGACACCGCCGACCGGCGCCGCACCCTGGCCGAGGCGGTCGACGCCGGCCGCCGGGTCGTCGAGCTGGGCGCATGGCAGTCCGACCAGGGCTTCGCCATGGGGACCATCGCCGAGCGGGCGTTCGACCGGGGGGCACTCGGGACCGCGGCGCAGCTCGTCGGCCTCGGCCGGCGCATGCTCGACCTGACCGTCGCCTACGTGGGCGAGCGCAAGCAGTTCGGCGTCGCCATCGGCACGCAGCAGGCGGTGAAGCACCACCTGGCGACGGCCGCCATGAAGCTCCGCTTCGCCGCCCCCGTGGTCTACGCCGCGGCGTGGGAGCTGAGCACGGGCGCCCCGACGGCCAGCCGCACCGTGTCGACCGCCAAGGCCCTGGCGTCCGACGCCGCCCGGTTCACCGCCGCCCAGGCGCTCCAGTGCCACGGCGCCATCGGGTACACGGTCGAGTACGACCTGCACCTGTACCTGAAGCGGGCTGAGGCGCTCAGCCGCACATGGGGCGACGCTGCCTGGCACCGCCGTCGGGTGGCGACGAGCCTCGGGATCTGAGCCCCGGGCGCCCCGTCACTCGACGGGGTGCTCGAACCAGGTCGAGGCGCCCCGCGCGGCTCGGGGGACGTCGGGGATCGCCGTGACCGTGCCCAGCAGGGGGTAGTGCTCGGGTGCCAGCTGGATCGAGCGAGCCGTGGTGTCCTCGGTGAGGAAGATGACCTCCTCGGCCGCGCTGCGCCCCTGTACGTCCTGGAGGACCCGGTAGCGGCCGCTCACCTTCGTCATGTCGCTGGTGACCATCTTCCCGCCGTCGAACCACGAGACCTTCTCGGGTGCGCCGCCGGGGCCGTACCAGTACGGGTAGTCGCCGCCGTGCATGCCGGCGCCGGTGACCACGGGGATGTAGCCCTTGCCCGGGCTGGGCACGGGATCGGACCGGTGGGCGCCGTCGCCGCGGTGGAAGCTCCACAGGCTGCTGCGGCCGCCGTTCGGCTCGTAGAAGATCACCTGCTCGTAGCCGATGCCGTAGTTCCGGCGGTAGAAGTCGCCGACGATGATGCGGTAGTCGCCCGAGATCGACACCCGCCGCGCGGACGGCGTGCGGCCGGCGAAGGTCCAGATCGAGTCCGGGAGGGAGCCCCGGCCGTACCAGAGGACGGTCTGGCGGGCGGGCTTGTCGCCGATGCCGTCGACCAGCACGGGCACGGGTCGGGCCACGGTCGTCATGGACATGGGCGTGGAGGTCACCGATCCGTCGGCCTCGAAGAACCACACGTAGTCCGGCGTCGCACCGGGGCCGTACCAGAAGATGTCGTCGCGGCCGTCGAGGTCGAGGTCGGCCACGAACGGCTGGAAGCGCCCGCTGACCGGCATGGAGGTGAGGGTGGTGGCGAGGCCGCTGCCGTCGCGCCGCACGTCGAGCAGGCCGTCGGGACCGGGACCCGGGTTGTAGAGGAACGCCTGGGCCCCGTCCGACGAGGTGAAGTGCCCAGCGAGGACCTGTGCCACCGGGTACGCCGACACCGAGGTGCGCTTGCCACCCGCCAGCACCACGACCTGGTCGCTGTGGGGCGACGCGAAGAACGCGGCCTCACCGGCGATGGACGCTGATGCCGGGCGCGCCGGCACCAGCGCCGTCACCGCGGCGAGGACGATGGCGGCAGCGCACGCCGCCCGTCGATGGCCCGACCTGTGCATGGAAGCCCCCTGACGTCCGCTGCTGGCTTGCCGGCCAGCCTACGCAAGGGGGCCGGTGCTCAGGCGGGGAAGCGGTAGTTGTCGATCGTCGCCGGTCGGGTGTTGACCGTGCTCGTCACGATGTTCTGCTGGGTGTAGCCGCCGCCGTTGAACTTCCAGAGCGTGGCCTTGCCCCCGTTGGCCCAGGCGATGTCCTGGTAGCCGTTGCCGTCGTAGTCGCCGACCTCGGGGTCGTACGTGCCGTTCACGTTCGGCGCCTCGAGCTGGTTCACGCTGCCGTTGGCGTTGAAGCTGATGAACCGCTCGGCGCCGGTGCCGGGCTTGTAGAAGAGCACGGCGTCGCGGGTCTGGCTGGTGAACGTGCCCACGATCGGCGTGTAGGCGCCGTCGATGTTCGGGATCGAGGCCGCCGTGTGGTTGCCGTTGGTGTCGAAGGTCCAGATCGAGTCGGCGCCGCTCTTGTTGAAGAACAGGAGGCGCCGCTGCGGGCTGCCCTCGGCGACGTCGCTGAAGTGCCCGGGGATCAGCTGGTAGCTGCCGTTGATGGCGATCGACTTGGTGGTGTGGTTCGCGCCGGCGCCGAACAGCCAGATCGAGTCGGGCGCGGTGCCGGGGGCGTACCAGACGATGTCGGAGTACCCGTCGCCGTCGACGTTGATGGCCGTGGGCTTGTACGAGCCGTTGATCGTCACCGACTTGGTGGTGTGGGATCCGTTCGGCTTGAACAGCCAGATGGAGTCCGCGCCGGCGCCGGGGGCGTACCAGAGGATGTCGTCGACGGCGTTGCCGTCGAAGTCGCCGACCACGGGTGTGTAGGTCCCGTTGATGGTCTCCGAGCGCAGCGAGTACGTGAAGCTGGCCACGTTGGCGGTGACGCTGAGGATGCCGTCGGCGCCCGAACCCGGGTTGTAGAGGAACACGTCGGTGCCGTTGGGGCCGCCGAAGTCGCCCTCGATCGTCTTCGACGCCGCGAAGTAGGCGGGGGTGGCCGTGTTGCCGTTGCGCCAGATCGTGGAGGTCTGGCCGTTGTACGGCACGAAGATCAGCGTGCTGCTGTCCACCGAGGACGCACCCGCCGGGGTCGCCGTGGTGGCCAGCAAGCCGCCGGCGGCGAGCAGGGCGATGCCCAGGCTCGCGGCCCGGCGAAGGGTCTTGGATCGGATCATTCCCGCGCTCCGTTCGTTTGTGCGCCGTCCAGGGGGTCGGACGGCGCCCGGGACGCTACCCGGCGGAGGCTGGACGCGTGTCCGCAGTCAGCTCCCCATCGGGACGACGGTGGGGCCGCCCAAGATGTTGGGGGAGTTGGCGAACGAGGTGGTGCTCGCCGGCTTGCCGCCGTCGAAGTACCAGATGCGCGTCGTGGGGTTCGTGGTCAGCGACAGGTCGGTCAGGCCGTCGGCGTTGAAGTCCCCGGCGCGGATCACGTAGGTGCCGGCGATGCTGGGCGCGTCCTGCACGGCGATGTCGGGACCGGGGCCGGGCCCGAAGGCGAACAGGCGCTCGGGGAGCGAGCCGGGGCCGTAGTAGAGGAGCGAGCCGTAGGTCTCCTCGAGGTACTGGCCCGGGAGCAGCTGGTAGTTGCCGTCGACGTTCGGGAGGGCGAACGACGAGTGGTTCGCCGCGCTGTCGAAGTTCCAGAGGTAGTCCGGGCCCGACGGGTTGTAGAACACCACGCCCTCGGCCGGGTCGCCTTCGTCCTCGAGCCCGAACACGCCGACCGCGGTGGTGTACGAGCCGCCGATGGCGACGCCCTTGCTGGTGTGGGTCGCGCCGGGGCCGAACAGCCACATGGCGTCGGACGCCGTGCCCGGGGCGTACCAGATGACGTCGTCGCGGCCGTCGCCGTTGGCGTCGACGACGATCGGGCGGTACGTGCCGCCGACCGACTTGCGCACGGTCATGTGGGCGCCGGAGGCGTCGAACAGCCAGAGGTAGTCGGGGCTCGCGCCGGGGGCGTACCAGAACACGTCGTCGACGCCGTTGCCGTCGAAGTCGCCGACGAACGGCTTGAAGCTGCCCGACACCGTCTCGGGCTTGAGGGTCGAGGAGGTGGTCGAGCCGGTCTTGGTGAGGTGCTGGATGTAGTCCTGGCCCGAGCCCGGGCGGTAGATGAACAGGTCGCCTCCGGCGGCGCCGTCGAAGTTGCCGGCGAGCGACTGCGAGTAGGGCCCGCCGACCGCGAAGGTCGAGGTGGTCCCGGCCCGCCAGACCAGGTTGGTGAGGGCGGAGGTCGGGGCGAAGACGAGCGCGTCGCCCGGTACATCGAGCGCCGACGCCGGGGTGGCGTGGACGGTGCTCGCGACCAACCCGGCCGTGAGGGCGAGGGCGGCGGCGAGGCCGCGGCGTCGACGGGTCGGCCGGGAGGTGGTGCGCATGGAGGTCCCCTTCGTGGCCGGTCCCGCGACCGGCGCCGGGCGGATCGTACGCCGGACATCCGTCCCGGACGGGGGACCGGTGCCCGTCGGCTGTGGAGCATTTCTGACGGGGCGTTAGATTCTGGGGATGCCTGAGGCCTACATCGTCGACACCGTCCGCACGCCTGTCGGGAAGCGGGGTGGCGCGCTGAGCACGGTCCACCCGGCCGACCTCGGTGCCGCCTCCATCAAGGCGCTGCTCGACCGGACGGGCATCGACCCGGGCGCGGTCGAGGACGTGATCTTCGGCAACGTCGACTCGGTCGGTGGCCAGGCCGGCGACATCGCCCGCACCTGCTGGCTCGTGGCCGGCGGCCCCGAGCACGTGCCCGGCACCACCGTCGACCGCCAGTGCGGCTCCGCGCAGCAGGCCGTCCACTTCGGCGCCCAGGCCGTGATGGCCGGCGTCAACGACCTCGTCATCGCCGGTGGCGTCCAGCAGATGAGCCAGATCCCGATCAGCTCGGCCATGACCTGCGCCACCGAGCTCGGCTTCCCGGACCCGTTCACCACGTCGCCCGGCTGGGTCGAGCGCTACGGCCCGAACGAGGTCAGCCAGTTCACCGGTGCCGAGATGATCGCCGAGAAGTGGGAGCTGTCCCGGGAGGAGATGGAGGACTTCGCCATCGAGTCCCACACCCGGGCGCTGAAGGCCCAGGCCGACGGCCGCTTCGAGGCCGAGATCGCGCCGCTCAACGGCCTGACCTTCGATGAAGGTCCCCGCGAGCCCAACGTCGAGAAGATCCGCTCGCTGCGCACGCTGGTCGAGGGCGGTCGCCTCACCGCTGCCGTCGCCAGCCAGATCAGCGATGCCTCGGCCTCGATCCTGATCGCCTCGGAGCAGGCCGTGAAGGACCACGGCCTCACGCCGCGGGCCCGCATCCACCACATGAGCGTCCGCGGCGACGACCCGATCTTCATGCTCACCGCCCCCATCCCGGCCACCAAGTACGCCCTCGAGAAGACCGGCCTCACGATGGACGACATCGACACGGTCGAGATCAACGAGGCGTTCGCCTCGGTCGTGCTGGCCTGGGCCAAGGAGCTCCACCCGGACATGACCAAGGTCAACCCGGCCGGCGGCGCGATCGCCCTGGGTCACCCGCTCGGCGCCACCGGCGCCCGCCTGATGACGACCATGCTCAACCACCTCGAGCAGACCGGTGGCCGCTACGGCCTCCAGACCATGTGCGAGGGCGGCGGGCAGGCCAACGTCACCATCATCGAGCGCCTGGGCTGACCCGCCCGCCGGGCCCCGGGGTCCGGGATCGATGTCGAGGGCGCCGGCAGACCGACGGCTCTGCCGCGGCCGTGCTGCGGTCGTGCGATGCTGCGAGCGGAACCGACGCGAGGAGCAGGCCATGGCCGACGAGCAGGGGACGGGACTCGATCCGGAGCTGCGCGAGCATCGCCGCCAGCTCGTCGAGGAGCACTTCGAGTCCGAGGTGGCGCAGGAGTTCGACCGGACGCTCGACACGTTCGCCCACCACCCGCGCTACGAGATCATGGCGACGGGCGAGGTCTACGACGGCCCGGAGGAGGTCATGGGCTACTACGTGCGCACCCGCACGGCGTTCCCCGACCAGCGCCACGAGAACGTGCGCCTCCACTTCGCCGACGATGCCGTGATCGCCGAGTTCGACCTGCTCGGCACCAACCTGGGTGAGTTCTACGGCCTGCCGCCCACCGGCAAGGCGTTCCGCGTCCCGATCGTGGGCTTCTTCCTGTTCGAAGGCCGCGACCTCGTCAACGAGCGCATCTACTTCGACGCCGCCAGCCTCGTGAACCAGATCGGCCACGGCGCCCTCCTCGCCGCCCTCGCCGACACCTGACCCCACCCGATCCCGGGTTGCGTGCGTTCGAGCGTCGTGACGACGTGCGATCGCACGCGGTTGCGGGTGGGGGTCGGGGGTTGCGTGCGTTCGAGCGTCGTGACGACGTGGGAGCGCACGCGGTTGGGGTGGGGGCCGGGGGTTGCGTGCGTTCGAGCGTCGTGGGGACGTGCGAGCGCACGCGGTTGCGGTGGGGGGCGATCCGCGCTCGTCAGCTCCGGACGGTGAACCGGAGGCCGGCGTGGGCTTCGAGGCGCTCGACCAGGCGGTCGCCGAAGGCCGTCGCCGTGGTCCAGAAGCCGCCGCCGACCTCGGCCCGGTCGAGGTCGAGGAAGGCGACCGCGGTCTCGCCGAGCATCTTCGCGGTGCTGCCGTAGCCCGGGTCGCGGTCGCCGGTGACCTGGGTCTCGATCGTGCGGCCGTCGGCGGTGGTGCCGGTGAAGCGCACGTCGAACGAACCCCGCTGCTGGGCTTCGGGCGACGGGCCCTCGCCGGGTTTGGGCAGGACGCGGGCGAGGAGGGAGCGGGTGGGCCCCAGGGCTCCGAGGCCGACCACGGCCGCGGTGCCGGCGGCGAGCCCGGTCGCCTTGGCCGCACCGAGCGGGCCGGTGCCGGTCGCCATCGCCTCCTGGTAGCGGAACTCGCGGCCCCACGGCCGGCCGAGGAGCGCATGGGTGCGCTGCACGACGCGGGTGTTCACGCCGGCCATCACGAACGGCCCGAGCCAGCGCCCGGCGTCGTCCTTCGTCGGGCGCAGCACGTCGGGCTGGGACGGTCCGTTCCGGTGGTCGGGCGGGGCGAGCAGGTACGGGTCGTTCAGTTGCTTGCGGAGCTGCGGGTCGGCGGCCGCCTCTTCCAGCAGGTTCAGCATCGAGGCGATGGTGCCGCCGCTGGCGCCGCCCTTCATGGCCTCGACCCGCATGTCGATGCGGCTGCACGCCTGGCCGAACGACTCGACGGCCCGCTGCTGGGTGAACCAGACGCCGAGGTCCGACGGGATGGAGTCGAACCCGCTGGCGTGGACGATGCGGGCACCGCTCGCCTCGGCTTCGGCTTGGTGGGCGTCGATCATGCGGCGCATCCACTGGGGCTCGCCGGTGAGGTCGCAGTAGTCGGTGCCCGCGGCCGCGACGGCGCCGACGAGCGGCGACCCGTAGAGGGCGTAGGGCCCGACGGTCGACACCACCACCCGGGTCGACTCCGCCAGCGTCATGAGCGCCGCCGCATCGGAGGCATCGGCGACGATCCGCTCGACCTCGGCCCCGGTCTCGGCGGCGGTGGCGTCGAGCTTGGCGGCGCTGCGTCCGGCGATGGCCCACCGCAGCGGCCCGTCGATCCCGTGCCGGTCGACCAGGTGCCGGCAGAGGATCTGCCCCACGAACGAGGTAGCCCCGAACACCACCAGATCGAGCCGGCGGTCGGAACCAGAAGAAGAGGTAGCCACGAGGGGGAGGCTACGACCGATGCCCGAGTCCTTGGAGTTGCGCCGGAGGTGCAGCGGACGGGGCGTGACCCTGGCGTGCCGGAGCCGGTCGACGACGAGACGGGAGCGAGGAGGGGCTTCGGCTCGACCGCCCCCCTCACCAGTTGGCGTTGCTGGTGAGGCAGAAGGGGTGGCCGCTCGGGTCGAGCAGGACGCGCCAGGTGTCGCCGGGCTGCTCGTCGGGGAGGGTGGCGCCCAGTTCGAGGCAACGGGCCGCGGCGGCGTCGAGGTCGTCGACGCCGAGGTCGAAGTGGAACTGCTTGGTGCCGTGGTCGTTGGGCCACGTGGGCGGTTCGTGGTCGGCCAGGGTGCCGAAGCCGAGCGCGGCGCCGTCGGGGCCCTTGACCATGGCGTACTCGTCTTGCTCGTGGGCGATGTCCCAGCCGAGGACGGCCGCCCAGAACGCGGCGTCCCGGCGGGCATCGGAGCTGTCGAGGGTGACCATCTTGAGGGAGGCGACGGACATCGGAGGGGCCTTTCGTCGGCGGTTCAGCGGGAGGTCCAGCCTGCTTACGCTGGGCCCGTGGCCGCTAGGACAAACGCGACAGCCTCGACGGCCGGGATCCTCCGGCCCGAGGAGTTCGCCCGCCACGCCGAGCTGGCTCGCTCGCCGGCCGGACCCGCGGTGGCGCACTGGGTCGAGAACCACTGGGCGCTGCGCTGGGACCTGCCTGCGGGGCGCTCGTTCGCGAGCCAGGTGCTCCCGCACCCGACCTGCTCGCTGACCGTCGAGCTCGGCACGCACCCGCGGCCGGAGCTGCCGTCGGGGGAGACCGTGGTCGTCACGGGGGTGGCCACGACCCGCTTCGACGTGGACGTGCGCGGCTCGGGCCGGGTGGCGGGGGTCCGGTTCCGGCCCGGTGGGCTGGCGGCGCTCACGGGCTCCGAGGCGAGCGCGTGGACCGACGCCGTCGTGCCGGCCCGATCCGTGCTGCCGGCCGCCGCGTGCCGGGTGCTCGGCGACCCGGTCCTGGCCGAGGACCCGCTGGCCTGGGCTGCGGCCGCGGAGTCGGTGCTCGTGGACCTGGCGGGCGACGCGACCGACCCGCGCTACGACGAGCTGCTCGGCATCGTCGGCGACATGCTCGCCGACCGCTCGCTCGTGTCGGTCGGCCAGGTGGGCGAGCGCCACGGCCGGTCAGCTCGCAGCCTCCAGCGGCTGTTCACGCAGTACGTCGGCATCGGGCCGAAGTGGGTGCTCGCCCGCTACCGGATGCACGACGCGGTGACCGAGCTCGACGACGGGTACGAGGGCCCGCTCCTGGACCTGGCCCTCCGCTACGGGTGGTACGACCAGGCGCACTTCACCCGGGACTTCACCGCGCTGGTCGGCGTCGCGCCCGGCGCCTACCGCGACGCCCGGGCGTCCCGGGGGCGGGGCTCGAAGCGGTAGTGGCTGACGCCGAAGTCGCGGCCGCCGCGGTAGCCCCAGAGCTGGGCGCAGCCCATGAAGAAGGCGGTCCAGCGGCGGTACCAGACCCGAGCCTGACGGCGTCCGGACCGGCCCCCGCCCAGGTCGGCGGCGAGGACGTCGAGGATCTCGTCGCGGTGCGCGCGGTGGTTGGCGATCCAGGCGTTGGCCGTCTGCTCGTAGTGCCGTCCGGACAGCTGCCAGTGGTCGACGCACACGAGGTCGGACTGGACGTGGAGGAACCAGTCGTCGCTGGGCATGAGGCCGCCCGAGAAGAAGTAGCGGCCCATCCAGTCGCGCGGATCGTCGGCGTCGTAGGCGAACGCGATGTCGTTGCCGGTGAAGATGTGGGCGAAGAACCGGCCGTCGGGGGCGAGCCACCGGGCGATGCGGCCGAACAGCTCCTCGTGGTTGCTGACGTGCTCGAGCATCTCGATCGACACGATGCGGTCGAACGGGCCGGGCTCGCCCAGGTCGGCGGGATCGAAGGTGGTGATGTCGGCGGTGAGGACCACCAGGTTGTGCAGGCCGCGCAGGGTCGCCTGGCGCTCGATGAACTCGCGCTGCGTCCGGGAGTTGGACACCGCCACCACCTCGGAGCCCGGCCAGCGCTCGGCCGCCCACAGGCAGAACGAGCCCCAGCCGCAGCCGAGCTCGAGGATCCGCTGGCCGTCGGCGAGTCCGGCCCGCTCGGCGTAGAGCTCGAGCATGGCGTCTTCGGCGTCGGCCAGCGTGGCCACGCCCTCGGGCCAGTAGCACGACGAGTACTTCCGCTTGGGGCCGAGCACGTGGCGGAAGAAGTCGGTCGGCACCTCGTAGTGCTGCTGGTTGGCCTCGGCGGTGTGGGTGGCGACGGCGCCCTTGCGCAGCCGCTCCCGGAGGGCGCGGGTCCGCTCGGACTGCTCGTCGATGGAGCCGGTCCGCTCGACGCCCAGCCGGTTCCGGGTGCGGAGCGTGCACACGGCTCGCAGGACCGGGTCGGGCACGAGCCCCCAGTCGAGGAGGCGGAAGGAGAGCGGCGTGGGCAGCTTCTCGGTCACCGCGGCACCGCCAGCGTCGTGGGCACGGACCGCGGCCGGTCGAGCACGAGCTGCACCAGCGACACGTACCGCTCGGCGAACGCCGCCTCGCAGTAGGCCAGGTAGAACTCCCACAGCCGCAGGAGGGCATCGTCGTAGCCGCGGTCACGGGCGGTGTCGGCCTGCTCGAACAGCTGGTCGCGCCAGCGGTGGAGCGTCTCGGCGTAGTGCTGGGGGAACTCGTCGAGCTGGGTCAGCCAGAAGTCGCCGGTGCGCTTGGTCGACGCCAGGATCGCCTCGACCGACGGGATGCACGAGCCGGGGAAGATGTGGCGCTTCACGAAGTCCTCGGTGTTGCGGACCCGGGCGAAGCGGCTGTCGGCGACGGTGATCGCCTGCAGCGCCATGCGCCCCTCGGGCTTCAGCAGCCGGTTGCAGGTGGCGAAGAAGGCGTCGTGGTCGCGCCAGTCGACGGCTTCGATCATCTCGACCGACACGAGCTTGTCGTAGGTGCCGCTGAGGTCCCGGTAGTCCTCGAGCAGCACGGTGACCTGGTCCTGGAGGCCGAGGAAGGCGACCAGGTCGGTGGCGTAGCGGTGTTGCTCGACGCTGATGGTGGTGGTCGTGACCTGGGCGCCGAAGAGCTGGGCGGCGTGCACCGCGAGGCCGCCCCAGCCGGTGCCGATCTCGACGAGGTGCTCGCCGGGCTGGAGGTCGATGGAGCGGAGCAGCCGGTCGTACTTGGTGACCTGCGCCTGGGCGAGGGTGGCGTCGGGGGAGGTGAACAGGCCGCACGAGTACGCCATGGTCGGGTCCAGGAACAGCTCGAAGAAGTCGTTGCCGAGGTCGTAGTGGGCGGCGATCTCCCGCCGGTCCCGGTGGCGGCTGGCCGGGCGCAGGCGGCGCCAGGTGTCGGCGACCGGCGCCGAGGCGCGGGCCCAGCGGTTGCGGAGCCGGTCCATGCCGTCGAGGTTGCGGACGAGGAGCTGGAGCAGCCCCTGGAGGTCGTCGGTGGTCCACCAGCCGTCGACGAACGACTCGCCCAGGCCCCGGGACCCCTTGGAGGCGACCTCGGTCCAGACCGCGGCGGTGGAGAGGCGGACGGTCACCGGCTCGCCGGTCCCGTCGCCGTGGGTGGTGACGGTGCCGTCGCGCTCGATGATCGTGAGCTGCCCGTGGCGCAGGTGCTCCAGCATCCGCATGAGCACGGCTCGTGCGCCCTGATCGACCTTCCGCACCCCGTCGGGGGCCGGGCGGACGCGGGTCGGTCGGATGGCGCCGGCGTGCGGGTCCCGGCCGGGCCGGGGGGTCGACGCGGCGGGCTCGCTCGGATCAGACGGGTCGTCACCGGGCGCACGGCCGGCGGGCGAGACGATCGAGGTCACGAGGTGCTCCTGGTCGAGGCGACGGGGGTGGGTGAGCTGGATGCCTGGTGTACGGGGCAGCCGGCCCCCGTGGACGGGTCCGGTCCGGGCGCCGCGGATGCCGTGGCGCGGGAGCGGCCGACCTTGGCGGGGTGGCGGCGGAAGGGGGCGTGCTTCGCCCGCAGCTTCAGCGCCTCCCAGTAGATGCCGGCGGAGACCCGCTGGGCCGGGAGCGGGTGCTGGCGGAGCGCCCGCGCCATCGTCGGCCGGTCGAGCGGCAGCCGGTGCAGGTCGAGCTCGGCGGCGAAGACGTGCTGGTCGCCGCGCCAGTCGTCCATGCGGATCACCAGCTCCTCGGCGCCCGGGCGGGTGAACGCGAGCGAGTGGTCGAGGTCGAGGTCCATGAACGGCGACACGTGGAGCGCCTTGGGGAACCGGACCGGCTGGTCGAGGTCGGCGGCGCCGACGGGGAGGACGTAGGCGTGGCGCTCGTGCCAGGGGGTGTTGGTGATCT
>Ga0182736_1001879_pt1 | contig 18056 bp, 18 predicted proteins | sample eDN5th30CKraftBY_FD_128882 | JGI IMG/M metagenome (GOLD analysis project Ga0182736, IMG submission 128882) | Enriched backyard soil microbial communities from Emeryville, California, USA - eDNA 5th pass 30_C Kraft BY (version 2) (version 2) | ecosystem: Environmental > Terrestrial > Soil >... | reverse complement strand
CGCCCTCGTGACGTATTCGCGACTCGCCCCCTGTGAGCCGCCGCTGTCATCCATGGGCAGGCCAAACTTGGTCGCGAGTACGATGTCCTTGCGACGGGACCCGAGAGCGCAGCCAAGGATCGTCTCCGACCGGCCGCCTGCATAGATATCGGCCGTGTCGAAGAGCGTGATACCGACCTCCAGCGCGGTGTGGACGATGTGCTCCGACCGGGCCGGCTCCACGCGGCCGCCGAAATTATTGCAGCCGAGCCCCACCAGCGAAACCTTGAGGCCGGTATCGCCGATAGACCTTGTTTCCATAGCGTGCTCTGGCATCTCAGACCTCGGCTGCATCAGGTCAATCGGCGACATAGTCGACTTCGGGCGTGTCGCCGAGGCCGATCGCGAAAGCAAGGCAGTGGATCGGAGCGGAATCGGAGACCGTCTTCAGGGAATGAACCGCGTCCGGCGGAATGGAAACGAGATCGCCCTGCGCGACCTCCCGGCTCTCGCCGCCGATCGTCATGATTCCTCTCCCCTTCAGGACGTAGTAAAACTCCCAGGTATGGTGGTGATGGGGATGAACTTCTTCCCCTCCGGAGATGGAAAACTCATCCACATGCTCGAGATACCCTCCGAGCGTCGCCTCACGAAGTTCTCGTGGCGCGAACAGCCACCAATTTCGGACCGTGTTCTGGTGCACATCTTCGGCGACCACGCTTTCTATCGACCTGACGTCCATCGTCATGTTCCTCTTCAATCGTTCACGTAGTCGACCGGATCGGTGCCCGGCAATCCCATGGAAAAGGCGAGGCAACGGATGGAGGCGTTGGCGCTTTCCGAGCGCAGGGAATGCAGGGCATCCGGCGGAATGCGGATCAGGTCGCCCTGACGGACCAAACGCGTCTCGTTCTCGATCGTCATCAGACCCCGTCCGCTCAGGACGAAATAGAATTCGAGCGTATGATGCTTGTGCGGGTGGATTGCGCCGCCCCCCATGACCTCGAACTCCGAGACGAGCTCAAGATAGCCGCCGCTCGTCTGCTGCTTGAGTTCCCGTGGGCGGAAAAGCCACCAGTTCTGGACGGTGTTCTGATGCACGCCCTCGGCGGACGACGTTTCGATCGATCGAATATCCATGCCAATGTCCTTGCTTTCAGCGAGATTCGCTCGAGACTGTCACTTCCGCCGCTGGCGACGCCGCTGGACGGCAACGGAGAGCCCTACCGAACCGACGAGCATGGCACCGTTGAAGAGCGGTTCGACGAAGAATGGCACGCCGAGCTGGCCGAGGCCGGCAACCACGACGGCCAGCGATGCCGTCGCCAGGAGCGTGCCGATGGCATTCGGACGCCCCGGCCTGACCGAGGTGGCACCGAGCAGAACCGCCGTGAAGGCGGGGAGCAGGAACTCGGACCCGACCGTGCTTTCGCCGGTGCGAAGCTGCGCCTGAAGGATGATGCCGGCCAGCGACGCCAGGAGCCCCGAGGCCATGAAGGCGCCGATCGTGTATTTCGCGTAGGAGATGCCCACGAGCTCAGCCGCCTTTGGGTTGTCGCCGAGCACGTAGAGGTGACGTCCGATATAGTGATATTCGAAGATGACCCAGAGCAGTCCGGTGAACGCGAGCCCGATCAACAGCGCGATCGGGATACCCGTGCCCGGCACGAAGCCGGAGAGGGCGGTGAATTCCGGCGGCAGGGCACCGATGATCTGCGTGCCGCCGCTGTACCAGAGATTGGCGCCGTAAAGCACTGTGCCGATGCCGAGCGTCGCGATGAACGAATCGATTCCGCAGCGGACGATGAGAAGGCCGTTGACGAGACCCGTCAGCAGTCCCACCAGCAGGACGACCGCGATCGCCTCGCCCCATCCAAGCCCCTGATGAACCTGGAGACCTATGGCGAGCATCTGGGAAATGCCGAGAACCGACGCCGCCGACATGTCGTAATGCCGCGCTGCCATCGGGATCATGACGGCAAGAGCGATGAGCAGGTTAACGAAGCGGGCGTTGGCCATCGCCTTGAAGGTGAACAGGGTCGGGAACGTGTTCGGGGCCAGGATGGAAAAGAGCGTGATCAGGAATGCGAGCAGAAGAAACAGCCCCCAGACCGCGAGGAGGTAGGACGCGGTAGCGCCCTCGCGGCGCCCTTGCTTCGGACGGTCGCCCAATGACGTCATGTGACCTGCATCGATCATGTATTTGTCTTCCACTGGAGTCACGAGGTCCGCGATGGCGCGTCGGCAGTCGATGCGAAATGGCTTTCGCCTCCCGCTGCGATGGCGGTGATCCTTGTAATGCTGAGTTCTTCCCGCCCGAGTTCGGCGGCGACCCGTCCCCTGTCAAAGATGAGGGCGCGATGGCTGATGCCGGCGACCTCCTCAAAATCGGAAGAGATGAGAAGCACCGACCGGCCGGTGGAGAGAGCCTCCTGGATCAGGCGATAGACATCGGCCTTGGCGCCGACGTCCACGCCCGATGTGGGCTCCTCGAGTATGAGAATGCGCGCCCCGGCGGCAAACCAGCGGGCGAGCACGACTTTCTGCTGGTTGCCACCGCTGAGCCCCGAGATCGTCAGATCCGGATTGGAGGGCCGCACCGACAATTTCTGGATCAGGTCCAGGCTGGCGCGGCGCTCACCCGTCGGGCTGATCAGCCGATACCATGGCATGCCTCCGACCGTCGGATCCAGATACACGTTTTCCTTGACCGACATGCCATTGGCGAGCCCCTCCTCGCGACGCTTGTTGGGGACGAGGCCGATCCCGGCCGCGATCGCGTCTCGCGCGTCCCTGATCGCGACAGCACGACCCGCGATGGAAATGTCCCCGGCTTCCCGCGGCGCGAGACCGTAGATCATGCGGCTGACGGAAATATGCCCGGCGCCGCGCAGCCCGGCGAGCGCCAGCACCTCGCCCTCGCGCAGCGTGAAGCTGACCGGCCCGACATGGCCCGATGCCAGATTGCTCACCGTCATCAGCGCATTCTGCCCGACCTGCGGCAAAGCGGGATAGAGATCGGCGAGCGGGCGACCGATGATCATCGAGACGAGCTGCTGCGGGGTCGTATCCTTCACGGCGCTCGCGCCAACGTTCATGCCGTCGCGCAGGACGGTGACGCGGTGGGCAGCACGAAATACCTCGTCCAGCCGATGGCTCACATAGATGATCGAGACCCCCTGCGCGGCAAGGTTCTCGAGCACCTTGAGGAGGTGCGCGACGTCGGGTTCGGGCAACGCCGCAGTGGGCTCATCAAGGACGATGAGATCCGCCTTCATGGACAGGGATCGGGCGATTGCAACGAGCGAACGTTCCGCGGCATGCAGTTCCTTCAGCTTCGCCAGCGGACTAATGGCGCTGCCGAGATTGCCGAGGATATCCTCGGCGTGGCGGACGGTCTTCTTCCAAGAGATCAGCCCGCTGTCGTTGGCGTAGCCGGCGACCAAGGCGATGTTTTCCGCGACCGTCATGTCGTCCACCAGGCCGAGGTCCTGATGGATGAAGGCGATCGGCAGGCTGTCCCGGCGCGGATCCGCAAGCTTGCCGTTCACCTTGATCTCGCCGTCATCGGGTCTGTGGACGCCAGCAAGGATCTTGATGAGCGTGGATTTGCCGGCGCCGTTCTCTCCCAGAAGCGCATGGATCTCGCCGCGTTGAACCGTCATGTCAACGCCGCTCAAAGCCTGGGTTGCAGCGAAACGCTTGCTGATGCCGCGGAGCGACAGGACCGGAGCGCTTGTCATCAGGATCTCTCGATTGAACGGTTGGCAGAGCCCCGACACGCACGGCCCACCGGCAAGAAGCCGGCAGGCCCTGCAGGACGGGAAGCTTATCCAATCACTTCGAGATACCCCAGATCTTGTGATAGTTCTGCACGTAGTCGTTCTGGGGGATATACATGCTCTTGTCGCCGCCCGCCTTGTCGACATTGTCCTTGGTGACGATGTAGGGCTTCTCGAAATAGCCGCTATGCGGGGCGTCGTTGAAGGCGCGGTTGAGTTCGTCGATGGCGTGGTAACCCTCCGCCTCGAGGGGCTCGGCGACCGTCGCGCTCCAATAGTGGTCGCCTGCCCGGATCGCCTCATAGGCATCCTTCTGCCCGTCGGCGGTCACGACGATGACGTCCTTGGGATCGATGCCGGCCGTGCGCAGGCCTGGAACGGTATAGGTGCCGTCCACGTCCGAGGTTGCATTGATGTAAAGCGGCGTTCCGTACTTCTGCACCCAGCCGACCGCGTTCTGGCCCGCGCGCTTGTTGGCTTCCGCCCAGGGATAGTCGGCGAGCTCGAGCAGTTCGCAGCCCGGGCAGGTGGCGAGTTGCTCCTTCATGCCGTTCACCTTCAGCTTGGTGATGGCATACTCGCTATGGGTGATGAGGACCACACGCGCCTTGCCGTTCGAATGGGCGATGATGAAGGCCAGTTCGGCCTTGCCGATCTCGACGGGGTCCTGGGTGATGTTGAAGAAGAGATGCTTTTCCGGGTGCGGGCCCGGGGTCGCGGTGGCATGGATGCCGACCTGCTTGATTCCGGCCTTATCGGCTTCGGCCATGAGGTCCTGGAGGCTCTCCACGTCCAGGGCGTTGTAGACGATGCCGTCCGGCTTCAACGCGATGGCCTGCGACAGGGCCTCGCGCCAGTTGGCCGGGCTGTTGCGGCCGTCGATCACGGTGACGTCCCAGCCGACATCGCCGCCCGCCTTCTTCACGCCCTCGGACCATCCGTGGATGACGTCGACCGCCTCGGACGAGGAGATCACGACGATCTTCTTGTTCTTGGCAAGCGTCGGTCCGCTCGTCGGGCCTTCCCATTGTGCGACCGGGTCGGAAAGCTTTGCAAGAAGCGCCTTGGAGGCCGCGACCCCGTCATCGGCGCGGGCGACAGGCGCGATTGCGAGGGCCGCCAACGAGGCGGCCAGAAACAGAGTTGTCTTGACGTTCGTGCGCTTGATCATCGGGTTCCCTTCTCTTGATTTTTTGCCGGCCCGAATGGGGTGTTTGCCACCTGCCTAGTCAGCCAACTTGGTCGACGGTAGCATTTTTTATACAATCTGCAAGCTGGCAACGGCGGGTTTTTTCCCGGCTGTTCCCGGCCGGCCGCTTCCATGATCGGGGTTCGGTACGTCGTGTTCATCAACACATTGTAAGATAACGAATTTAAAGGGTTCCAGATTCGATGGAGGCTGCCGCGGTCGCGAGATTGCCCCTACCTCTGCCGCTGCAAGAAGGCGATATTGTCGCTTGCTCATTGCCGATTTTATACATAATCTTCGGAGCGCAGTTTGGTGGATTGGAGTCGCCTGATGGCTCTGGAAGCGAAAACAGTTCAGTTCGAAGGCATGGCGGTCAGATACTGGCAGGGCGGGTCGGGCGAGCCTCTCCTGATGCTGCATGGCTCGGGGCCAGGCGCCTGCACGCACGCGAATTGGCGCCTGGTCATCGATGACCTGCATCAGCGTTTTCATGTCATCGCGATCGACTTGATCGGTTTTGGAGAAAGCGGTCGCAAGGCGTCGGCGCCGTTCTTCGACTTCGACCTTTGGGTACGACAGGCCCGCTTTGCCCTCGATCTCTTCGGCGCGCCGGCGAATGTATTGGGCCATTCCTTGTCCGGCGCCGTCGCCCTCAAGATGGCAGCGGCCAACCGGAGCGTTAAGAAGATCGTGACGACCGGAAGCATCGGCGCGCAACTGACCGCCAACAGCCACCTTGAAACAGTGTGGAGCTTCCCGGAGACACGCGACGATCTCGTCAAGGCGGGCAAGACCCTGGTCTTCGACCAGAGCCTCATCACGGATGCGTATCTGGCCGGGCGGGAGAAGATCCTCCGCGATGGCGATTATGAAGGCTACTACAAAGCCATGTTCGCCGGAGACAAGCAGAAATACTTAGATGCGGCCCTCGTACCGGCCGATGATCTCGAAGCGATTTCCCAGGAAGTTCTCCTGCTTCACGGAGTAGATGACCTGCCGGTTCCGATCGAAAGCACATATCGGCTGGCGCGGGACATTCCGCGAGCCGATGTATTGGCGCTGGCCCGATGCGGCCATTCGGTGGCGCTCGAACATCCGCAGAAATTGGTCCGCTACGTCTCGGCCTTTCTTCTCTAGCTTACCTGCAGCATGCCCACAAAGGTGATCCTTCATGGCAAATTACCTGAACCCGAACGGCGCGGCGCCGGCCCAGGGTCTTTACTCCCATGCGACACGGGTCGATGGCGGTCCGCTTTACTTTGTAGCAGGCCAACTCGCGGTGAACACGGATGGCGAGATCGTCGGGAAGAATGATTTCGCGGCGCAATTCGACCAAGTCTTCAAGAATTTGGCGGACGTCCTCAAGGGTCTCGGTGCGTCGTTCGACGACATCGTCAAGTTCACCACCTATTTGGTGAGCGAGCAGCATCTTGAGATCTTCATGAAGAAGCGCGCTGAGTACTTCCCGACCGTATTCAGAAGTGCGGACTTTCCACCGAACACGCTTCTGACGGTGAAGCGGCTGGTCAAGGAAGAGTTCCTCTTCGAGGTCGAGGCGATCGTCCAGGCAAAATAGGCGAAACGGGCCGGGGCGAGCGGGACTTGCCTTTCAAAGAATCTATCACGGGAAGACGGTCCAGGGCGGAACACGGAAGGAACTAGCGATGGCGGAATTAGTGGGCGCGATCAGCATGTCGCACGCACCGGGCGCGAGCGGGTGGCCAGATACGCCACCGGCAACCCTTCAGAAGCGGCTCGCCGAGATCCACGGGCACGTCAAACAGTATCTTGAGCAATGCAATCCCGACGTAATCATCGCGATCCTCGACGATCACTTCGAGAACCAGTTCCGCAATTTGATGCCGACCTTCTCGATTGCCATCGCCGACCAGCATAGCGGTCCGCCCGAACACATGCTGAAGCCCCTCGGATACACCGAGAAGAAGGTCATTGCCGGCGCGCCGGACTTGGCTGCCTATCTCCACAAGGGGCTGGTCGAGGCGGAATTCGACCTCGCCCGCCTTGGCGAGATCGAGTACGGCAACAACCTCATGACCCCGCTGTGGCTGATCCGCCCGGATGCCGACATCCCGGTCGTTCCGATCTTCGCCAATGTCTTCACGCCGCCGCTGGCTTCCATGGATCGCTGCTATCGGCTCGGCGAAGCGTTGAGGAAGCTGATCGACCAATATCCGGAAAATACGCGGGTCGCGCTGCTGGCGACCGGTGGTCTCTCGCATTGGCCGCCGTTCTGGAGCGAGGACAGTCCCGAAGAGGACGAGTTCCTGCAGCGCATGAAACGCTTCCAGACCGAAGGCAAGCCCGTTCTTGCCGAGGATCCGAACATCTGGGACGACCTCGGCAAGTACGAGCTGGATATGGCGGCAAAGAACCAGTTTCCGCTCAACAGCAACCATCCCCTGGTGAATCCCGAATGGGACCAGGGCGTGATGGACGCCTTCGCGCGCGGCGACAGCGAACGCGTGAGATCGATTCCTTTCGATGAGATCCAGGAGAAGGGTGGCCATGGCGGCCAGGAAATCCGTACCTGGGCCGTTGTGATGGGCGCCCTGGGCGGCGCACCGGCCAGCTATTCCGCCTACGAAGCCGTGCAGGAGTTCATCTGTGGCATGGGCTACGTCACTTACGACATCTGATCGCGATGGCCGCGAATGGAGGCCGAATGTTCGGCCTCCATCTCTCGGTGCGCCGCGTCGCTCAATTCAGCTGGCAGAGACTTGTTATTCTGCCGTCCTTGGTGCTTATTCAGGGTTGTCCTATGAAAATAGCCACTTTTATTTCGCAGGGACGCCGGAAGGTCGGCGTGGTCGATGATAGCGCGCAGAGCGTGCGTCCGTTCGCCTTCAGCGACGCCGAGGCATCTCAGGGCCTGCTGGCCGTGCTTGATCGCGGCGACCAGTTGCCCGCCCTTCGGGATGCAATTGCCTTGCAGGACATCGTGCTCGAGGCGCCCGTGCCACGTCCGCGCCGCAATATTTTTTGCGTCGGCAAGAACTATCACGAGCATGCCAAGGAATTCTCAAGCAGTGGCTTCGACTCGAGCGCGGCCGCGGGCGTGATCCCCAAGGCGCCGATCATCTTCTCCAAGCTGCCGGAATCCGTTGTCGCCACCGGCCATGATGTCATCATCGACAGTACAGTCTCGACCGCGATCGACTATGAGGCTGAACTGGCCGTGATCATAGGCAGGCCGGGACGACGGATTTCGAAACGGGACGCCCTGTCCCATGTCTGGGGCTATACGATCATCAATGACGTGACCGCGCGCGATCTTCAGTCCCGCCATAGTCAATGGCTGATCGGCAAGTCTCAGGATACGTTCTGCCCGATGGGTCCGTTCGCCGTCAGCAAGGATGGATTTGACCTAGGCTCCGCCGAAATCAGGTGTTTCGTCAATGGCGAGCTCCGGCAACAGGCCAGAATCGAGCAGTTGATTTTCGATATACCGACGCTCATCGAGACGCTTTCGCAAGGGATCACCCTCAATGTCGGGGATATCATCGCCACCGGGACGCCCGCCGGCGTCGGCATCGGCTTCAACCCGCCGAAATATCTCGAGGCGGGCGACAAAGTCAGGGTCGAACTCGATGGCATCGGCTCTTTGGAAAACCGCTTCGTAGCCCACACCTGATCGTCGCGGAACTGGCAAGGCCGACCTGCGCGGTTCGGCCCCGCAACCCCAACGCATCGAGCCGATCATATCTTGACCATGCACGACCCCGACTTCACCACTGCCGACCGTCCCTCACTCCCGGAGACGGTGTATGTCCAGCTGAGGCAGGCCATCCACAACGGCGTCCTCAAGCCCGGTGAGGTCCTGCGGCAGGAAGAACTGGCCCGCAAGCTCGGGGTCAGCCGGGCCCCGCTGCGGGAGGCGCTTCCGCGGCTGGAGGCCGACGGGATGATCATACTTCGCCCGCGGCGGGGTTATTCGGTGGTCGAGCTCGATCTGGAGGAGATCGAGGACATTTTCGACATGCGCGCCACGGTCGAGGAAAAGGCGGTCCGCGCTGCGACCGCAAGGCGCCAGCCCGAGGACGTCCGGAAGGTGCGATCGATCCTTCAGGACATGCAGTCGATCAAGCCGGCCAACGAGGCGGATCGCAGGCGCTGGCTCGACCTCAACTTCCAGTTTCACAATGCGCTTGCCGATGCATCCGGCCGCAAGCACCTGTCGCGCATGGTCTTCAATCTGCGCTCGCTCGTGGAGCCCTATATCCGCGTCGAAGTGCTGATCACCGGCGATGTGGGGCAAGCTGATCTTGAGCATGCACGCCTCGCCCTGGCATTTGAAGAGGGCCAGATTGAACTGGCAGGAAGCCTGATCCGTGTGCACATCCAGAGCACTGCAAGCCGGTTGCTGAACGGCCTGAGAGCATCGCGTAGCTTACGATAAACCAGAAAACATCCGTAATTTTACTTGAATAAAACCAGATAGGGAACGCATATGTCTATGCGAAATGGGAAATTGTGCCGTCTGTCCACTATGATGACAGTCGCTTTTGCTCTTGGGGGAACTCTCTTTTCAACCGCATCGCTGGCGGATGATGACCGGCTGCGCGGGCTGATCCCTCCGATCGAGGCCAAGCAGCCGTTCAAGATCGGCGTGACGGTGGTCCACGTACAGGACGATTTCTGGAAGGGAATTGCCTATGGCATCGCCGACGAGGCCGAACGGTCCAATGTCGAGGTCTTGCCGGTCTACGTCGCCGGCGGATACGGGAACGTCAAGGAGCAGTTCGGTCAGCTCGACACGCTCAATTCGCTCGGCGCCGACGTCATCGTGCTCGGGCCGTCCGCCTATAGCGGCTTCAGCCCGGCGCTGAAGCGGCTGAAGGATACGGGGAAGACCGTCGTCGCGGCCGGTATCCCGGTCGATAGCCCGAATGTGGACTTCGGCGTTGCCCAGTCCGACGGCGACATCGGCCGCGCGCAGGCTGACGCGATCTGCACGGACGCAGGGCCGAACGCTGTCACGGCGCTCGCCATTCCCGGTCCCGCCGGCGCCGAATGGGCCAGGCTGCGGCTCGCCGCATTCGCGGACCAGATCAAGGCGAAATGCCCGAACGTCACCATTGTGGAAGGCGCGCCGACCAGTTCCACATCGATCGAAAGCGGCCTCGCGGTCGCCTCCGACATGCTGCTGAAGCATCCGGAGATCACTTACATCGAGACCCCGGTCAATACGCTTGGCATGGGTGCGGTTCAGGCCGCCCGCCAAGCGGGGCGCCGCGACGTCAAGGTTCTCGCCAGCGGCCTCATCCGCGAGGAGTTGCCGATGATCGAGCGCGGCGACATGCTGGCGGTGGGTTCAGAGCCCGGTATCCTCATGGGCCGGCTGATCGTCCAATATGCCATCAGGAAGAAAGAAGGCCTGCCGATGGACGGCCTGACCTCGGCCGCTTCCGCCTATCCCGAGTTCATGGTGCCGGTGACGCTGATCACCAAGCAGAACTCCGCGTCCTATCCGTTCGACCTCTATGAATTCGTTCCGAAAGACTGGTCGATCAACAGCATCAAGTGAGCGACATCAGGCGCCGGCAAGAAGATGTCACAGACAGGACAGCGTTTGCCAGGCCTCGGCGACGTGGGACATCCCGCGTCGTCCCTCCTGAGCCTCAGCAACGTCACGAAGACGTTCGGCCCGACAAGGGCCCTGAAAGGCGCGACCCTCGAAGTGCGGCGGGGGGATGTCCATTGCCTGCTCGGTGAGAACGGGGCAGGCAAGTCGACGATCGGCAAGATCCTCGCCGGTCTCTACAGCGCCGATTCAGGCCAGATCGTCCTGGACGGGTTCGAGATATCGCCGGCCTCCGTCGCGGAAGCGCGGGCGCTCGGCATCGCGATCGTCTTCCAGGAACTGTCTCTCGCCCCCCACCTCACCGTCGTGGAGAACATCAGCCTCGGCAGCGAACATGGTCTGGGCTTTGCCGCGCGCAGGCTGGAGGAGGCGCGGTGCAGAGACCTGCTCGCGGCCCTTGGCGCGATCGATATCCCCATCAAGACGTCGGTCGGAACACTGCCTGTTGCCCAGCAGCAGTTGATCGAGATCGCAAAAGCTCTCGTTTCGGACCCAAAGCTCATTGTGCTCGACGAACCGACAGCGATGCTGAGCAGAACCGAAAAGGACAGTCTTTTCGATGCGCTGCGGAAGCTCCGCGACGCCGGCAAGACTTTCATATTCGTGACCCACCACCTGGATGAGGTCATTGATCTCGGCGACGCCGTCAGCATCCTGCGCGACGGCATCGTCGTCGATTCCTTCGCCCTGACCGACGACTTCAGCGCGGATGACGTCCTCACCCGGATGGGAAGCGTGCGAAATGTGTCTAAGCCCGCCACCTTAGTGGACAAGCGGAACGAGCCGTTCCTATCGGTTCACAGGTCGGGAACGACCGACGACCTCCCGATCGAGATCGGGAAGGGCGAAATTGTCGGCCTCTACGGTGTCGTCGGCTGCGGGCGGGAAGAACTCACCGGCGCGCTCAGCGGATGCCGACGCTCCTCCCGGTTCAGGATGACATTGGATGGCGCCCGATATGCGCCGAAGGACACCGCCTCGGCCGTCCGACACGGCATTGCCTATCTCGCCACGGGAAGAGCTGCAAACGGCATCCTTCCGACCCTCTCCATTCGAGACAATCTGACGATCGGCCAGCTCGGGCGGTTCTCGCGAGCCGGCATCATAAATCGTTGCGATGAGCGGAAAAGGTCGGACGAGCAATTGGGAAGCCTGAAGGTGCGCATGCGCTCCGCCGACGACCCGATCACCAGCCTCAGCGGCGGCAACCAGCAGAAGGTCCTGGTCGGCCGCTGTCTGCGGACGGCTGGCCGCCTCCTCGTGCTCGAGGATCCGACAGCCGGAATAGATCTGGCTGCAAAGGCCGAAATCCACGGCATCATCCGATCCAGCGTTTCGGACGGAAGCGCCGTGCTCCTGACGTCGAGCGATCTCAGGGAGACTCTCGCCCTCTGCAGCCGGGTTTACACCCTGTTCGGCGGCCGGGTCATCGCCTGCTATTCCGGCGATCTCGAAACGTACGAGGATGACATCGTCGCCGACATCCTGGGAAACACCAAGCAACCTTCCGGTGAGGGCCTCAAGGGCGGCAATGGCAATGTCCAACATCCAGTCTAGCGAAAGCTCCGGCCGATCCAGTTTCCGCGGATTGGCCCGCCACCTGCAGAACTATGCCCTCGTCCTCGCCGTGCTGCTCCTCGGCGCCATCACGGGATGGATAGAGCCCCGGTTTCTTTCGTCCAGCAACATAGAAAGCCTTGCCCGCCAATTGGTCCCGTTGACCATCGCCGCGGTCGGCCAGTCATTCGTGGTGATCGGGGGAGGCCTCGACCTGTCGCTTGCCGCCGTCATGTCCCTGGCCGGCGTCGTCGGCATTCTCGTTATGCCGGAATTCGGAATCCCCGCCGGCGTCGTCGCCATGCTGATCACGGGAGTGCTGGCCGGCCTCGCAAACGGCCTTCTGGTGGGCTATCTTCGCACCACCCCCCTCATCGTCACCCTCGGAATGCTCTCGATCGCCCAGGCGACCGCGCTGGTGCTGTCGAACGGCGTCCCGATCTATGACGTGCCGAATGCGTTCGTGGACGCCGTCGGATTCGGATCCGTCGCGGGCGTCCCGTTCTCGTTCGCGATCGCTTGCGCAGCGCTCATTCTCGGCGGTGTCGTTCTGAGGTCGACCGTCCTTGGACGATACATCTATGCCATCGGCTCAAGCCGGTCGGCGGCGGAGAAATCCGGCATCGACGTGCGGAAATTCACCGCTGTCACCTATGTGGCGAGCGGCATCTCTGCTGGTCTCGCCGCCGTCGTCCTGACCTCCTGGGTTGGAGCCGCCCAGCCGACCGCCTCGCCGAGTCTGACGCTTGAGTCGATCGCCGCCATTGTCCTCGGTGGCGTCGCGTTGACCGGCGGCGCCGGCAATATCTTCAACGTCATACTGGGCGTGATCATTCTGGGAACCTTGTCCAACGCGCTCAATATGCTTGGCGTCTCTTCATATTTTCAGATGATGGCCGTAGGGTTTGTCATAATTATCGCTGTGTCCTTGGATCGATTGCGCGCCTAGTACTTGGCAACGAGCAGTGAACATGAACACCGCCGCATATCATCGGCGACGCGCGGCTCGTCAGGGCGATACAATCGGATGTTCGTGGAGGAGGTGCTGTGGATCGTGCGCACCGGCTCGGCTTGGTCTGATCTGCCCGACGTATTTGGCGAATGGAACAACGTTTTTCGACGCTCCGGCCGTTGGAGCCGGAAAGGCGCATGGTGGCGGACGTTCGAAGCGACGTTGGAAGATCCCGACCTCGAATATCTGATCGCGGATTCGATGATCGTTCGCGCCCACCGACATGCACCAGGCACCAAGATAGAGAGCTTGAAGATCAGGCCGTCGGCCGTTCCTGCGGCGAGTTGAGCACCAAGGTCCGCGTGGCCATATGCGGGCTCGGCTCCTAGCTGTTCAGTGCCACAGTGTGATGGCGTAACGTTGTCACCCTCAGAGAGGGAAGCGCTATGGGCTAGGTTCTTCACGGGAGCGCCAAGAGCACGCACGCCGTTCGAGCAGAGCTACAGCGATCGCAAGCTTCGAGCGCGGAGCTCGCGCGGCGTTTCGGGCTGAACGAGAAGACGGTGAGGAAGTGGCGGTCCCGCAGCACGGTCGAGGACGAGCCGATGGGGCCGAAAGAGCGGCGGAGCTCCACCCTCTCGGCAATCGAGGAGGCTGCCATTGTCGCACTTCGCGTTCAGGCCCGCTTGCCGCTGGACGACGTCTTCGTCGCGCTGAAGGACGTTATCCCGCAGCTCACGCGCTCGTCGCTGCATCGCTGCCTGCAGCGTCACGGAATCTCTCGTCTGCCGAAGGCCGACCGCGAGAAGCCGAAGCGGTTCAAGGCCTACGAGATCGGCTACTTCCACATCGACATCGCCGAGCTGAGCCATGAGGGCGGCAAGGCCTATTTGTTCGTGGCGGTCGACCGCACCTCGAAGCTCGCCTTCGCAAGGATCTACCGGAAGGCGACAAAGCTCGTTGCCTCAGGCTTCCTCAAGGCGCTGCTGATGGCAGTTCCTTACCGGATCCACACCGTGCTGACCGACAACGGCGTTCAGTTCGTCCAGCACGACAAACGAGCCGAAGGCGGCTCTGTCGCCCATGTCTTCGGCCGGGTCTGCGCCGAGCGTGGCGTCGATCACAGGCTCACCAAGCCGTATCATCCGTGGACCAACGGCCAGGCCGAGCGCATGGTCCGCACCATCAAGGACGCGACCGTCCGCGCCTTCCACTACGCCACCATCGACGATCTCAGACGTCACGTCCGGGACTGGCTGCTCGCCTACAACTACGCCAAGCGGCTCAAGGCGCTTCGGTTCAGGACCCCGCTCGAGGCAATCAAAGCCGTCAGCATCGAAAAACCGGAGCTGTTCCTTCGTCAGCCAAGCCATGACATGTTGGGACTGAACACCTAGTCCGTTTTGTCCTGACGGCCAGTCCGCAGGGTGATGCGCCGCAGGCTCAGGTCCTGATCGAGGACATTCCCGCCAAGATCGTTGTGGCCGATACCGCCTGTGACCGTGATGTTCTGCACGACGCCATCGCTGCAAGGAACGCCGAGGCCGTCATGCTCCAACTCCTTGCGCACGACAAAGCACAGACTCGACAAGCACCTCTACGCCCAGTCCACTTGGTCGAGCGCTGCTTCTCAATGTTCCAGCTTCGAGAAGACGGCACGAAACTGCCCCGCCGTCCCCACCATCGCTACCATCGTCCTATGAATCAGGTAACTGTCCTCGCGCCTGCGGGTCACGCCTTGCCGGTCAAGGCCCGATGTCCCAGGAAGCGGCATTGGTCAGCTGGCTCCCCGTTCGGAATCGGGAGCATTTTCTGGCGCGGCGCGGCCGATTCCGTCGACGTCCATTCGGGGCGGATTTGCTCTTCCGAAGCTGCAATTTGAAATCGGTATCTTTGAGAAGCAAGCCGAAGGCCGGTTAGCTGCAACCAGTTTTTTTGGGTCGGAGTCGGATGAATGAAAATGCGTCTCATCGATGTGGATCGCGACCAGCAGGCGACCGGGTCCCATAGCTGGACAGTCCAGGAACGCGGAATTCGGACGGGCTTTCGAAACGCCGCCACCGGCGCGATCATCGCCGCCTGCGCCTTCGTTCTGCCATCCGCGAGCTTTGGCGCGGAACCCTCGCCGGCCGGCAAGGTCGATACGCTCGTCATCGACGTCGCGACGGCGCCTGCCTCGCTCGACCCGGCGATTGCCTGTAATCTGGAAGATATCGGCCTCCTGTCCGATCTCTATCTGACGCTGGTCAAGTACAAGCAGAATCCGGCTAAAGACGGGGTCATCAGCGAGGATCAGGGCGAGATCGTGCCCTTTCTCGCGAAGGACTGGACGGTCAGCGACGACGGCAAGACCTACACCTTCCATCTGAACGAAGGCTTCACCTTCCCGAGCGGCAAGCCCGTCACTGCGGCGGCGGTGAAATATTCGTGGGACCGCGCGGTGAAGCTCGGTTCATGCGGCAATTACTTCCTCGGCGGCGGCAAGTCCAAGAGCCCGCTGCAGTCGGTCGAGACGCCCGATGATCATACCGTCGTCGTCCACCTGTCGGAGCGCGCGAACAATCTCTTGCCGGCGCTCACGGCCGTGAACACCGGCATCCTCGACGAGAGCGTCCTCAGCCAGCAAGGAAGCACGCCCGAAGAGGCGAACCAGTGGCTGGCGACGCATGCCGCTGGCAGCGGTCCCTATCTCCTCTCCGCCTACGAGCCGGGCGAGAAGGCCGTCCTGGTCGCCAATGACAACTTTGCCGGCACCAAGCCGTTGACGAAGAACGTCGAGATCAACATCATCCCCTCCGATGCCTCGCTGCTGCTGCGCGCGCGCAACGGCGCCTCCGACGTCACGATCGGGCTGAGCAAGCAGGCCGTCGCATCGCTGAAGGACGACAAGCGCGTCCGCATCGTCAACACGCCGGCGGCGCAGTGGACCAAGTTCACGCTGCCGACCACGCTCGCGCCTTTCGACAATGTGAAGGTCCGCGAAGCGCTTTCCTATGCCGTGCCCTACAAGGACATCCTCGACAAGGTGGTATACGGGTACGGATCGCTCTATTTCGGCCCCTATCCGCCGCAGTTCGCCGCCTACAATCCGGCAATCGGCGCGCCACGGGTCGAGGATATCGAGAAGGCGAAGCGGCTTCTCGATGAAGCGGGTGTCCAGCTGCCGGTGACGCTCAAGGTCTATGTCCGCTCAGGCCAGAACGACCAGGAACAGGTGGCGACGATCCTGCAGAGCGCCTGGAAGCCGCTTGGCATCGATCTGGACATCTCGATCCTGGGACCGTCCGAATACCAGACCGCGATCAGTGGCGAGGAGGCGGACTATGCGCTCGTGGGAACCGACGGGCCATCGGTGATCAATCCCGAATGGCTGCTGGAATACGACTACACCTCCAACCCCGAAGCCAATGAGCTCCTGAAGAAGGCCGCGGCCGAGCCTGATGCCAAGGCGCGTCAGGCGATCTGGGACCAGATCGCGACCATCTGGCAGGGCGACGTGCCGCGACTCAACCTCTATGCGCAGGACTATATTGCCGTGCTCAACGAGCGCGTCAGCCAGTATTCCTTCGGCCAGAACGACAAGCTCCTCCATCTCTGGGCGAAGAACTGATGCAGGTGGGCGCTCTGCCGCGGCCGGCCCTGTGCCGGCTGCGGACCGGCGCATGATCATGACGACAGCATTTCTCGACCATATCGTCGTCGGCGTCCCGCATCTGCAGGACGCCGTTCGGCATTTTGCCGACCGGACGGGCGTGGTCCCCGTCTTTGGCGGCCATCACGAGGGCAACGGCACGGCGAACTATGTCGTCCGCCTCGAGGGTTTGCGCGGCGACGGAACGGCGGCCTATCTCGAATTGCTCGGCCCGGACGAGCGACCGGGCAAAGGCGTGCCGGCGGATGCGTCGTTCTTCGGCATCGACCCTGCAAGCGAGCCGAGCGACGGCCGCATCGTGACATGGGCGATCCGGCCGACGGATTTCGATGCGACGCTCGCCAATCTGGTTCGGCTCGGAACCTATGACGGCACGGTCCGTCCGCTGTCGCGGCTGCGGCCCGACGGAAGCCGCCTGTCCTGGCGGTTGACACATCGCGTTCCGCTGCCGCTCGGCGGCGTGCATCCATTTCTCATCGACTGGGGCGATGCGCAGCATCCGGCATCGGACAAGCGGTTCCCAACAATCGGCGTCGAGGCGTTCACGCTGCGATCCGGTTCAGCGGCAAGCCGGCTCGCATTGTCGGCCCTCGACGCGGATGTGCCCGTCGAGGACGGAGCCGACGACGAATTGTACCTGAGACTGGCGGGAGCAGGCGGCGACATCTCGTTCGGCAGTGCGCGGACGGCGGCTTCCCCGCGCTGACATCCAGAATCCCAAGATCGGAATGACCCGGACATGACGAGGCCAAGGCTCTACTTCAACGCGTTCGTGCAGGCGGTGCCCAGCCATCACAGGATGGGGCTCTGGGATCGCGGCTACGACCTGCCGACCGACTTCAACAGCTTTGCGACATGGAAGCACCTCGCCGAGACGCTGGAGCGGGGGCGGTTCGACGGGCTCTTCATCGCCGACCATCTCGGCATTCACCATCCCTATGCGGGATCGCAGGCCGTGAACGTCCGGGAAGGCATCTGCTTTCCGGACAACGACGCGATCGTGATCGCGTCGGCGCTCGCCGGCGTCACCACCCATCTCGGCCTCATCTTCACCTCCTCGATCATCCAGAACCATCCGTATGAACTCGCGAGGCTGTCCAGCACCCTGGATCATCTCAGCGGCGGGCGCGCGGGCTGGAACCTGGTGACGAGTTCCCTGCCGAATGCGTTCCGAAACCTCTCCCATGAAGGCGTCATCGAGCATGACGAGCGCTATCGCCGCTCGGGCGAGTTTCTGGAGGTGCTGTACAAGCTCTGGGAGGGGTCCTGGGACGACGACGCGGTGGTGCGGAAGGATGGCGTCTACTCTGACCCGACCAGGATCCACCGGATCAAGCACGAGG